>Ga0222422_100174_pt1 | contig 42866 bp, 49 predicted proteins | sample 3A1ome_FD_182469 | JGI IMG/M metagenome (GOLD analysis project Ga0222422, IMG submission 182469) | Enriched microbial communities from leaf-cutter ant dump, University of Wisconsin, Madison, United States - 3A110A (version 2) | ecosystem: Environmental > Terrestrial > Nest > Insects nest > Nest...
GTAGGCCGCGAGCATGAGGCCGCCCTTCAGGCAGAAATCCGCTCCCTCGTCGGTGACGGAAATGCGGTAGAGAAGCCGTTGCTGCGCGTAAAGGCGCACGAGCGACTGCATGTCGACGCCCTTCTCGCGCGACAGGTTTTTCAGCTTGGCATAGACGCTGGCTCCGACGTTCCGTCCGGTCATGTCACCCTCCGGGGAAAAGCGTGGGAGCGCGGCAAGAAAATCACAAGAACGTCTGGTCCGACCGCTTGAAGCGCATGGTCTTCGTGAACGGCCGGATGCCTTCGTAGCAGCCGAGTTCGCGCGCGATCGCCGTCACCGACTCGAACGAGAAGCGGTCCATGGCGGTGTCGCAGCGGTCGAGGCTTTCCAGGAACATCTCGTCGGTCACGCGCACCGCGCTGGTGCGCATCGACCTGTTCAGTGAACTGTAGCGAAAGAGGTCGACGAGCGTGCGTTCCGGCGAGGTGATGCTCACGTCGACCCCGTCGATGCGGTGAACGTCGACGCCCAGGGTGTGCATCATTTCCGACCGCCACGACAGCACGTCGAGCTCCAGCGAGAAACCCCGGCCCATGGAAAGCGAAACCCCGTGCGGCAGCGCGACGGTAAGGCGATGCGGAAGCTCCTGGGTCATTCCGTAGAAGGAGGCGGCCGAAAGCAGGCAGACGATGGCCTTGGGACACCGTGCGGAAACGAGCGCCCAGTCCGCGTAGATGGAACCCCCGGAACCGGGCAGCGCGTAAAGGCCCTGGGCGGGATTCTCGATGACCCCTTCGCGGACCATCCGGCTGACGGTCATCTTCGACACGCCCATTTCCTTCAGGTCCCTGAGGGTTACGGGCGCCTGGGCGGCCGACATCCTCTCCAGAACGGTCTTCCATTTCTCGGGCAAGGTCATGTGTTACGATTCCAATCCAGAAGTGCGACTTGGATGTGAATAGTAACATCCGATACCGAAACCAACCAAGCTGGTCGTCTGGATGGGAATCGTAACAGGGTGGTCGAGGGGCAGGGTGCTCCCGCATTCCAGTCAGGTGCCGGGAGACGCCTTGCACAACGGGAGATCGTCGAAAGTGGTTGGGGGTGGTGGCGCCCGCTGAAGGATTCGAACCTTCGACCTTCGTCTCCGGAGGACGACGCTCTGCTCCACTGAGCTAAGCGGGCATACGGAAGCGGCGGGCTTCCGGCAGTTTCGGCTCGGCCGGGGAAAGGATTCCGCCTGGCCAATGCCTTTCCTCCCGCCCGGCGGCGGGAGGAAAATGGAGTCCGCTGAAGGATTCGAACCTTCGACCTATGGCTTCGTAGGCCATCGCTCTGCTCCGCTGAGCTAAGCGGACGATCCTTTTGCCCTTGCGGGCGGAACTGGTGCAAGGAAATGGGGTCGAACCATTGCGCCCGGAGCTTCAATCCAGAGCTCTACCAACTGAGCTATCCCTGCAGGGCCGGCCGTCTCGTCGGCCTTTCCATGTACCCACCATGCCTGACGTCAAAACCTGCGTCAACAGGAAAAATGCAGAAAAACAAAATAATTTCAATTACTTAGATGGATTTCAGAGTGCGCGTTGCCGTCCCCCGCGGCGCTGCGCCACGTGGCCGGACGGATGGCCTGCGAGGCCGTCCGCAAGGTGGTAAATCGTTCGCCGAAGCGTCGCCGTCGTCGCATTTCCGAAATCCTTTCCCCGCGTCGCGGGCATGAAAAAAGGGATGGCCCCGAACCGTTCCCGGCCGGGGCCATCCCTTTGGTCTTCGCTTCTCCTGGGTTCAGGAAACGCGCGGACGCGACGGACGCCATCCTGCCGGATGCCCGTTCACGTTAAATCGCCGCTGCGAAACCCTGATCACCAGTCGAAATCCTTATTTGCGGTCGCCCGCTCACACGTACATATGGCCGCAAGCGGCCGCTGGGTCAAGGCCGAGGCAGGCGGGCCTGCCGCTCCGCAACCTGGTCCGACATCCTCGTGGCCGTCGCCTGGAGGGTTTCGGCGAGGTCCTCGGCCGCCTGCAGCAGCTCCGCCTCCATCTTGGGGGACTGCTTCGACAGGGCGGCCTCCATGACGTTCACGGGCGGCATCTGGCCGCACAGGATGTATGCCGCCGCCAGGTGGTCGGACAGGTCCATGCCGCCGCCGGTGAGGGCGATGCCGGAAACCTCCTGGCCGTTCACCCGCCCCTTGACCACGGTGCAGGCCAGGGCTTCACGCCTGATGGCGGCCGCCATCCGCGTGGGCTGGTCGATGGTGCAGGGCCACAGGACCGACATCAGCGGCAGGAACCCGTCCTTCCACTCTTCGTAGGCGTCGCTCTGCCTGAATTCCTCGAGCGCGTAGGCGAAGGCTTCGTCCTCGGCCTCGGGAACGTCGTGGCCCTCGTCACGAAGGTCGTCGGGGGAGTAAGACTCGTCCTCGAGGTCGGAGAGCGAGATTTCCGGAATGACCACGATCTCGCTCATGTCCTCGATCAGCCGCCAGTCGAAGTGCTGGGGCGTGGCGAAGACGTTGTCTCTTTTCATTGGCATGGAAACTTTTCCGTCGTTGGGGTTTCCATGCACCTTGCACGATGGGCGTGCAAGGACAAACGCATCGTCTAGTAGCCCTGCGCGGTACCCCAGGGGGATACGCTCGCATGCGGCAGGTCGCGCGCGATGGACTTGCGTTCGGCCTCGCGCTCGAGCGGCGTGACCAGCCACGGGGACGAGGGGTTCTGGACCCCCCAGCGCTCGGAGGCCGGGCGGGCCGGAGGCACGTCGGCCCCTGCGGGGTAATTGAAGGCGGCCGGGTCGCGCGAAAGCGTATAGCGTTCCTTGAGGGAACGGTCACCGATCGCGTCGCGCGCGGCCGCGATCCCGTAAGGCGAGGCCGAAAGGGCGGCGGGGCGGTAAGAGCCACAGCCTGAAACGGCCAGGGTGGCCGCGGCTACGGCGGCGGCGAGAAGGCTTCTGTACATCATCGGTCTCCGTGTTCAAAAGGATTGTCGCCTCGCACGGAAACGGGCGCAAGCCCTGCTAGTACCCTGAATCCTCTTCTCCGGAGACGATCTCCCGGACCGACGGGATGACGAATCCTTCGTGCCTTGACCCGAAGAGCTGTTCCCGCTCGCGTCGCGACGACAGGAAATAGGCCCGCTCCCCCGCGCACCTCTTCCGCATGTAGTGGAAATCCGCGCGCATGACGCTGACCTCGAACGGATCGCCGGCGAGCTGCATCTGGCGCACCTCGATCAGCTCCGAGGCGGTGGCATTCATATAGAAGGGCGCATGGTGGCTCTGGACGACCTGGAGGTTGTAGTCGGCGTTGAAGTGAACGCCTGCGAGGGCGGTCAGCCGGATGGTCGCGTAAGGCAGCATCCTGGCCGCCGGGCCGAGGCCTTCGACATGGGCGAAGCGCGTGGCGTCCACCAGCGTCAGCCCTTCGTCGAGCCAGCGGTCGGCGAGGTCGGGAACGACGCCCGCCGAAGGCAGCGAGCGGTTGCTGCGGTCGGCGACGTGAAGCCTGAAGGTCCCGACCATCGTTCCTTCGAGATAGACGCCGAAAATGAAGCAGTTGGGGTCCCGGTCGTAGTCGTCGGAATACTCGCCTCCCTCCAGTCCGGCCGACTTCCCGTCGATCATCTTCGCGCGGAGATAGGCGCCGTACCGGATCTTCCGCACCTGCTCGAGGTCGGCGGCCGAAGTCGCTCGCTTGTAGGCGACCCTGTCGAGCAGCTTGATGATGCGCTCGTCCATTCTGGACACGTTGACGGCTGCGGCGGGCCTCTCCGCGATCTGCAACATTTTGCGGGAATCCTTTCATGGTAAAGAAAGGATTAATAATTTCATGAGGATTCCACCGGCGGAAGTGAGGGTGGCTTGCAAAGGACTCGTTAAGAACGAATCCTTGCCGAAATGCCGAAATGGAGGTTGACGAAGGATTCGATAGCCCATAGCTTCCCGGCACCGCTCGGGCGTGGAAGGTCCGGCAAGGATTCAATTTGGAGAGTGTGGAATGGCTGACGACGTAGACCGCGCGAGCGAACTGGAAGAGGCCCGGGTGCTGAAAAGCCTCGGGGCGATCACGCGCGAAATCACGGATTTCAGCGGCAACATCGATTGCATCGACTGCGGCGATGAGATCGATGAGGACCGCCGGCGCTGCATGCCGTCGGCGAAGCGCTGCTTCCTTTGCCAGAACCTGTACGAGCGTCCCCGCAGGGTACGGCGCTTCTGATGGCGAGTCTCGCTGACAGCCTGTACCGGGCGGTGGCCACGCGGATGGGAGCGGACGAACACCTCCAGGTGGCCGGACTCCTGAAGGAGGCGCGCAGGATCAGCGTCACCCGGCCGGCCGCGGAAGCCATCAAGGCATGGGTGGACGGCGATCCCTGGGCGGTGGAATGCAACCTCGACTCGATCGCGCCGCCGAGCCGGCCCCTGTGGCTCGAATGGCCGCTCGCCACGAGGTCGGGACATGGCGGCGGCGACGGCGCCGTGACGGGCTGTCTCGTGGCCCCGAATCCCGAACATCCCGGCCTGCTCGCCATGGTCACGGGATGGGAGACCGGAGACGGCCAGGCCCGGCATGCCTTCGCCGTGGCGGTGACGGACCTGCAGGGGCTTTACGACCTGTCCTGGGGGGCGAGGAACCGTTTCTCGAGGACTCCGGACGAAAGCCTGGAAAGGATGATGTCGTCGGTGTCCGTATCCCTTCCCGGAGGATTCGCCGACGAGATCGACATCCTGACCGACGGCTCGCCCGAAGCGCGGGAAGGAATGATGCGCGACGCGACATCTGAAATCCCCATGGTATTCGGCCTGCTCGTCGCCCTGGAACGCCGGGGAGGGCTGTCCCTGTCCCTTATGGAGGACGGTTCCTTGGAAGCGAAGCTTTCGCCCGCTCCGCCCGTAGGGTTCCTGTCGCGGATGGCTTCCCGTTTCGCAGGCACGAAGCCCGCGCCTTTCACGAGGAAGGTAAGGAAGGGCGAGGTCGTAAGCCTCGACCTTCGCCTGTAGGATCAGGGTTTCGGCGCGAGGGCCGGCCCGTCTTCCAGGACCGTTCCGATGTGCGCCGCCATCGCCGCTTCCATCTCCCTGGCATTGACGCCTGCGGCCTTGGTCCAGGCCGAGACCATACGGTTCAGGAGACGGGTCTTTTCCTTGACGCGGAAGCCGACTCCCTGCAACGCCTGTTCGGCGAACCTGCCGTCGATGCCGTCCAGGTTTTCGATCCTGAACCGTCTCGCCTCCTCCAGCGACGCCAGCAGGGCTTCGGCTCCGCTGGCGTTTTCGGCACGGCGTTCCGCGCCTTCGTGTTCCATGAACGCGACCATGCAGGAGGACAGGGCCTGCCAGAAGCGCTCCCGGGCTTCCGTTACGGCAAGGATGCCGTTTTCGATCCGGTCGACGGTCTCCGCTTCGGCGGGAAGGCTTTCCCGTGCGAATTCCGGGGTCGTCTTCACGGCAAGGTCGAAATAGCGGTCATACGCCTCGATGTTGTCGCGGACCAGCCGGGACTGCGCCGCCTCGGCTTCACGGCGCGCCGTTACCGCGGCGGCGTACCTGGATGCGATCTCGATTTCCGTCGTCAGGTCCATCAGCGTCCTGCAAGCAATATGTCGGGAGAGATCATCCGCGTGATGCCGGCGACCTCCTCGGCTTCAAGTATCTCGTCGAGCGGCTTCCTGAATGCCTGGGCAACGAACGGCCCCCACGGGCCGACCGAGGCGTTCAGGACGTCCCGGTCCTTCCAGTCGTAGCCGCAGATGCGCTCCACGCCGTCGTCCGGAATGATCTCCTTGTTGAGGAAGGCCGCGATAAGCTCGCGGTTAAGGCCGATGGCGCCGCTGGCCGCCGAAGATACGTACCATTTGACGGCGTCGACCGATTCCGGCGGGGCCTTGCCGTTGCCGCGCGCCATGTTCTGCCTGACGTTGAGCAGGTTGCTTTCCGGCTTGAGCGCGTCGAACTCGACCGTCGTGATGCGGGTATGCCTGCCTTCCCCGTCGATCCGGCGGACGGAGACGATGTGACAGTCGCACTTCTTGGCCTTGGAGGAATAGCTGCCAACGCAGTGCCTCAGTCCCTGAACGCCGTCCGCGTCGTTGCCTTCGTGCCCCTCGGCTTCAAGGGCGGACGGCGTGGTCAGCGGAATCAGCCAGAGGCCGTTCGGAGCCTGGACCGGATCGGAAAGCCCGGGCCACCCGCCTTCCTCGATCGATCCGCGCATGGCGGCGGCGCGGCCTTCCTGTGCAAGCCGCGTTCCGTCCAGGATGCCCGCCCTTTCCTGATGCCAGCGCCTCTGCAGGTCGGCCAGCTCGCCGGCGGTCCGGCCGGAGGCGAGGATCGAGAACGCCGACCGCGCAGCCGCCATCATCATTTCCGGAGTGACCGGCACGCTGTTCGAAGGGCCGCCATGGGCCGCCATCGGCAGCACCGCGACTTCGGAGAAGCAGTTGAGCATCTCCGATGCGCTGAACATCGCCCTGCGCACGCCCCAGGTCACGTCAGCCTCGTCCATGCCTGCCTTCTTGACGATGCGGGCGCAGAACTCCGTCCATTTGCCGCCGCAGCCCTTGATGAGCGCGGGCACGTCCTTGTCCGTCGCGCCAAGGTCCTCGAGGAGGGCGTGCGCGACGTGGCAGAAGGCGTTCCATTCCCCTTCGCCATGGGGAATCCAGTCGGCCGGAACCAGGGTCATGAAACGGACGACCGTATCGAGATCGCATCCTTCCGGGAGGGCGGGGGACGACGCGATGCGCTTGACGACGGCCTTGCCGACGTTGCCGGAGGCCATCCCGCCAAGGATGCCCGAAAGGACGTCCGCGAGCGGCTGGCTGCGGTCGACCGCCATCTTCGCCGAAAGGTTGGCCGAGATGACGTCGGCCAGCAGGGGGTAGCTCGCGGCGGCCTGCCTGCGGCGCTCTCCACGCTCCCCGTCGCCCGAATAGAAGGAGACGGCTCCCGGCCTCTTCGCGGGAGCGGCCGACAGCGCGGACAGAGCCCTCCCGTCGAGGCCTTCGAGCGAGGGAACGTTCGCGGAGACGATCGCGGAAAGGGACTCGACGGCGGCCTCGCGGCCTTCATGGGGCATGCCCAGCGCGTCCATGAGGCTCTCGACGGGCGCGCCGCCCGCCATCGCGAACGCCCACGGGACGTCGGCGCGCTGGTCGGCCGTGTCCAGCTCTTCCTCCAGCCTGTCCATGAACGAGGCTTCGCCCTTCTGGGACGACAGCCGCGCGTAAAGCAGCTTCCCGTCCCTCATGGCGACGGCGCAGCGGTTGGTGGCCATGCCGTCGTGGAAGGACAGCCCGTATCCGGCTCCCGCCGTGGCGGGAAGCGGGAACGCCTTTGCCTTTTCGGGTTCCCTGCCGCTCATGCCATCGCCCTCTGGAGCGGAACTTCGCCGTCGTTCGGCATCAGCTTGGACCTGTACTTGGCGCCGACGTAAAACGCCGAGTAGCCGGCCTCGCTGAGGACTTCGAGGGCTTCCATGAGGTCGTCCTCGCCATGGCAGGAGATCCTGACCCTGCTCCCTTCGTGGTCGACTCCGCGTTCGTAGAGTTCGCGGTAGCCTTCGCTCGGCCACGCGCGGACCTCGCCGCGCCGCTTCGGCGGCGTGGGAAGCTTGATGGACCACTGCCCTTCACCGAACGGGGAGATGACGACGCCGGACTTGGTTCCCGCCGGAGACGAGGATATCTCGGCGTTGAGGTCGGTGAGCGCCATGAATGCGGCCTTCGTGCCGTCGATCCGCATCGACAGGGCCTCGACCTTCCTGTCGAAACCCTTCTTGACGAGCACGCCGCGGTGACGGATGCCGTCCTGGTCCACGAAGGACACCAGCGAACCCAAATTGTGCTGCGTCGCCAGCCTGACCGCCCGGAAGATGTTGGTGGTCAGGATCCGGCCGAACGTGTGTTTGCGGCCGACCGCCGTCTCGAACCTTTCGAGGACCGCGTCGTAGTCGGAGCCTTCCAGCCCCTCCCCGGTGCGGACGGTGAGCTTGCCGTCGTCGGCGCGGTCCGCCACGCCGGGCATGGCCACGAGGGTGTCGAGGCGGAACGTGCGGATGCCCGTCGATCCGGGAACGGCGAAATCGACCTTGTAGAGATGCGGCAGGTGTTCGTAGCCGGGCGGCGGCGCGCTGACGCGGGTGATGACGGCCTTCTCCCGCTCGCCCTCTCCATGGTCGAACTCGATCTCGCGGCCGGGCACGAGGCTTTCCAGCGCCACTGCGACGTCGCGCATGTTGCGGGCCATGCGCAGGATGCGCTTGTTTCCGAGCGCGATGGCGGTCTCCACGTCGCGCGCATTCTTCGGAAGGAACGGCTCGAGGTACTTGTCGCGGTTGCGCACAAGGCTCTGCGCGGCCTTGCGGACCTTTGCGTACCCGGCGGCGCCCTCTTCGACCTCCTTCATCACGGTTTCGGCGCGGATAGGCTCCGCCACGCGCTCGATCGACACGTCGAGCAGGTGCATCGGACCGTCGAAAGCCGTGTTGGCCCCGGCCGAGAGGGACCCCTCGAACAGGCTGCGGTTGCGGACGTGGACGATGCCTTCGACCTCGCGCGGCCGCAGCGGGTTCTCTCCGCGCGCCTCGAGCTCCGCCACGTGGAGTTCGTATTCCGCCGTAAGCTCGGCGAGGACCTTCTCCTGGTGCTCGGTCGGAAGCAGCGACAGCCTGGACAGGAACTCGTTGGCGGAGCGGTCGTTGTCCCGCGTCGATTCCTGGATGTCGGCGTCGTCGGGAACCGTCGCGTCCGCGCCGTCCTCCGTCTTGTCGGCAAGGCAAAGCCTCTTCATGAGGTCGGGCCGCATCTCCGCATAGCGCGTGATGACGGCGTCGCCCACCGAATTGATGAGGTCGGGGATGTTCTTGACCAGATAGGCGCTGTCGCGGTTCGAGGTGACGTTGGCCGACAGCCTGCGGAGCTTCTGGTTGCGCATGGCTGCAAGGCGGGCCTCGCTGGGCAGCCCGCTGGACGGCAGCTCGATGCGGGCCGGCTTCACGTCGTCGTAGCGGCTGATGCGGCCGTAGGCCTGGATCTGCTTGAGGACGTGCGCAGGCCCCTGGAGCTCGATCATCACGCGGCGGCGCTGGTCCTTGAAACGGGCGCTGGCGTGCAGGTCGATGCCCGTGCTGCCGGAGGCGTTGATGATGGTCGCGTCGATCTTGCCGGAGTTGAAGTCGTTCTTGATGCGCGTACGGTCCCTCATGCGGCGCGGCACGACCTTGCCGTTCTCGATCTCGAGCGTGCGTCCGGTGATTTCTCCGCACGTGTAGCCCGCTTCGGCGATGCGGCGCTTGACCTCGTCGATGGCGGAGGCGGGAAGCGGGGGAAGGGCGTCGATCATCTTCCTGATCTTCACCACCGACTCGGCGAGTCCCCTGCCTCCGTCCTGCGCGTCGAGGCGCTGGACGCGGCCGTCGCCGTCGACCACGGAGACCTTCGTCATCTGGTCGAGGATGCGATGGACCACGGCCCGGAAATCGGGCGCGTTGCCGTCGCCGGCCATAGCTTCCTCCAGCACGCCCTGGATGGTGTTCTCGACCAGGACGATGGGCTTCTCGCCGTTGCGCAGCGCCTCGATGGCGCGCTCGGCCGCGTACTCGGCCAGGAGCGAGGCCGTGAACAGGCGCGTCATGGTATAGAGAGGCGAGCCGAAGCCCATCCTCTTCATCTGCAGGCCCTTCAGCAGGTTCCCTTCGTTGCCGTTGTGCTCCTCGACGACGTTGTCGAGGTCGCCTGACAGCATGGCCATCTCGCCGATGACCCCGGCCAGGGCGTCCATGTAGTCCCGGTTCCTCTGAAGGCGTTCGGAGTCCAGGTGCTGCGAGATTTCCAGGTCGGACAGGTCTTTTTCACGGCGGATCATCACGCCGTCGGCGACGAGCATCGCCGACACGACCTCCTGGAACTGCTCGCCGCCCTTGCGCATCATCGCCGCGATCTCTTCGCCGCTGAGGCCCTGTGGGAACACGCGTTCGAAGAAGGCCATCATCTTCGCGTTTCCGGCGAAGGTGGCCGAAGACATGACGACGGAACCCGCGGCGGCGATGGCCGCGGCGATGTTTTCGGAAGTGTTCGAGTCGCCCGACGCCGCGTTGTGCACCTCGTCGGCCAGAACGACCACGTCGCCGTCGATGGCGGAATGGATCCATGCGGAGCGCTCGGAATCCTCCTTGGCCTTGTTGAACTGGCTGTAGGTGGAGAAAATCACCTGAACGCCTTCAGGCCAGACGCCCCGGCGGACCGCATCCAGCAGCACGCCGCTGTCAGCCGTCTCGAAGGGTTCTCCGGTGCGCTCGTCGATCAGCGACACGTCCCGGTTCATGACGGCAGGCTTGATCACGTCCAGCGCGCCGATATGGGCCACGTCTCGCTGGAGGTCGCTCAGGTTCGAATCCTTTTCCGTAAGGACGAACACCTTGCGGCCCTGCAGGACGGCGCGCTTGGCGAGCGCCATCAGGGTCCTGCCCTTGCCGACTCCGGTGTTGTCGGCGACGAGGAAAGCCCGGTCCCGCTCTTCCGCGTGGATGGCCAGGGCGACGGCGTCGACCTGCTCGGGGGAAAGGCGTTCGCCCAGCTGGTCCCTCGGGAATCCGCATTCGACGGCCACGCGGTCGTCCACGTCGCCGAAATTCGAAACGATGCGGTCGAGCGCCTGCCGCGTCGGGCCTTCGAGTTCTTTGGGCACCATCGTGCGCGGCTTGCCGGCGTGGGAAGCCGAGGCATAGGGAACCTGGTGCGAATTCTTGCCGAGGCCGGATTCGGCGGCGTTGAGGTCCGCCTCGGTCGAAAGCCCGGACTTGACGGCCTCGATGGCGCGCGAGCGTTCGGTGGCGACCATGGAGGCCCAGGACCAGAGCTCTCCCGCGTCGTTCACGAGCTTGACCTCCGGCTCCTTGCCGGGCTGCCCGGAGATGAAGGTCATGGCCAGGAACGGCGGCGTTCCGGCGGCGGCATGGAAGGCGGCCGCCTCGACAGAGCCGAGCGCGGAAGCCGCTGCGACAGCGGCCTTTGCCGCGGTTTCGTCGTCCGCAGGGACGAAGCACACCGTCATGCTGCCCTCGGGCCTGCCGGAGAGGGAGTTCTTCATGGCGGCCGCGTCGTGCGGGAACGCGATGGAAACGTCGGCGTCGCGCGCCTCGCCGGAACGAACGGCCTTCGGAAGAAGCCCGGAAACGAGCGCGTCGGCCTCGCCGCCGCTGACCGACTTTCCGATAAGGTCCTTGTCCATGCCGAACAGGCGGCGGCCGAGCACGGCCTTGTCGAGGAGGCCTACTCCTTCGAACCCGCCGCCGGCAAGACCCTTGCGGATGTCCATGGCCTTGCCGAACTTGTCCCTGAGGGATGCGCCGCCCTTTCGGGTGACGTAGCGGACGGCGGCCGAGTTGACCTCGTCCCTGAAGCGGGCCTCGTTGGACTTGGAAAGGCCGATCGCCTTCATGAAACCGGCGGTCGTCGCGAACGGCTCTCCCGAGGCGAGGCAGGCCGTCTCAACGAAACCCTCGGCGCACATGGCGAGCGAGCCATCGTCCACCGCGCGCAGGAACATTCCCGGCATGGCGGTGCCGACGGAGTCCTCCCGGATGCGGCGGCCCTTGGAATCGACGATGTGTCGGCGGCCTTCCTCCTCGAGAACCTTCTGCCCGAGCCTGTTGAACCCAAGGACGACCGCCTCGGGAATGTCGGACGCGGCCGCAGGCGCGGCTTCTTCGCCCTCCTGGGGCGCGTCGAGCTGGAGCATGAACTCCTCGGGCTTCATCTCCCTGACGACTGCCTTGGGGAAATAGCGGAAATACTCGCGCGGATTAACGTCTGTCGGCCCGGCCTTGATCCAGGCTCCTGACGGCCGCTGGCGGAAGCCGAGGGCCTTGACCGCGTTATGGTGGGCCGGATCGACCTTGTCGATCACCAGCGCGCGCGTATTCGGCAGGACGGCCCTGTAAAGGCGCATTCCATAGGGTGAAAGGTCCATCCATCTCATGTCAGGCAAGCTTCCCGGCCAGTTCCGTGCATGTCACGAGACTGCCGCTCCCTTTCGCATCCTACAAAGCCGGGCCAGCCCGGCCTTCCCGATGCACCCGGCGGGAGCCGCCGCCAAGCCATAGCATCCGCCCCAGCCGCCTGAAAACCCCTGTCCTCGCTTTCGGCGGGCTGCCGCTTTCCGCCTCCGGGAAAATCATTCCGGACGAGGCTTCCGCCGCGCGGCCAGCCTCAAGGCTTCGCCAGGAAAGGATCAGGGAACCTTCCGACACGCAGTATTCGGGAGAAACCCAGCCTGCCGGACCAGGCTGGACGTCCAGCGGCAGCCCGCTGAGGTCCCGGTCGAGGCGCAGCTCGCCCGGCGTTTCCAGGGATTCCTCCAGGAAAGCTCCGGATCCGCCGCGGGCCACGGCGAAGAGGCCGGGCTGGCCAACGCCAAGGGTGATCCCGTCGCCCGCCGTCCATCCAAGGGAGCGCGCCAGCTCCAGGGAAACCGCGATCTCGAGGCCGAACTCCGACAGGCGCGCCCTCAGCCCTCCCATCATTCTCGGCCGGGCAGGGACGAACCCCGCCGGGAGGGCAGGCGGGGCGCCCGCCCGGATTGCCTCGTCCGCCAGAAAGCGCAGGGCCTCGAGTTCCGCCTCGAGGCCGGGCAGGGCCACCGGGTTTCCCGGCCGCGAGGGGCAGCATGGAATCCCTTCGACGAGCGCGTCGATCTGGGCCGGGCCGTCCACCATATGGCAGGCGGCCTCGTCTCCGTCGACCAGGCATACTCCGGCGTAGGGAACGGAGTCCGTTCCGGAAAGCGCGACGAGACAATCCCGGTCGGCGATGACCGCATAGCGTTGCGTCATGACAGGGTCTCCCGCGGCAGGAAGGCGGTCACGGAGGAAGCGAAGGGGCCGGGGCCGGGCGCGGAAAGCCACGCCAGGGCGGCGGCCTCTTCCCCCCTCGGAAACGCCGCGGTCCAGAGGAACCGTCCCGGCCCGGCCTGCGCAATGCCCGGAAGCTCGCGCAGCGTCTCCTCGACGTGCGCGGCCATATGGTCCGCCGCCGACCGGACGAGGTGGCCGGCGAGGCCGGGACGGGCCGCCACCTCGGCGAGCCTCATGGACGCTTCCGGCGGGAGGGGACAGCCCGCATCCACGCGCTCCCCCTGTGCGGCGAACAAAGCGCGCGCTGTCCGCCGCACAGTTTCGGTTTCGAAGCAGACAACGGCAAACCCTTGCTCAGCGGCGGGAATTTCGTACACCACGCACCGCGTCGGGCGGCCGTCGGCCGGAAGTCCGAGCCTGCCGCTTGCCTCTTTGCCGGAAAGGCGGGGCAGGAAAGCATGCCGGGACATCGCCGAGACGGCGGGGGCCATCCCCTCCGCCCCGAGCGCCTGGAGGACCGCCTCGGCGTCTTCCGGCAACACGGCTCCGTCCGCCAGAAGCCCGTTGAGCCGCACGACGTCGACAAGCCCAGCCGTCAGGTCATCTTCCCGCATGTAAATAGCCTCTTGCCATTGCAGGATTCTGACAGCGCATGCCGCCGCGCGCAAACCTCTCCTTGCCTGATTGCCGTCGGCAAGGGTTAAATTGAAGAAACCTCGGGTTAAGGAAGAGATGAAACCTGCGAACGGCTACAGACTGAAGGCGTCGAGCGTGGCCGAAGTGTCGCGGCTGCTGGACGACTTCCGCACGGACGCCGTCCGCACGCTCGCACGCGGATACGGCCGTCTCGTGGCGCAGTCGGCGGTCGCCACGCACGACCGTGCCTGCGCCGGACTTGCCGACCACCCACAGGATCCGTTCGCTTCGGCGTGCCGCGCCGTGAGGGAAGCAAACCCGGCGGACCCGTCCGGCCTCGTCGCTCCCGACCTCAACTGCGTCGTGGCCCTCCATTTCGTGCGCGACGCGGTGCTCGCCCGCTTCGTCCATGGCGGACCGCAATACCTCAAGGCCTGGGAGGCGATGCGAGGCGTCGTGCCGTGGGGGTGGCAGGAAGGCCCCCGTCCGGCGGACGTGACGGAGCGCTCGTGGGAGATGCGGGGGAAATACTGGCAGGCGGCGACCCCCAAACCGGGCCTCGGCGCGCTGCACTTCACGCTCCTGGAAGGGCAGCTTCCGGCCATCGGCTGGGCGGGAATGCACAGATACGTTCCCGGCTACGAACAGAGGCTTTCCCTCGTGGCGGCCGCCATAGACAAGGCCCTTTCGTGCGGCGCGGCGCAGGCGAGGGAGAGGGCGGCGGCCGTCATTCCAAGGGAGATAACCAAGGATGCGCTCCTTCGTCCGTCCCGGCCCTCGGCCAGGCCAAGGCCTGCCGCCGCGCCCACCGGAGCGCAGCGCATCCGCAGCGAGGCCGAGGCGGCCCGCAAGGAGCGCAAGGAAAAGTCGAAACGCGCCGAGGTCCGCGACGCCAAGGCGGTGGAGATCGACCACGCCGACGTCGTCGTCTCTTCCGACGGCCGCACGTTCGTGGCCGTGCCTTACGTCGGGCTGGACCCGGAAACGCGGGTGTTCCTTCAGGTCGGCGACGGACATCTCGCCGTTTCGCAGGGAGGCGTGCAGTTCGGCCACGTCTCGGACGTTCCCAGAAGCGCCATCGACGCGCTCAGGCTCTGCCGGACCGTCGTCATGGTCGAAGTGGACGGAAAGGGCGGCGGTCGTTTGCTTCGTGCAAAACATGTCGCCATCGTTAGCGACATCGGCCTCGCCGAAGGTCTGAAGGTCCCGCTGGGGGCCTTCAAGCGCAACAAGGGCGGCAGGGGCGCGGAGGAGATGGCAAAATGGGAGAGCGGGCAGTGACGGAAGCCGGCGTTATCGACGAGACATTCGCGGGGCTGGCTGAGCCGGCCGAAATCCACCGGGCCGGGCGGCCCGACATCGAGACCGGCAGGCCGGGCGACGTCCTCGTCTCGGAAGTGAAGAAATTCGCGTCGGAAGGCGGCTTCAAGAAGTTCGCCGAGGACCGCGACAGCCTCCGCAAGAAAGATGAGGAAATCGACGCTTCGGTGAAGCGCGACCCGCTCCCCGACTTCGGCGTCAGGCAGCAGCCGGCGGACGCACGCGATTTCGAGGCGACCGGCGACTCCGAATGACGCAAACGCGTTGACGGAGCGATGGGCGAATCCTACCCTTCTATTCGAAGGACAAGGATTCGCCATGCTATCGAAGAAGCTCACCAGGCTCATCGCTTCCGCGGCGTCGAACGCCGCAAGGATTGGAAGTCCGAGCACGGACCTGGTCCATGTCCTTTTCTCCATGTGCGACGATGACGACGCGTGCGCCGAGCTCGTCTCCATGGGAGTGGAACCCGACGCGCTGCGGCGCGTCCTGACCGACCATCTCGAAATCCGGCGGACGGGCGGGCGCACCGAGGAGACGATGACCCTGTCTCCGCTGGTCGTCCTCGTCCTTGAACGCGCGCTGACCAAGAGCACGACCGCCGAGGTCGTGGAGGTGCTGCGCGAGATCAGGGGCGTGGAGTACGACGGGCAGGAGGACTATTTCGCCGTCGCCTGCCTCAGGAAGCTTTCCGAGCCGAAAGCGAAGGCTCCGGCTCCGAAGGCCGTTCCGGAGGCCCTTTCGAAATTCTGCGTGGACCTCGTTGCGGCAGCCATTGCCGGAAAGGTGGACCCGGTGTTCGGCCGCGAGAATGAAGTCGGCCGCGTCGTAGAGGTCCTTTCCCGTCGCAAGAAGAACAATCCGATCCTTGTCGGCGGACCGGGGGTAGGCAAGACGGCCATCGTCGAAGGACTCGCCCTGAAGATCGCCAGGGGAGAGGCGGGGCCGCGCCTGGCGGGATGCCGCATCCTGTCCCTGAACGTTGCGTCGCTCGTCGGCGGGACGAGGAACCGCGGCGATTTCGAGGAGCGCCTCGTAGCCATCGTGAACGAGCTTTCCGCCGACCGGAGCCTTATCCTTTTCGTCGACGAGGCGCATGTGCTGATCGGAGGGGGATCGGGCGCTGGAGAGGCCGCGAACCTGCTCAAGCCGGCGCTGGCTTCAGGAGCGATACGCTGCATCGCCGCGACGACGGAAGGGGAATACGCCCGGTATTTCGAGGCCGATCCGGCCATGGCCAGACGCTTCCAGATGGTTTCCGTCCCTGAGCCGACGCGGCAGAAGGCCGTGGAGATCGTGTCCAGCCTCATAGACGTCTATTCCGAGCACCACGGAGTCCCGTACCTCGAGGGGGCGGCGGAAGCAGCCGTCGACCTGACCACGCGCTTCATCGTGGACAGGCATCTTCCTGACAAGGCGATCGACGCGCTGGACGAAGCGGGAGCCGTCGCCGCGGCGAGGGGGCTTCGGTTCGTCGACCGCAACCTCGTGCGGCAGGTGGTCCTAAGGCTTTCGGGCATGGAAGTCGCTTCGGAGCCTGCCGAAGCCCTTGAACTTCGCCTTGGGCAAGAACTGAAGGGGCAGCCGGCCGCGTGCTCTGCGATAGCCCAGGCGCTGGCGCGGTCGCTGTCGGCGGGCGCGCGCGACGGCCGGGCGAAATGCTCGCTTCTCTTCACGGGACCGGACGGAAGCGGAAAGAAGTTCGCCGCTTCAACGGTCGCCAGGCTGATCGGGCAACCGTTGAAGCGTCTCGACATGGCGGAATTCAGGGAATCGCATGCGGTCACCCGCCTCATAGGCGCCCCTCCGGGCTATATCGGATACGGATCGGGCGGCCAGCTGACGGAACCCGTCAGGCACTCCCCGTCCTGCGTCCTCCTCCTCGACCGGGTGGACCTCGCCCATCCCGACGTCATGGCCCTGGTGCTCCAGGCGGTCGAAACGGGGGCGCTGTCGGATTCCGCGGGCAAGACCGCGAGCTTCTCCGGGGTCACCGTCATCATGACGGCTGCGGAGAAGGAAAAGCCGGGGCGCATCGGGTTCTCGCTTTCCGGCGCAAGCGGAGAGCCTGAAAATGAACCGTCAGCCGTTTCGGAGGCGGTCGACGAGACCGTCGCGTTCAAGGCCCTGGACGCCGAGGCAATGAAGGAAGTCGCCAAGGCCCGCATCGAGGCGTTGGAGGCCAGCCTCCACATCCGCGGAGCCAACCTCGTCGCAGGCGCTGAAGTCGCAGCGGTCGTCGCGGCCGAGGCCGAAAAGGCGGGCGGGGCCAAGGCCGTCGAAAAGGCCTTCCGAACTCTGATCGAGAACGGCATCCTCGACACGAATCCCGCCGACGGCGACGAGTATACCGTCGCCCCCGAGGACGGCAGGCTTCGCATCACCCGCGTTCAGGCGGCCACTCCGTGAAAGCCGCGGTCGCCTTGGGCATGCTGGCGGCCGCAGTCGCGGCAACGCCGGCCATCGCGGGAGACGCCGTCGTCAAGGCGTCGTGCTCCCAGGACGGCAGGGTCGTCTACCGGGAGGAGATACCCGCCGGCGCTGCGAGCGAACGGCGCATTCTCATAGCCTCCATGCATCCCAAGGCACTCTGCGTTTTCCTGGAGCCTCGCGATCCGTCCGTTCCGGCGGCGGAGGCGACGGCCTCGGGAGCCGTCGGACAGGTCTCCGAAGAGGACGACGCTTCCCTTGCGGCGGCGCTGGCCGTCATCGCCTCGGGAAAGCCGGGCGACGCCTATCCGGACGGGATATCCGATTTCGTGAAGGGGAGCGCGGGCGAGTCCGCCCCAGCTGCGAAGCCCGTCAGGAAAGCGGCGGGAGACGCGCATTTCCTCAATCTCGCGATCGGGGTCTACGAAAACGTGCCGCTGGCGGACGTGATGGCCCACTGGAAGGAAATGCAGGAAGGCTCGAAGGTCCTTTCCCGGATGACGCCCACGGTAAACTCGTCCGGCGACGTGACGATGGTTTCGGTGGAAGGCGTTCCGGACGAGCTGGCGGCCCAGCTATGCGACGAGGCGGCGGTCAAGGGCCCCGGCTGCCTAGCCGTATACTAGCCAGGCTTCAGACGAATCCCGGCGGCTTCGGGGCAGGCAGGGGCGCGGGATCGTTCTTGGGAGCCGGGTGGGGCAGGGCTATCGAAAGGTCCTGGTCGAGGGCCGCTTCCGCGATGGCGACGGAGAGGGTGCCCCATTTGGCTGCTGGCACGCGCACCCACTGGTTTCCGTCCTCGACCTCGATGTACATGTTGTTCTGCGCGATGCGGGCCGCCTCGGCGAGCGCGCGCAGGCGCGGGGACCATCCCACCTTTCCAACCGCATAGCCCAGCTTGTCGTTGATGGAGTTGATCGAAAGCATCAGGTCCGCCGCGCTTTCGTCGCCGTCGAAGAAGACGCCCTCGTCGCCCATGTCGAGGCCCGGAGCGCCCGGCCCGGCGGCCGCCTTGATCCTCAAGGCCAAGGCTTCGGGCACGGGCTTTGGCTGCCTGGTTTCGCGCTGCTCCGGTTCCGGCTCCGGCTTCTCGCCTTCCATGCCGGGTTCGGGTTCCATCTCCGGCGACGGCCTCGGGCTGTCGGAAAGAAGCATGTGCTTTTCGCGGAAGCCGTCGTCGTCCATCTGCGGCGGCGACGCCCATTCCGGCTTCGGCTGCAGGACGGGGCCTGAGACGGCCTCAGAGGTTTCGCGGTCGAACGTCTCGATAGCGAGCCTCAAGCCGTCGATGGCCAGCGCGAGGTCGAGATGAGGCAGCTCCGACAGGGTCCTTCCGTCCTTCCTGACGAGACGCAGTTCCCGGGCGGCCTCCACGACCTTCAAAGCGGCTTCAAGCATTGGCCCTCCCGAAGAGGCATTTGCGCCGAACGTCCCGGCGCCTGACAATATGGCGATAGACAAGGATCGGGCGAATGGGAGCAAAAGGGAATACCGTTCTCGCCGCGGCGACGCTGGCAATGGCCGCGCTGGCGACCGTGTGGCCTGCCGCAGCCGAGGACTCCTGTTCCCGAATGGCCGTCATGCGGCCGGAAGGCATCGTGGAGGCGTTGAACCTGTTCTCGCCGGACGTGCTGGGCAAGCCGGCCGACCTGTGGGGCAGGGCGGATTTCGAAAACCTGCTGAACCATGCCGCCGCCTGCGACGGGAAGCCCGAGGGCATGAAATACCGGGTGGACGCGAAGTTCTGGGAAGGCCAGATGAACCCGGCAATGGAACGGCTCCTGCCCTTCGCCGACAGGACCGCCGCGGTGCGGGCCGCCTACGCGCCGCGTTGGAAATGGGGCGATCCGCCGTCCTGCCTCCAGGTCCTCAACTGGAAGAGGGATCCGGTATGGCTGACGGAGAACTCGGGCGAGGTATTCGGCAAGCCGCTGGCGGAAATGGACGACGAGGGCCGCGCGCTGGCGGCCGGGTTCTCGAAGGAATGCCGTCCGGTCATGGAGGCCGCCCTGCAGGCCAACCGCATGGACCCTTCCGCCGCGTTGGCGATCGTCAACGACGTGGCGGCCGCAGCCGAACGGGAAGGCGAGGCGGCGAAGGAAAAGCCGGACGACCTCGCTCCGGCGCTGAAGGTTTACCATTCGGGCAGGCAGGTGCCGCTGGCGTATATCGGCAAAAGCTCACGCAAGATGGTCCTCATCGCCAGCGGAGCCGAGAAGGCGGGACGGAAGCTGACGACGGAAGAGCTGATCATGCTGTCCAAATGGGCCGAGCAGATCGTCATGGAAGAGACGGACAGTCCGGAAAGGCTTTATGCCGACGCCGTCAGGACGGTCATAGGCAAGCATCTGTTCAACGCGCGCTGACGAAGAATTAGTCCAAGGATTGGCGCGCCTGCGGCCTTCAGGCACGTGACTCGCACAAGAATTCAATCAATTCTTGTTGTGGCTATCAACATCTTGCTAATCCTTGTCATGCTAGATGGCGTCTGTCCCATGGCCGCGGCTGTAGGATTCTATGGAGTGGTGCTCGTGAGCAGGATTGACAGTAACCTCGGCGTCTACATCCAGAAGCTCATGGCGAGCAAGGGAATCGCGCCTCTGCCGCGCAACTACGAACTCTTCTACGAGAGCGTGGTCGGCAGCAACGACAAGCTGAAATCCGAAGTGGCGGGGCTTGGGGCCAAGCCTTCGCAGGCCGACGTCGACAAGCTCATCGGCAAATACCTCCCCTCCCATTCGGGCGAGGCCTTCATGCACATGATCCAGCATCATGTTTCGCGCCAGGTCGACAAGATCATCGGAGACGTCGACAGCGAGCGCAGCGACCTGAACCATTTCCTGTCCGCCCTCACGCAGGTCACCGACCTCATGGCGGAAAATCCCATGATGTCCCAACAGAACCTGAAGAAGTTCACGGATTTCGTGGCCAAGGCTTCATCCAACAAGCTCAAGCGCACCGAAACGGCCGCCGCCGCCTTCGAAGGGCGGTCGGAAGACCTCAAGATCCTTCAGCAGGAGCTTCAGGCCTACAAGAAGCTCGCAAACACCGACCCTCTGACCGAATTGGCGAACAGACGCGCCTTCGACGAGGAGATAGCGAACCTGTACAACGAGGAGAACAAAGGGGCGGGCAACGCCCTGCTTCTCCTCGACATCGACAAGTTCAAGGATTTCAACGACAAGTTCGGCCACCCGGCCGGCGACCGCGTTCTCTCGATCGTGGCGAAGGTCATCAACAACAACGCCATCGGAGGCTTCGTCTCGAGGGCGGGCGGCGAGGAGTTCGCGGTCGTGCTGAGGGACGTGTCGCCGCAGGAGGCGATGGAGGTCGGCGAGCGCATCAGGAACGCGGTGGCGTCGACTTCGCTTTCCGGAAAAGGCCAGCCCGAGCAGTTCGGCAAGGCGACGGTATCCATCGGCGTTTGCATGAGCGCCGACGCGGCGAACGGAAACGAGCTTTACGCCAAGGCGGACCAGGCGCTCTACGCATCGAAGAAGAACGGACGCAACAAGGTGACGCTGAACGACCTGACCAAGTCCGCGAACTTCCCGGCCGAACTGACGGCCAAGGGGCGCGAGAAGCGCTACATGCTGTATATCGAGGCCGAGGAGGCCCTCGGCGCCCTTCGCAGTTAAGGGGATGGTGCGGGAGCCGGGCCTCGAACCCGGAATGGACCGGGGTTTAAGCCCGGCGCGTCTACCGATTTCGCCACTCCCGCACGTTTCCTTCGTTCCATCAGGGCGGTCGCCCTATCGATCAGGACCGCCGCCCTCCGGCTGGGGGAGGCCGTAAGGAAGCCGCATCCCCGTCCGGCCGAGTGCTCGACCGGGACCGTGAACTGCGCCTCCGTCGGATCGATGACGGCTCCGCTGTCGCGATGGCGAAGGAACCAGTGTGTCTGTCCTGCTTTCAGTCCTTCCGGCCAGCCCGCATGCATCAGGATGCAGGGGCACCAGCCGGAGGCCGCGCCTCCCAGCATGTGAAAGACGGCCTCGGAGGCAGCGTAGCAATGGCCCGTGAACGGGTTGCCGGTCTCCTGCGCGATCCTTCTCCATGCCGGTTTCAGCAGGTCCGGGGAAAGGCTTGCGCGAACCGCCGCGACGATATGCCGGACGGAAGGGTGGTCGGAGTGGAGAGATTCGAACTCCCGACCCTCTAGCCCCAAACTAGATGCGCTACCAGGCTGCGCTACACTCCGAAACTTTGAATCCTTGGGCAAAGAACATCTCCTTGCCCGACAGGATGGGGCCCGCGGCGGAAAGTGCCAACGGGAAGATGGTGCGGTCGAGAAGAGTCGAACTTCCACGGGTTGCCCCACAGCGACCTCAACGCTGCGCGTCTGCCATTTCGCCACGACCGCAAACTGTAATAAGCTATTGAAAACAAAAGGAAATGGTCGGAACAGCAGGATTTGAACCTGCGACCTCCGGTCCCCCAGACCGGCGCGCTAACCAGGCTGCGCTATGCTCCGATGTCTTGGTGCGAAGAGGGAGACTTGAACTCCCACGCCATTTCTGGCGGCGGCGTCTGAGACCGCCGTGTCTACCGATTTCACCATCTTCGCGTTGAACTGGTCCGGCAGAGAGGGATCGAACCTCTACCACGGGATCCACAATCCCGCGCTCTGACCTATTGAGCTACTGCCGAATATTGATTCTGGTCAGGAAGGAAGGATTCGAACCTTCGATCTCCCGCATCCGAGGCGGGCGCTCTGGACCAGACTGAGCTACTCCCTGAATTCCAATGGTGGAGCCGACGGGATTTGAACCCGCGACGCTCGCTGACCGACGCATTACCGCCGGCTACCCCACGCTTGGGAAACGCGCTTCCTTACTCGGCCCTCCTTGGCTGTTTCAGTGCATCCGCAACCCTTGTGCCCGGGATACTGGCGAGCTGGCTTTTACGCCAACCGCTTTCCGTTTTTGCGATCGCCTGCGCCGACCTCAGGCGGGCGGCCCCATAGTTGGTGCGGACGGAGAGCCTCGAACTCTCATGCACGAAGCGCTGGCGCCTAAAGCCAGTGTGTCTACCGATTCCACCACGTCCGCGATTCCTTGTCCGGGGCCGGGAGGCGCCAACGAAGGCGCACGTCCCGGCCCGGCATGCATTGGTGCGGCGAGAGAGTGTCGAACTCTCACGTCTCCTGGACACCGGGGTTTGAAGCCGGCGCGTCTACCGATTCCGCCATCGCCGCATGATTCTGGTGGGCAGGGGGAGATTCGAACTCCCAACGTTTCCATGTAACGGTTTTACAGACCGCCGCAGCACTCACCGCCTCTGCCGCCTGCCCACGTCACGCCCTTCGCCTTTCCCCTGTCCCGGGCGTGACGGACAGGTGCCTCCGGGCCTGGCGCGACCGGAGGGAAAACAGGACATCCACGATTTCAAAGAACTTTCCGGCTTTCGCGGAACCCCGGGCCGACGGCCCGGATCGATGATCGACAAAAGAAAAGGACCCCTGCGACGTCGGTCAGCGGGGGTCCTTTTCCTTGGTTCGCGAAGTAGGGGCTATCAGCCTCCGTCACCCTCGCAAGCCACCATGGCCCGCTGACCGCTCCCGGGATACGGGAGTGGCAAGAGATGCAGGTGGAGGAGGGCCGAGACGGCGCGAGCCATGGCTGCCCGGAAAACCGTGCCTCCATCACCCATCATGTTTGCGACCGTCGCGTTCATTTTCTCAAATCCGTTTGCTGCGGAATTCGCCGCAGGTAGGGCAAACATGGATGAGCGGAGCGAAGACGTCAACAGGGGCGGTCGGATTTTTTTCGAGGCGGCTTCCGCCAGTCAATCCTTGGACACGAATCTGCCTATGGTTTCGTTCTGCCGCCGAGGCTAACATTTCCTTTAAGACGAGGAGTCATCTGCAATGGCCATCAACCTTCCGGCGGCGGTCCTGGCGTTCATCACCAGTCTCGAGCACCTCAGCGGGGTGCCGATCGCCATGCTCGACCGCGTAGACGACCCCCAGGCGTTCTGGGCGAGGTCGGCCGCCATCCTCTGCCAGAAGACCGGCGACGACTTCTGCGACGACGACATGCGCTTCATGACGTCGAACACCGAGCCTATGGGGCAGTCCCAGATCATCGAGTATACGGTAGGGGACTCAGGCCAGCCGAAAAGGGTCTGCGCGATCATCCCGCCGATCCCGAACATCGACCCGTCCTTCGTGGCCGACGCCTACGGACAGCCCTATCCCAGCCTCGACGACGTTCCGGCCGCGCAGGAAGCGGCCGCCTGGCTGACGCTTTACCATGCCGCCCATTGCCTCGACCAGACGCTCGCCGCCAACGAGGAGGACAGGGCGGTCGCCTTGGCCAGCCTCGGCCTCACCCTTCTGGAAGGCAACCCGATGTTCACCCCCGGATACCATCGGTCGCCCGGCCGCATGATGGCGGTCATGACCGGCAGGGCCGACGCGTACTGGGCCGCCGGAACGGGAGAGCGCATCTTGCTGGACCTCTGGAAGGACGAGGCGGCGGAAAGGCTGAACACCCAGTTCGGCTGCTACGCCATCGTCGAGCAGAACAAGTCCATCGACATCGAGAACATCCACCGGGCGACGTATCTCGGGCCGGAGCAGACGTGCCAGACCCCGGTGACCGGCCACAACGTCGGCAGCCAGGTCACGGTGAGCGACTCCAACCTGTGGCTGTGGATGTACGGCCAGAACGGACAGGGCGGCGGCATCGGCGCCCCTCCGGCCGTCTACGAGCCGATGAAGCCGTTCAAGTCCATGGACGACGGCGTAGCCTACGTCCTTCAGGTCTCCAACGAGCTAGCGGCCAAATAGGGGCGCGGACGAAGTCCTCAGGTCGGCCACCGCCGCACAGAGGCGGTCGTGCCAAGCCTGCGCCTCCCTGTCGCCATACGGCGAGTAGCATCCGCTGCCCCAGGAAGACTGGACGGGCGGCGGAACGCTGCCTTCCCTGATGGCGGCGGCCGCAAGACTGAGCGTGACGGGATCGGGGCCGGAAAAGCGCTCGGACGGGTCGTCGTATGCGGGATCGAAGTCCGCGGCGGTGCGCGCATGCCGCTCAAGAAATTCCAAGATTTCATCGGCGAGCTTCAAGGTTTCGTTCCGGTCCATGCCGTCCTCCTGTTCCCGGCTTCGCCGAGGCGCGAAAGAATTTCGAAGAAATCCGCTTGACGCCGTCAAGAGCCTGCATCATATCTTTACGACAGATCGGAGCAAGTCATGTTCGTCGTTTCGCAGCAGCAGCAATCCAGCCAGTCGAGCTCATCGAGCTCGAACGCTCGTTTGCGCGGGGACGACATCGGCAGCTAGATCGAAGATCACTGTCGGAAGTTTCGGAACCCGCCCCACAAGGCGGGTTTTTTAGTGTTTGGAATCGTGGCTGAGCCAGGTTGAAAGCAGCGGCTTGCTAAGCCGTCCTCCTTCCGGGGAGCGCAGGTTCGAATCCTGCCGATTCCGCCAATAAAGGCACGTGGAACAAGAGGTTGGACATGGTCGGAGAAGTTACAGGGGCGACGGAGACGGTTCCGGCCCACATGCTTGAAAGGCTTCCCGAACGGCTGCGCCAGGCGGTCGTTTCGGGCCATGCCCCCACCCGGGTTCTGCGGGCCATCATGGCCGGTCAGAACGGCAGGGGGCCGAGGACGGCGAAGCCGAAGGTGGACATAAAGGAGTTCGTTCGCGCGCTCGGATGACGGGCGAAGGGTTACATGGAAGGTTGGCCGAGTGGCTTATGGCGCTCGCTTCGAAAGCGAGAGGACCGAAAGGTCCCGGGGGTTCGAATCCCTCACCTTCTGCCAGTTCCGCAGTATTGGTTGATAGTTTAATGGTAGAACGCCTGACTCTGACTCAGGTAGTCCAGGTTCGACCCCTGGTCGACCAGCCAGCGGAAAGTATTAAATTTGGAATATGGCTATGGTCATATCAGAATCGGGGAGATTGAGATGACAGCAGGACGCTACGGCCAAGCGGAATTGCTAGTGGCCCTATGGAAGCTTGGCTCCCAAGAACCGATGCTGCCGACTTCGCACGGCATACTCGACAGGGCGTTGAACGCGATGAAGGAAAAGCTGCCCCCCGAACTCGGGTCGCTCAGTTTCTCGCCAACGAGCATCGGCTTGCGGTGCTACGAGTTGCCGGACATTCTCCTGGCGGCTCAGGAGGCCATGTTGATCAGCGATCTCTCGGCGCTTGTGACTATCTCCGAGGACGTTGCTAAGGAGATTGTTCTCTCGCATGGCGTCGACATCGATGAGGCCATCCGCGTAGGAAGCGAGTTGTCGGAGGAGGCCACGAGCCTATGCCGAGGCGCCGTTCGAGTGGTTGCATAGGTTCAAGGGCTGATTGACCAACCAGAGGGATGTATTAAAGTTTGGAAACGTGGCCGAGAGGCTTAAGGCACTTGCTTGGAAAGCAGGCAGCCCGCAAGGGCTCACAGGTTCGAATCCTGTCGTTTCCGCCACAATTGGACGGGTGACCGAGCGGCTTATGGTTCCGGTCTTGAAAACCGGCGAGGATTCACGTCCTCCGTGGGTTCAAATCCCACTCCGTCCGCCAAATTGAAAGGACTCGAAGATGAGCGACAGGATCGAAGTGAAGGACCACGTGAAGGCCGGCGAATGCGAGTTCGTCAGCGCCCGCGCGGGAAACCTTTGGTACCGGACCGCGCTCGGCTTCGAGTTCCCGGTCCCGTTCTCCGACATGGGCGACGCCAGCTTCGCCGCCCGGGAGAAGGGAATCCTTCTCATGCGCTACATCCGCCGCCACGCGGACGTCGTAGAGGCGGCCCGACAAACGCAGCCAGCCAACTGACCGGAGCGCCAAGGGCGTTCCGGAGGCCGTTGCCGGATCGTCTAGCTGGTTAGGACCCGGGCCTTTGGATCCCGTGAGGTTGGTTCGAAGCCAACTCTGGCAGCCACAATTCGAAATTGAGAAATTCGCCGATATTTCAGTCGGTTATGATAGAATTTACGTGATTCTTGCATCTTCCTCGCATACTCTCCTGCCTCGCTCGAGAACCCGGGAGGCAGCATGAGCCAGCGGCAAGAGGAAATCCAGTGGAACGGCAAGGACATCGAATCCTACCTCACTCGGCACTGCTCCATGGAGAACGGAGTCATCCTCGTCCATGGAGAGGACGTCTACGCCGTCTTCACTTCGCTCGAAAAGGCGATGGCGTTCGTGAAGTCCAGGAAGGCCCCCTGCGATCTTATGCCCATCATGATGGACGATCCTGACTACACCGAAAGTCCGTCCATCCTCTTGCACTAAAGGCGTGGCTCCGAAGCCTCGAAGGCATTGTCCGTCTCCTCCGTCCGGAGAAAGCCAAGCGCCCCACATGCCTCAGGAACGGCGCATGACCTCACGATCCTGCCGTTCCTGACAAGCAGCACCTCCTCGACGTCCGGCAGCTTCACCTGCCGGGGGAACAGTGCGTATTCGTCCTCTTCGCCCATTCCGGAGGCGCCGTGCTCGCGCGAGTAATGCAGGCCTGGCGCGATCGCCCGCGTGCGGATCACCGCTGAGGTGAACTCGGCGTCCCTGAGCTTTTCAACAAGCCTGCCCCGTTCCTCCCGGTACAGCGCCATAAACGTTTCGTGGCCGCCCTTTCCCTCGAACGGGGCCGTCCCATGCGCCTTTACGACCGCCTGCGCCGCGGCGCGGTCGATCTCCTCGCCCTGGCCGATGCACCGCTCGGTCGGGGACGGCGAGAAGAACACGAACGGTCGCCGGTCGAAGCCGTTGAAGCCGTTGCCTCCGCCGCTGACCGCGCCCGTGCGGACGATGTCGTCCATCTCCGCCAGCGAAACGGACCGGAACAGGACCGTCGGCCGGAAGAAGGCACAAGGCTTCATGTGGTCGTCGTAGTCGTCGGGAATGCATCCATGCGCGATCGCCGCGTAGGACCACCCTTCCAGGCGGGAAGGGGCCGCATCCCACACAAGGCGAAGTCCTTCGGTCTCGAGCGCGTCGGGGATAGGCTGGTCCGCCGGAACGCAGCGGGAGACCTCGCCGCCGTCCGCGACGTAGACCAACCAGCGTTCTTCGGGGTTCGCATCCATAGTCGGGAATGTCGCCCCGCCAAAGGCATTCCGCAAGGCTTAAGCCTCGGCAGCGGAGCCAGATGCCTTGCATTGCGCCACCGCCTGAAGTCCGGCGGCGGTAAGTCGGAAACCGGCTCCTTCGGCGGAGACATGCCGCTCGAGCATCCCGGAGCAGCACAGGATGACGAGCAGGCCCGACAGGTGCGCCCTGGCTAGACCGGCAGTCGCGGCTATCGCCGCGTGCGAAGCGCTGCCGCCTGCTTCCTGAACGGCGTTCAGGACATCCACCATAATCTTGCGGCGCCCCACATCCTCGATCGGATGGCGGTCGGAAAACCTGGCGGACTGGCCAAGCAGATCGGCGAGAACCAGCAGCTGTGTCTCCAGCGCATGCGCATCCCGGCGTCGCGCAAGGGCGGCTACATGCCGGATGATGTCGAACCACGCCGTCACTTCCGAAGGTTCGGCCCTCGAAGTTACAAGGCTCCATGCCAAGTCTCGCAAGGCGGCGTAGACGCGCTCCCCATACCGGTCCACGTCTTCCATCGCGCTCCGAATGGCCGAAAGCGCCTCGCCGGGAGCGGCCTCCCATCGTCCAATGCAAGCGAGGAGCACGGCCATGCTGTTGCCGACCGCAGTCACGCCATGCCTTCCGCGGCGCGGATCCGGTCGCGCAGGCCGATGACCTCAGGGTCGTCGCTGTACCGTTCGAGGTCGCCCAGCAAAACCCAGCGCAGGTCTTTCGACTCGTCGCTGATGCCGAGGGGTTCGTATGCGTCCGCCTCGAAGAGGTAGCGGATGTCGTAATGCTCGTGCGCGGGAACGCCGTTGTGTTCGGCGATGCCGTGGACCCCGAGGTCGACGATGCGGTCCGAAAGCGGCCGGACGTAGCCGAGGCCTGATTCCTCGTAGGCCTCCTTCCAGGCGACGAAGAAGGGGTCGCGCAGGCCGTCGCAGTGGCCGCCCAGCTGCAGCCACTTGCCCATCTTCGCGTGAAGGGTCAGCAGGACGGAGGTGCGGTGGCGGTCCACGATGATGGCGGACCCGGTGAAATGGCGCGCCGGATTGCCGCGCTCGAAGGCGCTTTCGTCGGTCCGCAGGAAGTCGAGGCAGGCGGCCGCGTCCTTGGAACTCTTCAGGGAGTACGGATGGAACAGGAGCAATGCATGCTCGAAGCGTTCCTCTCCCGCCCGGAAGCGGCGGTTCGAAGTCGGCAGGAGGACGCTCGGTTCGATTCTTTCCATGTCGGCTTCCCTTCAGATTGCGGATTGCTGGCGGACAGCCGCGGCCGGCGCAGGCAGCGGGGTCTTCCCGCCGGACGCGTAGTGCGACCATACGGCAAGGTCGAATTCCGCGCGCGACAGGCCGGAGGCTTCCATCTCGTCCAGCATGACGGCCTCGAGCCGCCTGTACGTCTGCGCGGTCGGAAAGCCCTTCGGCACGTCGTGGCCGCGTTCGCGCAGGAACTTCAGGACATGCGTGTCGATCACGGCGACCTTCGCGTCCCGGCGGGAGTGAAGGATGAAGAAACGAGCCGTTTTCGGCCCGACGCCCGGCAATGCCTCGAGCTGTTCCACGGAGGCGGCGGAGATGTCGCCGATGCGCGCCGCGGCCGAGTAGGCGGCCTCCAGAAGCGCGTACTTGCCGAGCCGGACCTCCTTGAGCCTGTCGGAAAGGGTGCCCTCCCTCTCGATACGCAGCACGTATTCGAACGGGGTTTCGCCGGGAGCAGCGCCTTTCAGGAATTCGGCGACCTTGGCCGCGATCATCACGGCCTTCTTGCCTGCCACGGCCAGGCAGAACAGGAAGTATTCCTCCAGTTCCGCGCGGCTTCGGCCGTAGTCCGTGACATCGTAGGGATCGACCATTTCGCCCTCAAGGATTCATTCAGGCGGAGAGAATGAGCCCTCAAGGATTCGATGTCAAATTTGTTGACGGAGGATAGCCGGGAAGGATTCAGCGACGGCCTTCGTCGACGATGCCGAGGGCCATGCGTTCGAAGAAATCGGTAGTCATGTCCTTGAACGCGGTCTGGTCGTAGTCGGCGTACGCCTTGAGAAAGGCGACCGTCATCGCCAGGGTGACCTGGAACAGCTTGCGCTCGGCCTCGCTGGAACGGGTTCCGAAGAAGGTGTTCGCAGTCGCCCCCTTCAGGAAACCGATGTGCTTGTAGCCGGGCTTCGAGAGCAGGTAGGCTTTCGCCTTTTCCATGGCGGGCTGCCCCGTGAAGTCCATGTCGTTCTCGGCGATCAGGTAGAGCATCGGGCCGGCCACGTCTTCCCACGACCCCTCGTCGAGACCCATCACTCCGGGTCCCTGCGGGGCGAGCGCGATGCCGGAGAAAAAGCGGGGGTCCTTGAAGTCGAGGCGCTGCCCGTCCTGCCCCTTCACCTTCGCGCCCAGCAGAAGCTGGGCCATGTAGGCTCCGTATCCATGTCCGGCGATGACCGGCCTGTCGGTGATGGTCTTCATGGCGGCGGCGGCCTGGATCAGGTCCGCGTCGTCGAGGCAGGCGGTGCAGGCGTCGAGCCTGTTCTTCCACGCAACGGGGTCTTCGAGCAGGGCGGATATCGGCCATTCCGACACCTCGCCCGCCTTGTTCTTCCTCAGGGTGGGGCCGCTTTCGATCACGGCGTCCTCGTGCAGCGGAGCCGCCACCACGAATCCGTGGCTCGTCCAGTGCCACAGGAGGTCCCGGTAGGTCAGGGGATCGGAGAGCGCGCCATGGCTGAACACGACGAGACGGCCTTCCGTCACGTTGTTCGGGCGGAAGATGACCACGTCCGACGCCCGGGTCCTGATCGTGATCGGGGTGGATGGATGCAGGTACGGGCCGTCCGTGGCGTAGGCGGCGTAGCGCGGGTCGACCCCGGTGATTTCCGGACGGATGATCAGCGGGTCCTGGAACTGCGAGCGCGCCGGAAAGGCCGTCCCTGCCGCCGCAAGCGCGGCGAAGGCGCGTAGGGCCTGCCGTCTGGTCAGGGCGGACTTCATTCTTCGGTTTCTCCGAACTCTATCTCGTCAGGTCCGCCGGCCGCCATCGGCGCGGCCCGGAAGCTCTCCGGGTCCTTCATCTCCGTGATGGCCACGAGGAAAGCTTCCTCGCCGCCCAGCATAAGGGCAAGCCAGGAAGCCTGCTCCACCCAATGGAGGGCCACATGTTCGGGAACGAAGGCGGGAGGAATGACGTCTTCGCGGCATGCCAGGAGCACGCGGGCGGCGGCAAGGCAGCGCCCTGCGTCGCGCGGCGAGGGCGACATGGGCATGCGGAAGGCCGGGGAACGGGAATCGAGCACGAAGCAGTCGGGGTCGAGCGCGCGCTGTATCGTCGCCGGTGCGGGGACGGCCTCGTCCAGCCATCGTATGAGGTCGGCCATCCAGTCGGGCAGGCCGTCCTGCATGAAGAAGCCGGGAAACTCCGGCATGAAAGGATGGTCGGGAGCGCGGTCGGAAGCGAGGGAGACTATCCCTTTCTCCCATGCCTTCATCGTCCCGGAAGCGAACGAATCCCAGACATAGCCCGCCATTCCCGGTTTCGCGGGCTCGGTCGGGCCGTCAGAAACGGCATGTGCGGCTTCACGCAAACGCGAGGAACCCATGCTTGAATCCTTTCGAGTTCTCGCTCATCTTGATATGCATCCAAGGTTTCACGCAACAGATTTTGAAGGATTCTCCAGCCATGAGGGATGCCGTCGATACCAACCGCAGATCCTTTATCCGCATGGCGACCTGTCTCGGAGCCTCCGCGGTCCTGAGTCCTTTCGCCGCGCTTATGCTGCCGGAATCGGCGGAAGCCGCTCCCATGGTGCCGCTCCGACTGCACAATCCCCACACCAATGAAACCTACGCCGTCGACCTGTTCGTCGGTCCCCAGTGGAACAAGTCCGGCCTCTTGGTCTGCGACTGGATGATGCGCGACTGGCGTGAGAAGACCACGGTCAACTGCGACCGCAAGCTTTACGCGGCCCTTTACGTGATCCAGCGCAAGTTCGGCGTCGACGCCCCCATCTCCGTCAACTCCGGCTTCCGCAGCGAGAAGACGAACAGCGCCCTGCGCGCGGCCTCCATCGCCAGGCATGGCGGCAAGGCGACGGCCGAGGCTCCTGCCGTGAACAGCCAGCACAAGCACGCCCGCGCGGTGGACTTCGCCATCCCCGGCGTGCCGGTCAAGGAAGTCTCCCGCTACGTGAAAAGCCTTCAGATCGGCGGAGTCGGCACCTACGACACGTTCACCCACATGGATACGGCCCGCATCCGTTACTGGGGCCATCCGGTATGAGCGCCTTCACCCGTAGGGCTTTCCTAGCCGCGGCGGCCTCCGCTGCAGCCGCTGCGTCGTTCCCCGTCCGCTCCATGGCCGCCATCGACCCGCTCGCATCGCTCGAGCGTCTCGTCGCCATCCACGAGGCTTCCGGAAGGTTCGTGCAGATCGCCCCGAACGGCCAGCAGTCCGAAGGCTCGTTCAAGATCATGCGTCCCGGCCGGGCGCGGTTCGACTTCGACACGCCGTCGCCGATGGCCATCGTGTCCGACGGAAAGACGATGGCGGTCAACAACCGCAGGCTCAAGACCTGGAACCTATATCCGCTGTCCAAAACCCCGCTGAACATGTTCCTGTCGGACCATATCGACGTCCGCGGGCGCGCCGTTTCGGTCTCGGGGCAGAAGAACGGCATGCCGGCCGTGACGCTGGCCGATCCCGCGGTATTCGGCGACGTGACCGTGGAGGTCCTGTTCTCCCCGACGACCGGAGACCTCGTGCAATGGACGGTCAAGGACTCGCGCGGGCAGGAAACGGTCGTGCTCGTTTACGACATGACGCCTGGCGGCGGCTTCTCCGACGCGGACTTCAGGATTCCGTACACCGAAATCAGGACCCGCAAATAACGCCGGCGCTTGCCTCCGTGTCCTTCGTTGCATGATCATTTTTTCATAGGCAGGCAACGGACGAACATGAACACGATCAGGCCAAGGGAAGGCGACGTTTCGGAGGATGGTCATCCGTGCGAAGCCGCGCTCGAATTCCGGCGCGCGGCCATCCGCTTCGGCCTCGTCAACGAGATCGCGGCCGACGTCCTCGACCTTGCCGTGGCCTACGCCTGGATGGGCAAGGCCGTTTCCAGGACCGCCGACGCGGCCGCATGGCAGCGACAGGGCGTCGATCCCAACACCTGGCAGATGATCAGGGCAATGGCGACCGGAAAGGGCACGCTCGCCGCCGCCCACCTCGCCGCCACCCGCGGCATAGCGATCCACGGCTTCGACCGGGATCTGGCGATCCTGCGCGCCAGCGTGGCGTTTACGTCGGCCTGCGCGCAGGTGGAGATGTCGCTGTTCGGGGACCGTCGGGCAAGCGTCGCCGCACGCACCGCCGAGCTGGCAAGGATCGCGGCGGGGCTTCCCGGAGCCGAGCCCGAGGGGCTTGAGCCGACGGACAAGGTCGTCCGCATCGAGGATTTCAGGAAGGCCAAAGGGAAGGGGTGACCGGCCGCTACGCGGTCACTCCGCCGCGACGAGCAGCGGAGCCTCTTCCTTCCATTCCGCAGCGGCGTCGAGATAGGCCGCGACGCTGGTCGCCAGCCCCTTGGCCGCGAGGAACGGCACGCCGTTGCCGATCGTCTTGAAGCATGCGCTGAGGGTCATGGTCGACGGCAGCTCGAACTCCTTCGGCAGCGACTGGATGGCCATGGCCTCGGCGACCGAGATGCGGCGGGCCTTCCAGGGATGGAGATGGACCTCGTTGTTGCCGTAGGCCGCCGTCGGGCTGTAACGCCAACGGTGCAGGCGCTTGAACGACTTGCGCTTCACGGCGCCTTCGGGGACGGTCTCGAACTTCTTGGAGATGGGTTCGAAGGCCATATGTCCGTTCGGATGGTTCTCGACGTCGTTGCGGTCGAACCAGTGCTTTACGGTCAGCTCCTCTGGAATGTCCGGGCTGGGGCAATCCGTCTCGACGTCCTCGGCGAATTCGTCCTCGCGGGGCCACGGGCTGTCGAACACCGCGTCGGAGTAAGGCATGCTGGCTTCCCACGGGAACTCCAGCCCCTCCGGGCCGCCGAGCGCGCCGAACAGGAATATGCGGGAACGGTCCTGGCCGACCCCATAATGCAGGGCGTTGACCAGACGGTCGTGCAGCGTGTAGCCGCAGGCTTCCATCCGCTCCTTCATCGCGTCGTAGAACTGCCTGTGAACCTTGGTGCTCCAGAGGCCTTGGACGTTCTCGAAGATGAAGAAGTCGGGCCGGAACTTCTCGATCAGCGAAAAGTAGGTCGCCGACAGGCGGCCGTTGTCGCCTTCCGCGCCGGCGTTCTTGCCCGCGATGGAGAAGTCTGGGCAGGGCGGCCCGCCCACAAAGCCGACCTTACGGCCGCAGGCGCGGTTGTCGTCCATCACCATCTGCAGGATGTCATGGACCTCGCCGCCCTCGAACTCCTCGACGCTGCCGAGATGGTGGCCGTAGGCCGGGCGCGGCGACCCCAGCTTGCCCCGCGAATGCAGGTAGCAATCGAGGAAGCTGGAGCTGTACTCGTTGACCATGTCGATGCGGAAGCCCGCCTTCTCGAAACCGAGGTCCAGGAAGCCAGCGCCGGTGAAAAAGCTGATGATCGAGTTCATGCCCTATTCCAGTCCAGCCGCGCGCAACAGACCACGCACCGCACGCTCGGCCACTGGAACGGGGACGCATTCGCCAAGAAGGGGGTAAAGCTCGACATTGCCTGCATAGCCCCGGTAGTTCTCCGGAAATCCAAGGATCATCATGATTTCCAACGGGGTGAGCATCCTCTGTCCGCGCTTTCCGTATTTCACGATAGCCGCTCGCGGATCGTGCCGGTAGTCGCTTCCGATGCGCTTGGCGATAAAGCGGGGGAAAACGTTCCCCTTGACGTTTCCGGGGACCGCGAAGTCCTCCGGACGGAAGTGATTCAGGACGAAATCGGATGCCTGGGCGATCTCCTGGCCGTCGCCGACCATCCGGAAATCCGCCGTCCAGTGCCGCGCCGCCGCGATGAACAGCTCGTGACCCTTCATGGGGACGAAACGCTCGTTGGCCGCCACCGTCCATTTCGCTGTGAACCCGGAAAGCCGGGCCTCGACGAACTTCGCGACGGCTCCGGGATCGAGTCCCATCCGCGCGCCCGCCGTCCAGTCCATCCGGAACAGGACGGCTTTGGCGCGGTGCGACCGTTTGGCCGCCTCCGCCAGCACCTCGTTCACGCCCGGGTCGCCGTCGCCGCGGGTTGCGAATACGGAGAAGGGCAGGTCTGCGAGGAGAACCGAATAGGAGCCATGCGGCTCGCCAACGGCGTCCGAACCCTGGAAGTCCCGGTGAAGGTGTTTCGCCAGCCGATGGATCATCGTGGCGCCGCGGGAATGGCCGCCGGCGAGCTCGGCGCCGAAGCCGAGGGCGGAAATGCCCGGATTGACCTCGTAGAAGTTGAACGGGCGGTTGGAAGCCAGGAGGCGCGTGTCCTCCTCCATCATCGCCAGCAGCCGGGGGAATGCCTTGGCCTCGTCCGCCTGCCATCCGGCGATGCGGGAAAGGCCGTCGAGGTAGCCTGGATGGCCGACGTATTCAGCGGCAGGCGTCGTAAGCGCTTCCTGCCAGACGGCCGCAAGGGCCTTCATGGCCGCGCGGCGGGCCGAAACCGTCTTGGCGGAAAAGCCTGCGGTGCCCATCCAGCGCCCGAACGACTCCGGCGTCAGGTTCCGTTGGCTTCCGTCGAGGCCGTTGAGGGATGCGTCTGTGGTCATGGTCCGCCGCTGTGTCAGGTCTAGGATGCTTAATTCCAGAAGGGGCCTTGTCAACCGTTTGGAGACGGAAAGGATTCGTCAAAGAGCATCTTATTGAATCCTATTGCCCCCGGCGCCGCCGTCAATCTAGAATTCAGGTCTTCGCCAAACGAAAGGTCACAAGGTGGAAGTCAAGGTTCGCGACAACCAGGTCGACAAGGCCCTCAAGATCCTCAAGAGGAAAATGCAGTCCGAAGGCATCTTCAGGGAGATGCGCGCCCGCGAAGCCTACGAAAAGCCATCCGAGGCAAAGCGCCGCCGCAAGGCCGAAGCCGTTCGCCGGTCCCGCAAGGAGCTGCGCAAGCTCGCGGAACGCGAAGGACTCGCTCCCCGCCAGACGGGACGGTAACCGGCCATGTTCGATGTCGTGATACGCGGGCGCTGCCTGACGGTCGTTCACGACACGGACCTCGACGGCTGCCATGCCGTGGTCGTCGACGCCGGAGCGGTGGCCATCATCGAACGCGACGGCTACAGGCGGGAAATAGGTCATCTTACGGCCGCGATGGCCGAAGGCGCCGAGACCTGCGAAATCGCGGTCGTCGCCCGCATGCGCGGCCCGATGGTCGTATCGAGCGCCCAGATCAGGCTCATCAAGCCGTGACTGCCCGTTCCCTGCGGGACGGCCCCATCACGGCTGACGAGCTCCGCGCGATCCTGGCGGCTCTCGGCGAGCAGGGGCGGGAGGACGTCGAATGGTCGGAGGCGGTGAGCCTTCCGGAAACCGCGGAGGCGTTCGCGCTGGAGGCGATCTGGGTCATCTGCAACTCCGGAATGAAGCATTCCGTCGCAAGGCTCATCGAGGGCCGCGTCATGGCCGCGATCCGCGAAGGACGGCCGGTCTCGGAGGCGTTCGGCCACAAGGGCAAATCCGCGGCCATGCAGACGATATGGGACGGCCGGGAAGGCTACTTCCAAGGGCTGCTGTCCGCCGACGACAGGCTTGCGTTCCTGGAAAGCCTTCCATGGATCGGGGCCATCACGAAATTCCACCTTGCCAAGAACTGCGGCGTCGACTGCGCCAAGCCGGACGTCCATCTCCAGCGGCTTGCAGCCTTCGATAACGACGACTGCCAGTCCCTGTGCGCGCGCCTCGCGGCCGCGACCGGCTACCGGGTGGCCACGGTCGACCTGATCCTGTGGCGGGCCTGCGCGACTGGCGTCATTGATTCCAGGGCGGGGGTGTTGAAGCTGTGACCAAGATCGCGACGGACGAAGAAATCGCAGCGATCGAGGCGGGTCTCAAAGGACTGCCCGACGGGCCGTGGAACTACCGCCCGAACGAGTTCGACGACTGGGGCATTGTCAGGGCGGCGGATGGATCGATCCTTGCGAACGCCCGTGCCGGAGACAGTCTGCGTGAAAGCGAAGCCTACAAGGCCCGCTGTCGTCAAAATGGACTGGATCCGTATTCCGATGTCGGCGAACACATAGCCAGATGTTCTCCGGAGACGATCAGGGCGTTGGTCGCACGCCTCAGGGCGGCCGAGAATGCCTTAAGCGAGGCCGCTGACTGAAGTCCTTGCGGCCGTGGCGAGCTACGGCTTCCTTTGCGAATTATTAGATCTCCACAATGAACAACTATCTCGATCTGAAAACAGAGTCCTTCTGTCCAGATGAACCTTCGGAGGGAAGAAAACCTTGCATGGATTGCTGAAAATCGCGGATGTCCTCGACGAGCACGTGACGGCCTGAGGCAGGCTGTATGTCACGCTGATGCCTGCAAACGAGCAGGTGATGACCTTCGGCAGCGATAATTGGCAGTTCCTTCGAGAGGCAGCCTCCCGGCTTGTGCGGTCGGAGCAAGCAAAAACCGATCCCGACACATACGTAGTCTTCGCGCGGCGTTTCGACGAGGAAACCGTCCCCGGCAAGGTCCCTCACAAAACAGTCGCCGCCTATCTTGTACGCCGCGAGGGAATCATTCCGCTGTCTCGCCACGACGTAATGGCGGCAAGCGCAACCGACCACAACACGGGCCGGAAGCTTCCTCCGGAACCAAAAGTGAAATACGTCGACGGCCTCGATCTTTTGCCGGAATTGCAGCCTTATGTTTTGAAAGCAGGCGGCCTACCTCCGACTCGGATGGCGCACTGAGGCATTTCATGCCCGCGTGGGCGGTCCAATCAAGTCCCGATCCCTTCAAGATATGGTATCATGCGGGAACGAATGGCTTTCTGACGGTCAGAGTGTCGCATCCGGAGGAAAAGCCATGAGACTGTCGATGGTCGCCGAACGGATCAGAAACATGCAGGCAGACAAAGAAGATGTCCTCGAGAGGTTTTCCCGCGGCGAGCTTGGGCGCCTCCAAGCGATGCGAAAGCTCGACATGTCCTATTCCGAGTTGCTGGATCACTTGGCGAAGAAGGGTCTCGACCTTCCACGCGTCCCGCGTGGTGAGGCTGAACGCATGGGTCGTGATTTGAACGAACTTCTAAACGGCTTGCATCAATGAGCAACCGAGTGATCTTGGTTGTTCCAGACGCAGTCCTCCGAAATGAAGGATATGCTTTGCCCCCAATCACATCCGCGGGAGCAGCTCCAAATCTTCCGAGTCGCTCACGATGTCCAACGCCCGGACCACGGATGCCTTCACCAGGATGCGGCTTGGTCGGTCGGGGTTGTTTTTCCATCGCGCATGACCACGGACCCACGTTTTGCCGATGACACGTTCGCCTTCAGGACCCTTGCCTTCCCCTTCATCTGACAGTCGCCGCCAGAAGCCATCGACCTCGACCTTGTATCTCGGAGGAGTGAAACTCCTGCCCTCTGAATGAAAGCCGTTCTCGATCCGAAGCGCAGGGACGGTCGTGAATTCACGTCCACCGAAAGCCGGCGCGGAAACAATCGCGCAGCCGTTCTGGCCTTTCATGGGGCCTTGTTCCTGATGGTCGCGTCGGGCTTTAAGGACGAAGCCAAAATAGGCGGGAAGTCCGAAGCAGGTCTCTGCCATGCTCCACAGAACACTGGATCCCTCTATTTGACGGGCCATCGATTCCATGGATTCCACATCGATGCCGGAACCAAATACCTGCTGGGCGTCCAGCATGTCGTCAGTAAGGCAAACGACCTGCTGTCCGAAGAACCTGTCGATATTCCGTCCTCCATGGCTCATGGCGGCGATGTCGAACCGTCCGGACGCCCTGACTACCTGCGACCTTTCAGTTCCTTTGACCGGGGTGGGCATACCCGCCTTGCGCGCGAGATATAGAAGTCCTTCGATCGGAGGGCAGTCCGCAGGATGGTAGCCAAGGCTTTCGTCGGCCGAATCCGCATCCAGATTGGCGCAATCGGCGAATTGGCCCCACGTTTCCTCGTCGAATATTTCGCCTCCGTCCAGCATCCAGGACAGCTCGCTTCCATGCCGGACCATCGACATGCCCGTCATCGAGAAGGGCAGGTCTGCGTCGTCGATCAAGGTGAATTCGAGCGGCTTGCCGCGAATGCTGTAGTTGTGAATCACTCCCTCGGGAAGCGAAGCGAGGCCGGCCGCCACCGCTTCGCCGTCAAAGGACTCGCCGGTCGAGAAGTCGAGGAAGTCCACCAGGTCGAACAGGTGATCCTTTTCAGGCTTGAATGCGTATGTAGGGAAATCCATGACTTTCGGGCCGCTCCGCACGAAGTCGCGCAGAACGATATGGCTGGCGGCTCCAGGACGGCCACGGTTCAGACCGCCAATAAGCAGACCCAGATACTCCCGCAAGGCTCTGTCGGCCGACAGCCCCGCACCATTGGCGGATGCCTGCAGGACGTATCGGTTCATCGCCCTGTTGATCAGGTCTCGCCGCTTTTCGAACATCCGCCGTTCCTGACGGTTGACGGGAGCGTCCTGCGTTTCCGGAAGCGGGAATTTCATGAGGCCATCTCCTGCCGATCATGGGCTTTGCGGAGATGATGTGACGTCGGCCCGAAACGCACGACACGCAAATTCGACAGGGCTCCCACATTAGCGTTCAATGACCAAATCCGGTATGAATCCTACCGATTGAACACGGTCTGACTTCTAATGCCTCACACTTCGTAGCTGTAAAAGGCTGGCCGTCCTTTGTATCGAGGATCGTCATGTTCCTCGCAGGTTGGCATTGGCGCCCCCTTCAAAATCCTTCCCTTGCAACCACATCGGCCACAGGTAATCCCAGATCTTCTCTCGATCTCATGGAAAATAGGGTCCACAACGTCCAAGGCAACATAGTAGTCAACTTCACCTTGGGTCCCGTTGTCATAATGGAACCTGAAAAGACAGTACTTCTCCTCGATCGCATGGATTTTGAAAAACTTCCTATCTTCTCCTTTCAGAGCCTTGTCGATCCGATCAAGGAGTTCATCAACCAGCCCGAACCAACCCGGCTGGATCGCCAGATATACATCGTCAGCAAATTCTGGATATTTGGCCGCGAGTTCATCGGCCTTTCTGCAAAGTGCGGAAGTCATTCGATTTCTCCAAAATGTCATGAAGGCGACGAGCGCCAATTGGCCTGCCAATCAGTTAGCGGGCCAATATTCGGACATCGTTGGGTCGAATGAAAAAGATCATTCCAAAGGATATAGACGCCAAAACTAGGCTTGTCAACAATTTGATATCGTGCGTGAACGCTCTCGATCAGGAGAACCTTCTCCGCCTGCGTCGTTGACGTCATGGTCCCCTGCTTTCACGATCATCAGGTAACCGCACGCTGGAAAGCGTGTCAGGAGCCTGCCGACCATGGAATCAATCCCGCCCCCCGTCAGGTCTCACTGCGAACCAGATGACGTCCTTGCCTATCTTGAGAACAGGCTGGCCACGCGTCTTCGCCTCACCGCGCCAGGCCGCAAGCGAAACAAGGTCTTTATCAGGCCAGCGGGCAGCGATTCCCGCGTTCATGTCATCTTCTCAAGCGGCAAACGCTACGCGACAAAGCATGAATGGTTCTTCAAGATTCGTGAGGACACACTCCTAACGCATGACTTCGTCGCCATCTGGAGCGACTGGACCCAGACAGGGTGGCTAATTCCGTCATCCGAACTCTACGGTTTCATAAAGGATATGCCTGCGTCGATCTCTGAGGGTCCGAAGAGATGGGATCCGCGAATAGCGATCAAAGAGGGGGAAGCTCGTCTATGGACACATGAAAAGCTTGGTTATCTTCCTGTCAGCGGCTTCAGAATCGACTTCGGCGACGGAGACCATCTGTTCGCTGACGACCCTGCGAATGTGATCGCCGGCTTCGACCCGCTTGAAGTCGTCGACTTGGAAGGGCATAGGCCGGCGGCCGCCGACCTAGAGGAACTCCCCGAGGCGCTGATCGCGCGCGGCATCAGAGACCAGCGAAACAGAGAACTCGGTTTCGCTGGAGAGATGCTCGTGGTGAACATGGAGCGTGCCAGGCTGACCGACTTGGGAATGCATGAGGAGGCGAAGGCCGTGACACATGTCGCCCGCCAGAAAGGCAGCGACTCCCGCGGGTACGATATTCTGTCTTTCGACGAACGAGGCCGGGACAAGCTCATCGAAGTAAAGACCACGCGCGGAGTATTGCAGACACCATTTTTCCTTTCCCGGAACGAGATAAAGGTGGCCGACAAGAACCCGAATCGATGGAAGCTGGTGCGTGTCTTCGAGTTCGGCGGCTCACCCAAGGCATTCGAAGTCCGTCCGCCACTCGACCGCCGACTTCACACGGAGCCCGTCTCCTTCATGGCTCGGCTGCGTCCCGGCTGGAACTCCACGCAGATCGCCTGACTTGACACATTGTAGCCCGCCCCACAAAAGGAGCCGATGCATCCGCATACCAGCAGCCAATCCAGTGCTGGCATCGGTTCCTTGCACATGACACCCTGTTAGAGCCAACAGGGGAAAAGCTCATGAACAGACTCCTTGCCGATGCCGTGGTGGCGCTCAACCAACTGGGTGCCCTGATTATCATCGTCGTCTGCCTACTCGCCGGATATGGCATCGCGTCCAGATCCGGCTCGCCAGGTGGAGTCGGCCTCTTCATAGGAGGATTCGTCGGTATCTTTGTAGCTGGTTTCTTCTGTGGAATCGTTGCCCTGCTTGCATTGATTGAAAGCCATCTACGTGTCTTGGCGGAACGGACCAGAAAAAACACGCAGACCACAGCCGCTTCGGCTCCTGCCCGCGCCTCGGTCACCACTTCCAGGGACGCAGGTCCAAATTCTGACCCGTGGGGCATCAACAAAGGTCGGACCACCAAGTCGAGTGCAGGTTAAAACTGATCGGGTGCCGAGATCGGTAAAGACAGCAGGAATAAAAATCTCCTCTTGCCTTGAATGCCGAATCAGCCCAGTTTCCGTTCTGGGCTAGGTGAGGCCCCGCCGTCCACATTGGCGAATCCTGGGTTTTCTAGGAATCACGAACATGCGCCGAGGTGCATTTCACCCTTTGGGAAGCTCAGTGGACAAGTTTCTGTACAAAGGGGATAGCCATGCGACGCTTGAACGTTCGCTCAATCCGCCATGCCAAAAACCTGGCGAAAACACTTAAAACCGAACTCGCCGATCTCGGATACAATCTGTCTCTGTCAGCAACCCTAGAATTGACGGCAGCCACACTCGGGTATTCGTCATGGCATGAGCTGATATCCTCGGATCACGACGGGGACGGTCCTTTCGACGAAGAACTCAGCATTCCGGACCTGATCGACCGTCGCCGGATGGCACTCAAACACCTCCAGTTGGTAGGTGTCCGCGAGGTAGATGCGAGGGTCGTTCTCGGACGGCTCTCGCTAACAGGCAAGGATACCAGACACCCCGTACCAGCCCCCGGGTTCGACGTCATTCACGAGAGCATGTTGACCTCCGGCGATAAATGGGAACTCCCGGAGAACTTTTCGCTCGTCGAGACGACTACGAACGAACCCTACGAAATCCCCATCCGGTCAAAGGAAGTCCTTGGAATAGGGTTGGAACTTCTCGATACAGAGGACGACATCTATATTTTCGCGTCAGCAGCGTGGCTGGATCGGCTTCCACCGGTGTTCAGACCCCAGACTGATTATTCGGAAGGGATGGATTTTCTCTGGAGGGAGGGCGGCCAGATATTCCCCCTATGCTTCCCTGAAGTATTCGAGGCAGCACAAGTTTCCTCCGCCTCCACCTATATGCAAAAGAATCACCCGGAAGCCTATCGGGTCTTCAAACTCGGCGCAGAAGCTACGCAAGCCGAGATCGAGCGCGCCGGAAGAGGCTTCGCGACCGACTGGATCGAATACGGTTTCCATAGTGTCCTTTCGGAAAATGAGAATGGGGATGCCATTGTGCTCGCGGTCGTCTCGCTCCGGTTCGGTCCGCAGGAGAAAGTTGACGACCGGGAGACCCTCTACATGTTTCGGATACCAGCAAGGGATGTCGAGGAACATGGGTTTAGGATCGACCAGGATCGGCACGAATGCCTGGGTAAATACAAAAGACCCGGCAGTGAAACGGCGGCCTAGCGGAGGGGCAGTTCTAGATTGACCTTGGTCCCCATAACGGCTTGCTCCTTGACGGCGGCAAGCCAGCCAACGGCTCCCTTTGCTCAGTTTGTGGCTCTCATGGCCTCTGCGTACGGTCTTCCTCAGGCTCACCGGAGAACCAGTCCATGAAATCGAAAGACGCTCTTGCCCTCGAAAATCGGCTGCTCAGGATGGCCGCCCGAGGCGAAAGCGTGCTGATTGCTCCGTACGGCGGCAAGTCGATGCTGGTAACCCGTGGCGAGGAAGGCCTCCCCATCGCGATCGAAGTCGTGGACATCCGTCCGGTCGACATGAAAGCCGTGGTCGACAACCTCGGCGTCGGCCCATCCGTTTCCTTTTATGACCTCCCCAAGCTTACAGTCGACGTTTCCCATCCGGG
>Ga0222422_100177_pt1 | contig 42181 bp, 46 predicted proteins | sample 3A1ome_FD_182469 | JGI IMG/M metagenome (GOLD analysis project Ga0222422, IMG submission 182469) | Enriched microbial communities from leaf-cutter ant dump, University of Wisconsin, Madison, United States - 3A110A (version 2) | ecosystem: Environmental > Terrestrial > Nest > Insects nest > Nest...
GGCCCCGGAGACGGCATTGCCCTTGGCGTCCTTGACCGTTGCGGTCGCGGTCGCGGTGCTGGTGCCGTTGGCGACGATGGATGCCGGCGAAGCCGTCACATCAATTTTTGTGGGGCAAAGAACCGTGATCCTCGTCAGATTTGAGCGAGCAATTTTTCCACGGCGGGACATGCCAACTGCTGCGAGAGTCAGGGTATCCGCGCATTTGTTTCCAGCCGCCGGAACAGTGAGAACTACGGAGGATGACGCGCAGGAATCTACAAAGGCGGAAGCACTTCCCGACCAAACGAAATCTTGGCAAGTCACATAAGCATCATCGGTTATAGAGATCGGGATGCTGACGCTTTCGCCGGGTGTCACGGTGACGGAATCCGGCAGGCTGATGGCGAAATTGTCCGGTGTTTCTTTGTATTTAAGGACGATGTTGTTTTCCCGGTTAACAAGGTCGTAGCGCATGTTCCGTACTTCATTCGACCGTGACACGGCGTTGCGGCTGAAATCGAATTGCTGAGACATGGGCACACCAATCCTCCAGTTCAGTCCGGCACGAAAGAGCGTGTCGCGCAGGCCGTCTTGACCCATGCGGCGCTGAACTTCAAAGGAGAGTGCTGGGGCGGGCTGATAAGTCAGTCCGAAGGTATATGCGTGCGGGTTGCGCTGTAGAGTATTTCCATTAAACAGTCCGACTTGATCGCCGAAATATTTTTCATATGCGAGTTTTCCGCTAACTTGGGGGATTCTAGGAATAAAGTAGCCCTCTGCGATCAGGTCGAAGCCGTTAGCAGGTTGCTCAAAATAGTCTGGCTTGTCTGGGCTAATCGTCCACGTTGTTATCCCGAAATAGCTATTTGCGGATAGCTTGAGGGAGTCAGTCCAATATTCTGCGCCAAGGCCAATGCGGCGGTTTCCTCCGGTTGCGTCATAGTCATAGAACGCATTCAGGCCAATCATTTTCTCGTCATTTATGAGCCATCTATAACCACTACCGAAATTTATAGTCGTGCGGTAATCGTTATATGACATATCGGCTCTGCGAATCCCACCCTGCACAAAGAACAAAGTGTTTGCGTATTCGTGTATGGGGCGCAGGAAATCAATACTGCCGCCGTGATTCATAAGCTCGATACGCGCCGTGCCAACTCCTTTCCTGGCAATGTAACTTTCGAGCGCGGAAGATGCAGCGCCGGCAAGCTGGCTAGTAATAACTGTTTTGGAGTCGATGTGTGAGATTGTCTCAGACTCCTCACGCTGATCTATTGATTGACTAAATACCGGCGGTTTTGCTTGTATCAGCATGGCAAAAGCCACGAGCCCGAGCAGTTTTTTTATTTTTCCCGGAATTTTAAGCACAAGAATACCTTTAATGCCCTGCGGCATTTTCTGATGACTTGAGTTTGGGGAGGGTTGGCTACTAGAACGGTAGCCAGAGGGAGAGGTTATTCTTTTGGGTTGCAGCTAATTATTTTTTCACCTTACAAAAAAAGATACCCGGCTTTGCCCATTGGAATGCGAATCATCCAGAGCACAGCCAAGTGAATAGGGTAATAGGCGTAGAACGCAAATCGCAAGCGGGGCATGGGAAATTCAAGCCGTGAAACAACTAGAATCAGCGGCAATGCTGCCAACGCCCAAAAATTTCGATTGATAATCCAGAGTGACGCCAGGGAAAACAACGTGATCGTTGCGGCTGCCCAGGTTTGGTTCTTCGAGTAAGACCAGGCGGCTAGGCCAAGGATGATGGCTGGCCACCAGTATTCGACAACACTACCGCCGGCCAGGAACACCAGGCCGGCGGCGACAAGGTTGCTGACGCCGCCACGTTCGACCAGGTACAGCGTGGCCGTGATGACCAGGAGCGTGAACAGGATATTGAGCGGCCACCATCCACCACCAAGGCCACCCAGGGCAATGAAGGGCACCGAGGCGGCCGCACCGAACAAGGCCATGCGCGTCATGGTTCGCGGAAAGGCCCCGCGTTCCAAGGTGCCCGGTCGGGCAAGGTTGTACGCCAAGACGAAAACGAATATTGGCAGACAAAGCCGACCCGTTGCGAACATCCAATCAATGGTGCCGTTGAACAGATATTTGTTGACGTGATCGACGGTCATTAAGACCAGGGCCAGCCACTTCAACGCTTCCAGCGAGCCGTCCGATACTCGGAGCGGTTTCATTTTTTTATTCATTGTTTTAGCCGCTAAATTACGGCCCGCAATCAGTCTTGCGAGCTAAACGAGATTGAACGAGGTACATAGCTGGCCGTGTTGATTGAGCTATGCACTGCGGGCCTCGATTGCGATTGCCGGGCCGCTGGGGCTGCGGCAGGCGCTTGCTGGGCAATTTGCTGCACTTCCGCTGGCATGGTTGGAGCCGAGACCGTAGCGCCCTGCTTTGTCACGTCCAGGGTCACAAAACGGGCTTCGAGCCAATCTGCCCACTCCGATGCCTTGCGGATCAAATCGGCCCGGTAAACGGCGTTGTACCGAGGTGTGCGGGAATGGTAATTAGCCGCTTTCGTCCAAATGTCGCCCTTGTCATTGTGAATGTGCATCCGCAGCCGCCAGGCGGCCAGGTCATACGAGTAGCAGCCGCCGGCTGCTACATCGTCGGCCGTGATTCCATATCTAGCCAAATCCCGCAGGTATGACGTATTGAATTGCATGGGGCCAATATCGTGAGTGCCATTCGAGTTGCGCACCCACTGCCCAGGCTTTCCGGCTTCTTTTTCGGCCACGGCCAATACGATATTGGCCGGAACCTCATACTTGACGGCCGCTGAGATTGAGCACAAAACTCGCTCTTGAATCTGCGGCGGCATATCGGCTGCGAATGGCATCACGCTCCCCTACCCTTTACCGTTGCAGCCAGCCGTTTTCACTGTTCCGGCGGCGTAGTTCTTCCAGGCGGGCGTTGTATTCGGCCAGGGCGCGGTCATAGTCCCTTTCTTCGACCCAATACCCGCCTTCTTCTGGCGACCCAACATAACGGGGCATGGTGCCGCTGGAATTGAAGTCGGTGTAAGCGTGCCCAATATATGCCGCGCAGTATTCCGGCATCCGGTTGCTGATATACGTTTCGCCAGTGTCCCAGCCACGAGACATAATCAGCGTGCTATTAAGGGCCTGCGCATCGCACCGGCCTGCCCCGTTGACTTGCGCTGAAATCAGCGAGGACATTTCTGGCGTCTGGTTTGACACAGGGCACAAGCTGAGGAAGTTCCGGCGCTTCTTGAGCGTGTCTGCGAACTTACGGGCCGTGATGCTGAAATAGCGGTTAAGTGATGGCGCGCACTCGCCGGGCCTGGTGCCCGAGGCAAGGCACAACACAGCTTCACAAGCAAGGCGGGTGTCGCCACTCAACACTTCTTGCGCGCCGGCGCTCCGAATCGAACCGAAAGCCGCTGCGGTGATGACCAGGGAGGAAAGCAGTTTCTTATTCATGGTTACGGCTCCGGTTGGTTTTACGCATTCTTTTTGATGAAATTAGCGGCTTCGGCATTCCGCTCCTGCTGCCGCTCCTGGACATACGAAACGTAGTCCTCGACACCAAACGTATTGCCTTCGCTCTTGGCCTGCCATTCGGCGTGAGCTTCGATTGCCTGCGCCTGGTCGGCTTCCGATAGTTCGCTGAATCCGCCGGTTTGGTTGATCCAGCCACCACCGTCGCCGTCAGCATCACCGCCAAGATTGTTGCCAGTGAACTCGCTACCAGTGCTTGTCTCTGTGCTTGTGCCGGCATCGTCCCCGGCCCCTGCCCCGCTGGCTTTGATCGCAGCGGCGATCTTGCCGCCGGTTGTTTGGGAAACACGGGCCATTGCAGAGTCCTTGATACTCGCCGCCTTCGCCTTGGCCACCGATCCGGCTGCCTTGGCAAGGATGCCGCCCGCGTCCGCCGTGATCCGGCCAGCCTTGGCGGCGGAGGCCAGGAAACCGTTGCCTGCTGTTGCGGCAGCACCGCCGCCGCTGGCTGCTTTGCCACCGGACTTACCGCCGGACTTACCGCCCGACGAATCGGCACCGCCGCCGGTGCCGGTGTCACCACCGCCGCCGCCATCACCGCCGCCGAAGCCGGCGGCTTGAGCAAATGGCGTGTCGCCGGTGCCGGCTTCATCGCCGCCGCCGGCTTCATCGCCGCCGCCGCCATCATCGCCGCCGCCGCCACTGAACGCCGACATAAGATCGCCGCCACCGTCACCGCTGGCGTTTTCGCTCGCTTTGGAGAACGCAGCCATGACCGCTTGCGCACCGCCGGCCGCTGCTGCACCACCGGCGGCCAGAGCTGCGCCGCCAGTTGCTACGGCCGCGCCGGCCATGCCTGCGGCCGCTGCAAGCGTGCCAGCACCGACCATGCTGCCAACACCGCCGCCGCCGACTGCTGATCCAGTGATGATCCCTGCCAGAAGTGGAGGAATCCGAGAGGTCAACGCCAAAAGAACAATGCACGCCATCAAGAGCGCGGCCATTGATTTAAGGTTCGTCGCGGAAATGTCGGCTTGGAGGGCTGCGTAATACTGGTCAAGGAAGGTCTTGCCGATAGAAATCAGAAGCACCATTGCCAGAATCTGTGCGGCCAGACCAAGCACCGTCTTGTAGTAGTTGATCGCCATGTCGGAAGTCCAACGCGATCCACCAAAGCCGAGGAAGAAGATACCCGCATACGCAAGAAACCAGGCTGATACAAGGAGCAACAGCATGTTGATGCCGATTAGGCACAGTATGACGAGGATGCCAATGCCCATCAGACCACCGATTAGGGCCAAGTGGAACTTGTTAGGCCAAAACGACATATTGTCGATAATCTGCCCGTAAATCGTAAAGCCAACATCCACGATTCCAGAGGGCGTGATGCCGAGCTGGCCCGGAGTTGACGGCAGGCCCCCGGCTGATGCGCCGATTTGAGAAAGCGACTGCATGATCGACGCCGCGAAGTTAGGGCCGTTGATGAGCAGCCACCAGAAAAAGCCGGTGAAGATCGTGAACCGGACGAACTCCGCGAAGAACTCGCCGATGTCGGCTTTGCGCAAGGCCATCATGCCGAACGTCCAGACCATCGAAATCAAAACCAGCGTCCAGAACAGCCAAGAAGCGGAGTCAGTGATGACGGATTTCCAGCCGGTGGCCGCGCTTTGGAACCGCCGCAAAATATCGTCGTAGAAGCCGACGTTGGCATTGCCCGGTGTGCCTGCAAAAGCATCGGGGGCCGCGATAAGCAGGACGACCACCGCCGCCGCTATCGCAAACCATGCGCTGCGATTTTTCATGTTTTTTTCTCCTAGAACGTCTGCGGGGCAGCGGCCCGGTACTGGCCTTTCGTCATGCAGGCTTCGACCAGGTTGTCGCGTTGCTTCCCAGCCGGCAGGGTCTTGTAAAAATCGGGGCTGCATGATTCCGCAGTCGGTTCGATAGGGGTAGCCGTTCTGTCCCAGCAGCCCGTGAGAGCTGCCGGGACAATAACCATCACCAGAGCAACCCGAATCAGAGCCTTCATCGCGTCATGCACGCTTCGATGAGCGCGGCGCGTTCGGCGTTATCGGGGAGCTGCTGCCAATACTCCGGCTTGCAGTGGTCATCGCTGACCGAATAACGGTTATCACTGCAACTGGCCAGCAGCACCGAAGACAGCACTGCAACGGTCAAGATAATGGTCTTGGCTTTCATACGGACTCCTTAGAAAGATTGTGGCGTGGGCATGTTGTAAGTGCCCTTCGTCATCGAGCCTTCCATTGCCTGGTCGCGCGCCGCCTGATCTTGATCGGCGGCCGCTTTGGCCGCAATCGCGTTCTGCTGCGCGAGCAACATGGCGCGAATCTGCAAGAGCTGGTTGGCCTGCTGGCTGGCGAGCTGGTTGGCGTAGCCGATGGCCTGTAGCTGACCGGTTGCGCCCTGCGCCTTACCTTGAAGCTGTTGCAGGGTGCGAGCGTCAGCAGTGAGCGCATCCTGCTGCTTGTCGAGGCTACGGAATAAGGCATCGTTCGCCTTTTTCTGGCTTTCATTCGCTCGGCTGCGATTCTCTTCCATCGCGGCTTTTTCAGCGGGTGTACAGCCACCGGAGCCGTTGTAGCAGGGCGAGCCTCTGTAATAGGCCACATCCTGGAATTTGCCCAAGTAGCTATCAAGACTGCCGAGCTGATTTTTGTAGTAATTGAGCGTGTCTTGCGCGGCCAGTAGCTTATTCATCGTAGCTTGTGCCTGATCCCAGATATATGCGGCTGGGGCAATCGTGTTTTGCAGCATGTTTTCGTACTGCTGCAACTGGGTCTGGTATTGCTCAATTTGCTTGGCTGTTTGCGCGACCGCTTCCATCGCAGACATGACGTTCTGTGCCAAATTACCGCCGTCGATAACGGGAATGCCGGCATGGACAGGTGGGGTAGTGAATCCCCCGGCGGTTAATGCCACGGCGAGAGCGACTTTAGCGGCTAAAAACTTCTGCTTCATTGCGATTTCTCCTTGGCGTCAGTAATCAAACGAGCGGTATGGCTTCGAGAAAGTCATATCCTTGGTCACAATCACGTTGAAGCGATAACCAGGACGGATTTCCAGAGTGGGAGCGATGTTCAGATTTTTTGAGATCATTTGCGCGATCACTTGGCCGAGCTGCTGACCCAGCGCCTCGCTCATCGCGCTGGAAGCTGTGGGACGGCCATTGACCGAATTGCTGCCATCGTCCTGACTCATGGCAATACCGGCGGTAACTCCAGACATCAGGAAGGCAGAGGCGAAAACTCGGAAGTAATGGTTGTTGACCTGATCTTTGAAGCCGGCATAACCCGCGCCATCGCCGCCGGGCATGGAGCCAATATCCATTGCCTTGCCGTCAGGGAACACGATGCGCTGCCAGGCAATCAGCACGCGAGATTGCCCATAAGCAACATCGCTCGAATACATGCCGACCAGGCGCGAGCCTTGCGGAATCAACAGGTGCTTGCCGGTCGGCGTGTCGTACACGTTCTGGCTGACCTGGGCCATGATCTGGCCCGGCAACTCCGAGTTGATGCCCGAAATCAGGGTGGCCGGTACGACGAAACCGGCCCGCAGCTCGAAGGGCGAGCGCGGGGCTTCCGGTTGTGCATCCAGCTTCCAGCGGTCGCCTTGGCCATTGCCAGCAAACTGCGCGTAGTTGTTGCCACCACCCGATGCCGAGGTCTGCAACAGCGTAGGAGCGCCGCCAGAGGGCATTCCGCCACCGACTCCTGCCCCACCCACGCCGGAGCTACGGATCTGCGCAAGGCGGGCCTGGTAGGCTGCTGTCGGGTCATCCGCACGTTGGGCGTCGATTTGCTGGCGAACCGCCGCAAGGCGGGCCACCATTTCATCGCGGGTTTGCGGCGTGGCCGTATTGACCCCAGGAGCCGATCCAGAGCTACGCGGTGCAATCACCTGCACCGTGGTTTTTGCCTTCACAGCCTCTTCCATCATTTGCATTTTGGCCATACGGATGCGGTCGGCCTCATCATCGTGACCGCTACCTGGTTGATCCAGGTTTTGTCCGCTGGATGGCGGGGCTGGAGGTGCGTCCGGGTTGTCCGGTCGAGCGATCAATACTGGATCGGTGGCTGGAGTGGTGGGCATGTTGGGCCGGGTCAGTGCTTGAGCCGGTGCCACAATCCCATCAAGTTGTTCTCCGGCGATTTCTTTGGCGAAAATCGACGTATTGCCGGCCTTTTCCTTCGGGCCAACACCAACGGCATTTTGCTTCGCAGAACGATCCGCTGCGACCAAGGCCATGACCAAAAGGAATAGGCCCAGGACGCCGGCAAGAAGGTACATAGGCACGTTGTTGACGCGCCGGACACCGGACTTTTTCGATACCGCGCCCGGCGAGGCGTCAGGTGCCATTTGATCGGCTGTTTCGCTCATGGCTTACTCCTTTCGCACCCAATACCCGGCAGGCACGAACGAGCCGTTATCTTCCAGGTAAGGGCGAGTGATGGATTGGTTGCCGACCAGCAGGGTCAGCCGGTACAGGTTCGTCGCACCGGCGTGGTCAAGCACGTAACGCAGCGGCAACGCTGCCGGTGCTTCTGCCGGAGCTGGGGCCGTTGAGGCCGCCTGGGAGGTTGGGCTGAACTCCAAGAGGGCATAGCCGCGTTCGCGCAGCGTGTTGACCAGGGCCAGCCCGAAGGCGTCAGGCGTGGCCTGGTGCAACTCGAAACGAGTCTTGGCCGGCGGGTACAGCGTGGCGAGCTGCTGCACCGCATCGGTAGCAATCTGCTGCTGGTTTGCCGCAGTCGGAGCGAAATTGCCATATTGGCCAGTCGTGGCGCACCCGGCTACCGTCAGCGCGATCAGCGCCGCAATGATGATCTTGCGCATGGTTATTTCCCCCTGGTAATGGTCACGCGGTCTTGGCCGCTGCCGACGCCGGCAATCAGGATTGCCTTGTCGAACACCGTGTCCACGATGTAGCGGTCGCCCTGGACGCGGTAATTGACCATCACAGTTTCGGCGTCACGGAACAGCCCGCCGTCACGACGCACAACAAGCAGGGTCGGGGCTTCGCTTTGCTCCATTGAGCGCGGCATCTGAATGATGGTCTTATGCCCATCATTGAACACGCGCACAGGCTTCCAGGAAGCCGAGCCAGACAGCGTGTAATCAAACGACAGGTCGCCCAGGTACTCGCCGGTGGAAGGGATGGTGTTATCGGCGCGGTGCTGTACTTCGCGGGTCTTAATCGCGTCCCACTTCGCAAGCGCATCCTCGGGGTATGTGAAGGACACTTGTGGCATGTATTGCGTGCGATGCGAGCGCAGCCGGAAGTGATAGGTGCGGCGGTTCGTCGTCACGACCAGGCTGGTTTCCAGGCCCACGTCCATCGGCTTGATGATGAGGTGCTGAACTTCGCCGCCACCGCTGCCAGTAATGGCCGGCTCGACCGTCCAGCGCGCCGTGTCACCCAGGTTGATCGAGTTGACTTGCTCGCCAGCTTGCAATGCTACGTCGCACACTTGGAGCACCGCGCAAACAATGCTGGGCTGCTGCGCCCCGTACAGGAACTTGATCGAGCCGTCAGAGCCGGCTACCGGCTTCATGCCGGTGGCAGAGCCAGCTTCCCATTGCTTGGCGATGGCAATAGCAGCTTGTTCCTGCTGGGTCAGAGTGGGGTTGTCCTTGGAGAAAAACTTGTCGGCCAGGTCATCGGCGGCCTGGGTCACCGTCGGGATCGTCAGCGCAGCGCCCAACAGCACAGCAAAGATGGTTTTATTCATAATGAATAGCCTCGTAATCAGAGAAGGCGCGACCAGGAGTAATCACGCACATAAATCCCCATCGGGTTATTGCGTAGTTGCTCGTCCGTGGTCTGCGAAGTGGGGTCGGCGGTATAGACGGTGATGAGGGCGCGCATTGGTCTGGGCTGACCTTTCAACGTGCCTTCGCGGTCGCGGGTGGTTTCTGTCCAATCCACTTGCCAGGTATCCGGCGACTGCGGAATTACCGACGTGATTTCGATACTCACCATTTCTTTTGCCGCCCGCTTGAATGGACTGGCATCGGAGTTGCCGTTAAGCCATTCGTTCATCTTTGGCGTAGCCGGATCATTCGGAGAAAGCACCGCGTACACCTTGAAAACAGCCTTGCGCTGCAAGGCCACGTCAGGCGTAACCATGCGGGCGTTGCTGATGAAGTCGGCAACCGTGGCATGGATGATGCGGGGGTCGGCTTTGTCTGCGGCCGTGACTGGCCCGGCCGCAAGGGTCTGGCCCATCTTGTCCACCTGGACAACGTAGGGAATGAACTTGGACTGGCTGCCGATATGGATCACACCGCCGACGCTGGCCAGCGCGATCAACATGGCCAGGATGCCGACGACTTGCCAGGTTTGGCGCGAGGAAACGACCGAGCCAACATGCTCGTTCCAGGTGCGGCGGGCTGACAGGTACGGGTTTTCAGCCCCACCGCTGCGCGGCGCGGCTCCCTTCCCTTCTGGTGCTTCCGGCGACGGCCGGACGGCGGCGGGCTTCTTGAAGATCAAGCCCTTGATCGTGTCTGAAAAGCTCATGCGGCCTCCAAATAGTCATTGAGATTCAGGCCCCGGCCGGCCAGCCATTCATGCACCCAGGCATCGCCAAACTTGGCTTCCAGGTTCTGGATGGCGGCGACCGATTCCTTGTCGGATGCACCGACGAAGGCCAAGGCCAGAGGCCCCAGGGCAAGGTCATAAAGTCGGCGGCCGTTCTCCGACACGTAGTAGTACTGGCGCTTCGGAATGGCCGTAGCCAGAATTTCAATCTGGCGCGCATTCAGGCCCATGCGCCGGTACAGCGCGGCCGTGTCCTCATCGCGGGCGTACACGTTCGGCAGGAAGATTTTGGTTGCGGTCGATTCCACGATCACATCCAAAATGCCGCTGTTTGCCGCGTCAGAAAGGCTTTGCGTAGCCATGAGTACCAGGCAATTCGCCTTGCGCAGCACCTTGAGCCATTCCCGAATCTTGGCGCGGAACGCAGGGTGGCCCAACATCAACCAGGCTTCGTCCAGGATGATGACGGCGGGCTGGCCATGTAGGGCGCGCTCGATCCGGCGGAACAGGTACAGCAGCACCGGCAGCGCGAATTTCTCGCCCAAGTTCATCAACTCTTCGATTTCAAAGACGGTGAAATCGGAGAGTGAAAGGCCGTCCGTTTCGGCATCGAGCAAGTGGCCCATCGTGCCGTCCACCGTGTACTGCTGGATGGCTTCGCGGATCGCTTCATCTTGAATCGTCACGCTGAACTCGGAGAGCGTGCGCCCGCCGCTATCGTGCATGCTGAAAATCGCATTGCTGATTGCGTTGCGCTGGGCAGGCGTGGTTTCCACCCCGTTCAACGCCAGGATGGTGTCGATCCATTCCATTGCCCAGGCACGATCACCCTTGGTTTCCAGGAATTGCAGCGGGCAGAACGCGAGCTGGTCATCATCGGCGGCCACGGTGAAGTGCAGGCCGCTTTTCCCATTGGTGCCTGCCCGGATGCCGGCGGCCAGCGGGTACATCGACATGCCTTTGTCAAAGGCGAAGATCGACATATCCGTGTAGCGCCGGAGCTGCGCGGCGACGATGCCAAGGTGCGTTGACTTACCCGCGCCAGTTGGGCCGAACATGAAGGTGTGGCCCAGGTCGCGCACATGCAGGTTCAACCGGAAAGGCGTTGCGCCGTGCGTGACGCAGTGCATGAGGGCCGGCGACAGCGGCGGGTACATCGGGCAAGGCGCGCTGGCCAGGCCCGTCCAGATCGTGCTTGTGGGCAGAAGATCGGCCAGGTTCATCGTGTTGATGAGCGGGCGGCGCACGTTCTCAACACCATGCCCCGGCAAGCTGCCCAAGAAGGCATCCAGCGTGTTGATTGTTTCGATCCGGGCCGCAAAGCCCAGGCGGTTGATGGCCTTTTCTACTTGGCGTGCAGACTGTTCCAGGCGGCTGCGATCCTCGTCCATGAGGACGACGACGCCGGTGTAATACCCCACGGCCACCAACCCGCTATTGACTTCTGCAATGGCGGCTTCGGCATCGCCAACCATCGAAAGCGCGTCTTGGTCGATGTTGCCGCTGTTCGTGTTGAACACCTGGTCGAAGAAGCCGCGCACCTTTTGCCGCCATTTCTTGCGGAACTTGTCCAGATGGGCCACGGCCTCGTGCTGATCCATGAAGATGAAGCGCGACGACCAGCGGTATTCGCAAGCCAGTTCACCCAGGGCGGTCAAAACGCCCGGTGTTGACTCCAAGGGAAAGCCCTCGACCGCCACAACCTGGACAAAGTTGCGCCCAACCTTGGGCACTACGCCGCCAAACATTTCCTGCCCGCCAATCAAGGCGTCCAGGTACATCGGATTGCTGGGGAGCTGCACCGGATGATGCAGGCCAGTGATGCAGAATTGCAGCCAGGCCAGGAAGTCGTCATGCGTGATTTCCCGGCCATCTTCTGCGACCACGTTCTGGCCCCGCAGGCGGGTCAATTTCACGGCCGAGGACAGCCGCGATTCGATGCTGGTTATCTCGCGCTTGAATTGCTTGATAAGCCCCATCGTGCGGGCCTTGTGGTCGGGAACCACCTCATCATCATCGAACATGAGTTCGACAAATTTGCGCTGCGCCAGGAGCGGCGGGAACCAGGTCAAGGTCAGTACGAAATAGCCTTCGTACATCGTGCCCAGGCCCTGGAACAACTGCCGGCGTTCCTCGTCTATCGCGGCCGATAGCGGGTCGGGGAAGTTGGAATGCCCACGGTCGGAATAATTCGGAGCCGGACGGCGCACAGCATCGACATGCACCATCCAACCGCTACCCAGGCCCGCTAGAGCCTGGTTGATACGGAACGACACCATTTCCCGCTGTTCGTCGGTGCTGCTGGCGTTGTCATCCCCCTTGTACAGCCAAGAGGCCATAAAGGAACCGTTCTTGCCCACGATCACGCCGTCATCGACCACGGCGGCGTAATTAAGCAGGTCGGCCAGGCCCGCGTCCTTGGAACGATGCTTTTTCAGTTTCAGTTCGGCATCGACAGCGCGGATGCGGGCAAACAGGATGAGCAACAAAACCGCCCCGAGGACAGCAGTGGCAAATGCAATTGCCTCAATCATTTGTATTGCTTCCCTTGACTTGGCGTGTTGTCACGAAAAGGCGTGCTACGCGCCGGGTAGTACCCCTTGTATCGGCGGTGCCGCAGGTACACATGGCGTAGCTTGGGGTCGGCCTTGGCCATGAGGCGGCACGCATAGAGCGCACCAAACCACAGCCCAATGCCGAACACCGTGGCCCGTACTTCTTGGGCGCTAAAAATCAGCGCCCCGGCCAGCAAGCCCGAGAACATAACCAGCTCACGATCCCCGCCCATGAACAGGTTTTCTCGATTGCCAGCCCTACGGATGGGGATCGTGCGCAGTGCCATGATTTACCCCGCCAGATAGCCGCGTTCCACGTTCAGCGCCGCAACCTTGACCTGGTGCAGCGCCCCATCGGTCAGGGCTGCGATTTCCGCACCACGACCAAAGAAGGTGCTCATTATGTTTTGCGCGCCGACCAGCAGAGCCATGACCAAGACGATGAAAATCAATGTGCGGAAAAAACCGTTGAGTTCGCCGCCGAAGATCAGGACGCCGCCGGCGACCACGATGCCGATGATTGACAGCGCGAAGGCGACCGGGCCGGTGACAGAGTTCCGCAGATTCGTCAGCCAGCTTTCATACGGAAGCGAACCGCCGGTGCCTTCCGAAGCAAATGCGTGCTGGGGAGCCAGCAGGAGGAACGCCAAAAGAAGAACCAGGCCGACATAAAACGTCGTGCGCTGGTCGAGCCTGAATGACGGGAAGAGTGCTTGCATTGGTCTTAACTCCTTAAAGTGACACGGTTTGGTAATGGCCATTGGCGTAACCGGAAACCTCTAGGATTTCCTGGATACGCCGCGAGCCATCCGGGGTTCTGGCGATATGAACGACTACATGAACTGCCTCGCCGATCAGCGGTTCAATCTCCGATGGTGCCGACTTATTCCTCGAAACAAGTGACTTCAAACGAGTTAGGCCCTCTGACGCGCTATTTGCGTGGAGGGTTGCAGCACCGCCGGGGTGCCCGGTGTTCCAGGCGTCGAGCAGGTCTAGGGCTTCTTCGCCCCGGACTTCGCCAACCAGAATGCGGTCAGGGCGCATACGCAACGTCGTTTTCAGAAGCATGGTCATGCTGACTTCGATGCTGGTGTGGTACTGGACGAAATTTTCGGCGGTGCATTGGATTTCGCCGGTGTCCTCAATGATGACGAACCGTTCAAGCGCATCGTGATCGACCATCGCCTGAATAATCGCGTTGACCAGGGTTGTCTTACCTGAGCCAGTGCCGCCGATCACCAGGATGTTTTGGTGCGCGGCAACGGCGTCCCGGAGGGCCTGTGCTTGGGCGGCCGTCATGATCCCGGATTCGACGTATTGCGCGAGCGTGTAGACCGCAATAGCTTTTTTGCGAATGGCAAAGACAGGGCCGGTCACAACCGGGCCAAGCTGGCCCGCGAAGCGTGATCCGTCGATGGGAAATTCACCTTCAAGCAGTGGGCTGTTTTTCGTGACTTCTTTGCCGTGGTAGCCGGCAACGGTTTCGACAATGGCCTGCGCTTGGGCACGGCGGAGCGAACCAATGCACTGCGACCGCTCACCTTGGCGTTCGAGCCAGAGTTTTCCGTCCGCGTTGAGCATGATTTCAACGGTCTTAGGATCGTGCAGGGCTTCCAGAAGCTTAGGCCCCATGTCCCTTTCGAGCTTTTTCTTAGCCCGTTCCTTGATGCTGTCTTGTTCTTTCGATTCGGTCATTACAGCCCCTTGATGTCCGTTCTATCGCCCAATGGCTGTACGGGGGGTGGTACGATATACCGAAAATAACAGGCGCGCAACAATGTGGATATGCTGACGCGACAAACCGGGCGCGTCCGTGGCACTTATACCGCTTGCTTTGATGGGTTTTCCGGGGGTTGAGCCACCCCGGCGAGCTTTAGCCGCTAAAACTTCTTTGAGCGTGGATTCTTGTTTGCGTGACCCATGCCGATGCCCCTTATTTCTTGGCGTTCCGACCCCCTAGCTTCTTTCTTGTCTCTTCACCCCATTTTTTGACAACAAAGGCCCGATGTTCGGGGAGTACCGCCGACACCCGCTCATAGCCGGGCGGCAGACTGCTAGGAGCCTTGCCACCGGCTAGAGCATCCAGGGTGTGCTTATCAAGGTCGGTTGACTCCAAGAGAAGAGGCAGCGGGGTTTCGAGGGCGTTGCCAATGGCTTCCATCACCTTGAGGGACGGGTTGGCCTTCCCGGTGGTGAGGTCGGAAAGGAAAGAGATCGATACTCCCGAGCGTTCGGAGAGTTCGTTTTTTGTCATGCCCCGCTCATCGAGGATGCGGAGGACGTTTGTAAAGAAAATGACCTTGTACACCGGGCTGACTGCCTTATCGAGAGGCGACCCATAATTTTAGCCGCTAAAGTTCTTGACCGCCTGTTCTTGTTTAGCTAAACTATTGCTTCCAACAGCAAAGGAGGCTACCTAGTGAGCCATAACCAATTCCAGTTTATCGGTAATCTTACCCGCGATGCCGAGGTTACGCATAGCGGTTCCGGCGTCAGCCGAGCGATTTTTGATATTGCTGTCAACCGGGTGTGGCGCTATGCCGGCGGTGAAAAGCAGGAGCAGACGGACTTTTTCCGCATCAAGTCGTTTAGCGCCCTTGCGGAAAACGCCGGTAAATACTTGGGCAAAGGCTCCAAGGTATTCGTCCAGGGTCGGGTTGAACCCACCAAGTTCGAGAAGGAAGGCCGGACGGAATATGGCATCGACTTCATAGCCGAGGAAATCGAGTACCTGGACACCAAGGCACCAGGCGGGCAATGACGAAAAAAGCGCCCGGCTTCGGCCGGGCGTTATGCTTATAGGGAGCGGTATGCCGGATCAATTCGACGAGCAGGAATACACGCGCAAGCTCATCGAGCGTGGGCTTAGTGCCAGTGACGCGGCGAGCCTTGCGGCTCGCACGGCCCAGGCCCGCCGGGAATCCGGCAACACTGGTAAGACGATGCACACGGTTGGCCGCCTCTTCGAGACGCTGGCCGACAAGGACAAGCTGCCCCGCTCGCTGGAAGAGCGGCGCGCCGACGACAGCCAGGCCGTGGAGCGATCCCGACGCATGGCCGCCGAGGCGGCCTCGCTTGGGGCGACGATGGGCCTGCCAGATGATCGGCGCACGGTTGTCAATGCCGTAGCGGACAAGGTGGCCAAGCTGGCCGAGGATAAACGGAGCGACGCAATGGCCGCGAAAAAACAGAGCAAAGCAGGTTCCGCCGGCCAGGAGCTGGCCGAGCAGGTCAGCCAGGCAAAGCAGGCCGCCTTACTCAAGCAGACCAAGCAGCAGATCAAAGAGAACCAGCTATCGCTATTCGACATCGCGCCGTGGCCCGACACCATGCGCGCCCTGCCCAACGATTACGCCCGGTCGGCCCTGTTCACCACGCGCAACAAGCGCGTGCCGCGTGAGGCCCTACAGGGTAAGGAAATCTTCCACGTCAACAAGGACGTGGCCATCACGTACACCGGCGTCGAGCTGCGGGCCGAGGATGACGAACTGGTGTGGCAACAGATTCTTGAGTATGCCAAGCGGTCGCCGCTGGGCGACCCCGTTTCGTTCACGATCTACGAGCTTTGCCAGGACTTGGACTGGTCGATCAACAGCCGGTACTACGCAAAGGCCGAAGAGTGCCTTAGCCGCCTGCAAGCGTCGGCCATGCAGTTTTCATCCAAGCGGATCGGCCGGCTCGAATCGCTGTCCCTGATCCGTCGCTTCCGCGTCCTGAACCGTGGCACGCGCAATTCGCGCTGCCAGGTCGAGATTGACGAAGAAATGGTTGTCCTGTTCGCCGGCGACCATTACAGCAAGTTCATTTGGGAGAAGTACCGCAAGCTGACGCCCACGGCCCGACGCATGTTCGACTACTTCGCTTCGCACCAGGAGCCGTTCCCGATGAAGCTGGAAACCTTCCGGCTCATGTGCGGCTCGCAGTCGGCCCGGCCGAAGAAGTGGCGCGAACAGGTAGGCGAGGCGTGCGAAGAGCTGCGCAAAAGTGGCCTGGTCGAACACGCATGGGTGAACAACGACCTGGTGCATTGCAAGCGGTGATCGCGTGAGTTGGCCAAGCTGGCCAGGATCAACCAACGGGGGCTTCGGCTCCCGTTTTTCATTGACACTTGAGGGGCAGAACCCTCTTCGCTGCGCTACGGGGCTTCCAGCGCCTTTCCTACACTCACCGGGCCTATGGCCCTAGCCGCGGGCCTTGTGGCCCTTCCAGGGGCCGGCAGGACACCAGGGGATGAAGGCGGCCGCGAGCGGCCAGGTCGCCGCCGGCATGTGGATCGTTTGGGGACAACTTCGGCCGACTCGGCCGACGATGATCCTTGAGGGGCGCTTGTTAACACTTGAGGGGCCGCCCATGCCGGCGCACTGCTGACACATGAGGGGCACCGGCGGATTCCGGCCAGATCGAGGCCCGCGAGCGCGTTCCAGGGCCACTATCTGGCTGATTTTGCGGGAGTTTTCCACAGGAATTGTGGATAACCCTGTTGGCAAGTGCCCTGCCCTACTGACACTTGAGGGGCGCGACTACTAACACTTGAGGGGCGGCTTTCCTAACACTTGAGGGGCCGGCTGCTGACACATGGGGGGCTTATCCATTGACACTTGAGGGGCGGCCCCTCTGGCCTTTCCCTTGGCGTATCAACAGCTTACAGCCGTTTTTCAGGGCCTCTAACCAGGTTTTTAACCGCTTTTATAACCTTTATATATAACTAGGTTTCTTAACCAGGCTGGCGAAAAAACTGCCAAGCCGGAAAAAACCAGGCGCGGCGCGAAAATCGGCCGCCGAAGGGGGTGCCCCCCTTCTCGAACCCACCCGGCCGCTGCGCGGCCTCCCATCCCCCAGGGGCAAGCCCCTCGGCCGCTGCGCGTCCTCACCCCAAGAATGGAGCGCCTACGGCGCTGCACTTCCTTGAACCAGGCGCAAGCGCCTGGAGAAGCAAATTTTGTGCGCTTACGCTGCGCTATGCCCAAAGGGGCTGCCGCCCCTCTGGACTCCCCGACTGTCCAGGCCGCAGTGTGGCCAACGTCCACACACTGATCGAAGATCGGCGCGAGCTGGAAGACCTCAAAGTTTTACTCCAAGGGAAGAAGGTCGGCCGACGCGGCCAGAGAAAGCGCCCCTCAAGTGTCAAGATGACAAGAAGGGCGCGGGTTGAGCTACTGGAACAACGTCGCTGCCGTGGCCAGGACTTCATCCATGATCGCCGGCGGGAGCGTGTCCACCTTGCGGCCGTTACGAGCGGCCAGATCGAGGGCGCGGGGTTGATCGCAACGGACAACGCCGGTTGTCTTGATGCCGCTGATCGGCACAGCGAAACCGACCCGGCGGGCAAAGCCGCCGCCGTTGGTGATGGGCAGGATCACAGGGCATTCCGTCAGCCGGTTGAATGCTTCCGATGACACGACCAGCACCGGCCGATGGCCGCGCTGTTCATGGCCCGCTGTTGGTTCCAGATCGACCAGGTAAATATCGCCGCGCTTCATCAAATCAGCTCTTTTCCGACTGCCGGGGCGTCGATCCATTCGCGTTCTGTCGCAGGTAGCGGGTACATACCTTCGGCTTGGGCTTCGGCCAGCAAGTCGGCCAGGGCGTAGCGTGGGCGTGGCTTGGGATCGACTACCAGGCGACCATCGGCCACGTCCACGCCGACCGTGGCCCCGGCCTGCAAGTGCAACAGGTCGAGGATTGCCGGCGGGACGGCCAGCATGACCGATCCGCCCACCTTGCGGAGATTGGTTGTGTGCATGGGGTTGCTCCTTTCGTGAAAGTTATACCTAAATATAACATTTTTTCCATTCCCCTGCAAGCAAGGTTTTAGCGGCTAAAAGTTTAGCTAAATCTCTTGACAGGTAGGGCAATTTGCCCTAATATTGCACATGAAGGCCGGGCATATCGCCAAGGTCAATACCGGAGAACTTCCGATGGATAACCAAGCTCAAGAACTGATCCCCGTTACCGCCGCCCTGGTGGGCGACGAACACCGCCTGGACTTCCTGCCAACCTACTTCGGCCCGAGTCTGATGATGCGCGGCGAAGCCCTGGTGTATGGCTGGATGCGCCGACTGGCCAAAGGCTACAACGGCGGGTTCTGGAACTACTACACACTGACCAATGGCGGGTTCTACATGGCCCCGGTGCTGGGCCGGCTGCGCCTGGACGTCGATGGCAACGGCTACAGCGGCGAAATGTCTGCTGATGCGGCTGGGATTGTCGCCACGCTGTTCGCGTTAGGCCAGCTTGCGGCCGAAGGCCAAGGCAGGGACGAATGCGATGCCCTGATCGACCGTTACCACTGGTTGCGCGAGTACGTCGGCACGCACGCCGAGGCCGCGCAGATTTACCGCGCTATTGACTGATGAGGGGCGGCCCCGGTTTCGACCGGGGCCATTTCATTCCATGAAGAAAACCATATCAGCACAGTGCGACAAGCGGGACGACTTGATGGCCGAGCTGGCCGCCTCGATGCCGTCCGACCTGGACGGCCTGCTGGCCGTGGCCAGGGCCTCCGTGGACGAGCTGCACGCCGGCGTGATGGCTTGCGACGATGCAGCGGTCGAACTGGCGACAAACCGTTACGACGCCGTGACCTGGAAACTTAACGGCGGGACGTTCTTGGGTTGCCAGGCAGACCAGGACGCCGCCGGGTGCGTCATTGATCGGCATTGCAGCGCCGCGCCTGGTGACGTGCCCTGCTGGGGCCAAGCGGGCCAATTCCTGATTGAAGTCGAGGGACTGCGCGCCCTGGTCGATTACAGCGGCGCGTGTAGCCTGCTGGGGTGTCATTTTGCCTTCACCGCCGTTGACCTGGACAGGCCGTTCGTTTCGGAAACGGGGTATCGCTCGCATTTTGACGACCTTGGCGATTTGAACGGTGGCGTGACGGTTGATGCCAAGGCGGCGGCGATTTTCGCGGACTACCTCAAGAAAGGGCGGCCGCCCAGAATCAAACAGGAGAGCCGCAAGGCGCTGGCCAGCTATGCCCTACCCACCTGGACGGCCGACCTGGTGCCGCAACCATGCAGGGAGCCGGCGACCGTGGATGTGCCCAAGGGCTTTGTCCTGGTCGATGTTGTGCTGCCGGCGCATCGCGCCTTTATCGCTCGCAAGTGGGCGGCCGAGGCGAAGGCAAAGATCAAGGCGGCCGAGGCCGCCGAGGTGTACGCCAAGGAAGAAGCGACCGGCGGCTTTCGGCCTGGTGCCAGGTGTGAAGTGGTCAGCGTCCACCATCACGTTTTCAAGAAGGAAATCGGCAAGAAAGTCATCATCACGAAGGTCAGTCACGACACCCGCCAGGTGTGGGCGCGTGACGACCGGCCGGCCAGGTATCGCACCAATCGGAACGGCAGGCGAGTTACCGAGTACGACCCGCGTTGTGTCGAGTCCTGCTACAGCTTCGACCAGTTGCGGATTTTGAGTTCACCAGGAGAAAACAAGTTATGACAGAAGCAAATATCAGGCTGGAATGCCTGCGACCGGCGGCGCGCTGGCAGCAACCTACCGGGGAAGAAATCCGGGAGGTGCTGCGAGTGGCCGGATTTACCGGCGGCGCAGCGGCGAAGGCGTTGGGCCTTGGAGCCAAGGGCGACCGCACCGTAAGGCGCTGGATCGGGGAAGAAACTGCGATCCCCTATGCCGCGTGGGCGCTGCTATGCGAGTTCGCGGGGCTGGGCCTCATCTGGAAAGAGGTTTTAACGCCGAGGGAAAAATTTAGCGGCTAAACTCAACCTGAATTATGCGGATATATTGGAAAAAGTTTAGCTAAAACGCTTGACAGCTAGGGCAATTTGCCCTAATATTACACATGAAGGCCGGGCACGTCGCCAAGGTCAATACCGGAGAACTTCCGATGAGCAAGAATGCTGGACGAGGCGGCCGAGCTTGAAGCGGCTACCAGGCATTGAAGGAACGCCCCGGATTTCTCCGGGGCGCTTGGCCTGGTGCTGGCACACCGTAGCCATGCTTCCGAGTGTGGGAGCAAACAGCATTGAACCCGCGAAACGGGTGGAGGGTCAAGCCATGTCGAACATCATCAAGTTTCCCAGGAGCGAGCAGGCCGAGCCAGCGCCGCCGGTGCCGGTGCCTGCTGCTGCCCCGCCGGTCGAGCCGGCGACGGTTTCTAACGCCAAGGGAAAGGCGTTTCTCGCGGGCGTGCTGCGGTTTGTCTGGATCGCGGTTGTCCTAGTCTGGCCGGTGCTCAAGTGGCTGGTTTCCATCGAAGTGTTCTTCCAATTCATCCGCATGATTTATCACTGGAACACGCCGGGCGTGTATGCGGGTTGGACGTTCCTGCTGCACTTCGCCGTGCTAACCGCCCTCACCTACTTTGTGTCGATCTACAAGCCGAAAGGACTTTGACATGCGAAAGCAACCGACCAAGCCGGGCTTTGTTTGCCCGCACACTGGCCGCGTGGCCGTCCTGGTCAGGGACTACGCCAACATCCGTGGCGACTGGTGGAAGGTGTCGATCCGCACACGCAGGGCGGTTCAATGGCCGTTTGCTTTGCCGATGGGTCGAGCAAGACGGTCGGGCCGCTGATGACCTTTTTCCTCGCGGCCGCCGATGCGGCGCGGCTGGAAAATAAAGCGGATTTTAGCCGCTAAAACGCTTGACGATGGGCCGAGGTTTAGCTAAACTTTGCACATGGTCGGCGGCTGGCACCGCCGTTGTTCAACAACCGGGTGTGGAGTTGATATGGGTGTTATCCATGAAGAAACGGTTAACCGAAGCCCAATTTCAGGCGGCCATCAAGGGCCTGGAAATCGGGCAGCAGACCATCGACATAGCGCATGGCGTGCTGGTCGAGGGTCGGCCCCAGGCGGCGTTTGTCGCATCGCTGGGGCTGTCGAAAGGGGCGGTGTCGCAGGCAGTCAATCGCGTATGGACGGCCACGAAGGGAAATCTTCCCGAGGGCTTCGAGCGAGTGGCGGCGGTACTGCCGGAACATCAAGCATTCATCGTGAAGAAGTGGGCAGAGGACGCCAAGAAAAAACAGGAACCGAAAGCATGAAAACACTGGTCACGGCAATTCAGAAGGGCGGTCAGGGCAAGACGTTCGCAACGTGTCACCTTGCGTTCGACTTTCAGGAGCGCGGCTTGCGCGTGGCCGTGATCGACCTGGACACCCAGGGCAATGCGAGCTGGACGCTGGACGGCCACGATTCGGGCTACCCGGCCAGTCGCATGTTCACCGCCTCCGCCGACGAGCTGCGGAGCTGGTTCACCGACAGGGAAGATGACGGCATTGCGCTGATCGCGGCTGATGCCAGCCTGGCCAACCTGGACAAGATGGACTTGGGCCAGGCCGCCGGGGCGCTGCGGGCCAGCATCGAGGCGCTGGGCGAGTTCTTCGACGTGTGCCTGATCGACACAGCCCCTTCCCTTGGCGTTGCCATGACAGCGGCCGTGCTGGCCGCTGACTACATGCTTTCGCCGGTCGAAATGGAAGCGTACAGCCTGCAAGGCATGAAGAAGATGGTTGCCGTTATCAGCAACCTGCGAAAGCAGAACCCCAAGCTGCGATTCGTTGGCATGGTGCCGAACAAGGTAGATGCCCGGAAGCCGCGCCACGTCGCCAATCTGGCCGCATTGCAGCAGGCATACCCGCAACTGGTGTTGCCGTTCAGCGTGGGAGCGCGTGACAGCATCGCGCAGGCGTTGGGCGAGCAGATGCCGGTGTGGAAGATCAAGAAAACGGCAGCGCGCAAGGCCATCCAGGAAGTGCGCAGACTGGCCGACTACGTGTTTACGAAAATGGAGATTGCACAATGACCGCCACGCAGACCAAGAAGAATGCCGCTGTGGCCGCGCAGAAGCCCCAGGCGGGTGGTATGGGGCTGGATAGCTTGGGCGACCTCGCCGGGCTACTGAACGAGCCACAGGCGGCCAATACGGCCGTTGCAGGGCCACAGGACTTGCCGCTGGAACTGATCGACGAAGATCCGAACCAGCCACGCAAGGAGGACAACCCCGGCTTTTCGGACGAGTCCATTGCCGAGATTGGCCAGACGATCAAGGATCGCGGCGTCAAATCGCCTATCAGTGTTCGCGAGAACCCGGACGCGCCAGGCCGCTACCTCATCAACCACGGCGCACGGCGTTTTCGCGGCTCGAAGTGGGCGGAAAAGACCACCATTCCGGGGTTCATCGACAACGACTACAACGACGACGATCAAGTCATCGAGAACCTGCAACGCAACGAGCTGACCGCCCGCGAGATTGCCGATTACATCGGCCGCGAGCTGGCCAAGGGCAGAAAAAAAGGCGAAATCGCCAAGGCGGTCGGGAAGTCCGCGGCATTCATCACCCAGCACGTCACGCTGCTGGACTTGCCGGAGCCGATTGCCGAGGCGTTCAGCAGCGGCCGGGCCAAGGACGTGACGGTTATCAACGAGCTGGTGACGGCCTACAAGAAGAACCCCGACGAGGTGGGCGCGTGGCTGGCCGATGACAGCCAGGAGCTGACGCGGGGATCGGTCAAGCTGCTGCGCGAGTTCCTGGACGACAAGCGGAACCAGGACGGGGAAGATCGCGACCCCAATACCGTCGATGCCTTCACCGGCAAGACCGACGCCGAGGGCGGCGACGGCGAAAGCGATGGTGACGCCAAGAAGGGAAAGGGGCCGAAGGAGCAAGACCCCGACAAGCTGAAAAAGGCCATCGTCCAGGTGGAGCATGACGGCCGCCCGGCCCGCCTCATCCTGAACCGCCGACCCCCGGCCGAGGGTTATGCCTGGTTGAAGTACGAAGATGACGGCCAGGAGTTCGAGGCCGATCTTGCCAAGGTGCAGCTAGTCGCGCTGCTGGAGGGTTGAACATGCTGGCCTTGTTGGAGGTCATTGTTTTTCTGCTGATCCTGCCTTACGTCCTGTTCGGGATGCTGCTGGCTCACATCGCCCACGTCATCGGGCAGGTGCTAGAGCCGCGCTTGCTACTGGCCGGCGTGTGGTTCGGCGCGATGGGCGCATGGCTGCTGCCGAGCAGCACCCCGGACGATAGCCGCCCGTTCCTGTCACTGGTCGAGGTGGTGGCGCAGAGCCACATCGGGCCGGTGCCGACCCCTGCCGCGCTACTGGGCGTCGCCGGCCTGCTGGCGGTGGTCGCCGCAGTGGTCGCTTTCAGGAAGAGGGAGTGCGCCGCGTAGCCAGATCATCGTCAACCTACCAATCCCATTCCATCGCCCCGCTTTCGAGCGGGGTTTTTTTTGTCTGAACGCAGGCTAACCCGCACCGGGCCGGGCGCTTTAGCCGCTAAAAGTTCAGCTAAAACACTTGACAAGTAAGAATAATAGTAATATTATTATTCTTACTTAATCAACCAAGAGGGCGACAGCATGGAACTGAGTAAGGAAACCCGCGACCGCATCTTTGCCGCCGCTGATGAGCTGTTCGAGCAGAACGGCCGGGACGGCTTCCCGACCGTCGATGCCGTGCGCAAGGCCGCCCGCGTCAACATGAACGACGCCAGCAGCGGCATGAAGGAATGGCGGCGGGCGCAGACCGCACAAGCGGCCCCGGTGGCTGTCCAAGTGCCAGAGGCTGTCCAGGCCGCCGGCGGCCAGGCGGTGGCCGTGTTGTGGCAGCAGGCGCAGGAGCTGGCGAACGAGTCGCTGCGGGCCGCGCAAGCGGGCTGGGAGGGCGAACGGGCCGAGCTGGACGCTATGCGGGCCGAGCTGGCCAACGCCTACGAGTCGCAGGCGGCCGAGCTGGATGCCGCGCAAGCGCGTATCGTGGAGCTGGAAAAGGCGCTGGCCATGGCCGACGGCCAGGCGAAAGCCCAGGACAAGGCGCTGGCTGAGCTGCGCGAGTCGCTGGCCGCGTCCGAGCGGCGGGCCGCGCTGGCCGAGCAGAAGGCCGAAGAGATCGAGCGCCGCGCCCGCGAGTTGCGGGTCGAGCTGGATCGGGCGCACCAGGAAGCCGACCGGCTGCGCCAGGAGCGCGATCAAGCCGTGGGCCGGGCCAAGGCCGCCGAGGAAGAGCGAGGCGCAGCCCGCGATGAAGCCCTGGGCGCGCTGGCCGAAATCACCAAGATCAAGGCCAAGACCGAGGCCGAGCGCGAGGCGCACCAGGAGCAGCGGAAGGTGGCAGCACAGGAGGCAGCGCGTCAGGCCGAGCGGTACACCAAGGCGCAAGCAGAGCGCGACAGCAGCCGCAAGGAAGCCAGTCAGGCCCGCGAAGAGGCCGCCACCCTGCGGGGACGCCTGGAAGCCCTGGAAACTGTCATGGCAAAAGCAACGAAGGCCGAAGGCGGCCGGGGTAAGAACGATAACTCCTGATTTATCGGAGGGGGTTGACTAAAATTGCCGGTGTTACCTTGACAATCGCGCCCCGGCAACATGGATAAAAGCCGGCCTCGAACTGCCGAGGTCGGCTTTTCCCGTTGTGGCGTATGGAGGTGCCAACATTCCATTTTTTAACCAGTAGTACCAACGATAGGAGTGTCCAATGAAACAACGCCTATTGGTTATGAACGGGCAGCGCCTCGTTCAGACCGAGCAAGGAGGTGCGTGGACAAACGAGAAGGTGGACAAGGCCGGCGCACTCAAGCCAGGCATTTACAACCTGTACATGGCGAAGGAAGCCGACAAGGGCCAGAAGCATGACGGGATGATCGTCCACTCGGACAGTAGAAACGTGTACCAGCAAATCGGGAAAAATTTTGTCATGCACGGCCGGCAAAATTTCGATAAAGTACCAGAGGTAGGAGCATCAAAGAGTATTAGTTACGACGCCCAGGGTAAGGCCGTGGTGGCCGCTGACGCCGCAAAACTTAGTCGAGGGCGATCCCGATAATTTTTAGCGGCTAAAGGAGGCTTCCTTGAAAAATCCAGCATTCCGGCGCGATAGCAACACCCCGGCACCCATCCGGTCGGGACGCACCGCAGCCGCTACGAGCGGCGGCGAAGAGTTGCTAGAAGCTGCCCAAGAGATTGAGCGCGAGCAGCAAGCAGGCCTGGAAGCCACCCCTATCGAGCAAACCTATCAAGAGGCGCTGGCCATTTATGTCCAGTCGAAGTTTTCCCAGGTGGAACACATCGAAGATCGCCTAGAAAACCTGATTGACCGGCAGCAAGCCCGATTGCAGCAGGCGCAGGCGGGAAAGCCGGGATTCTTGGCACGGCCAGGTACACGTCAGGCGTGGCAGACCAACCAGGCGCAACAGCAGGCCCGTTTGCAGGTGCTGCATACGCGCCTTGAGGTAGTGCGCGAAATCAAGGACGGCATGGGCTTCCACGCGCCTAAGATCGAAGAGCTGGCCACGCGCAAGATGCGCGCCGAGCGCCCCGACTTAGCTTCGGATTGGGATTCGATGCGCGAAGCAGCACGCCGGCACCAGGCGCTCACGCGCAAGCAGGAGCGGGAGCGAAAGCAGGCCCAGGAGCAACGAATGGGACGGTCGCAGTCCTTGGGGCTGTCCCGCACCGTATAAAAAAAGCCCGGCGATGCCGGGCTTTTTCTTGAGGGCATGGAGGTCGGGCCTACATAGAGGCCCACAAGGCCAGCGCCGCAGCCAGGACAGCCAGGCAGGCGGCGGCCATGTTCAGCATCGACACGCGGCGCGCTTCCCGGATCGAGCCGGCCAGCTTTGCCGCGCTGGCGTCAAACTCGCGCTGCACGGCTTCGGCCGCCGCCTTCGCGCCGTCCTTCATCCCCTGCGCCATTGCCTCTTTGGAGGCCGCCAGGGCCGCGTTAAGCGTCCTTTCGGCCTTTCCCTTGGAGACCTCACCCCATCGGTGCGCAATCGCTTCCAGCTCCGATTTGAAGCCTTCCAGGATTTCTTGCTGGGCCGCTTGGCTGTCCTGCATCAAACGATCATTGATCGTTTGCAGTACCAGGATCGGGTCATCGCGGCTGACGGCGATTCCGTGCCGTGCCGCAATGGCCTTGATGGTTTCCTCGATCTTGTCGTCGCTGGCCATTAGAGCACCGCCGCGTTTTCAAGCTGCTGGAAAAGCTGCGATTTCACGATCTTGAGCCGCTGCCGCGTCATGATCGTAAGGGCCGAGTCCGCCAGGGCTTCATCGAACGTCCGGCGATCCTGGAGCATTTCCGAGAAGTCGCGCCCGTAGGTTTCTTCCTTGAGGGCCGGAATCTGGATGATGGCCGATACCCGCGCCTTGTTGTCGGTGTACGCCTTCATTTTCTCGAAGCCCTTGCCTTCATGTTCGATTGGCCCCCAATACGGGTTCAGCCAGACCACGAACACGCATTCGGCCGGAAACTGCCGTGCAAGCGTGCTAAAGCCATTCAGGGTGTCCAGGAAGGCTTGGCCGCCGGTGACAACGGTATGCACCACCAGTTCGTGGCCCATTTCTTGGAGCAGCGCCGGCACCTGGTTGCCGATCAAGTAGCTGGACAGCGGTACGAACGAGCTGGCCCCGTTGTCGATGATGACGTCGTTTTCGGTCGAGGCGATTTGTTCCACCAGGGCATCGAAGTTCCTGGTGTTGATTTCGTCGCCATCCATGATGTTCAGGCGCTGGACGTTCAGCGCCCGATACCCCTCAAAGGTGCTGTTGACCGGATCGGTGTCGATGCAAAGCGGCTTCTGCCCCTTGCTGACTTTGTACTGGGCAATCGCGGCCGCAATCATAGACTTGCCGACGCCGCCCTTGCCTTGCAAGACCATGTGAATTTTCGCCATTACAGTAAATCCTCTTTGTTCGGTTTCGGGTTGAAGTTGAAGCCACCGATGGATGCCGGCGCTTCTGCCTTCGGTTCTTGTGGTGCGTCGGTTTTCGCCTTGCCCTTCGGTGCTGGCTTGTCAGCCTTCACCTGGTCGGCCGGCGGCTTCGCGGGTGACGTTTCAGCGTTTCGGATGAGTCGGTTCACGTAGCCGATAAAGGCGTCATACCCGAACTCGATCTTTCCTTCATCGCGCAAGGTGTCCCAGATCACCTTGACTGGCCAGCCATCGTCCAGGGCCTTCCTCACATCGTCCCGAACGGCCAGGAACGATGCCCGGTTCTTCCCGGTTCGACTCGGTTGCTTGGCACTCACCCGCTGGGCAATGCGTTCTGAAAGGCTCTTAGCCATAACGATTTTTCATCCTTCATCAATCCGATTCCTTCCCGATTTTAGGTCGATTTGAGCACTACGGGCACGATTCTAGCGTAATTATGGCCGGTTTCGCTATATCGTTGATGCAATCGAGCCTGTTTTGCGGCAAAATCGCTAGTAAATCGAAAGTTAATCTGATTTCATTCTTGGCGTTACCGTCGCCGTAAGGCGGGCAGGATGGGCGAAGTTAGCTAACCGGCAAGCCGGTTATCTATCTTCACTCTCCCTTATTCGCGCCGGGGGCACTCAACGGGAATCCTGCTCTGCGAGGCAGCCGGCTACCGCCGGCAAAGAAGAAACAACGGAGGTTGGACGATGAAGAACGACGAAAAGCAAACAGGCCGGAAGCGCCGCCACCACCTACGGGTGCCGGTGTTCCCGGAAGAGAAAGAAGAGATAGATCGCCATGCCAGGCAAGCGGGCTTGAGTGTTGCGCGCTACTTGCGCGAAGTCGGCCAGGGCTACGAAATCAAGGGCATCACGGATTACGAGCGCGTGCGCGAGCTGGCCCGGATCAATGGCGACCTTGGCCGGCTTGGCGGCCTGCTGAAACTCTGGCTGACGGATGACGTGCGGACGGCGAAATTTGGCGAGGCGACCATCTTGGCGCTGCTGGGCAGGATCGAGGCCACTCAGTACGAAATGGGGCGCGTCATGAAAGCCGTGGTACGGCCGAGGGCCGAACCATGACTTTAGCCGCTAAAAAAACCGGAGGCCTCCGGTGATTGCCAAGCATGTTCCTATGCGGTCGCTTGGCAAGAGCGATTTTGCTGGCCTGGTGCGGTACATCACGGACGCGCAGAGCAAGACCGAGCGGCTGGGTTTGGTCACGCTGACCAACTGTCAGGCGGGCACAGTGCAGGCCGCCACGGACGAGGTGCTGGCCACGCAGCACATGAACACCCGAGCGACCGGCGACAAGACCTGTCACCTGCTAGTGAGCTTTCGCGCTGGCGAGAAGCCAAGCGCTGACACCCTCAAGGCGATAGAAGAGCGCATTTGCGCGGGGCTGGGCTACGGCGAGCATCAGCGCGTCAGTGCCGTGCATCACGACACCGACAACCTGCACATTCACATCGCAATCAACAAGATTCATCCGACGCGCAACACCATGCACGAACCCTTCCAGTCCTATCGGACGCTGGGCGAGTTGTGCGCCGTCCTGGAGCGGGACTACGGGCTGGAAAAAGACAACCACACCGCGACCCGCAGCATTGCCGAGGGGCGAGCCGCAGACATGGAGCGTCATGCAGGCGTTGAAAGCCTGGTCGGATGGATCAAGCGCGAATGCCTGGACGACATAAAAGCCGCGCAGTCCTGGACGGAGTTGCACCAGGCTTTGCAGTCCAACGGCCTAGAGCTGCGCGCAAGAGGCAATGGCTTTGTGATCGAAGCCGGCGACGGCACCCAGGTCAAGGCAAGCACCGTAGCTCGTGACCTATCCAAGCCGAAGCTGGAAGCAAGGTTTGGCCCGTTTGAGGCATCGCCCGAACGGCAAGCGCAAGCCAAAGCGAAGCGGCAGTACCAGAAGAAGCCGGTACGCCTGCGGGTCAATACCACCGAGTTGTACGCCAGGTATAAGGCCGATCAGCAAACCTTGGCGGTCGCGCAACGGGCGGCCCTGGACAGGGCAAGGCAGAGCAAGACCAGGAAGGTCGAGGATGCGAAGCGATCCAGCCGCTTGCGGCGTGCTGCTATCAAGCTGATGGGCGGGAAAGCGGCGACGAAGAAGCTGCTGTATGCCCAGGCCAGCAAGGCGCTGCGCGACAAAATCCAGGAGATCAACAAGGAACACCAACGCGAGCGCCAGGGCTGCTACGACGAGCACAAGCGGCGCACATGGGCCGACTGGCTCAAGAAGGAAGCCTTGCAGGGCAATAGCGAGGCGCTGGCCGCCCTGCGTGCCCGAGAGGCCGCCCAGGGCCTCAAGGGCAATACCGTCGCAGGCCAGGGCCAGGCCAAGCCCGGACATGCGCCCGTGGTGGACAACATCACGAAGAAGGGAACGATCATTTTCCGCGCCGGCAAGACTGCCGTGCGGGATGACGGCGACAAGCTGCAAGTGTCCCGCGAGGCCACCCGCGAGGGCTTGCAACAGGCCCTTCGGCTGGCGATGGAGCGCTACGGGAGCCGCATCACCGTCAACGGCACAACCGAGTTCAAGGCGCAGATCATCCGCGCCGCCGTCGATTCACAACTACCCATCACGTTTGCCGATCCGGCCCTTGAAAGCCGGCGTCGGGCGCTTTTGAAGAAGGAGAACACCCATGACAGACCCCAACAAGATCGAGGACGAGCTGGACGCGGCACTGGCCGCCCTGGATCAAGGCCCGCTGCCGACAACGACGCTGCCCGATCCAGCGTCAACGCCGACCGAGGTGGCCGCGATCCAGCAGGAAGGGTTCACGCCACCGGACAGCACCGGAAGCCCGACATTGGACGCATTGGAAGAGTCCCGCCGCCCCAAAGCCAGAACCGTTTGCGAGCACTGTCCAAACTCGGTGTGGTTCGCATCGCCAGCGGAAGTGAAGTGTTATTGCCGCGTGATGTTCCTGGTCACATGGAGCAGCAAGGAACCCAACCAGATAACGCACTGCGACGGGGAGTTTCTAGGCCAGGAGGAAGGCTAGAAGCCGGGCAGCAATACAAGCCGGAGCAGGTCAAGGCAATGGATAAATACATTGCCGAGCGCGAAGGCAAACGGCTAAAAGGTTTCGATATACCGAAACACTCGCGTTATACTGCCGGGGATGGCGCGTTGTCGTTTGCCGGTATGCGAAACGTCGAAGGCCAGACCTTGGCCCTGGTGAAGCGTGGCGATGACGTGCTGGTGATGCCCATCGACCAGGCCACCGCCAACCGCTTGAAGCGCATTGCCGTTGGCGATGCCGTTTCGATCACACCCAAAGGCTCGATCAAAACGTCGAAAGGAAGGGGTAGATGAAAATAAAGATGAACAACGCAGTAGGCCCGCAGGTACGTTCTGCGAAGCCCAAGGCCGGCAAGCTGCTGCCAACGCTGGGCGTTTTGTCGCTGGCCGGCGGCCTGCAATCCGCTACGCAGTATTTCGCGCACACGTTCGACTACCAGGCCAGCCTTGGCGGCCACATCGGCCATATCTATGCGCCCTGGTCGATCCTGCAATGGGCGTCGAAGTGGTACAGCCACTATCCCAACGAAATCATGAGCGCCGGCAGTGTCGGCATGTTGGTTTCCACGGTTGGGCTGCTGGGCGTGGCCATCGCCAAGGTGGTTGCCTCGAATACGTCCAAGGCAAACCAGTTTCTGCACGGATCGGCCCGCTGGGCCGAGAAGAAGGACATTCAGGCCGCTGGCCTGCTGCCCAGGCCGCGCACCGTCCTGGAAGTCGTGACCGGTAAGGAAGAGCCAACCGCCACCGGCGTCTATGTCGGCGGCTGGCAGGACAAGGACGGTTCGTTCTATTACCTGCGTCACAGCGGCCCGGAGCATGTCTTGTGCTACGCGCCGACGCGATCCGGCAAGGGTGTCGGCCTGGTTGTTCCGACCATGCTTTCGTGGCCTGCCAGTGCTGTCATTACCGACCTCAAGGGCGAGTTGTGGGCCTTGACCGCCGGATGGCGGAAGAAGCACGCCAAGAACAAGGTGCTGCGCTTCGAGCCGGCGTCATCGAACGGCGGGATTTGCTGGAATCCTTTGGACGAAATCCGGCTGGGCACCGAATTTGAAGTGGGCGACGTGCAGAACCTTGCCCAGCTCATCGTTGACCCGGACGGCAAGGGCCTGGACTCCCACTGGCAAAAGACTGCGTTCGCCCTGCTGGTCGGCGTGATCCTGCACGCGCTTTACAAGGCCCAGGCAGACGGCACCAACGCCACCTTGCCATCGGTCGATGCCATGCTGGCCGATCCCAACCGCGACGTTGGCGAGTTGTGGATGGAAATGGCGACCTACGGCCACGTTGACGGCCAAAACCACCATGCCATCGGATCGGCCGCCCGCGACATGATGGATCGGCCCGAGGAAGAAGCCGGTTCGGTGCTGTCCACCGCGAAATCGTACCTGTCCCTGTACCGCGATCCAGTCGTGGCTCGCAGCGTGAGCAAGTCCGAGTTCCGCATCAAAGACCTGATGCACCAGGACGACCCGGCCAGCCTTTACATCGTTACGCAACCCAACGACAAGGCCCGCCTGCGCCCGCTGGTGCGAATCATGGTGAACATGATCGTGCGCCTGTTGGCCGACAAGATGGACTTCGAGAACGGCCGGCCGGTCGCGCATTACAAACACCGCCTGCTGATGATGCTGGACGAGTTCCCGAGCCTTGGGAAGCTGGAAATCCTGCAAGAGTCGCTGGCGTTCGTCGCCGGCTACGGCATCAAGTGCTACCTGATTTGCCAGGACATTAACCAGCTCAAGAGCCGCGAAACCGGCTACGGCCACGACGAGACGATTACCAGTAACTGCCACGTCCAGAACGCTTATCCGCCCAACCGTGTCGAGACTGCCGAACACCTTTCGCGGCTGACCGGCCAGACCACTATCGTCAAGGAACAGATCACGACCAGCGGCCGCCGCACGGCCGCGATGCTGGGCCAGGTGTCGCGCACGTTCCAGGAAGTGCAGCGGCCCTTGCTGACCCCTGATGAATGCTTGCGTATGCCGGGGCCGCGCAAGTCAGCCACTGGCGAGATTGAAGAGGCCGGCGACATGGTTGTGTATGTCGCCGGCTATCCCGCGATCTACGGCAAGCAGCCGCTTTACTTCAAAGACCCGGTATTCCAGGCCAGGGCCGCAATTCCGGCCCCGAAGGTCAGCGACAAGACCATCCACGTCCATGATGCAGGGCCGGGGATCACTATATGAAGAACGTGGTGAAACGCATCACCGTAGGCGTGGCCGTCGCCGGTGTGGCCGTCCTGGTGCTGGGCGCGGCCTGCTATGTCGCCGGTGCCCGTATCAATACGACCAAGAGCATTCCGGTTGGCCTGTATTGGACAACCAGCGCGCCGGTGGAGAAGGGTGCTTACGTGCTTTGGTGCCCGCCGAAAGCGGGCGTGTTCGATGACGCCAAGGAAAGGGGCTACATCGGGGCCGGCTTCTGCGCGGGCGGTTACGGCTACATGATGAAGCGCGTTTTAGCCGCTAAAAGCGACGCCGTGACCGTCACTGATGACGGCGTGCGGGTGAATGGCGAGCTGCTGCCCTTGAGCAAGCCGATCAAGGCCGATTCTGCTGGCCGGCCATTGCCGCGTTTCCAAGCCGACCGCTACACGCTGGGCAATTCCGAGGTGCTGCTTATGTCGGACGTAAGCGGGACTTCCTTCGATGGCCGTTACTTCGGGCCAATCAATCTTTCGCAAGTTAAGGCCGTGATCCGTCCGGTCATCACCTGGTAGGGGGTTCTATGTTCAAGAGTGGAACGAAGAAAAAGTTGGATGCCGTCATGAAGGTTGTGGAGACGCACCAGCGAGGCATTTTTAAGCGCATTGATGAAAACCGTGAATTGTTGGAGTTGCTGCAAGAAAAAAGCCCTCATCTTTTGGAGCAGGCCCCTTGGGTGGTTAGCTGGCTGAAATCTCAAGATCAATTCTTGAGTGATCTAGCAGAGGTCGCAGACGTGACCAATCATTTTGAGTACAAGACTGGCCGCAAATACCCGCGTCCGTGGCCCTTGAGCATCGCAGGAGGGAGCGAGAAATGAGGTTGTTTATTGCTGAAAAACCATCCGTAGCAAAAGCCATTGCCGAGGCGCTGGGCGTCACAAACAAAGGCGACGGCTACATCGAGTGCGGCACCGACAAGATTACCTGGTGCTTTGGCCACATGCTGGAACAGGCCGAGCCAGACGAGTACACGCCGGACGACGTGCCGCGCAACAAGGCCGGCAAGAAAATCTGGCGCATCGAAGAGCTGCCCATCATCCCGGAAACGTGGATTTTGCGGCCGAAAGACGATGCCAAGAAGCAGCTTGCCGTGATCGGTAAACTCATCAAGGAAGCGGGCGAAATCGTCAACGCCGGCGACCCCGACCGCGAAGGTCAGTTGCTGGTCGATGAAGTGCTGCACCACTTCAAGGCCAACAAGCCGACGCGCCGTTTTTGGGTGTCGTCCCAGGACACCGTGACGGTCAAGCGCGGCTTGGCCGCGCTGAAAGAGAACAACACCTATCACGGCTGGGCCGACGCAGCCCGAGGGCGCGCACGCGCTGACTGGCTGATCGGCATGAACCTTTCCCGCGCCTACACCCTGCGAGCGCAGCGCGGCGGTTCCAGGGCCTTGCTGACCGTGGGCCGTGTGCAGACCCCGACGCTGGCCCTGGTTGTGAATCGTGACCGCGAAATCGAGGCGTTCAAGCCCGTTCCGTATCACACGATCCGGGCCGCGATCCAGCATGAAGGCGGCACGTTCATGGCCGCCTGGAAGGCGAAGGAAGATCAAGCCGGCCTGGACAGCGAAGGCCGCCTTGTCGATACCGCCGTGGCCGATGCCCTGGTGGCCAGCGTCAAGGGCCAGCCCGGCAGCATTGCCGAGTACAAGCAGGAAGCGAAGAAGCAGAACCAGCCGCTGGCGTTCGCGCTGTCCGACATTACGGTACTGGCGTCGAACAAGTACGGGTACAGCGCCGAGGACGTGCTGAATACCTGCCAGTCGCTTTATGAAACGCACAAGCTGACCAGCTACCCGCGAACCGATTGCGCCTACCTGCCCGAGTCGCAGCACGCCGACGCCGCCAACGTGCTCGATGCCGTCAAGCATGTGAACCCGGAGCTGGCCGGCCTGGTCGATGCCGCCGATCCGCGCATCAAGTCAAAGACCTGGAACGATTCCAAGATCACCGCGCACCACGGCATCGTGCCGACCATGCACAAGGGCAACAAGGCCGGCTTGAGCGAGCGCGAGCACAACATCTATGACTTGATCGTGCGGGCCTACATCGCGCAGTTCTACCCACTGCACGAATACATGCAGACCACCGTGGGCGTGGACGTGGCTGGCGAGACGTTCGCGGCCAGCGGCAAGGTAGTCACGAAAAACGGCTGGCGTGACGTGTACGACCAGGCCGACGAGGAAACCGACAAGGAGCAGGACGACAGCGATAGCCAGCGCCTGCCGACGATGAAGCAAGGCGACGGCGTGACTTGCACGGACGCAAGCCGCAAGGACTCCAAGACGAAGCCACCGCAGCGGTTCACCGAGGGTACGCTGACCCGCGCAATGGAGAACATCCACAAGTTCGTGGCCGACGCCGAGCACAAGAAGATGCTGCGCGAAGGCGATGGCATCGGCACTTCCGCAACCCGCGCTTCGATCATTGCCGAATTGAAGCGGCGCGAGTTCCTGGAAACCAAGGGCAAGCAAATTATCAGCACCACCTTGGGCCGCAGCGTGATCGACGCGCTGCCCGAAGTCGTGAAAAGCCCGGTTCTGACCGCGCTTTACGAACGCATGTTGAAGGGCATCGAGCAGGGCACCGCCGAGCTGGCCGCGTTCATCACGAAACAAGAATCCTTCATCCGCGACCAAGTGGCCAAGGCCAACACCGGGGCCGTGTCCATCGCCGGCGGTAAAGAAGCCGCGCCAGTGTCCACCCTGCACAAGTGCATGGCGTGCGGCACCGGCCTTTCGCGCAGGCCGAGCAAGAAGAAGGGGCATTTCTGGTGGGGATGCAGCAACTACCCCGCTTGCAAGCAGACCTATCCCGACCTGAAAGGCCGACCCGATTACAGCAAGGGCCGCAGCGGCCCCGCAGATTGAACCACCGCCAAGGAGTAACGCCATGACTGACCCGAAGAACCAAACCAACACCGATGCCACGGACGAGCTGCCGCCGGTTGACGACTACGCCAGCGCCACCGAGGCGCTGCGCGAGAAACTGACCGATGCGCAGACGCCCGGCTACCAGGCCGAGTTCGACCCCGAGGAAGCCGAGCGCGCCGGCGCTTTCGTGGAGGATGCCTTGAGCGAAGAGGATGCCGCCGACAGCAATGCCGACCTGGTGGACGTGCTGGGCGAAGAGCAGCCCGGTTTCCTGGACGACGAAGGCCCCAGCACGGAAATCCCGACCTTCATCACGCGCACCAATGCCCGCGAGCGGTTCGGCATGGAGCCAGGCGAGACGGTTCCCGACGCCATCGCCAGGCACAACGCGAAGGAGGGTTGATAGATGGCCATGACCAAGGCTGAAGCCGAAGGGGTAGCGCGGTTGTTCTTGACCGACTACCCCGGCGCGCTTGAACTGGCCTATAAGTTCCGCGAAAACACGGCCCAGCTTTACGGGCCGCGTGCCGGGGAAGTGCCCCAGGACATGAAGGGTGGCTATCTGCCGAAAGAGACGATAGCCCCCAACGGACGCACCTATCGGGGTCGCGTGGACATTCCCCTAGAAAACGTCCAGGACGCCCGCGACTTACTCATTACGTTGCGCCATGAGGTTCTAGGGCACTACGGGGCCAACACCTTCGCACCGGCCGAGAAGCGGGCCTTGCTTGATGGCGTGATCGCCGGTCGCGAAGAACCAACGCTCAAGCCGCTATGGGATGACATCAACGAACGCTATGCCGGCACATCGCTGGACGTGCGCGCCGAGGAAGTCATTGCCCTGCAATCCGAAGGCATCGCACCACGTCACCACGTCGCCAACGACCAGGTGCAACAGCGAGGCCAGCAATCTTTCAAGGAAACCTGCATCGCCCGTGTGCGGCCGATGGGTGCCGACGACCTGCACAACATCGTGTGCATGGTCGCTCAGGGCCTGCACGACCGCACCAGGACACAGCAGACGTTCCCGGAGATCAACGAACTATTCAGAAAGGACAACACAATGGAACCGAAGAAGCCGTTTCATGAAGTGGTGGCCGAAAAGCTGATCGAACAGCTCAAGGCGGGCACCGCGCCGTGGCAAAAACCGTGGCAACCAGGCGAACCTAATTCGCTGATGCCGATGAATCCCACCACCGGCAAACGCTACAAGGGCATCAACGCAATTCACCTGATGGCCCAGGGCCGGGATGATGCGCGCTGGATGACCTACAAACAGGCGGCGGCCGCCGGCGCACAAGTGCGCAAGGGCGAGAAAGGCACGCCCGTTCAATACTGGAAATTCAGCGAAGAGCAAGACAAGCTGGATGACCAGGGCCGGCCGGTGCGCGATGCGAACGGCGAGAAGATCAAGGAAACCGTCCAGCTCGAACGGCCCCGCGTGTTCTTCGCTACCGTTTTCAACGGCGAGCAAATCGACGGCCTGCCACCCCAGCAGATTAAGCCCAAGGCAGAACAGCAATGGGACGCCGTAGAGCGGGCCGAACACATCCTGCAAGCGTCCGGGGCGAAGATCACGCACGCGGCCGGGGATCGGGCTTTTTATCGGCCTTCGACCGACAGCATCACCCTGCCGGAAAAAAGCCAGTTCGAGAGCGCCGACCGCTACTACGCGACGGCCTTGCACGAACTGGGGCATTGGACTGGCCACCCTTCGCGCCTCGACCGTGACCTTGCCCATCCGTTCGGATCGGAGGGGTACGCCAAGGAAGAATTGCGGGCCGAAATTTCTTCGATGATCGTGGGCGACGAGCTGGGCATTGGCCACGACCCCGAGCAGCACGCCGCTTATGTCGGTTCCTGGATTAAGGCGCTGCAAGACGATCCGCTGGAAATTTTCCGCGCCTCATCCGACGCAGAGAAAATTCACGATTATGTGCTGGCCTTCGAGCAGAAGCAGGTGCAGGTGCAGGAGCAAGCCCAGCAGCAGAGTCAGGGCCAGGAAGAAGCCGTGGCCCAGGCGCTGGCCGTGGATATTGCCCAGGTCTTGGACGACCCGGACGTAACTTTCAGCCATTACGAGGCGTTTCAAGGCGATACCCTGGAGGGTGCGTTGCGCAGCCGGGGGCTTGAAACCGTTGGCAGTATCACCGGCACCGATCCCGGTCAGTTTTATGCAGTTGCGCATGACCGGCTGTCGCCAGTGTTTGGCATCGACCCGAGCCACACTGATACCGACAACGCCTACTTGGAGCGCAAGGGTTTGGCGCAGGAGTTCGCAAATAAGGCCGAACAGCTCCAACTTGCGCAGCAGGCTGCTATAGGCCAGGAGGCGATCATGATCCCATCCACAAATGACCAGCCCCATGCCGCTCCGGCACAACAGAAGGCTGAACGCGAGTACATCAACGTGCCTTTCAAGGAAAAGGACGAGGCCAAGGGACTCGGAGCGCGCTGGGATCGCCAGCAACAGTCCTGGTACGTCCCGTCGGGCGTTGATACCGCCCCGTTCGCCAAATGGGCACAGGGAGCCGCTACGGCAGCCACAGAGCCGCAAGCGGCCCGGCAGGCTACCCAAGGCCAAGCGCAGCCGCAGAAGCCCGCGCAGGCCCGCCAGTACCTTGCCGTGCCTTATGCCGAGCGCAGCGAGGCCAAGGCCGCGGGTGCGCTTTGGGACAAGGCCGCGAAGTCCTGGTATGCCGGCCCGCGTGCCGACATGGCCAAGCTGGAACGCTGGAACCCCGACAACGTATCGGCCCAGCAAGGGCCGGCTATGACGCCAAGGGAAGAGTTTGCGCAAGCCATGCGCAGCGCCGGCCTGTTCGTCGGTCAGCGACCGGACGGCGACCATCCGGTCATGGACGGCAAGAAACATCGCGTCCCGGTGGACGGCGGCAAGGCTGGAACCCTGGACGGCTTCTATGTCGGGCACCTGGACGGCCATCCGGCCGGCCGGATCATCAACAACAAGACCGGCACGGACATTACTTGGAAGAGCAAGGGCTACGCCTTGAGCGAAGAGGAAAAGGCCAAGCTGCAAGCCGAGGCCGCGACCAAGCTGGCCGAGCGCGAGGCCGCACAGGAGCAGGCGCACGAAGCCACGGCGCAGCGTGTCGGCCGTCAAATGGCCACCCTTGCGCCCATCGAGCAGCCGACGCCGTACTTGGAAGCCAAAGGCATCAAGCCGCAGGCGGGCGTGCTGACTGACAAGGAAGGCCAGAAAACCTACATTCCGGTGTTCGATGCGGACGGTAAGCAATGGGCGATGCAGTACATCCAGGAGGACGGCACCAAGCGGTTCGCCAAGGACAGCAAGAAGGAAGGATGCTTTCACCCGGTCGGCGGCATGGATGCCTTAGCCGCAGCGCCGGCCCTTGTCGTTTCTGAGGGCTATGCCACGGCGGCGAGCAATTCCGAGGCGCTGGGCTTTGCCACGGTCGCGGCGTTCGACTCGGGCAACCTGCCCCACGTCGCCCGCGCACTGCATGAGAAGTACCCGGACAAGCCCATCATCATCGCCGGCGACGATGACAAGGCCCAGGAGCTGGAACGCGGCTACAACCCGGGCCGGGCTAAGGCCGAGGAAGCGGCGAAGGCGGTAGGCGGCAAGGCCATCTTCCCGATTTTTGCGCCAGGCGAGCAAGCCGGCGATCCCAAGGGCTTCACCGACTTCAACGACCTGGCCAACAAAAGCGAGCTGGGACGCGAAGGAGTTCAGCGGCAGATCAAGACCGCCGTGGGCAAGGTGCTGGTCGATTTTGGCCAGCGGGAGAAGGCGCAGAAGATCGACCAGGAGCAGAGGCGCGAGCAGAAGCAGGAGCAACGGCCGAGGCGGGCCGCCAAGATCGGATAACAGCACTACCGCCTTACTTCGCCGCCCCGCATTCCGGGGCGGTTTTTTTTGGCCTGCGCACCAGGTCGAAGATCCACGACTAGATCCCCGCCGGCGAGATCCACAACGAGATCCACCCGGCCCCGTTGCATGGCCAAGAACAACCTGGGCAATTTGAATCGGGGCTATCCTATTTTGGCTAGGTGTGCCACTATGGTTAAGTAGGATATACCCAAAATGACCAGGAGGCCCGCATGAAAGTCGCACGCATCTACCTGCGCGTGAGCACGGAAGAGCAAGACCTAAGCCGGCAGGATGCCATCGTGGAGAGCACGAAGGCCGCCGGCTTTTACGTCGCCGGCATCTACCGCGAGAAAGCCAGCGGCGCACGCGCCGATCGCGCCGAGCTGCTGCGCCTGATTGCCGACCTGCAACCTGGTGAAGTCGTGGTTGCGGAGAAGATCGACCGAATCAGCCGCTTGCCGCTGGCGGAGGCCGAACGCCTGGTGGCCTCGATCCGGGCCAAGGGTGCCAGGTTGGCCGTGCCTGGTGTTGTGGATTTGACGGAGCTAGCCGCAGAGGCGAAAGGCGTGTCTAAGGTTGTCCTGGAATCCATCCAGGACATGCTTTTGAAGCTTGCGTTGCAAATCGCACGCGACGATTACGAAGATCGACGCGAGCGGCAGAGGCAAGGCGTTGAGCTTGCAAAACGGGCCGGGCGCTACACGGGCAGAAAGGCCGACACTCTTGCGCATGATCGAATCATTGCGCTACGCACTGCCGGCCACAGTATCGCGGCAACCGCGAAATTGGCGAAGTGCAGCGAAAGCCAAGTCAAGCGAGTGTGCGCAATGCGCCAGGCGCGGAACAACGATGAGAGGAAGGCTTGAATGAAGAAGATGATTTTAGCTGCGGGGTTGCTGGCGACTTGCGGGACTGCGCTGGCGGGGCAAAAGGCGGTGGAAGCGAAGGCTTGGCCGGTCGAAACCTATATTAGCGCGGCTGGCGAGTCGAAGGAGGCTTTTTTGCTTCGGATCGCCCCGGCAGTTTCTAGCTGGACAGCCGAGAATCAGGCCGAAACCTGCGCGTTTGTTGCGACCGACGGACAGCGGTGGGGGGTGAAGCTAATAACGATACGAAGCCAGTTTGACTGCATTTTCGCTTATGGCGTTGCGCCTACAGGAATGGAGACTACTTCGGAGACATTTCACTCCCACCCTCCAGCAACGCAGGGGGGGTATATCAAACTCACTGATGCCACACGCGCTGCGGCAAAGGCTCTTGGTGATCCATCAATTCGCGGTGTTCAAACGATGCGAGTTGAAAACGGCGGTGAATTTTCCGAGCGGGATTTTAATGCAGGCGCTGGATACCTAGTTACCAACGGCCATCTATTGTTTCAAGATGGCCGTGGTAAAAGTCATCGGAGAGTTGTAGGGAAAATTATTTGATTTTCATTTTCCTACGCATTGGTAGGTTTCGCTTGATGAGCCGGGGCGGTACACCGGCGCGCACGTTTCCCGTCTAATGTTTTTCATGTATGTACTCCCTTCGGTCTGGCTAGAACAGGCTGGTATAGGTGATGGGATAGTTGCGCTACTCGTGCAAGGCCCGGAATCAATGATTTGATCGCCGACTCTGCTTACTAGCACCCAAGAATAGCTTTTTTGCGGTGGCGGTGGCGGCGGGGTCACGCAAGTATCCGAACGCGACGTTTCCGTCCACGTACCTTGGGTATCGGCTCCGTTCCAAACTTCGGAAATGTGCGATGTCGGGCCTGGGCATGTCCACGATGTTGTGCGGATTCCATGATTTGTGATCGACCGGCTTTCATTGATCGTGATTTCACCCGTTTGGCCGGACGGGCACGACTCCGTGCGGGTGCGAGTTTCGATGCCTCCATCTTTGCTGATCGGCGTAGTCGTCGTGGCAGGAGCCGTGCAAGCGGGCGGCGGGGTCACGCAGTTGTCAGACCGAGAGTCTTCAATCCACGAGCCAAATTCATGGTTTCCCGACCAGGACACTGAAGTGCTTGATGTTGGGCCTGGGCATGTCCATCGAGTCGTTTCAGTGCCAAGTTCCACTACCGTCCGGTGTTGATTGATCGTAACTTCGCCAACCTGCCCAGCAGGGCACGCGGCGGTCACGGTGCGGGTTTCGTTGGCGCGGGAGCCCGTGATACCCACAGTGGTTGGCGCGGGAGCCGTACAAACCGGCTCAGGTTCAGGTTCAGGCTCAGGTTCAGGGTCGGGTTCGGGGATCGAAATAAACCTGACCGCAGCAGTCCCGCTCTTACCGTCAGTTGCCGCAGTTGCCGTCGCAGTGACGGCCCTGGTGCTGCTTGTCAACGTTGCATGAGCATAACCATAGACGTTTGTCCTGCTTGATGCAGTAATCGTCCCCGCAGTTGTCTGCCAAGTTACAACAGCTCCGTCCACTGCTTGACCTATCGTGTCTCTGACAGTGGCCGTCAGCTCTGTTGTGCTAATGCCATCGGCGAAAATAGACGTTGGAGTGGCTGTTACTGACACGCTAGCAGTAGGCCGAATGATCGGTGGTGGTGTAGTAAACGCCACGGAGGCGGTGCCGCTCTTGCCGGCGGTCGAGGCCTTGACGGTGGCCGAACCGGCCACGGTGGAGCTGGTCAGCGTGGCGGTGGCCACGCCGGCCGCGTTGGTCACGCTCGATGCGCCGATGGTGCCGGCGGTAGTCGTCCAGGTCACGGTGGCCCCGGAGACGGCATTGCCCTTGGCGTCCTTGACCGTTGCGGTCGCGGTCGCGGTGCTGGTGCCGTTGGCGACGATGGATGCCGGCGAAGCCGTCACGGTCAACTCGGCAGCATCGCCAGCGACGAACGCCACGGAGGCGGTGCCGCTCTTGCCGGCGGTCGAGGCCTTGACGGTGGCCGAACCGGCCACGGTGGAGCTGGTCAGCGTGGCGGTGGCCACGCCGGCCGCGTTGGTCACGCTCGATGCGCCGA
>Ga0222422_100194_pt1 | contig 36345 bp, 33 predicted proteins | sample 3A1ome_FD_182469 | JGI IMG/M metagenome (GOLD analysis project Ga0222422, IMG submission 182469) | Enriched microbial communities from leaf-cutter ant dump, University of Wisconsin, Madison, United States - 3A110A (version 2) | ecosystem: Environmental > Terrestrial > Nest > Insects nest > Nest...
CCAGATAGCCGAGGCCCAGCCCGCCCCATTCCTCTTCGACGGTGATGCCGTGCAGGCCGAGATCGCCCATCGCGGGCCACAGTTCAGCGCGCGGGAACCAGTCCTCGCGGTCGGCGCGGTCGGCAAGCGGCGCGATCACCTCGTCGGCGAAGCGGGCGGTGGTGCCCTGGATCATGTCGGCGGTCTCGCCGAGCGCGAAATCGAAATCGGGGGTGGCGCGCATCAGGGTTCCTTCGATCGGGAGCGGAACAGCCCCCGTCCGCGCGAACTGCCCGCACGAACGTGGTCGCCGCGAAGTCTGCCGCAAAGCCGCAGCATATGAAAATTGAAACTTCATGCGTTTCAGCATAAGAAAAATTTATGATAAAGCGCGCGCATATCCGCCAGTTCCTCGCCGTCGTCGATGCCGGCAGTTTCACGCGCGCCGCGCAGCATATCCGCGTGACCCAGCCCGCGCTGTCGACCGGCATTGCCGACCTCGAGCGGCTCGTCGGCGCGCCTTTGTTCATCCGCAACCGCCGCCAGATCCGCCTGACCGAGGCGGGCGGCCGCTTCCTGCCGATCGCGCGCGATCTTGAACGCGGCTTTCGCGCCGCCGACACCTTCGGCCGCGCCGAGGAAAGCGACCGGCCGGCGCTGAAACTCGGCACGATCCGGTCGGTGCCCGGCGAGTTTCTGCAGGCCGTCGCGGCGCTGCTCGCGCGCGACTTCGCGATCGAGATCGTCGAGAATGGCGAGTCGGACCTGCGCGCCGGCGTCCATGGCGGACGGCTTCATATCGCGCTCGTCCCGCTGCGCCCCGGCGAGCGCGGGCCGCATGTCGTCCCGCTCTATGACGAGCCGCTGGTGATGTTCGTCGCCGCCGACCATGTGCTGGCCGGGCGCGGGGAGGTCGGGCCCGAGGAACTGGCGCCCGAGACGATGATCGCGCGCCGCGCCTGCGAATTGCTCGACGCGACGAGCCGCTTCTTCACGCGCCACCGCGTTCGCCCGCGCTTCGCGCTGCGCAGCGACAGCGACGAACGCTGCCTGCGCATGGTCGCGGCGGGGGTGGGCATCACCACCGCGCCGGTATCGCTCGCGATCGACGGCATCGTGCCGCTGCGAGTCGGCGGCTATGACCTGCGCCGCGAGCTTGGCCTGCTGATCCATCCGGCGTGGCGCGCGCAGGCCGATGTCGCGCCGCGGCTCGCGCACGCGCTGCCCGCGATCGAGCGCGCGGCGACCGACTGGCGCGCGGCGAAAGTCGATGGTTGAGCCGCACAAGTCTGGCTTGCACCGGGAAAAGGGCATACAGCTTGCCCGGCGCGAAGCGGGACGGCAAGGGCGGGGGATGATCGATACGCTGACCCATCTGGACCGTCTGGAGGCCGAGAGCATCCATATCCTGCGTGAGGTGATGGCGGACGCCGCCAGGCCGGTGATGCTCTATTCGGTGGGCAAGGACAGCGCGGTGATGCTGCATCTGGCGCGCAAGGCCTTTTATCCCTCGCCGCCGCCTTTCCCGCTGATGCATGTCGACACGACGTGGAAGTTCCGCGCGATGTACGAACTGCGCGACCGCATGGCGGCCGAGAGCGGGATGGAACTGATCGTCTATCAGAACCCGGAGGCGAAGGCGCGCGGGATCAACCCGTTCGACCATGGCCCCCTCCACACCGATATGTGGAAGACCGAGGGCCTGAAGCAGGCGCTCGACCTCCACGGCTTCGACGTCGCGTTCGGTGGCGCGCGGCGCGACGAGGAAAAGAGCCGGGCGAAGGAGCGCATCTTCTCTTTCCGCACCGCAAGCCACGGCTGGGACCCGAAGCAGCAGCGGCCCGAGCTGTGGAACCTCTACAATGCCCGCAAGGCGAAAGGCGAAAGCATTCGCGTCTTCCCGATCTCGAACTGGACCGAGCTCGATATCTGGCAATATATCGCGCGCGAGAATATCCCGATTGTGCCGCTCTATTTCGCCGCGCCGCGTCCGACGGTCGAGCGCGACGGCCTGTTGCTGATGGTCGACGACGACCGTTTCCCGCTGCGCGACGGCGAGGTTCCGGTCGAGCGCTCGGTGCGCTTCCGCACCCTTGGCTGCTATCCGCTGACCGGTGCGGTCGAAAGCGAGGCGGCAACCCTGTCCGAAGTGATCCAGGAAATGCTGCTGACCACCACCAGCGAACGGCAGGGCCGCATCATCGACAAGGACGGCGGCGACGCGTCGATGGAGAAGAAGAAGCAGGAGGGGTATTTCTGATGGCTGATCCTGCAAATATCCTCCCCGGAACGGGGAGGGGGACCACCCGCAGGGTGGTGGAGGGGCCGGGGCCTATCGGTTCAGTACACCGCCAATTGGAGAGGTTTCGACCCCTCCGTCAGCGCTGCGCGCTGCTACCTCCCCGTTCCGGGGAGGATCGGGCATGACCGATCCCGTCTACGTCACCGATGCGCTGATCGCCGAGGATATCGACGCCTATCTCGCGCAGCACGAGCGCAAGTCGCTGCTGCGCTTCATCACCTGCGGATCGGTCGACGACGGTAAGTCGACGCTGATCGGGCGGCTGCTCTACGACAGCAAGATGATCTTCGAGGATCAGCTTGCCGCGCTCGAAGCCGACAGCAGACGCGTCGGCACGCAGGGGCAGGAGATCGACTTCGCGCTGCTCGTCGACGGGCTCGCCGCCGAGCGCGAGCAGGGGATCACGATCGACGTCGCCTATCGCTTCTTCACCACCGAAAAGCGCAAGTTCATCGTCGCCGACACGCCGGGGCACGAACAATATACGCGCAACATGGTGACGGGCGCCTCGACCGCCGACCTCGCCGTCATCCTGATCGACGCGCGCAAGGGGGTGCTGACCCAGACGCGGCGGCACAGCTTCCTCGCGCACCTGCTCGGCATCCGGCACATCGTGCTCGCGGTGAACAAGATGGACCTCGTCGGCTACGACAAGGCGGTGTTCGACCGCATCGCGCTCGCCTATCGCGCCTTTGCGAGCGAGATCCGGATCACGAATTTCACCGCCATTCCGATCTCGGGGTTCAAGGGCGACAATATCACCGCGCTGTCGCCGAACACCCCGTGGTTCAAGGGACCGGCGCTGATCGAGCATCTGGAGAGCGTCGATGTCGGCGGCGCCGCCGACGAGGCGAAGCCGTTTCGCATGCCGGTGCAATGGGTGAACCGCCCCAACCTCGATTTCCGCGGCTTTTCGGGACAGATCGCCAGCGGTCGCGTGGCGCCGGGCGACGCGATCCGCATCCTGCCGAGCGGCAAGACCACGACGGTCGGGCGGATCGTGACGCAGCCTGCCCCGGCGGAGGCCGGGGGCGACCTTTCCGAAGCCGTCGCGGGGCAGTCGGTCACGCTGACGCTTGCCGACGAGATCGACTGTTCGCGCGGCGATGTGATCGCCGCCGCCGACGCGCCGCCAGAAGCCGCCGACCAGTTCGAGGCGACGCTCGTCTGGATGGCTGACGAGGCGATGATCCCCGGCCGCGCCTATTGGCTCAAGCTCGCGACGCAGAGCGTGTCGGCGACCGTGCAGGCGCCGAAATATGAAATCAACGTCAACACGCTCGATCATCTGGCGGCCAAGACGCTGGAATTGAACGGCATCGGCGTCGTCGAGGTGTCGACCGACAGGCCGATCGTGTTCGAGGCCTATGCCGACAATCCCACGCTCGGTGGATTCATCCTGATCGACAAGCTGACCAATGCGACGGTCGCGGCAGGGATGTTGCATTTCAGCCTGCGCCGCGCGCAGAACGTCCACTGGCAGGCGACCGACATCGATCGGGAGATGCGCGCGAACCTCAAGAATCAGCGGCCCGCGCTGCTGTGGTTCACCGGCCTGTCGGGGTCGGGCAAGTCGACGATCGCCAATCTGGTCGAAAAGAAGCTGCACCGGATGAACCGCCACAGCTTCCTGCTCGACGGCGACAATGTCCGTCACGGGCTCAACAAGGATCTCGGCTTCACCGAGGCCGACCGGATCGAGAATATCCGCCGCGTCGGCGAGGTCGCGAAGCTGATGACCGACGCCGGGCTGATCGTCATCACCGCCTTCATCTCGCCCTTCCGGGCGGAGCGCGAGATGGTGCGCGCGATGCTGCCCGAGGGCGAATTCATCGAGATCTTCATCGACACCCCGCTCGCCGAGGCCGAGAGGCGCGACGTCAAGGGCCTCTACAAGAAGGCGCGCGCCGGGCAGCTCAAGAATTTCACCGGCATCGACAGCCCCTATGAGGTTCCGGAAAACCCCGAAATCCGCATCGATACCACCGATATGACGCCCGAGCAGGCCGCCGAGCTGATCGTCGAGCGGCTGCTGGGATGAGCGCGCCCGAAAGCGACGAGCAGTTGGCCGAACGGCTCGCGACGGCGGCGGGGCGCCTGCTCGACGAACTGCGCGCCGATGGTGGCCTCGAAGGCAAGGCGCTCGGCATGGAGGGCGATGCGCGCGCCAATGCGCTGCTGTGCGGCGAACTGCGCGCCGCGCGCCCCGACGACGCGCTGCTGTCCGAAGAGGAGAAGGATGACGCCGCGCGCCTCGCGCACCGCCGCGTCTGGATCGTCGATCCGCTCGACGGCACGCGCGAATATGGCGAGGGGCGCCGTGACTGGGCGGTGCATGTCGCGCTCGCGGTCGACGGCGTGGCGAGCGTCGGCGCGGTCGCCTTGCCGGGGCAGGGGGTGACGCTGACGTCGGGCGCTCCCATCGCCCTGATCCCCGCCAACACGCCGCCGCGGATGCTCGTCAGCCGCACGCGGCCCGCCGCCGAAGCGGTGTTTGTCGCCGAGCGGCTCGGCGCCGAACTTGTCGCGATGGGATCGGCAGGCGCCAAGGCGATGGCGGTGGTGCAAGGACAGGCCGATATCTACCTCCACACCGGCGGCCAGTATGAATGGGACAATTGCGCCCCCGCCGCGGTCGCCGCCGCCGCCGGGTTGCACGTCAGCCGCGTCGACGGGTCGCCGATCCGCTACAACAACCCCGATCCCTATCTGCCCGACCTGCTGATCTGCCGGAAGGAGCTGGCCGACGCGGTGCTACGACTGGCAGCGGCATATCGACCCGCGCAGGAGTAAGGTCGCCATTGCCAGCCGGCACGCGCTCGCCTAGATCGGTTGCATCGAGAAACTGAAAAATGGGAGATACGCGATGACCGACCTGCCAGCCACCAACCTCGTCATGCTGACGCTGGTCAAGCCCGAGGGCGAACTCGAGGTCTTCTTCGAGCGGCGCCCTATGCCCGAGCCCAAACCGCATGAGGTGCTGGTGAAGGTGCTGGCGACGCCGATCAATCCGTCGGACCTCGGTCTGCTGTTCGGCGGGGCCGACATGACGACGGCGCGCGCCGCGACCCGCGACGGCCTGCCGGTCGTCACCGCCGATATTCCGCCGCAGGGGATGCGTGCGATGGCGAGCCGCGTCGGCGACGCGCTGCCGATCGGCAACGAAGGCTGCGGCCTCGTCGTCAAGGCCGGGGAATCGCCGGAGGCGCAGGCGCTGCTCGGCCGGACGGTGGCCTTGCTCGGCGGCGAGATGTACGCCGAATATCGCTGCCTGCCCGTCCAGATGTGCATGCCGCTGCCCGACGGTACCGACCCGAAGGACGGCGCCTCCTGCTTCGTCAACCCGCTGACCAGCCTCGCCTTCACGGAGACGATGCGGATGGAGGGGCACAGCGCGATCGTCCACACCGCGGCGGCGTCGAACCTGGGTCAGATGCTGGTAAAGATCTGCGCGAAGGACGGCATTCCGCTCGTCAACATCGTGCGCAGCGCCGCGCAGGTCGAGATACTGAAGGGACTGGGCGCGAAGCATATCGTCAATAGCAGCGACGATGATTTCATGGACCGGCTGATCGCCGCGATCACCGAGACGGGCGCGACGCTTGGCTTCGACGCGATCGGCGGCGGCAAGCTGGCGGGGCAGATATTGTCGGCGATGGAGGCCGCGGCGGTCAAGCGGATGACCAATTACAGCCGCTATGGCTCCGACAGCTTCAAGCAGGTCTATATCTATGGCGGGCTCGACATGGGGCCGACCGTGCTCAACCGCAGCTTCGGTTTCGCCTGGTCGCTCTCGGGCTTCCTGCTCACCCCCTTCATGCAGAAGGCCGGTGCCGAGGTCGTCGGCCGCATGCGCCAGCGCGTCGCGGACGAACTGACCACGACCTTCAAGAGCCATTACAGCCACGAAATCTCGCTGGTCGATACGCTGTCGCTCGATGCGGTCGCCGCCTATAACGCCAAGCGGACGGGCGAGAAATATCTGATCCGTCCGCACGGCTGATCCGGGGCCGGCGTTGGCATGAACCCGCTCGTCATTGCGAGCGGCGAAGCCGCGTGGCAATCCGGAGCTTGTGGTAACCGCCCTGGATTGCTTCGCTCCGCTCGCAATGACGATGGAGCGGAGTCGCCCTACCGCTTCATGCACTGACGCTTGTCGTCGCGCTTGTATTCGGTGCAGTTCCACAGCGCCTTCTCGAACGCCGCCTTGTCGTCGCGCAGATAGGAAAAGCTCATCGCCGCGCGCTGGATCTCGCTCATCGCGTCGGAATCGGGCTTCAGCACCGGGTTGGTCCAGCCCATGAACTTGCAATAGGGCCGGTCGCCGCACAGCCGCAGCGCCGTGGCCACGAAGCTTTCGGGCGCGGCGCGGTGATCGAGCTGGACATAGAGGGCGTCGCGCCCCGCGCCGCCGCCGGAACCCGGAATGATCCGCGTCTCGCCGATCTCGGCCTTGGCATCGGCGCCAGCCAGTTCGACCGGCGCGGTCAGCGCCGCCGCATGAAACTGGGACAGCGCGGCGAGTTTGGCGACCGGGCCGTCGCTTCCCGCGACGGCGCCGCGAAAGGCGCCGGGCGTGCCCCAATAGCCCGGCCAGCGGAAGAAGAGATGCGTATCGACGACCGCGATCTTTTCGAGGCTGTCGCTCCAATAGGGGCGGACCCAGTCGGTATGATAATGGGTGGCGAGCCCGACCGCGGGGTCGGTCGATCCCGACAGCATCCGGTCGGCGAGCGCGCGGGCGCGCGTCCACGCCGCATCGGAATAGCGGCGGTCGAGCGCCCCGTCGCAGGTGAAGGTGAACTGGCATCCGGTCGCCCGCTCCGAACCCTGGAACACGACGCCGCAGATCGACTTGGGAAAGGCGGGGTGGCGGACGCGGTTGATCACGACCTGTCCGACCGCGCGCTGGCCCTTGGCATCGTCGCCGGCCTCGTAGAGCATCGCCGAGGCAAGGCAGTCGCGCGCACGGGCGCGGTTGTCGCCGTTGCCGGGATAGATGAAGGGTCGCGCCGCGACGAAACCCTTCTTCACCAGCGGGATATGGGCGTTTTCGGCGCGCGCATCATCCTCGGTGAGGGGGGCGAGTTCGGTCGGCAGCACCGCGGGCACGACATCGGGCGGCGGCGCGACGGGGTGCGGCCGGACGGTGGCGTCCGCGCCCGGTCCGCGCCCGCTGGCATGGAGGACGGCGACGATCGCGATCGCCGCCAGCAGGGCGAACAGCCATCCCGCGCCGTCGCGCCGCAAGGCCGGCGGATCGCGCTCGTCGCTGCCCGGCATGGCGGTGATCCTAGATTTCGGGCAGGAAATCGGGGACCGACAGATAGCGCTCGCCGGTGTCGTAGTTGAAACCGAGAATGCGCGCGTCCGCGGGCAGGTCGGGAAGCTTCTGCTGGATCGCGGCGAGCGTCGCGCCCGAGGAAATACCGACGAGCAGGCCTTCCTCCGCCGCGGAGCGGAGCGCCCATTGCTTGGCATCCCCCGCGTCGACCTGGATGACGCCGTCGAGCAGGTCGGTGTGCAGGTTGCGCGGTATGAAGCCGGCGCCGAGGCCCTGGATCGGATGCGGACCCGGCTGGCCGCCCGAAATGACGGGCGACGCGGTCGGTTCGACCGCGAACACCTTCAGATCCGGCCAATGCTGTTTCAGCAGCTGGGCGCAGCCGGTGATGTGGCCGCCGGTGCCGACGCCGGTGATCAGCACGTCGATCGGCGAATCGGCGAAATCGTCCAGGATTTCCTGCGCCGTCGTGCGAAGGTGGACCTCGACGTTGGCGTCGTTTTCGAACTGCTGGGGCATCCAGGCGCCGGGTGTCGTCTCGACCAGTTCGATCGCGCGTTCGATCGCGCCCTTCATGCCCTTTTCGCGCGGGGTCAGGTCGAAGGTCGCGCCATAGGCGAGCATCAGGCGCCGCCGCTCGATCGACATGCTTTCGGGCATGACGAGGATCAGCTTGTAGCCCTTGACCGCGGCGGCCATCGCCAGGCCGATGCCGGTGTTGCCCGACGTCGGCTCGACGATGGTGCCGCCCTGTTTCAGGCTGCCGTCACGCTCGGCCGCCTCGATCATCGCCAGCCCGATACGATCCTTGATCGACCCGCCGGGATTGCTGCGTTCCGACTTGATCCACACCTCCGCGTCGGGAAACAGTTTCGCGACGCGGATGTGCGGCGTGTTGCCGATGGTTTCGAGGATCGAATTGGCTTTCATCGTCTGTGTGCACTTTCCCTATGTTCGAAGCGGGGATCGCGGCGGACCCGGTTCGGCCAGTCTCCCGAGCGGATCCAAAGCCTTTCGTCGGCCAGCGCGGGCGTCGGCGCAGGTTGTAACGAGGCCAGCAGATACTGTCCATAAGGCCAGTCCCCGAGCCCCGAGTCGGCGTTGAGGTGGCCGAAGGGACCGGCGTTGACGAAGCGCGCGTCCCATTGCCGCGACAGACGCCAGACGTGGGCAGTCTTCGCATAGGGATCGTTGTCGCTGGCGACGACGGTCATCGGGACGCGCGAGGTGAAGGAGGGCGCATCGGCGAAGCCGGTCAGGCCGTGATCGTTCCGCAGGCGCGACAGGTCGGGCGGGGCGACGAGCAGCGCCCCCGCCAGCCGCGCGCGGGCCAGTCCGCCGGCGGCGGCGAACCAGTGGGCGAAGGCATGGCATCCCAGGCTGTGCGCGGCGACCAGGATCGGTTCGTCGTCGGTGGCATCGGCGATCGCATGGTCGATCCGCCCGACCCACTCGTCCTTGTCGGGCGCGTCCCAGCGGCCGAGATCGATGCGCTCGCAGCGGGAGAATTTGCGCTCCCACAGGCTCTGCCAATGGGTGGGCCCGCTGTTGTTGAGGCCGGGGATGGTCAGGATCCGATGGCGGATGGTGGCATTGTGCATGGCGGTTTCTCCATCGAGGGAAGAGGAAGCCGCGGTGACGGGTGCGCCCACCATAATTCAACTAAATAAATAGACAATAGCTTTTGGACGGGGCGAGGGCCTTTTGCGACCAGCGGTGGCGCGCTCAGCGCGCCGCCGGTTCGAACTGCGGCTTGAAGGTGCGCGCGTGGCGCAGTTCGGGGAACAGCCAGGCCCAGATCGCGGTGACGCCGATCGCCGCCGCGCCGCCGACGACAACCGCGCCGATCGGGCCGAGCACCGCGGCCATCGCGCCCGCGCGCATCTCGCCAAGCTCGTTCGACGCCGAAATGGCGAGGCCCGACACGGCGCTCACGCGGCCGCGCATATGGTCGGGGGTATTGAGCTGGATCAGCGTGCCGCGCACAAAGACCGAGAACATGTCCGCCGCGCCCATGACGATCAGCAGCAGCATCGAGAGCGCGAAGTTGGTCGACAGGCCGAACGCCACGGTGCCGGCGCCGAACACCGCGACCGCCCACAGCATCTTGACCCCGACGTTGCGCTCGATCGGCCGGATCGCGAGCCCCAGCGCGACGATCGCCGCCCCGATCGCGGGCGCGGCGCGCAGGAAGCCCAGCCCCTCCGACCCGGCGTGCAGGATGTCGCGGGCATAGACGGGCAGCATCGCGGTGGCGCCCGACAGGATCACTGCGAACAGGTCGAGGGTGATCGTGCCGAGCAGGAAGCGCTCCTTCCAGGTGAATTGCAGCCCGTCGACCATCTCGCGCAGCGGGTGGCCGCGCACCTCGGCGGGCGGCGGCAGCACGGGCCGCACCCGGCCGAGGGTGAGCGCCGACAGCGCGAGCAGCACCGCCGCGAAGACATAGACCGAGGCCGGATGCGCGGCATAGATCAGCCCGCCCGCGGCGGGGCCGACGACCGCGGCCGACTGCCAGGCGATGCTGCTCATCGCGATGGCGCGCGGCAGCACCTCGATGGGGACGATATTGGGGGCGATCGCCGACATCGCCGGGCCGGAAAAGACGCGCGCCACGCCGTGCAGCGCGGCGAGCGCGAACAGCAGCGGCAGCGTCAGCCCGCCGGTCCAGGTGAACCAGCCGAGCGTCGCGGCGATGCAGATGTCGATCAGGTTGGAAAAGATCGCAACGCTGCGCCGCTCGAACCGGTCGGCCGCCCAGCCCGCGACCGGAGTCAGGATCGCCAGCGGCACGAATTGCACGAGCCCCAGCAGGCCGAGCTGGAACGACGCCTCGCGGATCGACATACCGTAATCGGTGCGCGCGGTGTCGTAGAGCTGATAGCCGATGACCACCACCATCGCCATCGTCGCCATCACCGCGGTGAAGCGCGCGAACCAGTAATATCGGTAATCGGCATAGCGCAGCGGGGAAGGGGCCCTGGCCGCGCCGTCTCCCGGCAACGCGGGCTCTTCGTCGGGCGGTGGTGCTATGGTGACCATGGTCCCGCTCCTAGCCCGGCAATCCCGGCTGTCCAGAGGCGCGATGCTGTCGTTCGTCGATTATCGGGTGCCACGCGCGGGGGCGGATGCCAGAAGAGGCGCTATCGGAAAACAGGGAGATACCCGCATGAAACCCAGATTTGCCCACCTCGGCGGGGCCGCGATGGCGGCCGCGCTTCTCGTCCTGACCGCCTGCAACGCGTCGGGCGACGCATCGGGCGACAAGGCCGCCTCGACGCAGCAGGCGAAGAACTGGACCGAGTTCCGCGACAATTTCCTCGCCGGCTATTTCCCGCTCAATCCGAACTTCGCGGTCTATCAGGGCAAGCATGAATATGACGGGCAACTGCCCGACTGGTCGCCCGAAGGCATCCAGAAGCAGATCGCCTATCTCGAAAAGACGATCGCCGACGCCAGGGCATTCGACGCGCAGATGACCGATGCCGAGAAATTCGAGCGCGACTATCTGGTCCATGTGGCCGAGGGGCAGCTCTTCTTCCTGAAGGATGCGGACTTCCCGCACCGGAACCCGGCCTTCTACGTCGGCTCGCTCGATCCCAACGTCTATGTCTCGCGCCCCTATGCCGACGCCGCGACGCGGATGAAGGCGTTCATCGCCTATGCGCAGAAGGTCCCGGCCGCCGCGGAGCAGATCAAGGCGAACCTGACGCTTCCGCTGCCCGCAACCTTCGTCAAGTTCGGCACGGCGGGCTTCGGCGGCTTTGCCGACTATTATATCGGCGACGCCAAGAAGGCCTTTGCCGAGGTCAAGGACCCCCAACTCCAGAAGCAGTTCGATGACGCGGCAGCAAAGGCGGCAGCGGCGATGAAGGACCTTGCGGCCTATGTCGGCTCGAAGCCCGGCACCGCCGACGGCTGGGCGCTGGGCCCCGACCGGTTCGCGAAGATGCTGCTCGCCAACGAAGGGGTCGACACGCCGCTCGACGAGCTCGAACGCATCGGCCAGGCCGACCTCAAGCGCAACCAGGACGCGCTCAAGGCCGCCTGCGCGACCTATGCCGCGGGCATGACGATCGCCGACTGCATGAAGAAGATGAACGCGGACAAGCCCGCCGATGGCCCGGTCGCCGAGGCGCGGCGGCAGCTTCCCGCCCTGCGCGCCTTCCTCGTCGAAAAGGATCTCGTCACGATCCCCGGCACCGAACAGGCGCAGGTCGAGGAATCGCCGCCCTATAACCGGCAGAACAGCGCCTATATCGACATCCCCGGGCCGTATGAGAAAGGCCTGCCGTCGGTCTATTACATCTCGCCGCCCGACCCCGCGTGGGACAAGCAGACGCAGATGGATTTCGTGCCGGGTCGCAAAGACCTGATGTTCACCTCGGTCCACGAGGTGTGGCCGGGCCATTTCCTCAACTTCCTCCACTCGAACCGCGCCGAGAGCATCTTCGGCAAGCTGTTCGTCGGCTATGCCTTCGCCGAGGGCTGGGCGCATTATACCGAGGAGATGATGTGGGATGCCGGGCTGGGGGACGCCGACCCCGAAACGCATATCGGCCAGCTTTCGAACGCGCTGCTGCGCGATTGCCGCTATCTTTCGGCGATCGGCCTGCACACCAAGGGCATGACCGTCGCCGACTCCGAAAAGCTGTTCAAGGAACAATGCTGGCAGGACGAGGGCAACGCCCGGCAACAGGCGGCGCGCGGCACCTATGACCCGCTCTACCTCAACTACACGATGGGCAAGCTGATGATCCGCAAGCTGCGCGAGGACTGGACAGCCAAGAACGGGGGGGCGGGCGACCGGACCAAATGGAAGGCCTTCCACGACCAGTTCTTGTCCTACGGCGGCCCGCCGATCCCGATGGTGCGTCAGGCGATGATGAAGGAAGACGCGCCGAAGGCGGTGTTCTAGGCCTGCGGGGCTTATGATGGAAACTGGTGTCCCCGCGCAGGCGGGGACCCAGAGCGTGACAGAAGAGGCAGCGTCGATACGCTCCGGGCTCCCGCCTGCGCGGGAGCACCCGGCTTTCAGGGTATAGGCTGCACGCTGAACCTGCCGTCAGCAGGATGGCGCCTCCAACCGTGCGACGAAGAAGCCGTCGAGCCCACCGCGGTCGGCGAGCATCGTCGGCAGCGTGCGGACGAAGCCCGACGCGTCGGGTTCGACGCCCGCCGGCAGTTCATCGGCCGTCGCGGGAAGGACGACCCACCCCGGATGCTCGTCCAGAAAGGCGGCGATCCGCTCTTCGCCCTCGGCGCGTTCGAGCGAGCAGGTGGCGTAGACGAGCCGTCCGCCGGGCTTGACCCACGCTGCGGCGCGGTCGAGCAGGTCGGCCTGCAGCGCCGCCATTTCGGCGATCTGCGCCGCCTCGACGCGGTGAAGCACGTCGGGGTGGCGCCGGAAGATGCCGGTTGCCGAGCAGGGGGCGTCGAGCAGCACAGCATCGGCGGGCTCGTCGGGTTGCCAGCGCCGGATGTCGCCCTGCACCACCTCGGCCTGCAAATTCGTCCGCGCGAGATTGGCCCGCAGCCGTTCGAGCCGCTTCGCGCTGGCATCGACCGCCACGACCTGCCACCCGGCGGCGGCGAATTGCATCGTCTTGCCGCCCGGCGCGGCGCACAGGTCGAGCACGCTTCGCCCTTCACCGCGACCGAGCAGGCGCGCCGGGATCGACGCCGCCAGATCCTGCACCCACCAGCCGCCTTCGCGATAGCCGGCGATCTCCTCGATCGCGCCACCGCGCGGCAGGCGGCGATGCAGCGGCGCCAGCGCCGTCGCCTCGGGCAGCGGTTCGGGCGGCTCGGCGGCGAAGCTCAGGTCGACGGGCGGCGGCGCGCTCCACGCGGCGGCCGCCGCCTCGACCATGTCCGCGCCCCATTGCTCGGCCCAGCGCGCGGCGGTGGCGGCGGGCAGGGCGGCCCGGTCGGGCAGTTCCCATGCCTCTTTCTGCGCGCGCGACAACAGGGCGTGGACCAGCCGCCGGGGCCCGCCCATGACGAGCGGCAGCGCCGTCGCCACCACCGCATGGGCGGGGCTGCGCAGCACGAGCAACTGGGCCAGCGCGATCCGCAGCACCGCGCGCGCCTTGACGTCCTCGGGCAGCGGCTGTTCGGTGGCTCCGTCGATCAGCGCGTCGATGGCGGTCAGCCAGCGCAGCGCCTCCGACACGATCGCGATCGCAAAGGCGCGGTCGGGCGGCGTCAGCCCCTGCGTCGCGGCATGGGCGGCAAGGTCGAGCGGCTCGCCGCGTCGCAGCACGGCGTCGAGCAGCCGCAGTGCCGCGCGGCGCGGCGCGGTGCCCGGCGGATCGCCCGCATCGGCACGCCCCCGCCTGCGATTGCGGGCATCAGCCACGGCGCGCTCCTTCCGTGCCATCGCGCTTGGCGGCGGCGCCAAGGCGGCCTATGGGATCGGGATGACCGATAGAGCGAAACAGGACAGCATCAGCGGAACGCCGCGCGCGACCCGGCGTCCGGCCCATGTCAAGGCGCCGGCAGGCTGGACCGCCACGCCGGTTCCGGCCCCCGCGGCCGCCGCACCCGCCCCGGCGGAAAGCCAGCCGGGCGGCCGCGACCCGGTGCGCTATGGCGACTGGGAATATAAGGGACTGGCGATCGACTTCTGACGCGGGGGGAGCGGTGCCTGTCAAAAGGGATTCATCCGCGCGTTGACCCCCGACCGGTCGACGAACTGGTGCTTGAGCGCCGCCAGCACATGAACGATCACCAGCGCCAGCATCGTCAGGCCCAGCATCTCGTGCCGTTCGTGCATCGTGTCGGCGAGCGCCTTGCCCGGCGCGGCGATCGGGGGAAGGGTGAACAGGCCAAAGAAATCGATCGGCCGATCCGCCGCCGACATCCAGACCCAGCCCGACAGCGGTAACAGGATCAGCAGCGCATAGAAGAGGAAATGGACGATCCGGCTGAGCGGGCGCTGCCACGCCGGAACGCTTGCCGGCAGCGGCGGCGGCCGGTGTCCGAGCCGCCACGCGATCCGGATCAGGGTCAGCGCCAGCACGGTGACGCCCAGCGCCTTGTGGATCGCCATCGCTTCGCGGTGGGTTTCGCGTGGCAGGCCCTCGGTCAGCATCGCAAGGCCGATGTTGACGATGACCGCGGCACCGATCAGCCAATGAAGCCAGATGGCCACCTTCGTGTAACGCGGGCTCGCGGTGGTTCCCGCCGTCGCGTCGGTGGCCATGGCTCGTTCTCCCTCAGGCGGTCGTCGGCGCGACCGTCACCGTCGGCATCTTGCCGGCCTTCACCTGTTCCGCAAAAATCTCGCGCATCAGCTGCAGCGAGAAGAGATGCGCGAAGATCAGCGCGAGGATGCCGTTCTGCATCATCTTGCGCAGCACGTCGCCGCGCAGTTCGCGCAGCTTCGTTTCGTCGACCATCTTGAAGCCGCGATAGACGAAGGGCTGGTCATAGCCGTCGGCCTGGATGCTGACTTCGCCGTCCATCAGCAGGTCCGCCTTCTGCAGTTCCTCGACGAACTGGCCGGTGCGCTGGCCCGCTTCCTCGAAATTCTTACAGAATTCGAGGATATTGTTGACCGCGTCCGACGGCTTGCCGTCGACGAACAGCACGTCGCCCTCGTCGAACTTGCCGATCGCGCCCGAGGTCGGGTCGAAGCAGAGCGAAAGCTCGTCGGTGTCGGGGCGCAGGCGGGCGAGCATGAAGGGATAACGGCGGATATAGGCCGGGACATAGACCGGATTGATCAGCTTGCCCTCTTCGCTGACGAAGGTGTTGACGCCCTCGTTGAGGCCCATCAGCGCGAGCGGAACCGGATTGTCGCCGGCCGAGAAGACGATCGGATAATGGCGCGACGCGGAAACGAACTCGTCGGAGGTCAGCGGCACGGCGTGCTGGTTTATCAGGAAATCGGCGCTGTCGAGCGGGCGCGCATGGAAATCGGCGTGGTCGACGCTCGAAAGCGGCACCAGATCCTTGTAGAAGAGGGGCAGATTGGAAGCGGTCGGCGCCGTGGCCATCATGATTCTCCGAAACAGGTTTCCGCGTGGCGGAAGAAAGCGGTTTTCGCGCCTTATTGGGCCGCGCCGCGCCGCGCAAGAGGCCGATTGCCGCCGACGCGCGGTTTAAGCGTCAGACGAGCTTGCCCGGGTTGAGGATGGCGAGCGGATCGAGTCCCGCCTTGACCCCTCGCAGCGCCGCGAGCCGCGCCGGACTGTCGAGTTCGGCCAGAATGGCGCGCTTCGCCTGTCCGATGCCGTGTTCGGCAGAGATCGAGCCGCCCAGTTCGACGACGTGGCGATAGACGAGCCGGCTGGCGGCCTCGCCATGTTCGGCGATCCACGCCCTGCCGTCGCAGCCCACCGGCGGCTGGACATGGTGATGGACATTGCCGTCGCCGAGGTGGCCGAACGACAGCGCGCGCGCGCCGGGAAAGGCCGCGGACAGGCGCGCCGGATTGTCGGCGATGAAGGTCGGCATCAGGTCGACCGGCACGCTGATGTCGTGCTGGAGCGCGGGCCCCTCGGCGCGCTCCGCCTCCGAGATCGAATCGCGCAGGCGCCAGAAATCCTCGCTCTCGCGCTCGTTCTTGGCGATCGCGACATCGCGGACAAGCCCTTCGCCCAGCGCCGGTGCCAGTTCGGCGAGCAGCGCCGCGTCGAGCGCCCCGGCATCGTCGCCCGCGAGTTCGATCAGTGCATACCAGGGGCAGGGCGCGGCGAGCGGCGCGCGCGTCTGCGGAATATGACGCAGCACCGCGTCGAGGCAGCTGTGCGGGATGATCTCGAATCCTTCGAGCGCGTCGCCCAGCGCCGCGTCGAGCCGCCGCAGCAGGACCAGTGCCTTGTCGGGCGATTCGAGCCCGATCCACGCGGTGGCGCGCGCGGCCGCGACGGGAACGAGGCGCAGGCAGGCCGCCGTCACGATTCCCAGCGTGCCCTCGGCGCCGCACAGCAGATGGCGCAGGTCGTAACCGCGGTTGTCCTTCTTCAGCGGCGCCAGCCCGTCGAAGATGCTGCCGTCGGGCAGCACCGCCTCGATCCCGGCGACCAGCGCGCGCATCGTGCCGTGGCGCAGCACCTGCGTGCCGCCGGCGTTGGTCGAGACGAGTCCTCCGATCGTCGCCGACCCCTTGCCGCCGAGGGTCAGCGGAAAGCGCAGCCCGTGGGCGAGCACGGCATTGTGGAAATTCTCGAGCACGACGCCGGCCTCGACGACCGCCAGCCGTGCCGCCGCGTCGATGGCGCGGATGCGGTCGAGCCGCCGGGTGCTGAGAAGCAGCTGCGTGCCGGTCGCGTCGGGGGTGGCGCCGCCGACCATGCCGCTGTTGCCGCCTTGCGGCACGATCGCGGCGCCGGCCTCGCCGCACAGCCGCACCGCCGCCGCCACCTCTTCGGTCGTGGCGGGCGACAGCATCGCCGCCGCGGCGCCGTGATATTTGCCGCGCCAGTCGGTCAGCCACGGCGCGAGGACCTCGGGATCGGTCGTGAAGCCCTTGGGGCCCAGCAGCGCGGCGAGATCGGCAAGAAGCGAGGGAGAGGGTGGGCGTGTCATCGGGTCCCGGTCCGGCCTGCCGCCGCACCCGCCCGCGCACGATTCCGCCTCGGGGCTCGACAGCAATTCATTTGATGTTCAATCATGGCGGTTAAAGGTGCAATGAACGATCGGCGGGGCGCCGTCCAGCTTGGGGGTGCGGGAGGCACTGGTGAAAATTATTATGGGTCAGCATGGGGCAGGAGCGGTCGCAAGGCCGTGCTGACGTCCGCTGCCCTGCTGATGGCCGCCGCGGCGCCGGTGGCCAATGCCGCCAACGCCCCCGCGGTCGCGCCGCCCGAGCCGCTGGTGTCGCTGGTGCCGCCGCCCGCCGAACCGCCCGCCGCGCCCTATTGGCAGGTGGTGATCGAGCAGGAACTGATCATCCGCGTGCCCGCCCGCCGCAGCCCGATCAACAATTTCGCTGCGGGCCCGATGCCGCAGCGCTCGCCCCGCCCGACGACGATTGTGTGGAAAGAAAAGAAGGCGCCCAAATGCATTCCGATGCGGAACATCATGGGGATGCAGGCGGTCCAGCGTGACAGCATCGACCTGATCACGCGCCAGAACCAGCTGTTGCGCGCGCAGCTCAACCGCGGCTGCCGGGCACTCGATTTCTATGCCGGCTTCTACATGCAGGGGAACAAGGACGGAAAGCTGTGCGAGGATCGCGACCAGATCCACGCCCGGACCGGCGCCAAGTGCGAGATCGACAAATTCCGGCTGCTCGTGCCCGTCCCGCGCGAGGAGGATTGATCGCGCTCGTCCCGCCGCATGGCTTTTAACGGCATTCCTTGACTTTTCCCGACCTTTTGCCCAATGGCCGCGGCAGCGACGGCTGGCGTGGGACGCTGCGCTCGAACCTATCCGGACAGTTGACCTTTATGAAATTTGCCGACCTCGGCCTCTCCGATGAACTTTTGCGCGCTGTCACCGAAGCGGGCTATGACGAACCGACACCGATTCAGGCGGGAGCGATCCCGTCGGTCCTGATGATGTGCGACATGATCGGCATCGCCCAGACGGGGACCGGCAAGACCGCCTCTTTCGTGCTGCCGATGATCGACATCCTCGCGCAGGGCCGCGCCCGCGCGCTGATGCCGCGCTCGCTGATCCTCGAACCGACGCGCGAGCTTGCCGCGCAGGTGGCCGAGAATTTCGAGAATTACGGCCGGTATCACAAGCTTTCGATGGCGCTGCTGATCGGCGGCGTGCAGATGGGCGATCAGATCAAGGCGCTCGAAAAGGGCGTCGACGTGCTGATCGCGACGCCGGGCCGCCTGATGGACCTGTTCGAGCGCGGCAAGATCCTGCTCACCGGCTGCAACATGCTCGTCATCGACGAGGCGGACCGGATGCTCGACATGGGCTTCATTCCCGACATCGAGAATATCTGCACCAAGCTGCCGACGAATCGCCAGACCCTGCTCTTCTCCGCGACGATGCCGCCGCCGATCAAGAAGCTCGCCGACAAGTTCCTGTCGAATCCCAAGACGATCGAGGTGGCGCGGCCCGCGAGCACCAACGTCAACATCGCCCAGTTTCTCGTCAAGACCAGCGAGCGCGCCAAGCGCGATACGCTGCGCGACCTGATCGAGGAAGAGGGCGTCGCCACCGCGATCATCTTCTGCAACCGCAAGACGACGGTGCGCGAACTCGCCAAGTCGCTGAAGCGGCACCGCTATCGCGCGGGCGAGATTCACGGCGACATGGATCAATCGAGCCGCATCGCCGAACTCGACCGCTTCAAGAACGGCGACATCAACATCCTCGTCGCGTCGGACGTCGCGGCGCGCGGGCTCGACGTCAAGGGCGTCAGCCACGTCTTCAACTTCGATGCGCCCTGGCATCCCGACGATTATGTCCACCGCATCGGCCGCACCGGCCGCGCCGGGGCGAAAGGCCGTGCCTTTACATTGGTGACGCCGTCGGACGACGAGGCGATCGACAATATCCAGAAGCTGACCGGTTCGAAGATCGCGATCCTCGGACGCCCCGAGAGCGCCAGCGAGCGCAAGGAAGAAACGCGGCCCGCGCGCGACGGCAAACGACGCGAAGAGGAGCGCAAGCCCCGGGCGAAGCGCAGCGAGGCGAAACCCAGGAACGGCGATGGCCATGCCGCAAAGAAGGACGCGGGCCGCAAGCCCGCTCCCGCGGCGACTCGTCGCGACGACGATGGCCCCGACGACGGCTGGAACGGCCCGATGCCGGACTTCCTCTCGGTCGGCTTTGGCACCTGACGGTCAGAGGCGGACGAGCATCTTTCCGATATTGGCGCCGGCGAAGAGGCCGAGGAAGGCTTCGGGTGCCGACTCGATGCCGTCGCGCACGGTCTCGCGCATCGTCACCGCGCCGCTCGCGATCAGGTTGCCCATGTCGGCATAGAATTCTTCCATGCAATCGAAGAACTGGTCGGTGTAGATGAAGCCTTCCATGCGGATGCGCGCGGGGATGGCGCGGATCAGATATTTCATCTCCTGCGGATGCCCGTCGTTATAGACGTCGATCATCCCGCAGATGGCGAAGCGGGCGAAATCGTTTGCGGTCGCGAAAGCGGCGTCGAGATGGTCGCCGCCGACATTGTCGAAATAGACGTCGATCCCCGGCTTGCCGAGCGTGCGAAGGGCGTCCGATAATCCATCGAGCACCGGTCCCGCCTTGTAATCGACGGCGGCATCGGCGCCGAGTTCGCGGACCCAGGCGCATTTTTCCGCGCCGCCCGCGGCGCCGATCACCGTCATTTCGCGCGCTTTGGCGATCTGCACCACCGCCGATCCCACCGCGCCCGCTGCGGCGGACACGAAAACGGTATCGCCGGCCTTCGCCGCCGCGACGCGCAGCAGGCCGATCCACGCGGTACCGCCAGTCAGGCCCATGTTGTGCAGGAAGGTCTGCGGCGCCATCCCCGCCGCCAGCGCCTCGGCGGGCAGCTTGAACGGCGCCATGTCGAGGCCGATGACGCCGCCGTCGCGCCAGCCGCCCATGTGCAGGATCAGGTCGCCCGGCGCGAAGCCCTCCATCCGGCTTTCGACGACCTCTCCGATCGCGCCGCCGGTCATCGGCTGGTCGATCTGGAAGCTCGCGGTATAGCTTTTCGCGTCGTTCATCCGCCCGCGCATATAGGGGTCGACCGACAGCCACAGGTTGCGGACGCGCAGCTGATTGTCCTGCAACGGATCGTCGGGCAGGTCGCGCAATGCGAAATGCTCCATCGTCGGCAAAGCGGAGGGGCGGCTGGTGAGATGCCATGCCTTGGCCATTCGATATCTCCCCAATTTTCGCGTTTCGCGAAAGATCGTCAGAAAAGCCGTTGCCAGTGTCAAGCAGGCTCGTTAAGAGCCGCCCGGTCGCGGGGCCGTAGCTCAGATGGGAGAGCGCTGCAATCGCACTGCAGAGGTCAGGGGTTCGATTCCCCTCGGCTCCACCAGCGACCCCTTTCCCTTATCCTTGGTCGGATTCGTCATAGGCGGCGATCGCCGTGAAGATTCGTGCAAGCTGTTCGCGCTCGTCGGCATCGATATCGGGCCGCCAGACCTCGAACAGCAGCACGGTGCGGTCGCTCGTGCCGCGATTCCACGCCTCATGCTCGAAACTGTCGTCGAAGATCAGCAGTTCGCCTTCGCGCCACGCGCGCGTTTCGGCGCCGACCCGAATCGCGCAATCCTCCGGCACGATCAGCGGCAGGTGGCAGATCAGCCGTGTGTTGAGCAGCCCGTGATGCGGCTGGATGTGCGTGCCGGGGGTGAGACGGGAGAAGAGGGCGATCGGTGCGCGTTCCGGAATGACCGGTTGCGGCGCCGATTCGAGCGCCGCCAGCGTCCGCGGGCACAGCAGGTCCATGCCGTCGACGATCCGGCCGCTCTGCCACAGCCAGGCCGCTCCCCAGTCGGGTTTGTCGAGCAGCGGATTGTTCGGCGGCGGTCGGTCGGGATGCGCGGTCACATAGGGCGCGAAGCGGTCGCCGGCATCGGCGATGAGCGCTTCCAGCTCGCCGCGAATCGCCGCCGTCTCGGCCTCGATCGCGGGCACCCAGTCGAATTCCTCGCGATCGAAGAAGGCCCGCTGCGCCAGGCCGGGAAAATAGAACATCGCTGGTTGCTGGAGGTAGAGCGCTTGCTCTCCCGTCAGCAGGCGCAGTGCTTCGGCGACCCGAGGCGGCGCGCTGGCGGCCGAAATCCCCGCATCGCGCAACTCGGTCGCCAGATGCGCTGCCAGCATCTTCTCGCTTTCGGCGATGAATTCCTGGCCGCGGATCAGGCCGGCGTGCAGCGAGGACGGCACGTTGGGCATGATCGCCGCCGTGCTCAGCGCCAGCCGGTAGAAACTGCACGCGGCACGCGAGTCGTCGCGCCGCCGCTTGGCCTCCGCCATGGCGAGCAGCGCCAGGATATTGCCACGGTCGGCGCGGATCGCGCCTTCGAGCGCCGCTATCTCGCCAGCATCGTCGCCGCGCTGAAACGCCGCGCGCGCCTGTCCCATCCAGTCCCCACCCTGCGTCATGGCCCCGGCATAGCGCGGCGCGGCGTGTTTGCAACAAGGCTGGTGGAGCGATGGCGGTGGCCGCGCCTCGCGTCGGAGAATGCCGGTCGTTCGGCCGGCATCAGGGCTTTCCTACATTATCCGGCGGTGCCAGCCCGATTCTTCGGCTCTTTCCATTGCCCGTTCGCCCGCATGTCGTCGGCTGCCGGCGCTCTCCTCAGAGCGTGATGACATCGACTGGAATCGTCATTGCGAGCGGCGAAGCCGCGCGGCAATCCAGAGTGGCGGTAACCGCCCTGGATTGCTTCGCTTCGCTCGCAATGACGAAGTGTCGATCCAATATTATCATGCTCTATGGTCTGTGGGGATCTGGCGTTCGGCGCGCCGCCTCATCCGTTCGTCATGCTGAACTCGTTTCAGCATCCATGGCCGGACCTCTCCTTTTGTGCCGCCTTTCAGGTGAGGGCAGACCATGGACCCCCGGATCGGGTCCGGGGCAGGCTCTGAAACAAGTTGGCGTTTATACCCCTGAGACAGGGACGCTGGTGATCCCCGGCGAAAGCCGGGATCCATGCGAGGTAGCGCTGTGCCATCTGGACCCCGGCTTTCGCCGGGGAACGCTCACCTGTCGGAAGGGGGTAATTGCGAAACAAGTTCAGGGTGACGAAAGGGACAAACCGTGTCGAAATCCGAATCCCTAAAGGCCATAAAGCCGCAAAAAGACACATAATCGATGCGCGTATACAGGGCTTTTGTGGGTCTAAGCCTCCATCGCCCCGCCTGCGCTCTCAGGCGGCGCGGACGAAGCCGTCGAGGACCCGCTTGGTGCCCGCCTGCTCGAATTCGACCTCCAGCTTGTTGCCGTCGACGTCGATGATCTGGCCGTAACCGAATTTCTCGTGAAAGACGCGCATGCCGATCACCAGGTCGGCGCGCGGCTTCGCGCCGACCGAGGCGGCGGGGGCGCCTTCGCTCGGCGCAGGGGCCCGGGTGATGGTCGAGGACGCGGCCAGCGCGCGCTGCCATGCCGGGCCGCGGGTTGCCGTGCGTGCCGGGCTCTGCGTCGCGACATGCGCGAACGGGTCGCCCTGCGCCGACCAGTTGGCGCGCCAAAGCGAAGCGCCGCCGCCGAAGCTGTTCTCGCTGTCGACGAACTCGGGCGGAATCTCCGCGATGAAGCGGCTCGGGATGCTGCTCATCCACTGGCCGTAGATGCGGCGGTTGGCGGCGTGATAGATGCTCGCGCGCTGCCGGGCGCGGGTGATCGCGACATAGGCGAGGCGGCGCTCCTCCTCCAGGCTCGCGGTGCCGCCCTCGTCCATCGCGCGCTGCGACGGAAAGACGCCGTCCTCCCATCCGGCGAGGAAGACATGATCGAATTCGAGGCCTTTCGCGGCGTGGATCGTCATGATGGTGACGGTCTCCGTCTGGTCGTCGTTGTCGCGGTCCATGACGAGGCTGACATGCTCGAGGAAGGCTTCGAGCGAGTCATATTCCTCCATCGCGCGGACGAGTTCGGAGAGGTTTTCGAGGCGTCCCGCCGCTTCGGCGCTGCGGTCGGCCTGAAGCATCGCGGTATAGCCCGATTCGTCGAGGATCAGCTGGGTCAGCTCGGGGTGCGGCAGGTCGTTCGCCTTCGCCTGCCAGGTCCGCATCATCGCGACGAAGTTCGCGAGCTGGCGGCGCGCCTGCGGCGTCAGCTCGTCGGTCTCGGTGATCCGCGCCGCGGCATGGAACAGTGGCGTGCGCTCGATCCGGGCGAACTGGTGGATGCGCGACACCGCCTTGTCGCCGAGCCCGCGCTTCGGCACGTTGACGATCCGTTCGAAGGCCAGGTCGTCGGCGCTCGACTGGACGAGGCGCAGATAGGCGAGCGCGTCGCGAATCTCCGCGCGTTCGTAGAAGCGGTAGCCGCCGACGATGCGGTAGGGGAGGCCGATGGCGATGAAGCGATCCTCGAACTCGCGGGTCTGGAACTGCGCGCGGACGAGGATGGCGGCGCGGTCGAGGCTGGTGCCGCGGCGCTGGAGGTCTTCGAGCTCCTCGCCGATCCGCCGCGCTTCCTCGGGCCCGTCCCAGACGCCGACCACCCTGACCTTGTCGCCCGCGTCGAGATCGGTCCACAGCGTCTTGCCGAGCCGCCCCGAATTCTGGGCGATCAGCGCCGAGGCGGCGGCAAGGATCTGCGGGGTCGAGCGGTAATTCTGTTCGAGGCGGATCACGGTCGCGCCGGGGAAATCCTTTTCGAAACGCAGGATGTTCGCCACCTCGGCGCCGCGCCACGAATAGATCGACTGGTCGTCGTCGCCGACGCAGCAGATGTTCTTGCGCGCCTGGGCGAGCAGGCGGAGCCAGAGATACTGGCTGGCGTTGGTGTCCTGATATTCGTCGACGAGGATATATTTGAAGCGCTGCTGATATTGTTCGAGCACGTCGCGGTGCGTCTTCAATATCACCAGCATGTGGAGCAGCAGGTCGCCGAAATCGCAGGCGTTCAGCGTCTTGAGCCGCGCCTGATAAAGAGCATAGAAATGCTGCCCCTTGCCATCGGCATAGGCTTCGCGGTCCGCGGCGTCGAGGTCGGGCGGGGTCAGGCCGCGGTTCTTCCACTTGTCGATCAGCCCCGCGAGCTGGCGCGCCGGCCAGCGCTTCTCGTCGAGCCCCTCGGCCTGGATGAGCTGCTTGAGGACGCGAAGCTGGTCGTCGGTGTCGAGGATGGTGAAATTGCTCTGCAGCCCTACCAGTTCGGCGTGACGGCGCAGCATCTTCGCCGCGATGCTGTGAAAGGTGCCGAGCCACGGCATCCCCTCGACCGCGTCGCCGATCATCCGGCCGATGCGCTCGCGCATCTCGCGCGCCGCCTTGTTGGTGAAGGTGACGGCCAGGATTTCGGACGGCCACGCGCGCCGCGTCGCGATGATGTGCGCCAGCCGTGCCGTCAGCGCCGCCGTCTTGCCGGTGCCTGCCCCTGCGAGCATCAGCACCGGGCCTTCGGTGGTCAGCACCGCCTGCCGCTGCGGACCGTTCAGCCCCTGCAGATAGGGCGGGTCCGACGGGTGCGGCGGGGGAAGATCGGGCGGGGAGGCTGGGCGGCTGTTCACGCGCGAACGATTAGGGAACGGCGCCGATGCTGTCCAGTGCAAGGCGGCGGGACGCGGAGGCGCTGCGCGGCGGACGGTCTTTGGTCTTGCGCCGGAGCGCATGATCCGTTCAAAGCGACCCGCCATCACGAAGGGAAGGGGCGCCGCCCGTGGATCTGACACCCTATCGCGCGCAGGCGCGCATCCTGACCGCGAGCCTCGTCGGGACCGCGGTCGAATTCTACGATTTCTACATCTACGGCACCGCCGCGGCGCTGGTGTTCGGGCCGCTGTTCTTTCCGTCCGAATCACCCTCGGCGCAATTGATGCTGAGCTTCATGAGCTTCGGGCTCGCTTTCCTGGCGCGGCCCGTCGGGGCGATCGTCTTCGGCCATTACGGCGACCGCATCGGCCGCAAGTCGACGCTCGTCGCCTCGCTGATGCTGATGGGCGCCTCGACGCTGCTGATCGCTTTCCTGCCGACTTATGCGATGGTCGGCTGGGTCGCGCCGTTGCTGCTGTGCATCCTGCGTTTCGGGCAGGGGTTCGGGCTCGGCGGCGAGTGGGGCGGGGCGGCGCTGCTGGCGGTCGAGAATGCGCCGCCGGGCTGGCGCGCGCGCTTCGGCATGTTTCCGCAGCTCGGCGCGCCGGTCGGCTTCATTGCCGCCAACGGCCTGTTCCTGCTGCTCGGCCTGTGGCTCAGCGATGCCGAGTTCGCGGCATGGGGCTGGCGCATTCCCTTCCTCGTGTCGGCGGTGCTCGTCGGGCTCGGGCTCTGGGTGCGGCTCAAGATCGGCGAGACGCCCGCCTTCGCCGACGCACTGGAAAGACAGGCGCCGGTCGCGGTGCCGCTGGGCGAGCTGTTCCGCCGCCACCTCGTCCCGACGCTCGCGGGCACCTTTGCGGTCGTCGCCTGCTTCGCGATCTTCTATCTCGCGACCAGCTTCGCGCTGGCGCACGGGACGACGGCGCTCGGCTATCCGAAGGAGCAGTTCCTGCTGATCCAGCTCGGCGCGATCCTCTTCATGGCGGTGGGTATCGTCTATGCCGGCTACCGGAGCGACGCGGTCAGCGCGCAGCGGGTGCTGACCTGGGGGTGCGGCGCGACGATCCTGATCGGGCTGCTGTTCGGGCCGTCGCTGGCGTCGCAGTCGTGGCTGCTCATCTTCCTCGGGCTCGCGGCGTCGCTGTTCGTCATGGGGCTGGTCTATGGCCCGCTCGGTAGCTGGCTGACCGCGCTGTTCCCCGTCGAGGTGCGCTACACCGGCGCGTCGGTCGCCTTCAACGTCGGCGGCATATTGGGCGGCGCGCTGGCGCCGATCATCGCGCAGGCGCTCGGCGACTGGGGCGGGACGCGGGTCGTCGGCCTCTATCTGGCGCTGGCCGGGGTCGTCAGCTGGATCGGGCTGCTGATGGTACGCCGGCAGGGCGCCGCCGCCGGCTGAACGACGGTCAGGCGCGGCGCAGCAGGGTCAGCTTCGCTTTGCCGACGCGGCGCTCCGCCTCGATCGCGAAGCCGGGGACATCGACCGCTTCGCGGTCGGCGGTCTCGATCGAAACCCAGCTGTCGGGCCCGGCCCAGCCGAGGCGGGCCAGCTTGTCGAGCGCGACGCTGCCGGCGCCGGTGCCATAGGGCGCGTCGAACAGCAGCAGGTCGCAGGCGCGCGGCGCGGGCCCTAGAGCGAGCACCGATCCGGCGCGTATTTCCGCGCGCGGCCCTGCACCCAGCGCCGCGAGGTTTTTCCGCAGCGCGTCGAGCGCGTCCCTGTCCTGCTCGCCGAACAGGCAGTGCGCGGCGCCGCGCGACAGCGCCTCGATGCCAAGCGCGCCCGAGCCCGCGAACAGGTCGGCGACGTGCAGCCCCTCGAAACTGCCGAGGCGGCTCGCGAGCATCGAGAACAGCGTCTCGCGCGTGCGGTCCGCGGTCGGCCGCGTCGCATCGTTCCGGGGCGCGAGCAGCTTGCGGCCGCGCCATTCGCCGGCGATCACCCGCATCCTCAGCCCATCCGCCGGCGAAACTGGAACAGCGCGTCGCGCGGCACGATCTCGACCGCGCCGCTGTCGAGCCCGTCGAGGGAAAAGGCGCCGTAGCGCGTCCGGATCAGCCGACTGACCTGCAAGCCCAGATGTTCGAGCACGCGGCGCACCTCGCGGTTCTTGCCCTCGGTCAGCGTCAGCTCGATCCACTGGTTGCGCCCGGTGCGGCGTTCGAGGTTGGCGTCGATCTTTCCATAGCGGACGCCGTCGATGGTGATGCCGAGCGCCAGTTCCTCGAGCTGCGCCTGGCTGATCTCGCCGAAGGCGCGCGCGCGATAGCTGCGTTCGACCCCGCTCGAAGGCAGTTCGAGCTGGCGCTTGAATTCGCCGTCGTTGGTCAGCAGCAGCAGCCCCTCGGTGTTATAGTCGAGCCGCCCCACCGGCATCAGCCGCGGCAGGCCTTTGGGCAGGATGTCGTAGATCGTCTTGCGGCCCTTGGGGTCGCGCGCGGCGGTGAGGCAGCCCGCCGGCTTGTGGAAGCGATAGAGGCGCGTCGAGACGGGCTTCGCGACCGGATTGCCGTCGACCGTCAGGCCTTCGAGCGAGGAGAGCAGCGGCGCGGGCTGCGCGATCGCCTTGCCGTTCAGCGTGATGCGGCCTTCCTCGATCATCCGCTCGACGTCGCGGCGCGAGCCGACTCCGGCGCGGGCGAGCAGCTTGGCGATCCGCTGCGGCCCCTCTTCCTCGCGTTCGGCGGTGGCAGGGGGGCGGGGCTGCGCGGAACGCGCGGCACGGCGGCCGCGCGATGCGGCGGGCTGAGGGGCGGGGCGGGGCGGTCGGCGTGTCGTCATCGGAACGCAAGCGGCTTTCATGGCGTTGAGGGGGGAAGGAAACTGTGGCCTTGTGGTCACGCTCATAGCCGGAAACGCACCGCTTCGTCGATGGCATGCCGAAGCGATATTGCAGGACGGGCGAGAGCGCGCCATGGCGCCATCGAAGGGAGTTTTCATGCTCTTTGCGTCCCGCCCGTCGTGCATCAAGCGCCTGCTGATCGTCGAAGACGATCCGCTGATCGCGTTCGACAACGAACGGACGCTGAAACACGCGGGCTACGACGTCGTCGCGACGGTCGATTCGGGCGAGGCGGCGGTGGCGGTGCTGGCGATCGACCAGGTTGACGCGCTCGTCCTCGACCTGAATCTCGCGGGCCATATGACGGGGCGCGAGGTTGCCCGGATCGCACGCGATCGCGGCATTGCGGTGCTGCTCGTCACCGGCCTGCCGCCCGAGGATGCCGCCGAGATCGCGCTCGCCTGCCTCGCCAAGCCGCACGCCGCCGCCGCGCTGATCGGCGCGCTGCGTGCTATCGAGACGATGATCTGCCAGAAGAAGAAGCCGCGGAAGATCAGCGGGCTTCAAACCTACTGGCGGCCCGAGGCAGCCTGAGTCGACCGGCCGGCGCCGCGATCCGTCGGACCGCCAAATCACCGCTTCCAATTTGACGCCAAGGCTTTAGGCCTTCATCACTCGATTGCCGGGGAAGGAGCGCCAGGTGCAGCCGCAGGAAACCATGACGCCGCCCCCGCAGGGATGGTGGGCCAGCGTCCACCCCTATCTGGAGCGGGCGCCGATCGCGGCCTTCCTGCTCGGCGTATCGTCGGGTTTTCCCTATGCGATGATCGGCGCGACGCTGACGACGCGACTCGCGCAGGACGGCATCGACAAGAAGACCGTCACCGCCTTCACGCTCGCCTTCCTCGTCTACAACCTCAAGCCGCTGTGGTCGTGGGTCGTCGACGGGGTGCGCCTGCCGCTGCTCGGGCGGATGGGGCAGCGCGTGTCGTGGATCATCCTGTCGGCGGTGCTGGTGATGGCGGCCGTGGCCAATCTGGCGTTGCAGGACCCGCAGGCCGATATTTACCGAACCGCCGTCGCGGCGATCCTCGTCGGGCTGGCGGGTGCGACCTTCGACATCGTGATCGACGCCTACCGCATCGAGATACTGAAGCCCGAACAACTCGGCATCGGGTCGGGCATGAGCCAATATGGCTGGCGCATCGGCTCGGCGAGCGCCGGCGCGCTGGCGCTCTATCTCGCGGCCCGGCACGGATGGGAGCCGGCCTATCTGGCGTGCGCGCTGTTCGCCTTGCCCGCGGTCGTCGCGGCGCTGTGGGTCGGCGAACCCGAGCGACACCGCGATCCGACCGAACGCAGGGGCGGCAGCGCGATCATCCAGTCGATCGTCGGCCCGTTTGTCGAGTTCTTCCAGCGCCACGGCGCGCTGCTCGTCCTCCTCTTCATCCTCGTCCACAAGATCGGCGACACGCTTGCAAACCTGACCTTTCGCCTGCTGTTCGACGATCTCGGCTACACCAATGACGAAATCGCCATCTATGATGTCGGGATCGGATTCTGGGCCTATCTGATCGGCATCTTCATCGGCGGCATCCTGTACGCCCGCATGGGAATGAAGCGCTCGGTCCTGCTCAGCCTGGTGCTGATGGCGGTATCGAATTTCAGCTTCGCGCTGCTCGCCGCGACCGGCAAGAGCAATTGGGGAATGGCGGGCGCGATCGGGTTCGAGAATTTCGCGAGCGGCATCGGCGGCGTGGTGGTCGTCGCCTATTTCTCGGCGTTGTGCGACCTGCGCTTCACGGCGGCCCATTATGCGCTGATTTCATCCGCAGCGAGCATCATCGGGCGCTTCGTCACCGGGACGACCGCCGGCGCGCTGATCGAGCAGTTCGGCTATGTGCAATTCTATCTGCTCACGACCGCCGCGGCGGTGCCGGGAATCCTACTTTTCTGGTGGATGATGCGAACCGGGCTCGTCGACCTGTCGGTTGGCTCGGCCGGGAAAGCAGAGGGTGAAACCGCACCCGGATAGGCGCTTCAGTCGGGCAGTTCCCCGTTCGCGCTGAGCACTTCGCCCGCGAGATAGAGCGAGCCGGCGATCAGCACGACCTCGCGCGCCGGATCGACCGTCAGCGCGCGCAAGGCAGCTTCGATGTCCGTGGCGGAACGCGCTTCGGGTCCGAAAGCCGCTGCATCATGATGCTCGTGCCCCGGCACCGGCACGACGGTCAGCGAAGCGAGGCGGTCGCGCAGCGGGTCGAGGATCGCCTCGGGATGCTTGTTGGCGAGCATGCCGGCAATCAGATGGATGCGGCGCGGTTCGCCGGCGAAATGCCGCGCAAGCTGGAGGCCGGCATCGCCATTGTGCGCACCGTCGAGCCAGACCTCGGTCGCCGGCGGCAGCAGCCCGGTCAGCGGCCCCGTCCCCAGTCGTTGCAGACGCGCGGGCCAGAAGGCGCCGGCGACGCCGCGCGCGATGGTGTCCGCGTCGGGCTTCGGCCCCGGCGCGATATGGAGCATCGCGATCGCCAGCCCCGCATTGCGCATCTGATGCAGCCCGGCCATGCCCGGACGCAGCACCTCGGCCAATGTCCCGTCCATCGACGTCCAGCGAAAGGCGTCGCCGACGGGCTCGACCGACCAGGATTCGCCCTCCACGAAGGGAACGACACCGGCCTCCTCGGCGCGGCGCGCGATGACGCGCTGTACCGCGCGCGGATAGGCGAGCGTTGCGAGCGCGCTGCCCGGCTTGACGATCCCGGCCTTTTCCCATGCGATCCGCTCGGCGGGGGCGGACGGCGTTCCGGCCTCGGGGGCGAGCAGGAAGGCTTCGTGATCGATGCCGAGCGAGGCGATACCGCACACCGCGGGCGGCGGGATGATGTTGGTCGCGTCGAGGCGGCCGCCGAGCCCGACCTCGAGGATGCAGTCGTCGGCGGGATGGCGCGCAAAGGCGAGGAAGGCGACCGCGGTGGTGACCTCGAAGAAGCTCGCTCGCAAATCGGTGGCTTCGTCCAGCACCTCTTCGAGCAGCATCGCGAGCAACCTGTCGTCGATCAGCGCGCCGTCGATGCGGATTCGCTCGTTGAAGCGGACGAGGTGCGGGCTGGTGTAGGCGTGGACGCGGCGGCCGCTCGCCTCCAGGATCGCGCGCAGATAGGCGCAGGTCGACCCCTTGCCGTTGGTCCCCGCGACGTGGAAGGTGCGCGGCAGGCGCTCGTGTGGATTGCCGAGACGGCGACACAGTTCGGTGATGCGCTCCAGCCCGAGGATGTCGCGTCCCGGCGACAGCGCGGCGAGGCGGTCGAGCTGCGTCTGGACGGCGGGGTCGGCGGAATGGGCGTGGTCGGGCATTATACGGCTTTGTCATTCCCGCGGACGCGGGAATCCATGGTCGATGCTATCGGTTGAGATCGAACCACAGATTGCGCCAATCGGGGTTCTGCGTCTCGATCAGTTGGATTTTCCACGCGCGATTCCATTTCTTGAGCCGCTTTTCGCGTTGTATCGCATCGCGGATGTCCTGAAATTCTTCATAATGGACGAGATGCTTCACCCGATATTTTTGGGAGAAGCCGGTCAATTGCCCCTCGCGATGTTCGTAGGTCCGCCGGATAATGTCGTTGGTCACGCCAATATAGATCGTGCCGTTCTTTTGGCTGGCCATGATATAGACGTAATACAATCACGACGCCTCGGATCATGGATTCCCGCGTTCGCGGGAATGACAAGGTGAGGAGGATGCCTGGGATCAGGCCGCCTTTTCGGGCGCCAGATAGGCGATCAGGCGGCCGAGCGTCGCGGGCAGTTCCTTGCGGTGCACCACCATGTCGATCATCCCATGTTCGAGCAGATATTCGGCGCGCTGGAAGCCCTCGGGCAGTTTTTCGCGGATCGTGTTCTCGATCACGCGTTGCCCCGCGAAGCCGATCAGCGCGTTGGGCTCGCTGATCTGCACGTCGCCGAGCATGGCATAGCTGGCGGTGACGCCGCCCGTCGTCGGGTCGGTGAGAAGGACGATATAGGGCAGCCCGGCGCGGCGCAGGCGGGCGAGCGCGACGGTGGCGCGCGGCATCTGCATCAGCGACAGCGTGCCCTCCTGCATTCGTGCGCCGCCCGCCGCGGTGATCGCGACATAAGGACAGCCGCGCCGGATCGCCTGCTCGACCCCGGCGACGAAGGCCTCACCGACCGCGACGCCCATCGAGCCGCCCATGAAGGCGAAATCCTGCACGCCGATCACCACCGGGCGGCCATCGATCCGGCCGAAACCGTTCTGATAGGCATCGCGGTCGCCGGTCTGCGCGCGCGCCGCCTTGATGCGGTCGACATATTTCTTGGTGTCGCGGAACTTGAGCGGGTCTTCAGGCGCGGCGGGGGCGGGCAGAACCTCGTACAGGCCGCCGTCGAAAAGCTGCGCGAAGCGTTCCTTGGCGCCGATGCGGTCGTGATGGTCGCAGCGCGGACAGACGTTCAGATTGTCCTCCCACTCCTTGACGAAGACCATCTGCTGGCACTGGCGGCACTTGTGCCACAGATTGTCCGCCGTATCGCGCTTCGCGGCGAAGGGCAGGGCGTTGCGGACGCGTTCGAGCCAGCTCATGCGGCATTCTCCTTCGCGCCGTGAATAGCATCGGCGAGGGTGCGGGCGAAAGCCTCGACATGCGGCGCGGCGGCATCGCCGTGCGCGGCGATGATCTCGACCAGCGCGGAGCCGACGACGACTCCGTCGGCGACCTTTGCGATCTGCGCGGCCTGTTCGGGGGTGCGGACGCCGAAACCGACCGCGACGGGCAGGTCGGTGGCGGCCTTCAGGTGCGCCACCGCATCCTCGATGCTCGCCTGCGCGGCCTGCTGGAGCCCGGTGATCCCCGCGACCGAGACATAATAGAGGAAGCCGCCCGCACCGTTCAGCACGTCGGGCAGGCGCGCCGCGTCGGTGGTCGGCGTGGCGAGGCGGATCGGGGCGACGCCGGCGGCGCGCAGCGCGACACCAAGGTCCGCGTCCTCCTCTGACGGTATGTCGACGCAGATCACGCCATCGACGCCCGCTTTCGCGCATTCCGTCGCGAACCATTCGGGCCCGCGGATCGTCATCGGATTGGCATAGCCCATCAGGACGAGCGGCACTTGCGGATGGCGCGAGCGAAAGGCGGCCGCGATGGCGAAGATGTCGGCGGTGGTCGTACCCTTGCCGAGCGCGCGCAGGTTGGCGGCCTGGATTGCTGGGCCATCGGCCATCGGATCGGTGAACGGCATGCCGAGTTCGATCACGTCGGCGCCCCCCGCGACCAGCGCGTCGAGGTTGGCGGCGGTATCGCCGTCGCCCGCGGTGATGAAGGTAACGAGCGCGGGGCCTTTGTCGAAGGCCGAAGCGAAGCGAGTCATAGAGCCCTCTCCCCTTCAGGGGAGAGGGTTGGGAGAGGGGGAGTCAAGAACGACGCAAGCTGCTCCAGAACCCCATCCATATTCGTCAACACGTCGCGGTTGGTAAATCTGATCACTCGATAACCCTGTTCTTCGAAATAAGCCGTCCTGGCCCGGCCATATGCCTCCTGACCTGCATGCGTGTCGCCGTCGATCTCTATCACCAGCATCGGCTCTCTGGACGAGAAATCGGCGATATACGGACCAATGACCTTTTGTCTGCGGAATTTGATTCCTTGAAAACGTGCCGCACGCAGTTCGAGCCACAAGCGGGTTTCGGGCTCGGTCTGTTCGCGGCGCATCTGCTTGGCGAACTCGATCAGCCTTCGGTCCCGCATTCGTCCCCCTCTCCCAACCCTCTCCCCTGAAGGGGAGAGGGCTTTTAGAGCGCCACCCCCAGCGCATCCGCGACCGTGAAGATATCCTTGTCGCCGCGGCCCGACAGGTTGACGATGATGATCTTGTCCTTGCCCAATGTCGGCGCGATCCGTTCGGCGGCGGCGATGGCGTGGGCCGATTCCAGCGCGGGAATGATGCCTTCCAGCTTCGTCAGTTTCTGGAAACTGGCGAGCGCCTCCGCATCGGTGACGGGTTCGTAGCGGACGCGGCCGATGTCGTGCAGCCAGGCATGCTCCGGACCGATGCCGGGGTAATCGAGGCCCGCCGAAATGCTGTGCGCCTCGGTGATCTGGCCGTCCTCGTCCTGCAGCAGATAGGTCTTGTTGCCGTGAAGGATGCCGGGCCGCCCGCCCGCAAGGCTGGCGGCATGTTTCCTGTCGAGCCCTTCGCCCGCGGCCTCGACGCCGACGATCTCGACCTCGGCATCGTCGAGGAAGGGGTGGAAAAGGCCGATCGCGTTCGATCCGCCGCCGACGGGCGCGATCAGCATGTCGGGCAGGCGCCCCTCCGCCTTCAGGATCTGCGCCTTCGCTTCCTCGCCGATCACCGACTGGAAATCGCGGACGAGCTCGGGATAGGGGTGCGGGCCGGCGACGGTGCCGATGATGTAGAACGTGTCGTGGACGTTGGCGACCCAGTGCCGCAGCGCCTCGTTCATCGCGTCCTTCAGCGTCTTCGCGCCCGATTCGACCGCGACCACCTCGGCGCCGAGCAGCTTCATGCGGAACACGTTGGGCTGCTGCCGCGCGACGTCGACCGCGCCCATGAAGATGGTGCACGGCAGGCCGAACAGCGCCGCGACGGTCGCGGTCGCGACGCCGTGCTGGCCCGCGCCGGTCTCGGCGATGATCCGCGTCTTGCCCATCCGTTTCGCAAGCAGGATCTGGCCGATGCAATTGTTGATCTTGTGCGCGCCGGTGTGGTTCAGGTCCTCGCGCTTCAGATAGATTTTCGCGCCGCCCAGATGAGCCGTCAGCCGCTCGGCATGCCAGAGCGGGCTCGGGCGGCCGACATAATGTTCGAGCAGATGCTCGAACTCGGCCCTGAACGCCGGATCGGCCTGGGCGGCGCGATATTCGCGTTCGAGGTCGAGGATCAGCGGCATCAGCGTTTCGGCGACATAGCGGCCCCCAAAGGCGCCGAAATGGCCGCGCGCGTCTGGCCCGGTGCGCAGGCTGTTCGAAAGGGCGGAACGGGGGGAAGCGGCTTCGGTCATGGCTGGCTGTGTCCCTTAGGCGCTATGACGCCCTTGTCCATAGCCTCGATGCGCTTCAAACAGCGGTGAGGGACACGGCAAGGAGGCAGACGGATGAGCGGGGGCATGAATCGGCGCGAATTGTTGATGGCGGGCGGCGCGGCGTTGGCGACGGCGGCGGCCGCCGCACCGGCCATTGCGCGGGACCGCGGCGGATCGCGGCTGCGGATCGGCATCATCGGCACTGGGGAGCGCGGACGCGTGCACCTGCGCGAACTGCTGCGCCGCGACGACGTCGACGTGACCGCGATCGCCGACATCGACCCCTTCGTGCTCGAAGCCGCGAAGGGCCAGTTCGATGCGGCGGGAAAGCCGCGCCCCGCCAGCTTCACCGGCGACGCCGAGGCGTGGCGTGCGATGCTGAAACCCGGAACGCTCGACGGCGTGCTGATCGTCACGCCGTGGGAATGGCACAAGCCGATGGCGATCGCGGCGATGGAGGCGCGCGTCGCGGTGGGGTGCGAAGTCGTCGCCGGCATCACGCTTCAGGACCATTGGGATGTGCTGGCGGCGCACGAGGCGACGCGTACGCCTTACATGCTGCTGGAAAATGTCTGTTATCGCCGCGACGTCATGGCGGTGCTCAACATGGTGCGGCAGGACCTGTTCGGCGAGATGATCCACCTCGAAGGCGGCTATCAGCACGATCTGCGCGACGTGAAATTCAATTCGGGCATTCCCGGCCGTCCCTATGGCGGCGGCGCCGAATTCGGCGCGAAGGGCTGGTCGGAGGCGCGCTGGCGCACCGACCACAGCGTCCGGCGCAACGGCGACCTCTATCCCAGCCACGGCATCGGCCCCTGTGCGATGTGGGCGAATATCAACCGCGGCAACCGCTTCACCCGGTTGACCAGCTATGCGAGCAAGGCGCGCGGATTGCACGATCATGTGGTCGCGCAGGGCGGCGCGGACCACCCCAATGCGGCGGTGCGTTTCGCGCTGGGCGACGTCGTGACGACCAGCATCGCCTGCGCCAATGGCGAAACGATCCGGCTGACCCACGATACCAACCTGCCGCGTCCCTATTCGCTCGGTTTCCGGGTGCAGGGCACGCGCGGATTGTGGATGGACGTCGCCAAATCGCTCTACATCGAAGGCCGCAGCCCCGAACCGCATCGCTGGGAGCCGGCGGAGACGGTGCTCGGCCAGTACGACCATCCGTTGTGGAAACGTCACGCTGACCAGGCGGCCGGGGCCGGGCATGGCGGGATGGACTGGTTCGTTCTCAACGCCTTTGTCGAGGCGCTGAAGGCCGGCGCGCCGATGCCGATCGACATTTACGACGCGCTGACGTGGAGCGCGATCACGCCGCTGTCCGAACAGTCGATCGCAGAGGATAACCGGACGCTCGAGTTTCCCGATTTCACGCGCGGCGCGTGGCGCGAGCGGCGGCAGGATTTCGCGCTGGACGACGCCTATTGAGCGGCGCGCACCGCCGCGCAGAAAGCGGCGATCCGGTCCAGATCCTTGACCCCGGACGCGCTTTCGACGCCCGAGGAGACATCGACGAGCGGCGCGCGCGTCGCCGCGATCGCGGCGGCGACATTGTCGGGAGTCAGGCCGCCGGCGATGCCCCAGTCGATCGTGTGACGGTGGTTGGCGAGCAGTGACCAGTCGAAACGCGCGCCATTGCCGCCGGGCAGCGCCGAGGCGGGGGCATCGAACAGGATGCGGTCGGCGATGCCGCGATATTTCTCGATCCGTTCGAGCGTCCCCGCGTCCTTGAGCCCGATTGCCTTCCATATCTCCGCCGGAACCAGCCGCTTCACGACCGCCAGCCATTCGGGAGTCT
>Ga0222422_100203_pt1 | contig 34835 bp, 24 predicted proteins | sample 3A1ome_FD_182469 | JGI IMG/M metagenome (GOLD analysis project Ga0222422, IMG submission 182469) | Enriched microbial communities from leaf-cutter ant dump, University of Wisconsin, Madison, United States - 3A110A (version 2) | ecosystem: Environmental > Terrestrial > Nest > Insects nest > Nest...
AAGCAGTCCTTCAGGGCCTTTTCGAGGTTGCGGCAGACGCGGACGAGGCTGTTGCTTGGGACTTCGGCGAGCCAGGGAAATTCCTTCTTCAGGCCCGGCAGCATCTTCGACATGTCATGGAAGAAGACGAACTTACCCGTCCGGGCGTAGACGTCCTTCTGCATGGCGAGAAGATGGTTCCACAGCCATCGGCACGCGCCTGCGTTCCGCGCCAGTGCCTGGCGCTGCGCGTTCGACGGGTAGAGCTTCAGGCGGTATGCCTTGACGGTCTTCAACGGGCGGTTGTTCCTGTTCCGTTCCTTTAGGTCGCAGGATTCAATCTAGACGTCAAGGCGAAACAACCTTATTTGAGACAGAACCATTTGTTGAATCCATGCGCTTTTTCCAAAAACGAGGAACGCGGATGAACATCAGCGGCTTCTTTGGCTTCTTCGAGGACATGGTCCGTTCCGTTCATGACGAACAGGGCGGCTTCAGGCCTCAGGCCGCTTTCCTCGGAAAAGGGGATGATGTCAGCTTTCTTTTCATCGATATCGAATCCCGGACGGATACGCCTCTCCTTATCAGGGACATGATCCGCTTTAACCGATACCGGGCTTATGGCGTCGCCTTCGAGGCGCTCAAGCTTGGATCGCCTGAGGAGGAGGAAGCGCTGGACAGCGGCGAGGTCATTCTCGACGTCATTGGCAACAATAACGTGAGGGACCTGTCTGCATTCCTGAACATGGTCCCCAACGACCCGGAACAGCCCAACGCGGCTATGTTCCTGTATATGGGGTCGTCGAGCGGCGCCTGCAGGACGCGGGCCTACGAAGTCACGCGCGAGGGCGGCAAGAAGAAGCTGGGCCGCCGCCTGGAGAAGCTGGAGGCCATCGCTTCCGAGTATGCGGATCTGCACAGGCCTGCCAAACGGCAAGCAAACAAGCAGTAGAGACAGCCTCCGCCCTTTTGGCGCGGACTCCCGTAAGCTTTCGCGCGAGGACGGCCCGCCGTTGCTTTTGACGGCTCCGGCTTTATATTCGGCCCCGGCCAAGGCTTGGCCGCCTGAAGCATGATTCGATTTCCGCCATCAGGCAGAAAGGGAGAGAGGCATGTCGAAGAGCTACATCCGGAAACTCGAAGCCATGGCGGACGAAGGCAATTACCAGCAGGCCGCAATGCTGGCCGTTCGTTACCTGCAGGAAAGGGCGTTCGAGAAGGCGCCCGGACAGCTTGTGAGGCTTATGGAAAGATGCGCCGAAAACTACGACATGGCCAAACTGGCGCTGATCAGGCTCTATACCTTCGGCATTTTCAAGGAACCCCATGAAGGGGCAGGGTCAGAGATCGCGGAGCGGCTGATAAAAGGCCCAGACAGGGAAATCAGGCGGCATGCGCATGTCGCTCTGGGCATCTATCACGTGATGCATGGACGACCTCATCTCGGAATGAAAACGCTGAGGGAAGCCTCCGTCAGCGGAGTGCCTGAAGCCAGGATCGCGATGGCCCTTCTATACAAGGGCGGCGCTCCCGGCCTCGAGCCGGATTTCGACAGGGGTATGTCGATGCTTATGGATGCAGCCGATGACAAGGTCCCGACGGCCCGCGTATGCCTCGCCAAGGTGCTGATCGAAGAGGGACTTGAAATCGAAGGCTTCGAACTCGACGAGATGCTGCTGGAAGCCATAGAGGACGACGACCTGGCCGACGAAGCCCGACAAATCCTCGGCCGGATTTCTTCAGATGACGATGAAGACGACGGGGAGCATGCCCTCGACATCCTTCCATACGAAGTCGTTCCCGACGGCATGGCGCGCCCGAAAGCGGCCCGCAAGCAGCTGATGGACAAGATAGGAATGCCTCAGGAAGCCGCTTCCATCGTGGTCGCGCGCCTGTCCGGCTTCGAATGCTGGTGCGAGCTCACGGCCGCGGCCGAGAACCCCGACATGCCGAAGGGCGTATTCGACGAGGACTGTCCTCCCGACGACCTTGCGGACAGACGGGAAATGCAGGCCGAGGTGCTGGTCTCCCACGGATTCCTCGACGAGACCGTCGCCGCCAAGGTCGCCGAGATGATCGCCGTGACCGGCCGCAGCGGGAGCCAGTCCCTGCGCAGGCTCGAAGAGGAGCTGTCGGCGGACGAGGAAGAACACGGGCAGCTATCCCTGCGCAACAATGGCACGGCCGATCTGGACATGGACCTCGAAGCCCATCTCATGGGCTTCCTGCGCTGGATGTCCGGAGGGCCCGACATCCGTCCCAAGGCATGGATATCCACCCTCGAGCGGTTTGGCTGGCGGCTGCGCAACAAGCGGCCGAAGGTCCGGAAGGACGGCAGCCTGATCGCGGAGGCGCCCGCCAGGGACGGAACGGACTATGGGGTGTTTCTCTGTTCGGGTTCCTATCTTCCGGGCGAAGATGAAGACGAGGAAGTCGAAAGCCGGATGGCAGACATCGCGAAAATCGGCAAGCCTGCCGTGCTTTTGTTCAACCGCCCTATCGGCTTGGTGTCCCCGAAAAGAAAGAAAGGGCTCCTGTTCGGTGGCCGGATGTTCTCAGGAAAGGAATGGTGGGACTTCGTCCTGAGGCCTGACGGAGGAGTGGACGACGCGATCGGGCAGCGCGGGAAGCTGCGAGGGAAACCAAGTTCCGCCTTCGTGAAGGAGTATTCGTTCAGCAACGCACGGGAAGCCTGCGTCGAAATCGCCGCGGCGTCGGACGGAGGAGTGATCGAGGAAGGCGACACCGTCAGCTTCATCCAGTATCCCAGCGGATGGGCGACGGCGGTCACCGGGATCGGCGCCGCGTTCCTGAGGATCGCCGCGGAGATCGAGCGTTGACGGCTGTCCGTGACGAAGGGCGGCCCGAACTGGGCGAAGACTGGGAACGGAATCCGGCCGTCGCGGCCGCCCGGGCGGCGATCGCAGAAAAGCTGGACCATCTCCGCTACATCCGCGAGAACCCTCCTCCCGCAAAAGAACCAGCCCCCAGGAAGCACTACAGCCGACGCTGGAAAAAGCCATGGGCAAGCGAGACCCACATGCCGGCACCGCCCGACTACTCCAGGATAAGGCCGTACGCCGCGGGCGAGGCCGAACTCGAGGCGGCTGGCACGGAGTCCGTCGACCATCTGGTCTGCGAGGTGAACAGGCTTGCCAAGGCCGCGAACAGCTGGCCCGTATCGCAAGGAGACTTCCCCCGCAACAAGCGGTCCTTCATGCGGCTGGTGGAGCGCCGGAACTGGCTGCGGCAGCAGGCGGGGCAAAAGCCCGAGGCCTGACCGTCCGGCCGCGGCGCAGCATCGAGGGAATTCGGTAACGCATGACATCCGTAAAGACGAAAACCATGGTCGGCTCCATGACAGCCGAAAGGAAAGAGGAGAACCTCGAGTTCGAACTCGAGGGCATTTCCGATCACCTGGATTTCGGGCACGGCATGTTTCTCTGCCTCGAAAGCTTTTCGTCTCCCGACCTGCACAACCTGGCCAGGCCCGCTACCGACGAGCGGCAGTCGCTATGGTCGTTCGCGGTCTGGCTGGGGTGCCGTCAGGCGGCCGCCAGCTACGCCAGGGAGGTCGGCCTCGAAGGGCTTGGTGCGGATATGGAGCGGATGGCCGACGATCTCCGCAACCGGATTTCCGTCCAGGCCGCGAAGGCAAAGGAAATCGAAGCCGAACTGGCGCGATGGAAGCCGGGGACCCCAGAGCGGGTGGTCCTGCGGGGCAAGCTCGAACGGATCAGGGGAATAGCCAGGCGATACGAGTGGCAAAAAACGCTCGCCGAGGACCTGGCAGGGGCCGCGAAAGGCCTCGCGCCGAGCTATACGCTGCCCGCGTTCGAAGGCTGGCCAAAGGTTGCCGTCGGCCTTCCGTCCGGAGGCAAGGCCACGGTGAGTCCCCAGGTCACCGGCGACGTCGAGATCGCCATCGACCTCGGAGACAAGGTCGAACTCGACGGCTTCACGGTCCACGGCCTGGCCTTCTACGAACGACCGGCCTCCGCCTTCAGGAAAGGTTTCACCGATGTGCGCGCCTACCGTAAATGGCCGCCGGAGGAATGGACGCCAAAGGCGGCCGCTCTCTTCGACGAGGCGCTGGAAGCCTACCTCTCCGAATACCGTGAACTCGACGCCGAAGTCCTGAGATACCGAGAAGCCATCGAGCGCGACCTGCTGGACAACCATGCGGACGAACTCGAACTGTTCAGGCAGCCCCGCAACTACGTTCTCCCCTCTGCCGCGACGGCCGGCCGCATCGAAGACGCAAACGCGCAGCCCAAGATGACGGAGATCGGCCCCGGCCATTTCCGCCTGACGAACCTGCCTCCGTTCGTCTACGAAAAGAATGCCCACAGGCCCGTGGCGAACCTGGTCGCGAACTTCGACCGCTGCGACGACGGGGAGCTTGCCCTTGACGGATGGGCCGGAGTTGCGGGGAAAAGCCACGCCACCCTGCAAAGCGGAATGGCCTACCGTCCTGAAATCGATCTATACGTTGCGGCAAAGGCCATAGAAGCCATGTCCAGGAATAAGCCGAAGGGCAAGAAGAGGGAGCGAGCATGAGCGTCAGGCTGAACGTATGGAAGGCGGCAAACGGCTTCACTCGGATTTATCTCAATGGCCTGCCTGTCGAGGGCAAGGCATGGCTGCAGTCCAGCGGCGGGCGGACCGCCGTCCAGTTCGAGCGCGGGTCCAAGGGCATGCCTGACGCAGAGGTGCTGGCGCTGGTCGCCGTCGCCGCCGGCTGCGATCCGGCGCGCTGGATGGACCTTCTGGAGGCGGTGGAAAGCCTTCCCGCCGCGCCACGGGGAAGAAAGCCCAACAGGATGGCCTCCAGCCGCAGGAACGATACGGAGGCCGTCCGGCCGGAGCGGTGGACCGACGTCGATGCGGAAGCCCTCGACCCGAACGACATGGCCCATCCCCTCACCCAGGAAACGGTGCTCGTCATAGACGACCGGGAGCCTGCCGAGATGGTGGACCGCCTGCGGGCCGTCGCCAACCTGAAGATCGAGATCGCATCGCTGGAGACCGGCGACTACGTCGTTCCCGGCAAGCTGGTCATCGAGCGCAAGACGGCGGCGGACCTGGCGGCCTCCGTCATCGGCGACAGCAAGCGGCTTTTCTGGCAGACGGACCGCATCGCGGCCTCCGGTGAAAGAGGCATCCTGTTACTGGAGGGGGACGCCTACAGCCAGACGAACATGTCCCTGCCGTCGATCACGGGAACGCTGACCTACCTCTCGGTTATCCAGGGGGTGTCGGTGATCCCTACGCTTTCGCTGGCGCATTCAGCCTACACGATCGTGAAGGCCATCCGGCACGCGGTCCAGGGACTGGGCTACGAGCTCAACCTGCGCGGATCAGGCCCCAAGGACCCCGCGGGGGCGGCAGCTTTCGTACTGGAAGGCATTCCGGGCGTGTCAGCCGTCACCGCCAGGGCATTGCTCGCGCGGTTCGGGTCGGTGGCCGGGGTGGCGAGGGCGGAGGTCGAGGCGCTGCGGGAGGTGCCGGGAGTGGGGCCGAAGAGGGCGGAGGTGATTTCTGCGGTGCTGCACACCCAGTAGGAGGCCCCCATCACTTATACGAATATGAAATCGTCTGGATGGAACATGCCCCGGTAATCTTGACCGTAGAATAAGATAGTCGTGTCACCAAGATACATGCTCGTATAGTGATTGTAACCATCGTACGAGCATTTCGTTGAAATGAACTCTGAAAACGACATAAGCGAACCGTTTTTGTATAGGTAGGCATCGTCGAGAACTATTTTATCCGCTGTGCCAGCACCCGCATCGAAATCCCAAATGTAATTCTTTGCGTGGTCTGAGGAAGATATGTAGATGTCATCGCCTCCATCCATATGGAAGCCGTCATATCCATTGCCGCCCCAAAGGACATCATTCCCGCCGCCACCAAAAAACGTCAGATTCATTATTCCAATCTGATCCGCATAGGCTACGTCGTTGTCGGCACCTCCGTAGAACGTGCCTCCACCATGGAAAATGTCCTCGCCACCTTCGCCGTAAACAAATTTTCCTCCTGATGTCATCGTGAATTCATCTGCGAGACCAGTCCCATGAAGCTCAAAGAACCCGGACAGTTTGGTTCCGTATCCCGTTTGGCCAGTGCCCTGATCGAAAACGACACCGTGGGTAGCTTCATCAAAGAAAACGACATCGTTTCCATAGCCGCTAATGAGGTCACCATCATCGAGGCTGTGGAAATAATCCTTCCCGTTACCCCCATACATCTTGTCGGCTCCGGTGCCGCCGTACAGATGATTCGTGTCTGAAGCAGTTTCTGACGCCATTCCCTGAACAGGATTGTAAGCGTAGATGATATCGTCGCCGGCATCGCCAAAGAGGGTGTCGGAATCGCGACCGCCATAGATCAGGTCGTCATCGTCACCGCCATAAACCGTCGCGCTGCCTGAATTGATTTCGATGAAATCCTCGCCGCCTTCTCCCCAGAAGATGCCGCTTCCGTCAATCTTGATATAGTCGTCACCAGCACCAGCGTGTATGACATCATAGCCACCGCCGGACAGGAATTTTTCGGCTTTGTCGCTCCCTGTTACGATATCGTTCAAAGCAGTTCCCCAGACGCCCGTGGCCTCGCCGACGATATTGTCGTTGGACCACAGATTGGCGACCGGAGCGCTCCCCAAACGGTTTTCTGATACCGTCATGGTGGAAAGGTCTACGATGGCTCCATAACCATTTGAAGCACTGCCTTTGGCAGTAAACTTCAATCCCCCGCCGTCTTCGCCTAGATCGACAAGATCGGCCTCCGCGTCTGTGCCGGGGTCGATCCAGTCCCAGCCCGAGCCGCCATATAAAAAGTCCGCGGCGGCGCCGCCAGTAATCGTGTCGTTACCTTCCTCGCCATAGAGGCGATTGACGCCATCGCTGCCAGTAGCCGGACCTCGCAGCGGGTCTGCTAAAATAGTGTCGTCCCCCGTTCCGCCATAAGCGATATTGTTTCCTGTTTGAACTTTTATGGTGTCGTTCCCGCCACCGCCATATATTGTTTCATCACCAAATATACTGTTGAAGAGAATCGTGCCGCTTCTATGAGGCCGCCCCATCAAATCGTCGTCAAAATCCGACCCGATCAATGTCATGTATCCCAGCCAGGTATCGTAGAAGCGGTCGCCTTCTGCGATTGAGCTATGCCCTTCGAACCTGTCGTTGTAATTGTTCCAGAGGATTTGGATTCCCGTAGTCGCAGATGAATAATCGATGGTCACCAAATCCGAGTCTTGAATAAAGTCGGCTCCTATACCGGGATAGATATGGTCATTTCCTGTTCCGCCATCCAACGTGTTTGCTCCAGCGCCGCCATATAGGTGGTCGTCGCCATCAAGCCCACGGAAAACGACACCTATATCGCCGGCAATCATCGTATCGTTGCCGACCGTTCCCTCGATTCCTTCGATATCAATCAAGATATCATCGGCAGCGTCACCCTCGTGTTCGTTCGTCGAAAGGTTCACCTTGATGAAGGTGGCACCCGCATAATTCCAGGAGACGAGATCAAATCCGTCTCCTCCATCGAATCGATCCGCCCCTCCTCGGCCATGGAACGTGTCATTACCACCGCGCCCTTCGAAGACATTATTTCCTGTCGTTCCATACAGGGTGTCGTTGTATTTGGTCCCGATCGCGTTCTCGAAATTGTAAGCCTTCTCGACGTACGACACTCCGTATTCCCGGACATCGCCCAATTGAAGATCGATTGTGACCTGCTTGGTGAACTTCGAGTAGTCGATAGTATCGATACCCGCCCCGCCGTCGCTCGTGTCCTTACCGTCTCCTGGCGCAATTACATTGTCTCCGTCGTCTCCGATCAGGGTATCCGCGTAAGCGCTGCCTTCGAGGTTCTCGATGCTGATATAAGTGTCGCCAACTGCGTGAACTCCAGATGTCGCGCCGGTCTTCAGGTTGACGGTTACCGCCGATGGAGCGTGCTCGTAGGATGCCGTGTCGCTTCCGTCTCCACCGTCTAGGACATCCGGCCCCAAGTAGCCTTCGAGGCGGTCATCGCCGCCCAGACCCTGAATGACGTCCTCTTCGCTGGTGCCGACCAAGTCATTATCTCCGCCATCGCCGACAATAAGACCTTCGATATCGCCGACTGACACGATGAATGTCGTCTGATGCGTGCCGTGGCTATCCCAGAAATTGACTGCGACCTTGAAGCGGGGATCGATCATGGCGACGATCTCGCTGTGCATCGAAGGTGAAATGCCACTGGCTTTAATGCTTTCCAGCCAATCTTCGAAGGTTCCTCCTTGAGTTTGGAGCTTGCTTGTCCATGCAGCCTTCAAGTTTAGATACCAAGCTTCATAGTCGAGTTCGAAGTCTGCGTTTTTGTGCAGCTCATCTCCCGTCAACGAGTAGTAAGCAGACGATTCCGAAGCGAGGATGGCACCAACAGGGTCTATGACAATACCATTCACATTGTTGCCGTCTGCTATCGAAAGAATGCCGACTAATTTCTCGGAAGGAGTATTGCCAGACACGTCTTCCTGCAAGAATGGGTTCAAGGCCATCGATGCACTCGGCAGTCGATTATAAATTTCGGCTGAAGACAGTGTCACATCAGCGAAATGAAAAAATTCAACCGTCCTGTCAACGGTGTCAACGCCGTCTCGACCTGCGACGGTATCAGTAACTGTAACAACCAGTTTTCCTGATTTTGAAAATGTGTACTGCCTCCATTCCCCACTATAGTAGGCCGTATCAATACCGCTTCCTCCCGATATGACGTCATTACCTTGCCCGCCAATCAGTTTATCATCACCACCCTCTCCTGAAATGTTGTCATTGCCTCCACCTCCTGATATCTCATTATTATTCACGTCTCCGATTAAAATATCCCCCAACTTTGACCCAATAACGTTCTCGATGCTATTGTAGGTGTCGCCTAGAGCATCTCCCTCCGTTCCTCCAGACGCTAGATTAACAACCACCCTATATTGAATTGAAGGCTGCATGAACGTGGCATAGGAAACTGTGTCAATTCCATCCCCCCCGAACATTTGATCGTAACCATAATTCCCGAGGAATATATCGTCTCCGCCCATGCCATATAGGAGATCTTCTTCAGGGGTGCCTGATATAATATTGACGCCATCATCTCCGACATAGAGTCCCGAAACGTTGGCGTAGGAAACAATGAACGTTTGCGACAACGAAGCGCCGTGCAGATCGGTTGAGGTCACAGTGAATTTATACATGTCAGCGAGCTGGGCGATCACCGCTGCGTGATTTATCGACGAGATGCCATCCTTGATGTCCTCGAGCCAGTCTTCGAAAGACATCGCTGATCCAATCAAAGAGGCATGAAGCGATTGCATCATCGGCCGCCAGGTCTCATAATTGATGTAATTGATCGCCTGTTTGTAAACCTCATTTCCAGAGATGCCGTAATAAGGCAGTGAGGCCGCCGCCATAGTGTAGCTGTGGCGATCTATGGTTATACCATCTGCATTCGTGTTGTTTGGGTCGTCGGACTCTAAGTTCGCCACAAGTCGAGCATACGGCTGGCGTCCTAGTGGGTCTTCTGTGATCTGAGAATACCCCTGTGCAAACTTAATGCTCGTGGGTGCTTTGTTGGCGATCTCGTCCCATCGCAGTGTGACGTCAGCGAACTGGAACATCTCGACATCGAAGATGGTATCGGTACCGTCACCTCCCCCATTTTTATGCTCAATATTGAAATGATCCGCATCCCAGACAATTAAGTAGTCTTTCCAGTCCCCGCTAAAGACGACGGTGTCCGCGCCGATTCCACCTTGGATGACGTCGTTTCCACCTCCACCTGTGAATCGATCATCACCGGCCAAGCCGACCAATTCATTGTCACCAGAATCCCCAATGATCTCATCGTTGTGTATGGAACCTTTGGCGTTTTCAAAACCGTCGATTTGGTCTCCTTCAGCAAAACCTCCGGAGACCGTGTTGCTGGATAAATTGATGGTCACTCCATCAGTCGACAGTTCATAACTAATCGTATCTTTTGATTCATTCTGCGTCAGAGGCCAAAACGCATCATCGACACTGGCAACTAAAATTTCTACAGGATCGCTGCCGCCATACATTTTCTCAGCCATCGCAGACGCGATGACGACATCAGCACCGGCGCCACCATCGAATTTGCCAATGGCACCCATTGTAAAAGATCCTTGTAGGCCCCCGTCGAGATATACATCTATCCCTTTGATTGTTAACTTGGTTCCTCCCACGATCATCGTCGCAGTGTTGCCGTTCCACGAATACGTGTAGTCCAAGGTCAGACGACTTAAATCCAGCGTGTCGGTTTTGTCTCCAGCTTCCAGCAAATCGATTTCGATCTCGATATCGTTAAAATCGGTTAGAATACCCAGGGTCCTGTCATCCAACGTCAGAGTGTCCTGGAATTGAGTTCCAAGCACTCGCTCGACCCTTCGAAGGGTGTCTTCCCCTCCCTGACCGTCCTTGACAAAAATATCAAAGAATTCCGTGACATCAGGACTGATGCCGAAACGAATCTCGATACCCGTTGTAGCGTTATCGTAACGAGCGGTATCGAAACCAAGATTGCCGTCTATGAAGTCGTTTCCGGCATTTCCAGTCAGTTCATTGTTTGCCGAATTACCTATAATCCGGTCGTTGCCGGCGGCGCCTTTCGCGTTTTCGATAACCGTCCCGTTCGCTATGGTAAATGCCAAGGGGCGGGTTGTTCCTTTGATGTAAGATAGAAACCCACCGCCACCTGGTTCGGCCTCGAGGGTCGCGGCCCTAAGATCGATGACTGCATCGCTCTCAATCCCGCTGGCGATTTCAATGGTGTCGTTATCGTTAATGCCGAAATCGATCAGGGTTTGATGAGTTCCAAGCTGAGAAGCCAAGCCTAGGACATATGTGTTGTTCCCGGCAGTTGCATTTAGCACTTCGGGTTTTGTTGTTACACCATACAACTCATACAAGGCTGCCAAATCAAGCGCCATGGGTCCGATCTCATTCGAGATGCCTTCCAGTTCAGCGGCACCGCGATTGTATGACATCATCGTGTAAGCGGTTTGGTTTAGATTGTAGTCACCGACCGTAGTGGAGACATCGTCACCGTTCACGGTAGTCACGACACCCGGGAAGTTTCCCTCTTCATGTCCGAACGGATGCTCGAGGCCTAGAGCATGTCCCAACTCGTGGAGGATGACGTGATAAGGATAACTGCCAGGCTGCATTACCTGATCGCTAGACCAATCGTTCATATCTGGATCAAAAACACCAAACTGAGTGTCCCCGCTCCCATCTGGGATATCGAACCGTCCATATGACGAAGTCAAGTCGCCTTTAATAAACTTAAGATTATCGACTTCTCCATTTGGAGTATTCACAAACTGCACATTTAATAAATTTTCGAATTGACGAAACACATTTTCGATACTAAGAATTTCCGTTCTTGTCCATTCCTGAGAAATTACGGATGTGTTTTCACCTTGTATATTAAATGCATCACCTTCATCGGCAAATGAAAAGTATATTATTGTTGTTCCAGACTGATCTTTATGGCCTGTGCTATAATCCTGGGTATCCCTTTCACTCAGGTGGTAACCATATCCAGAAGAAGCGCGTGACGGCTCTGCCGCATCGGGTTAGTGGGCATCGGCATGCCCGAGGCCTTGTTCCCTACCCGTTGGCAGTACGACAAACCGCCCTCGATCGCGGAGTTCATGCATGAATTCCCCGACAACTATGCTTGCGCGGAGTACCTGGCCAAAAAGCGATGGCCTGACGGCTTCGTCTGTCGGTGCTGCGGCTCTCAAAAAGGCTGGCGTTTGGAGACGCGGCCCTGGATTTGGGAGTGCGCAGGGAAGGGAACGGACCGAAACTGCAGGAAGCAGACCTCGCTAATCGCGGGCACCGTCATGCAGGGCACGCATCTGCCGCTCAGCAAGTGGTTCATGGCGGCCTATCTTATGGCCACACACTCGAACAGCATCTCCGCCTTGCAGCTCCAGCCCAAGATCGGCGTGACCTACAAGACAGCCTGGCTGCTGCTGCACAAGCTCCGCAGGGCGATGGTCAATCCAGAGCGTGAACCGCTGCGAGGCAATGTGGAGGCCGATGAGACTTTCATGCCGTGGCACTCGAAGGAGGAAGACACCAGCGGCGAGATGATCGTCATCGGCGCGCTCGAGCGGATCGGCAAATTCCAGTCCGGCCGCATCAGGTTGAAACGGATAGATGGAAGGTCCCGAGCCGACTTCCATCCGTTTATCGAAGAGAACACAGCCCCCAACTGCAGGCTGTACACCGATATGGCCGGGGGATACGTGGGGGTTCCACGTGTGCATTTTCCATCGAATCTAAGCGCCCAGACCTCCGACGCTCCCTTGGAATTCATGCGGATCCACCGTGTTTTCACGAACTTCAAGCGCTGGAGCCTCGGCACGTTCCACGGCCTCGGGCCGAAACATCTCGACGCTTATTTGAACGAGTACGTCTTTCGCTGGAATAGGCGGCGAAGCTTCCAATCGGCCATGGATCGCATGCTCGGCATTGGTGTGTCTTTGGAGGCGGTCACTTACGACGACATCGTCGGCGACACTGGTGACTGGGTAAAAAAACGGAAGCCCATGCTGAAGAAGATGCACAAAAAACGGGTCGCTGCGTTTATGGCCGTTCTTCAGATGGCGAACCCAGGACTCTATATGGTCGCATTGTTCGCGAAAGCGACAGGACAGAATCCATTCACTGCGGTCCGACAAGCACGGCTGGCAGCGGCAAGGGCGCAGCGAGAAGAAGATAAAAAGGCTGGAAGGAAACGACCTCGTCGGAAGCCGCCAAAGAGACCCGCCCTGGCACCGCGGCGGCCTGGCGAGGAGCGGATCAGATCAGGCTATGCCCATCCACCTCGGATTCCTGCGGGGGAATTGGAACTTGGCTACCTGCGGCACATCCCGCCGGAGGCGCGCGTCTGGGCCTAACCCGATGATCTCCGTCTAGACTTCTGTGGATGGCACCTCGTCGGCCGGAAATTGGCTGAGACAGGTCGCCCCGAATCCCTTCAACCTCATTTTTCTAGTCAGATCGGCGCGCTCTGCTTCGCCGTTGATCGCTTGCCTGCTCAGAGCAGGGCGCTCAAGCTTCTACATGCGGTATGTCCCTGAGTGAAAGGGATACCCAGGTACTATAATCACCAAGGAGAACGTCGATCAAGCTAGTCATTTACCGCAACTCCGTAATTATAGAATTTGGAAAATTAGATATAAATGATTCACCAAATGGTATTTTATTCAAATCATTATTTTGTATTTTAGCTTCAATATATCTAAATTCATCTTTCTTTCTATACCCTACCAAACTTGTTATGAATGGCGAATTGTCGCCACTAGTTGTTATAACAACGCTAATTTTTATTATGCTGTTTGTATCATCAAAAAGTTTGTTTAGGACAAAATAACTTAATTTCGTTACCTTTGCTGTCTTCTCGGCAGCGAAGTAACCTTCTTTCTTCCCTGGGATGACGGAATAAGCAGTTAGAACCATGCCAAATGATTGCATTATATCGTTGGCGTCGATAACGGGGTTTGTGGAATCCCTTAAGGAATTCCTTAGAAGGAGATCAATTTGAGGAAGGCGTTCCATTTTCAGTGCGCCCGATTGATCCAACGGGTAATTGACAACCACTAGATTGACCAAAGGGTCAGCTTTACATTTACTGATTGCCCATTCAACCAACGCCTTCGATTCGGAATTCTTCAGCTTTTTGCAGCCTCCTACTCGAATGCTTCTTTTACTCGTCCACCCATAAATATAATCCGAAATATTATATCTGGAATAGGTGGCGGTGAGGCGAAGACGGTTGGGAAGCATGAATTCAATTTGGCGCAATGGGTTGAATTTTCCATATTTTGGCGAGGCTGGAAGCGCGAGATACTCTCCCAATGAAACCACAACCAACATCGCGCCGATTACGACGCTCCACATTTTTCGATTCTGGAATCTTCCCTTCGGCATCTGCTAAAGCGCCATTGTCTCAACTTTTATCCAGAAAACATGATCGGCGTTTCACTGCAAACGAAATAGCTATCTATATTCGCATCACTTCGCCTCAAAAACGGATGACCCACTTCAAACTCTAGTGTTGTCACCAATTTTTCAAACCCAAGCAATCCGCCCGAACAATGAATCCACCTTGAAAGGAATCGCAGCTTCTGCGTCCACTGGAAGGCATCAAAGCAACTGGATGCCTTCCTTGCCAAATTCCCGAAAACTCTTTTCCGAAAAGCCATCCCATCTAAACCTGAGGGCACTCGCCACTCCTGTCCTGCTGCCATTAGCCATCCTAAGCATCACGGCAAACCTGCTACTGTTTACCAGTCCCCTCTACATGATGCAGGTCTACGACCGGGTACTGGCATCGAGGAGCGAGACTACGCTCCTGGCACTGTCGGTGATCGTCGCCTTCCTGCTGGCCATGCTGGGCGCTTTCGAGTTCCTTCGCTCTCGAATCCTTGTCCGCATGGGCATCCGGTTCAACGAAGAGCTTTCGCCTCAACTGTTCGACGCCGCGATGCGGGCGGAAAGGAAGGCTCCGCGATCCGGTTCTGGACAATTCCTGCGGGACGCCGACCTTGTGCGCGAATTCATGTCCGGCCCGGCGCTCGTCATCCTGTTTGACGCACCTATGGCCCCGCTGTTCGTAGCGCTCGCATGGCTGCTGCATCCTTGGCTCGGCATCGCGGCGCTCGGCGGAGCCGTCATTCTCTTTTCGCTTGCCGTCGCCAGCGAGACCTCCACGAGGAAATTGGTGGCGGAAGGCGGCTACAAGGCGGCCCATGCCATGGCGGAGGCTGGCTTCTCCTTCCAGAACGCTGAGGCCGTGCGCGCCCTCGGCATGCAGGCGGCCGTCCGGCAAAGATGGCTTTCCGGGCGAGAGGCAATGCTGTCCGCCCAGACCAAGGCGAGCGACCGCGCGGGCACGATCCTGTCGGCATCCAAGTTCGCGCGCTATCTTCTGCAGTCTGCGATCCTTGGCCTTGGTGCCTGGCTCGCCATCCACCAGGAAATCTCGCCCGGCATGATGATCGCTGCCTCCATCCTGATGGGGCGGGCCCTCGCCCCCGTAGAGCAGGCGGTTGCCAACTGGAAAGGATTCCTTGCCGCCCGGGCCGCATATTCACGCCTGACAAAGCTGCTGGAGGAGGACGTTCCCGAAGCCTGCCTACCCGGGATGCCCAACCCGCAAGGCAGCCTGACGGTGGACCAGGTCACCGTCTGCCCTCCAAGAGCCTCGCGGCCGACACTGCGCGGCGTTACCTTCGAAGTCAAAGGCGGCGAATGCGTAGCCGTCGTCGGTCCCTCGGCCTCCGGCAAGTCCACTCTTGTCCGGGCCGTCATCGGACTGTGGCCTGTCGAGTCCGGCAGCCTGCGTATGGACGGCTACACGCTCGACCAATGGGAACCAGACGTTCTTGGGAGGCATCTGGGTTACGTTCCGCAGGACATCGACCTGTTCCCGGGAACGGTGGCCGACAACATCGCTCGCCTTGGCGAGATCGACATGGACGCCGTGATCAAGGCGGCCACCTCTGCGGGCCTCCACGAGGCCATCCAGCGTTTCCCCGAAGGATACGGGACAAGGGTCGGTCCTGGCGGTCTGCCGCTCTCCGGAGGTCAGCGGCAACGCATCGCCCTCGCCCGCGCACTGTACGGCCAACCTCCGCTCCTAGTTCTCGACGAGCCGAATTCCAATCTCGACGCGGCCGGCGAGATGGCATTGATGGCAGCCATACGGGAAGCGAAGTCGCTCGGCCAGACGGTCATGCTGACGACACACAAGCCTTCGCTCCTGCAGGTCGCCGACAGGATTCTCGTGCTCGCCGACGGCTCCGTGCAGGCTTATGGCCCCAAGGAGCAGGTCATACCTGTGCTGATGGGAAAACGGCCGTCGGTGCACGTGGTCGAAGGCGACAACGACGACGAGAAGAGGGTGGCGGGCTGATGGCGCGCATATCATCCAACCACAGGCCGTATGCCTATGCCGGATACGCGCTGCTGGCTTTCGGTCTCGGCGGGTTCACGGTCTGGGCCTCGATCGCCGAGGTGGCTTCGGCCGTCGTTGCGCCAGGAGCGGTCGCTGTCGTCTCGAACCGGAAGACGATACAGCACCTGGAGGGCGGCATCGTGGAGGCCATCGAAGCCAGGGACGGGACGTCCGTTCATGAAGGCGATGTCCTGATCCGTCTCGACCGGACGCAAGCCGCGGCCGAACTAGAAGCCCTTCAGGCGCAAATGGACGCCGGGCTTGCCGAGCAGGCCCGGCTGGAGGCCGAACGCGACGGACTGGAGAACCTTCTGTTTCCTGAAGCTCTCCGGAACTCCCGCCGTCAGGCAGCCATGTCAGCCATGGACATACAACGTAGCCTGTTCGAGGCGCGAAAGCGTTCCGTCGCAAGTCAGGTCGAGATGCTGGACAAACGGATCGCCAGCCAGAAGAACCGAGCGGAGGCCTATGGCAGGCAGGCGGCCAACATTTCCGAAGAGATCGACAGCAACCGCGAGGAACTCGAAGGCATCTCGACGCTCGCTTCCAAAGGGTTCGCCTCGCGCACCAACGAACGGAACGTCGAGCGTCGCATCATGACGCTGAAGACGGCTTTAAGCGAAGCGGAGGCAGAGATCGCCGCGGCTGAGAGCGCGGCCGCCGAAGCGGAGATGGAAAAGGTCATGTCTGTCCAGCGGCTGCGCGAGGACGCGACCACCCAGCTCGCCAAAACGCAGGAAGAAAACGCAAACCTGGTGGAGCGGATAGCGATCGCCCGCGACACGCTCGCACGCAAGGACGTGAAGGCTCCGCAGGACGGAGTGGTGCAGGCCCTGAAGTTCCATGCCAAGGGCGCCGTTATACGTGCGGGAGAGCCAATCCTGGAACTCGTCCCCGTGTCGGACGACCTCGTCGTCGAAACGCAGTTCCCGGCGATCTCCATAGACCAGGTGCATCCGGGCATGGTCGCCGAAGTCCGTTTCCCCTCGTTCTCGTCCCGCCTGACGCCGATTCTGCTGGGCAAGGTGGAAACCGTGTCGCCGGATGCGTTGCCCGATGCCGAAGGCCGTCGGCTGTCGTTCGAAGGCCGGGTGTCCGTACTCCCTTCCTCGATCCCCGAGGAGATGAAGGGCCGCCTGCAGCCGGGGATGCCGGCCGAGATCATTGTGGCGACCGAGGACAGGACAGTGCTGTCGTATCTGCTGAAGCCGCTCACCGACGCGCTGGCGAGGACGTTCAAGGAACGGTAGCGCTGACTTTTTCACGTTGATCTGCCAAAGGTAGGGAAAGAGGCCGTCGAGGGACAAACATGCCGCTACCTGCCAGAGACGTCCGACGCTATCTGAACGGCGGTTGCCTGACGTTCGCGATCGCTCTCAAACGCGAGCTAGGCCTTCCTATCTATGCCTTGACAGACAGCCATCGTGATCGGCAGGACTGCATTCACGTGTTCGTCGCAGACGAAGCCGCCGATATCGCTATCGACGCAAGGGGCGCCCGCGCCCTCGTGCCGGATGAAATCGGCGACGGTGCCCAGGTTGTCGGCTCTCTATCGATCGCTCCTATATCGATCCAGGCGGCTCAAGCGAAACTTGACCGCTTTCCAACGAGCACGGAAATCAACGAGGCACGGGCACTCGTAAGGAGATATCTGAAGCCAGAACTGGAAGAGAAAGCTCAGATCCCTTTTTCAAGATGACAAGAGCATGGAAAGCACAGGTGAAGGTGTCGATGCCCACTATCACCGTCTGGTGATATCCAAAGCCTTCGTACTCAAATATCACCGGACGGTGATGCTGCAACGCCGCCATCACATCCCGGGACGGGTTTCGTCTTCCCTGTGAACCTCGTTGTCGGTCCCGAACTGATAGACAGGAAAACCGGGTTCGTACGCGGCGTCCGCATCGAATTTCAGCATCCAGGCATCGTTGTCACGGGCATGCCGGACCAAGGCGACGAATTCGTCGGAAAAGCCCTCGCTCTTGATTTCCTGAACCCCTTCCCCGTCGTCGAGCTTGGCCATCAGGATGTCCGTGCTCACCATCCATCCATGTTCCGAAGGAGAACAGGTAAGGGCGAGATTCCTGTCTCCCTCCATGGTCCCCGTGTATCGCCGGAGCGCCTCGATGTCCTGGCTGCGAAGGTGACCAGTCGAAACGGTGAGGAACTGGCGAAGATTGGGCGAGGTCATAATTTGCTCCGTGATCGGTCTACGGACCAGGTTAGCTCATCGCAGAGCAAAGGACATCCATCCCTGCTCCGGAAACGTTGACTCGCGAAAGGATCCGTCTACTGTCTCGCCGCTTCCAATGGAGAGCAGCCGATGCCGGTCCCCTGCCCGAAAACGCATTACGATGTCGTGCATTCCCTCCGTCCGGAATTCGTCGCCGAGATCCGGCGCAAGACGGAGACCTGCGGAGAGCGGGACACGGCCATAGCGGGCGACGAGTTCGACCATCCGCACATCGAGGCGACTATCGTGAAGGCGATCACGCGTTTCGCAGGCGAAATGCTCTCGCAGCAAGGCTACGACGCTTTACGCATGTCGCAGAAGGAGATCGTCTCGGCCATACCGCCGGACGTGGTCGACCAGCTGGGCAAAACCCTGTCGATGGAATACATGCACCTGCTTTCGTTCGAGCTATTCGGGCGGAAGACCTTCCATGTCCGCCCGAATCTCGTGAACCGCCTCGCTGACACGGAGATGAACGTCGAGTCGGCGACGCTGATGCTCCCGTTCCCGTCCTGCATGTTCGTCTACGACTGCCAGACGGCGCGCGAGGCCCTCTACGCCGTCGCGGAAGGCAGCACTCCGCCGACGAACGGCCCCGTCTCCGTCTACGTCAACACGTACAGGGTCGCCGGCGGTGAAAGGCATCTGGAAGTGTGCGCCGTGCACAGCAGCGGCAAGCAGGTCGGCGCGCTGATCAAAAGGGAAATACCGCTCGAAGAAGGCCAGATGCTGGAAGAGTCGTTACGGGTCGACTGGACGAACCGGGGGCAGCACCAGCCCGCCGCGGAGGCCGACGACAGCGTTTTCTATGGTCCAGGGATGCGCCTTATGCGGATCGTGGTGAACACCGCGCTTTACCTGTCATCGTCCGATCCCGACATCCGCTCTGGCCTCAGGGGCCAGCCCGACGATGAACCGCTTCCTCCCCACCTCGCCCGCAAGCGTGAGAAGCAGCTGAGGCACGTCACGGAGCTCGAATACGTCGTCGTGGGCCATTCCGTCGGCGAGTACGACCCGGGTTCAGGAGAAAGCGGCCGTCAGCTCGACCACCGGGTGAAGGTGCGGGGGCACTGGAAGCCGCAGGCCTACGGCAAAGGTCGAACCCTCCGGAAAACGATCTACATCGACCCTTACTGGAAGGGGCCTGACATGGCCGAGATCGTCAGCAAGCCTTACGTGGTCCGGTAAGGCGTCTCCAGTCCTCGAGATGATGCGCCAGCCATCAGCCGACGCCTACCCATTCGACATAATCGATCGGTGATAGTTCAAGCCAGCAGGCCGCTGTATAACCGTTCGGTGATTTTTTCAGAGGCCGGAGGCGATGGGAACCCGCACATCAACGGCTTCCCATCGCCCGGCAGCGCCTACCGCCACCCGGCACATGCCGGGACCGGAATCGCTTCCGGCATCCGCAGGAGACTCGCCGATGCGATCGCACGTCTCCAAAGGACTCCTTCAGTATGGACGCCGTTGTGGCTTCGGCAAGGCGGCCGAAAGATCGACCGCCACTGTCACCGATCCTTTTTGCTCACTCGGAAGGTTGTCCGGTTGCCAACTGAAGGGTGATATCGCCTCCTTCGAATTTTTCGATCGTGATCGTATCGCCAGCGATTTTGAAATCTTGGACGATATCATCGATCAGGGTGCTCCATTGAAAGCCCGAAAGGTCGTGCTTGAGCCTCGCGCACCCGATTTCGAATACAATGACGGCTCCATCGGGGTCATCGATAAGCTCGAAAACAGGCGCCTCAAATTCATGAACGAATCCGATCGTTCCATGTGCATTGACCAGGATCAAGGACTGACCGGCAAGAACAAGGATTCTGTTCCCAGCCACCCATGCGGATGGCTTGATTCCCGTACTTGGGAATCGGACCTCAAAATCCACGACGGCATCAGGAAGATCGGCGCAGAATCTCCACGAGACAAGGCCATGCGTCCCTTCTACGGCAAGCACGAAATCAGGAACGTTCCTTTCGTGCAAGATCTCTTCTCGGGTAACTACCTTTTCCATAGAGCGCCGCCCTAAGCTCCTCTAAGGCGTGCAGCGCTCACATGCCCAATCGCGTTTCTTTAGTCTTTCACGCCATTCTGCTCGATGAGCTGGTTGAGCCGCTGCTTGAAGGCCTGAGGATTCGCGATGAACGGCACCGGAACGCTGTTCCCCCCGATGCCTCCCACGACGATGGAGCCGAAGCCAAGAATCCGACCGACCACACTTTGGTGAAAATTGATGCCCTCGAGACGGTCGATCCGCTTCTCGAACGTCTGGCGGCGGATGAAACCGAACTTGGCGATGATGCGCTTGTCGGTTATCGCCAGTTCGGTAGACGCCTTGGTGATAAAGGCCGCGATAGCCTGCACGAGCGCGATCAGCAGGAGAATGGCGCCGATACCGATGGGCAGCGTAAGAAGGCCAAGGATTCCGAAAATGATCGCGGAGGCGTAGATGCCCCAGTGGACTTCGGCTTCGTAGAGCACTTTCTCGCCCGCAAGCAGGTTTTCGTCGACGTAGTTGCCCATGGAACGCATCCCCTCCCTTGAATTCCTATTTTTAGTAAAAGGTGAATTCCTGCCGGCGGCAACCTCAGCAAGCTGAAAGGGCATTCCGCGAACCCCGCCAGCGGGCTATGCTGATGCCGTTGTCCGTCTTGAGGCGAAATCCGATGGTAAATTCGAACACACCGCCCCTGCGGCAGCCTGACGGCAAGCTGAACCCCGACTGGGTCGAGGCCCACAACGCCCGGGTCAAAGCCTTCTGGGCGGAGATCGATCCCCTGATCGAGGCGATGACGGACGACCAGTGCCGGGAAGCGGTCCGGCTCGGCCACGAGGAATGATTGAGCATGAACCAGATCGCCGAACGGATGAAAGCGGGGATCGGCGGCGACTGGGATGACGAATACAATCCGGGTGTCGGTACCGCCATCTTCCAGGAAGCCCTCAAGCGGCTGGACGTATACGACGCGGACTTCCGTCCTCGGCCGGAGCGTCAGTCCATGGGCGAGCTCGAAGGAGCGGAGGTCTTCTACCTGACGGACGCTGGCGAGTACGAGGTGGTCGTTGGCGAAAGGAGCGAACGCTTCCGCGCGCTCCACCGTCCGAAGTTCGGCATGGACGTCGACGACGTGGCCCGGGCCGGGCGCATCGCCAAGGCGCTGACGGACGTTTCGGCCGGATAGCGGGCCCTACCTTCCACAGGCGGGGGCCGAAGGCTCGTCGGCGGCCTCCTGCCCGTACAGCTTCGACAGGTCCCGGGCGCGGCCGGAGATGGCGTCGACGAGACGGCCCACGACCTCGTGGTCGATGCCTTCCTCGCGCAGCCGCTCGGCGCAGTCAGACGCGAGGTCGGGCATGGATGCGAGCTGGCGGCGGATCGCCTCCATAGTGAACTCGGCGCCGACCTTGGCTGCCGTCGCGCACCTTTCCCAGTGCCGGGGCATCACTTCGTTGATCGGGTAGACCCTGTCGATCCTCATCGCCAGCCTGATATCGCGCATGTTCGCTTCGATCTCTCCCTCGCCGAGATGCGGCAGGATGCTGGAGATGTCGTAAAGCGGAGCGAGGCGGGCCTCAGCGCGCGCGCCGAGCAACATGGAGTAGTTCTTGGCATGCGCGTCGGTGCCGCCGATGATCCAGTTGAAGACGTTCGCCTCCATGAAAGTCCTGCGGTCCCGAACGGGATCGTTGGAGGCAGGTAACACCTGGTTCGAGATCGTGACGACGCCGGGGCCGCCCTGGTTCTCGTATTTCGAGGACGGCATGACCGCCAGCGCCTGGCACATGTCCTCCTGATGGATGCGGACGACCTTGCCGTCGATGTTGCGGCGGTCGTAGCGCGTGACGACGATGGCCTTCTCGCCGGCGAACTCGAGGACCTGCGTCTCCGCGGCGTCCATGCCCATCATTCGGGCGAGCCGCAGGCAGAAGTGCTCGTTTTCGGTATGGCCGTTCAGATGCGGCATCGGCGGCTTGAAGATATGGGTCGTCGGCGTGTCTCCGGAAGGCACGCCCCAACGGCCTGCGACGGCGTCGAAATGGAAGGCGGTCTTGGCCTGCGCGCCGCCAAGGCTGAACTGGCCGAAGTCGCCGTACTTGCGGGTGGCCGCCCCGTCGATCCGCAGCTCCCGCAGCCGCTCCCCGATCTCTTCGTCGGTGAGATAGTCCAGCTTCTCGCCGCGGATCGCGCTGCCGTCCTGCGGAATGAACTGCACGGCGCCCGCGCAGTCCTGCCCGACGTGCTTGAGGAGCGAGAACGCGTTGCGTGCAGACACCTGGAACTTCTGCGCCCACTTGGAAAGGGTCTGCTCGTTGTCGGGAAGCAGTCCCCAAAGGAAAGCCTCGACGACCCTGCCCTCGTGGGTCTTGCGGATGGTCGGCATCGACAGCGACAGGGGGATGGCGACCTTGCCGTTCATCCACTGGTCGGAATAGGAAAAGGACAGCTTTCCGCCCTGCAGCTGCCGAAGGTCCCCGACGTGGCGGCCGGAGATGTAAACGTCGAGCGCGTCGATTGATTTCGCGGTCATGTCCAGCTCCTTAAAGCGTGTAGGGCGGAATGTCGTCGTCGTCGACGGATTCCGATGAGCGCCTGGCATCGTCTCCTGCCGTCGGCGACGGAAGGTCGAAGTTCATCTCCACGCCGAGAGCCGTCAGCGCCAGCAGGACGTTGCCGATCTCGGCGGTGGGCTTGCCGTTCTCGATCCAGGAAACCCATGCCTGGGTGACGTTGATCATCTTGGCGAGCTCCGCCTGCGTCAGCCCGCGTTGCGCGCGCGCCTCCTTGATCAGGATACCCACATCCTTAACCGTCCTGATCCTCATCGCATCTTCTCCCTGCTGTCTTCTCTTATATTCGTTCGTATATAGGATGGTGTCAATATACGTTCGTATATATGGCCCAATTATATGCGTTCGTATATAGAAAGAAATTATATGCGCTCGTGTATATGGAGGGCCTCAAAGGACCTGGCCGGACAACCGATTCTTCCCGCCTGCCGGCGTTTGCACGCAGGAAGAGTTCGCGAGACCATCCAGTGAAGGCTTGCAGGGGACGGATTCATGGGCGGTTTTCTCGTCGGCATACTGTTCGTGCTGGCCCTCTATTATCTGCTGAAGATCGCAGTCTTCGTCGGCATCATCGCGGCCGCAGCGATGAGCCTGCGTGCGGTCTTCAATGGCAAGAAATCGCAAGCGGCCATCTGGATGCTTGTCGCAGCTGCCGTCATCGGCGGCATCTGGATGGACCGATACAGGGTGGAAACGGAACTGAGGGAAAGCCAGGCCCAGCTCGCCAAGGTCCTTCCAGCCCCTATCCAGCCGAACAGGATTCCCGCCGAAATTCGGAACGTCGTCGTGCCGCAAGAAGAAAGCCACGACGTCTTTCGATGGCTCACATCGGGATGGATGGACAACGTCTACGCCTTCGATGAGGCCGGGCAGATGCGCAGGTACGCACTGTCCTACGGGGAAGACTGCGAAACGCGCGACATCGAATTCGACCGCAGGTTTGCGGAAGCCCATCTCAGCGGAGTGTGCATTTCCAGCGTCGCGAGCGGCCTGCCACCCATCTATGTGTCCACCCGGACCGAAAGGGTATCCTCCGATGAGCGGGTGTTCCGTTCGAACGGCACAAGCACGGGGAAATGGTCCTATAAGGGCAAAACCCTTTTTGCGTTCAGAAACGGCGAGGAAACAATCCTCGACCGAACGGTCCACACCGAAATCATCTGCAACACGGAACTCCAGCGCTACCTGTTCGACGCCCGCTACGCCGGATGCGGCCATACTGGGAATTTCACGAAGAACTACCTGGCCGAGTATATGGGAAAGCAAAGGCTGGAATGGCTCGCCGCCGTAAAGGAATACAGGGTTCCGGACGTCGGACTCGAGCTTCAGCTCGATCTCGCTGAAAGCGCGGTGAACCAGATTAAGGATCAAGGATTCGCCTCCATCGACATCAAGGTCGTAAGGGGCGTCTTGAGCAGCCTGGAGACCGTGCTCCAGAAGGATCAGTCCACCGGCCGCATCGCCAGGCTGGCGAAAACGCTCAGGGACCTGCCGGACGCCCCTGACGAGGTGAAGCAGCGGACGCTCCGGATGCTCGAACGCATCGGCGGGTGAACGCGTTCGCCCGCCGCCATATTGCCTCGCCGCCGCCGTCCAACTATTTTCATGAAGGACTCGTACGGACGACGAAGGATTCGACATGCAGGCACTCGCCCGCCTAACGCGTACAGCGCTCGCCACCGCGCTTTCGCTGTCGCTCGCCTTGCCTCCGGCATTCGCCGGCAAGGGCACATACGTTTTCCGCTACAATTCAGGCTTCGTTTCCATCAACGCGGGCGAGCCGGAGGTTCCTTCGAATCCTGACCAGTACGACGTAACGGCCCGGTTCTTCGGCGTGAAGGACCAGCCTTTCGAGGCGAGGATTCCGACCAAACCCGGCGCGCATGTCGTTTCCTGGAAAATCGAAAAGGGAACCCTCCCGGCGGGGCTTTCGCTGGATGAAGCCACCGGAACGATCTCGGGCACGCCGACGGAAACGGCCGACGGCCGTTCCCTTTCGGTGCGCGGCTACGCCCCCTCCGGAGCCATGGGCACCTACGCCTCGGTCAAGATCGACCTCGTGCAGGTTGGTTCCTACGCCCGGCAGCAGATAGCCTACGGGCATACGGGCAAGACCTTCCATGTCGACCTCGCGAAGCCGAGCGGCGTGACCGTCTACACATGGACCCCGGAGACGCCAACCCCCGACTGGATGACTGTGGTCAACGGCATGCTGTCGGGAACGCCTCAGGAAGCCGGGACATGGCCGCTGGCTTTCTCGGGCCTCGACTACTCGGGTCGCGAGGTAGCGTTCGCCTATGGGCAGATCGTGGTCGAGGACGGGCCGCAAGTGGCCTTCATCGCCGACGAGACCCATCACCGCGACCAAGATTTCCATGCCGCGGGCCGTGTCGCCTACAAGCTCGGCGAACTCCGCTGGGAGCTCGAAGGCGTCCGCCCCAGAGGGCTGGCGTTCAGATCCGAGGAAGGCGTTCTGGAAGGGAACGTTCCCACCTTTGACACCTCGCTCGCGTTCCGTCTCAAGGCCATCGATACGGACGGGACTTCGGGACTGTCGAACTGGTTCTCCTTTACGACGCTGCCCGCCGAACTTGCCCTGGACGACGTGCCTACCCAGCACCTGACGCTGAACAAGGCCGGAGGCTTCTCTTTCCGGGTTACGGACACGGCCGGAACGCAGGACTGGAGCGTCGTAGCGGGAACCCTCCCCGACGGCATGTCGATCGATCCGTCGACAGGCAGGGTGTCGGGCACGCCGACCAAGACCGGAACATGGCCGGGCGTAGTCGTCCAGCTAACGGACGCGAGCGGCTCCCAGCAGAGCAACGCGTTCGACGTCGTCGTGGACAGGGATCATCTGACGGCCTCGGTCGACCCGACGGACGCGCGCATCGGAACGCCCTTCACGGGCAGGCAGCCTTCGCCGTCGGGCGGAGAGGCGCCCTACACCTATGCCCTCGCGGACGGGTCCTCCCTTCCCGAAGGCGTGACGCTGGATGCGGCGACGGGCGTGCTGTCGGGCACGCTGTCCGAGACGGGCGAACAGTCACCCATACTGACGGCGGTCGATTCCACCGGACATGTCGGAAGTCCCTTCGCTTACGGGCTTGTCGGATATGGTCCGCTTTCGGCGTCGATAGGCCAGCCGGAATACGTCGCGGAACGCCTGTCCCCGGCCAAGGTCCTGCCGACGGTCGCTGAATACACGGCGATGCCGCCGTTCTCATGGTCCCTTTCTCCCGCATCGCCGCCTCCTGGCATGTCGCTCGACATATCGACGGGCGCAGTCGCCGGAACGCCGACGTCCGTCGGAACCTACGGCCCCTATGCCTTGACCATCCACGACGCCTCCGGGGCTACGGCGTCAACCGCGCCGTTCACGGTCAAGGTCGAGGAGATACCCGACATCGAGATCCAGTCCTCGGACAAGGAGATCGAGAGGATGATCTCCGTCGAGGTTTCGGCGGGCAAGCCTCTCCATGCGGTCGGCCAGACGGTCTGGGAGCTCGATCCGTCTTCGGCGGCGCTGCCTTCCGGCCTGCGCCTCGATCCCGACGGCGCATTCCGCGGCAGGATATCGGCCACCGCGCCGGTTCCAGGCGTCGTGGTCAGGGTCACGGACTCAGAGGGACGCAGCGGGTCGTCTTCGCCGTTCAGCATCGTCCCGGTCGCGCCGAAACCGATGGAAATGGCGGCAGCAGAGCTGACGTGGCCCGCCGGATTCGCTTTCACGGCGAAGATCGAGCCATCCAATCCCGCGGGTGAATGGACCGCGGCGGCCAGCGGGCTTCCGGCCTGGCTGTCGCTCGACCCGGAAACGGGTTCCTTGGCGGGCACGGCTCCGGCCGAAGGTACATACGGCCCCTATCAGGTCACGGCCACGGACGAAATGGAGAGGACGGCTACTGCGTCATTCACCCTGACCGCGACCGGTCCGTTGGCGCTCTCGCTCCAGAGTCCTGTGGACATCCACCGTCTCGAGACGGTTTCCGGAATAGGCCCGGCCGCGTCGAACGCCGTCGGCTCGGTATCGTGGAGCCTGTCGGGCACGCCGCCGAAGGGGCTGGCGTTCGACGCGTCCTCGGGGAGCCTTTCCGGGACGGCGACGGCCGAGGGAACTTCCTCCGTCACGTTCACGGCCCGCGACGGAGCGAACCAGGTCGCCAGCCTGCCGGTCACGATAAGCGTCGGGCCGCGCCAGCCGCTGTCGGTCGCCTATAGCCTTCCGACGTTCCATGTCGGATCGTCCACCGGCCTTCCGGTCCTTCCGCAATCGCCGACGAACGCGGCCCTTCCCGCCACCTTCTCCGCATCGGGACCCCTTCCCGCGGGCTTGACCCTCGACGCGACGAACGGCGCGATCGGCGGCGTGCCGTCGCAGGCGGGACTCTACGAAGGCCTTTCCATCTCGGCGCGCGACGCCGAAGGAGAGACCGCGTCGAGCGGCCCGCTATCCATCCGCATCGAGCCGCAGTCGAACATACTGGTCCGCTCACCCGTCGAAAGGGCCATGCGCCTCGACGCCTATGCCCAGACGTCGCCGATAGCCGTAGAGAACGCGGTTCCCCCGCTTTCCTTCACCACCGGAGACGGATCGCCGCTCTCCGATCCGGACGGCCTGGTGCTGGCGGCTTCAACGGGATCGCTTTCCGGCGTTCCGCACACTCCGGGAGAACGGTTCCACAGCCTCAAGGTCACCGACAGCATGGGGAGGACGGCCTCCTTCAGCCTGAAGCTGAACGTCGTGGGCGACCTTTCCGTTTCCATGGCGGACGTTTCCGCCAACAGGTACGCCCCATTGCCGGCAAGCGTCGCCCCGGCCGTCGCCAACGCGGTCGGAACGGCTACCTATTCGATCTCGCCAGCTTCGCTGCCGGCCGGACTCTCGTTCAACGCCTCGAACGGCAGGCTGTCGGGCGCTCCGGAAAACGAAGGAACGTACGGTCCGTTCACGCTGTCCGTGCAGGATTCGACGGGCCAGACGGCTTCGGATACCTTCAGCGTCATCGTAGGCCCTCGCCTTGCCCTGTCTGCGGCGTTCCCCGCCGCGAGCACCAACGCGATCGCGCACCAGAGCTTCTCCACCACGCCCAAGGCCGTGAACGCCATAGGGACGGTTTCCTGGGCGTTGCAGTCAGGCGACCTGCCTGAGGGGCTTTCGCTCGACAGCCAGACAGGCCAGATTCGCGGCACCCCCGTTTCCCTCGGAACGACGGGCGGCATCGTGCTCGTCGCGACGGATTCGACCGGAGCCACCGCGGCGACCCCGGCCCTTTCGATCACGGTCGCGCTCAACGGCCAGCCCATCAGCCTGGTGACGAAGAAGCTTACCTGGAAGCAGGGAATGGCCTTCTCGACCGCTGTTCCCACCGTTGCCAACGAAATCGGTGACATCTTCTTCAGGTCGCCTCAGGCGGAAGCCCTCGGATTGACGGTGGATCCGGCGACAGGCGTGATTTCAGGCACGGTGGCCGAGCCCGGAACCTACGTGGTCGACCTCAACGTGACGGACTCGACCAACCGCGTGACTTCGGAACCCGTAACGCTGGACTTGATGCCGCGCCTGCGGCTGACGGCGAAACCGATCTACGCAACGGTAAGCCAGTCCTTGCCGACGACGAAATCCGCCACGGCCGAATACGCCATTGGTCCGGTGACCTACGCCTTGCAAGGCGCGCTTCCGATGGGCGTTTCGCTTCAGACGAACGGCTACCTGACGGGCACGCCGACGCAGCTTGGCCTGTTCGAGAACATTGTCGTCACGGCGACCGACTCGACCGGAGACACGGCGACGTCGAATCCGTTCACTTTCGAGGTCCTGGACAACGGCAAGGTGCCGACGATTACGGCCATGCCTGCCATTCCGGTCCTGAAGGTCGGAACGGCGATGGCCGCCGTAACGCCCGCAGTCAGCTTCAAGAAGCCGGGCGACGACGTCTACACGCTGAACAAGCCGCTGCCCGACGGACTGGTCCTCGATCCGGCGACAGGGCGCATTTCCGGCACTCCGGCGTTGGGCAGCCAAGGCATATACGACGGCTACGTTCTGAGCGTCGCCGACTCCCTTGACCGCGGGACCTCGACCGACGAATTCGCGATAAAAATCCGCCATCAGCTGAACCCTGTTCTCACGGTCACTCCCAGCACGGTCTACTATCGCGTCAACGTGCCGTTCACGGCGCCTGTCCCGACGTTGACCAACACCGAGGCGTTCATCGGAACCCCCGTGTTCTCGATCACCGGAACGACTGCCGGACTGACGGTGGACCCCGTGACCGGCGTGATCTCCGGCACGATCAGCACCAACCGCGCCGTCACGCTGGCCGTATCGGACGACATCGGGCAGGTCACGACGAGAAGCGTGAGCCTGAATTCAACGAGCCTGCAGTTCACCTTCTCGTCGCAGACGCTGACGGAAGGGCAGGCGGTCGACTACATGCCCGTGACCAACCTGCCTTCGGCGGAAGCCCGGTACTCATGGGCTTCCCAGGTGGAAGGGGTTCTCCCGCAGGGGCTGTCGATGGACCAGGCGACGGGACGCGTCACCGGAACCATGCCGTTCGGCACATACTTCCTGAAGGCGACGCTGACGGACTCGGGGACCACGGTGCTGTCGCCGACCGGAACCACCTACGCAAAATGGGTTGGCAAGAGCTCCGTGCCGCTCTCCGAAGCCGTATCTTTCGCTCCGTTGACCGAGCAGGACAATGGCGCGCTGGTGGAATCCAACATCGTTCCGATCACGCAGCTCGCTTCGGCCGTCAATGCATCCGCGGTGGCGCTTGACGGTGGCATTCCGCAGATACGCACCTGCTACGACGCCAACTGCCTTCAGGAAAAGTCTACCTGGAGCACCGCCCTCCATTCAGTCGACAACGGCGAGTTCGTCCAGTTGCGCATCGGCGTCTCCAATGGAAGCCTCCAGACATACCGAGTCAGCCTGAACCTGTCCGGCGGAGCGGGCGCCGGCATAGCTCCATGGTCGGTCACCTCCAAGGAACGCGAAGGCCTCGTCGATGCGTCCACCGTCCTTCCGCAAAGCGTTTTCCTCGGTGAAACGACGCCGCTGGAGAACTGGCAGGATCTTTACGACGGCGACGGAAACGGCTCCAAGTATCTCAGCGGAAACAGCTACGTAACCTACGATTTCGGGAAGCCTGTATCTTTCAGCTCATATTACGTGAAGAAGAGTTCGACCAGTTCTTCATTCACCCATTACCTGATGATAGATGGTCCTGATGGATGGGAGACTGTGCATCAGACCACATCCACAGGACAGTTCGATCTGGGCAAAACGGTCGTCGCCCAGAAAATACGCCTAAAGCTGAGCAATTACGCCAACACCATCTATGACTTCCGTATCGGCACGGGAGGAGCGCACAGGTCACCAACGCTCGTGGCAGCTACCCCTCTTGCGACCCTGTCGGGTTCGCAACAGAGCATCCAGCTATCGGCTTCCGCCTATGACAGCGCCTACGTATCCGGCAACGGGCTTACCTTCGCAAAGGTTTCAGGAAACCTTCCCGCGGCAGCTACGCTCTCGCCTGACGGCCGCCTGTCCCTACCCTCCCGGACGGAAGCCGGGGCCGGAAACTGGCGGTTCACCGTAAGGGCGACCGACAACGCCGGCTTCGCCACCGAGATGGAGTATTTCCTGTTCTCCCCGGGAGCCGACGCCGCAACGGTGATGCCGACGTCGGTTGCCCCGGCCGCCGACGTGTTCAGGTACTACGACGGAAAGCTGGAAAGCGTCGCGTTTATCGGCAATGGATATACGGTGACGTTGAATTTCGACCGTTACGTAACCTTCGACAGCGTCTACCTGTACGCCTCGAGGGAGGGACGCGTTGAAGTCGACGTCGACGGTAAATGGGTAACGGCAATGTCGGTCGGAGCGTCCGCAGGCGCGGGCGTGAGGACCGGAACGACGACATGGACCACCAAGTCCGTCCGTTTCGTAAACACGAACTACACCTATTCAGCGAGCGTTTACGAGTTCAGGGTCGGGGCCGGTCCGGCACTCGCTCCCCCGGTCTTCAACCAGGGGACAATGCTGGCGGACATCCAATCCTCCGCATCCTCTGTGCAGATCGACGCGAACGCCGCGCAAAGCCCCTACCTCGAAGGCAACGCCCTGACATACGCCATCATTGCCGGAGCGCTGCCTCCCGGTGCGACTATGGATTCCCACGGCCTGCTCGAACTCCCGTCAAAGGCGTCTACGGGAGCAGGAAGCTGGGCGTTCACCGTCCGGGCGACCGATGCATTCGGCTACATCGCGGAAAAGCAGTTCATCGTGAACGCACGAGGCGTTCCTGCCGCCTCCGTCTTCCCCGTGTCGATGACCGCCACCATCAGCCAAGACACCATGAACAAGCTCTACGACGGCAGCGTTTCCAGCGTGGTCGCCTATCTCGACACAGCGCGATCCGTAACGCTCAACTATGGCCAATACGTCGATTTCAACAGCTACTACGCCGCGCTGTCCAACGTACGGAGCTACAAGGTGGAAGCATTAGTCGGCGGTCAATGGATTCCGGTGAGTCCTTCGACCAACGCTTCAGGCCTCTTCCAGCTGAACGACACATGGACGGCCAAGCTGATCAAGATAACCGGCACGGAAAGCAATTACGGCTATCTGAGCGAGTTCAGGCTCGGCAACGGTCCCTCCGTCGCCTATCCTGCATTCGTTCAGGCGGAAGGGAGCCTGGCCGATCTAGGCGATACGGCTTTCTCGGTGCACATCGAAGCCTCGGTGGCGAACACGCCGTACGTCGCCGGCAACGAAGCAACGTTCTCGATCGTGGCCGGCGCACTTCCGCCGGATTCGAACCTGGCGGCCGATGGCACCCTTTCCCTCCCCGCGAAAGCCGGTGTCGCGGGAACCTGGCTGTTCACGGTCCGTGCTACCGACAAGCTTGGATTCGCTTCAGACCGGCAGTTCCTGGTGAATTCCCGTGGCGCAGACGCGGCAACGAAAATGCCCGTTTCCGCCACTCCGATCACCGCCGACAAAATCCCTCTGCTGTATGACGGCGTGACGACCGCCTCGGTCGCCAACATCGACACCTCACCATCCCGATGGGTTACCCTCGACTTCGGAGAATATGTGAGCTTCGACAGGTTCTACATCGCCAACGCGACTTCCTCGGGGGTCAACTTCAAGGTGGAGGCATTCATCGGAGGAGAATGGGTGCTGTTGAAAAGCGACACACTCGCGGGCGGTCACGAATACGAACTGGGGACCACGTGGACGGCTAAGTTCGTCAGGATTTCAAGCACGACGAACTATTATTTCTACCTGTCGGAATTCAGGCTGGGGCAATAGCCGCGTTGGAGTCGCAACCCGTCAGGGCTTCGCTTCCAACGTTCCAGTCAGGACAGGCTCGTCGAAGCTCCACTCAGGCTTCGCCAGGCCTTCCTGTGTAACGGCATAGGGCCAGCCTTCAACGACCCTGATGCGCTGCACCTCGACGTCCTCGCGGGACAGCTCGTCGGCGAAAGCGTGCGCGGCTGAAAGGTGCTTGAAGACGTGGCGCTGCAGCCAGCCCGTGCCGCGATCCTCGCGGAAACGGGTCTCTCCCCTGTCCACCGGCTTGCCTTCGCACAGGACGACGTAGCCCGGCCGTGACTCGAACAGCCAGGAATGTGCGTATGCCTCCTCGTCGACGGATGCCGCCTCCCGTTCCGCCATCCTGACCTGGTCCTGAAGGAAGTCTTCCTCGCGCCAGTTGAAGTCCTCTCCCTTCGCGTCGAGCTTGTCCGCGCAATGGCGCCGATAGGACATCCTTTCCAAAGCGTGGTCGTCCGCAAGGTCGAGCCAGGCCGCCGCGACGATGCGCATGTCCCTCCGGAGAAGCCTCTCCGCCGCGGCCGACACCATCTTCCCGACGGCCTGCTCCAGCGCCCTGTCGCGGTCGCCCTCGTCGAAGGGAGCGGCACGGCCATAGACGTCGAAAGATGGAGGAGCCAGGACGACGTCTACGGAATGGATATCGAAGCCCGGCTTCAGCTTGGCGGTTCCGTGCACGCTCACCGGAATGCCGAACGCAAGAAGGCTGTGCCCGTCATCGGTGTGAAACAGGAGCTGACGGTCGCGTTCCAGATGGAAATGGACCGGCGTGCCGTTCACCTCCTCGGTTCCGACGTGGATGGGCTGGCCGCGGTTCCTGCGGGATACGAGGGTCATGGAAGTCTCCTGATGCCATTCCAAGGATCGACCCAGGAAAAGCAATCAGCAAGTTGCGCTCGGTGTCTGGAAAGAGGATGTTTTTTGGAAGGAGAGCACATGCAACACCCATGGCCACACTGGTTCCTTGCACTTTGGGCTGGCTATAATGGTCTACATTCTAACGTTTAGGTCGTTTTTTGGGTGTAATCATTAGAAGGTAGACGCGATGAGCTGTCTTGACCCCCATACAGCCCGCGACTTGGTCCAGTGCCGCCTTCTCGGCGCGATCTTCTCGCACTCGCTTCGAAACGAAGTGGTTCTAAAGGGCGGTTTCGCGATGCGCGTCATGGCTGGAAGCGTTCGCTACACCAAGGACTTGGACCTCGAATCCTATTCATCGGTTCCGATGAAACTGGTCCAAAACTGCATCCGTAAGGCCATCGGCGACCTTCGGGGTTCTGGTCTGATCGCCGACCTGACCATGACGGAGCCGAAACAAACCGAAACCACCCAACGCTGGAAAATCGGCGGGCGTGTCGGCGATCAGGACATCCATCTTACCGTGGAAGTCTCACGCAGAGGAGCGGAGCCACCGGAGCAGATCGAGCGCACTACATACGATTCCGGAGACGGACTTGGCCCTGTACCAGTGGCATGTATCGCCCTGCCCTCCATTTCGGCCGCGAAGGTGGATTGCCTGCTGAATCCCAACAGGGAGGCTCCGAGGGACATCTATGACCTGTTCCTGTTGATCAAGATGGACATCCGGCCAAGCCCCAAAGCCATAGCTGAATATGGCCGCGACCGTCTGGTCGAAATGAGGGAATCTCTCTGGGCCAAGCTGGAGAAAATGGACTATGAGATTGCCCGGCAGAGCCTTCTCGGCTTTCTCCCTTCTGAAGCGGCACAGTCCCTTACGCCAGAAGTTTGGGACGAAATGCGCCTAGTAGTGGACGACAAGATTCGCGAATGGCTGGACGAGGCGATCAACGGCGACCAAGGGCCGCCAGAGGAAACGGACAGGCAAAATGCTGAACTGGCACAAATCGCTGTTTGAGGCCCTTCGCAAGCCCGGTGCATCACGCATTCTTACTTTCTCCGAAATCGTAGAGAAAGCGGAGAAGGAACGGAAAGGCATAAACGCGAAATCCGTAAGGTCCTTTGTTAAGAATGCCGAAAGCGCCGGTTTGTTGAAGGTCGCCCGGCAAGGGCTTTGGCTGAATATGGGTGCAACTCCCTCCCCCTCACTTGCCGAGGCGGCGCAACGCATGCGCTCGGGGTCTGTCGTAAGCCTCCAGTCGGTTCTCGGGGACGCCGGAGTCCTTAACAACTTCTCCTCTCAGGTCTATGCGGTCATCCCTGTACGGGAGGGTTCGGCCAATCCCGCCACTGGAAGCATCATCGCCGGCGGCACGATCTTTCATTTCAAGGCAATTTCCGAACGCATTCTGGAAGGTGGAGAAAGGCATGACCGCCTGGCAATGACGTATTACCCAAGGGCTACTGCGGAAGCGGCCCTGATACATTGGATCTACCTCGCTATGTCGAAAGGCAGCTCGATGAAGATGCCCGACACCCAGTGCGACGTCTCCATGCTCGACATGGACCGCCTCGAAAGGCTGGCGGATATCGCCGGGGTCAAGGAAGCGACTTTCGACTGGATCGAGCGATGCCGGGAGCGCGAGGAACTAGACGACGAACAGTCCGGCTGGCATGGGCCGGCCTGAGGAAGGACGCTGAAATGGAAGAGACGACCGAGATCAAGTACGCCCTCAGGCATCTGCGGACGGGAGTGTTCGCCCGGCTTCACGCGGAATCGAACATCGGCAAGGATTTCTGCGGCGA
>Ga0222422_100204_pt1 | contig 33783 bp, 39 predicted proteins | sample 3A1ome_FD_182469 | JGI IMG/M metagenome (GOLD analysis project Ga0222422, IMG submission 182469) | Enriched microbial communities from leaf-cutter ant dump, University of Wisconsin, Madison, United States - 3A110A (version 2) | ecosystem: Environmental > Terrestrial > Nest > Insects nest > Nest...
CCGAACACGTCAGCCCCTCCCCCTAGCCGAAGCCCCAGGCACGCAGAAGGACGGGCGTCCCGCTATCCGTGAAGCCCGAGCCTGGCGAACGCCGTGCAGACATGCTCGCACTGCTGCAGGCAGTCCTGCTCGACCGTGTGATGGGTCCCCTTGTAGGACACGCCCGCCATGTCGAAGGCCGTGCGGGTGTCGCGGATATTGCGGAATTCCCACGGAACGTCGAGGCCAACCGCCTCGAGCGCATAACCAAGGATTCCCGGATCGAAGGGAGCGCCGTGCGCCCACACGTTGACGGGACCGCTGGCGGGAAGCCCGCGGAACCATTGAATGAAGTCCATTCCCGCCCGGGCGAGGCTGTCGGTCCCCTTGAATGCCTCGTCCTGCGCCTCGCGCGGCTGCCGCAGCCAGAAGCGCATGGCTCCCCCCTCGATGACGAGGCCCGCCTCGAGGCTGCTTTCGAGGCTCGCCGCACGAACGAAACGGTGGGCCTTCGAGATTTCCTGACCTTCGCCGGGAACCCAGGGCTTGCGCGGGTCGTAGGCGACTCCTCCGATGGCGAGGACGGCGCAGCCCGGCCTCACGCCAAGGGTCTCGATATCGATCATGACGTCGGTTACGGGTTCCATGTTCTGCCTTTCCAAGGATTCGATCTCGACTTCTTCTGCCTTCAAAATGAATCCTTGTCAACAAATTTGGAATGCGCTACAAGGACGCCAAATGGAAAGGCATCACATGCAATCAACGAAACCCACCAGCTCCCAGCACCGCGACGGCACCAGGATCGACCATCCCGCTTTCGCGATCGTATCCGCATCCCGCATCACCGGCGGCTCCACGACGCTGTTCGGCTCCCCTGTCCGGGTCGGTTCCTACGTCGAGCTTTCCATCAGCAGGGCCCATGCCGACGTGAGGTACATGCGTGAGGGATACCGTGCGGACGACGGCATCGCCACCGTTCGCATGAGCGAGACCCAGTGGGCGGCGCTGATTTCGCGCATGAACGTCGGGGAAGGCGTTCCCGCGACCCTCTCCGTCGGTCCCGCGAAGGATGCGCGTTACGAGCGCTATCCGGAGATCGAGGCGGAAACGGACGCCGAGCGGCGCGCGGCCGCCATCGACCAGACCCTGAAGGAGAACCTCGCCCTCGTCATGGACACCGTGGCGAAGATCAAGGACATCGCCGACGTCAAGGGCACCATCCCGAAGACCGAGCTCAAGGAAGCGCTCCGGAAACTGGAATCGGCCCTCGGCAACGCGCCGAAGAACTTCAAGTACGCCGCGGACGAGATCACCCGGCACATGGACAAGGTCGTCACGACCGCCAAGACGGAGCTCAACGCCCACGCCATGGCGCTCGGCTTTGAATCCGGCGGGATGCTCGCCATCGACGACAGGACCGAATAGGGCCGGACGATCAGGGAGACGACGGTGAAGAACGATCAGTGGAAGGTTGTGGACCGCGATGGCCAAGACGTCCTGACGGCACAGGCCGTCGATTCAGCGGCCAAGCTCGAACGGATTGCGCCCCGCAAGATCGCGCAGCGCGAAGCGAGAAACCTCGTCAACGTCGCCGCGGGCGATGACCCGGTTTACGCCATCAGAGCTTGACCGGGCCAGTCAGCGCCGAAGCATGCTCACTTCGTAGTCCGGCAGGGGGTTGAAGGGCACTTCCGGCATGTCGACCGCCGCCTCGGCGATGATCTGCTCGACGTTGCGGTACTTCCCGACCTTGGAGGCGATGATGTTCCTCGCCCGCTGGTGGAACTGGCTGACGGTCAGTGCCTTCCCGTGCTTTCCCTTGAACAGGTTCGCATTGTAGCGGGCCGCCTTCGGGAAAACCTTCTTCGCCACCGCGTCCGGCTTCTCGTCAACCTTGGCGAGAAGCTTGCCGGCTCCTCCGGTCCCAAGGAAATGCGGGAGATAGATGTCGTCGTCCTCGATCGAGCGGTCGAGCTTCGCCTCGATGCGCGCACGGGCGTCGAGCAGGTTCTTCGCGGCGAGGGCCGCCGAGAGGTAAGGGCTTCTACGCAATTCAAGGATACGGTCCTGTTCGGCCGGGTCGTCCAGGTAGTAGAAAGTCCGGTCACCCTTGACCACCGACTTGATGTCCTTCGCCTCGTCCGCGAGGCCGAACTCCTTGCCGTGAAGGCTCACCGCCTCAAGCCAGGACTGCTCGATGAACTGCATCAGGCCGAGGGCTGTTCCCTTGTGAGGCCGCGCGTTGATGTCGAAGGCCGATTCCTGTTCTGCGATCGCCATGAGCAGGTCGGACGGGAACCCCGTGTCGTTGGCGGCGCGGATGATTTCGGAGGCGACGAACTGCCTGACCTGGTAGTCCCCGAAGCTATGAAGACGCAGGCCGTCCGTCAGCCAGTCGATCTGGCGGTCGACCAGGGAGACCACCTCCTCGGCATGGTCGGATACGGCCGCGACAAGGGCCGCGCCGACCGTCAGGTTGGAGGCCAGGGCCGCCGGAGCCGTCGTATCCGCCGTATCCTTCGGCGGGGTCCGCTTCACTGCGGCATGCGGACCCGAATAGCTCGCCAGCGTCGAGGATTCATTTCCGGCAGGATAAGGGAGAACCGCCACGACGGCGGCGACGCCGATGCCCGCAAGGGCTTTCGCGATGTTTTTCCTCTTGCCCGTCAGGAGGGTCCCTCCGGCGGCGAAAAACTCTCGTGTACGTTCGAGCGTCGGCATGTCCCCCCTCTCGCCCCGCTATGAATCCCGGAGCAAATGCACGTCCATCTCGACAACATTGCCGCCGGCTCCAAAAGCCACAAGCAAAACCGTCGCGGATGCGGCGAGATAGCCCATGACCCCGTCAGGCACTGGCAGGGCCGTCATGCCTCCGGCGTCATGGTGGAAGACGATCTGTCCTGGCTGCAGCACGGCGTAATGAATCTCCCTGGCATGGAACTTCGGGCACGACGCCAGGACGTTGCCGAGCGTGTTCACCGCCCACTCGCACTTCTCCAGCGGCACATTCCTCATAAACGAATCCTTGCCCAACTCGAAATTCCATTGTGATTGGGTCTTGAATCCTTGGCAACGAATGAACACATCATCCTTGCGGACGCCTTTCGGGTCCGTGCGGGATGGCTTTCCCGCAGGAATGACAGTTGCTTCACAGGAGAACTGAGATGAAGACCTTCCAGCATCGCATTTTCGCAGACCCCCGTTTCACCCGCGCAGCCATCGGCTTCGACCGCGTTTTCGACTTGATCGAGAACCTGACGGACGCGGGCGGCAATTTCCCGCCTTTCGACATCGAGAAGGTGGACACCGACGGCTTCCGCATCACGCTGGCGCTCGCCGGCTACAGCGAGAGCGAGCTTTCCATCGAGACCGAAAACGACGTCCTGACCATCAAGGGCACGAAGGCCCAGGACACGGCCGAGCGCGAATACCTGCACCGCGGGATCGCCAACCGCTCCTTCGAACGCAAGTTCCATCTCGCTGACCATGTCGAGGTGAAGAGCGCGTCCTACGCCAACGGCCTGCTCGTCATCGACCTGAAGCGCGAGGTTCCGGAGGCCAAGAAGCCTCGCAAGGTCGACATCGTCAACGCGACGCCTGTGGAGACGGCCGAAAAGGCGGCGTAGGCTCCATCGCCCACAACGCAGAAAGGCCGCGGATCGCTCCGCGGCCTTTTCCTTGTCCGTCATCGATCTACGGCTTGCAGCCGCAGGTATGGCATTCTGCGGGCCCCGGAGCATTCTCCGGAACGGCGGGGGCCTCCCTCAGACCGATCGTCTGCAGGACGTTTCGCCGTTCCATCATCTGCGGCACCAGCACGTTGCGGACCCAGTTCCTCTCGATGGCGAGGTCCTGGTTGCTCTCGTCTTCGGCCCAGCGCAGTCCGCGGGCGGTCGCCTGGCGGACGATTTCCTCCTTGGGAACGGACAGGAAGGGCTTGTAGCGGCCGTCCCTGAACTTCTGCATCCGAAGCTCCGTTTCGGGATAACCTCTCATGAGTCGCAGGAGCACCGTCTCCAGCTGGTCGTTGGCGTGATGCGCGGTGACCAGCATCTCTTCGGGCAGCCTGTTCTCCTCGAAGAATGAGAAACGCTGACGGCGCGCTTCCGCTTCGAGGGACGAGGCGGACCTCATGGCCTCAGGGTCTCCCCGCCCGGACACGAAGGCGATGCCGTTCCCGGTACACCAGCCGCGCACCAACGCCTCCTCGCGGTCGGCGGCGGGCCGCAGCGCGTGATTGAAGTGCGCAACCCGGAAAGGCCGGCGGCACTGGCGGTGGAAGAAGTCGAGCATGAACATTGAGTCGACGCCGCCCGACACGCACAGAAGGTAGCGCTCGGATGAAGCGTTGATCTCGTCTGCGATGCGGCGCCATGCGATGGGCATATGTCGGTTTTCCTGTATCCAACCGAGGTTTCGATTTCGACTTAGGGCTCTTCCAGTGAAACTTGCAACTCAAACCAATAGTGATATATATCATCAATGCGGAGGTCGATCATGGACGAGGCAGAATGGAAATCGCTTTTGGCAACGGTGGACGAAATTCAGGAATGGTTTCCTGAAGGAGTCGCATATATCGGTGGAATTGCCGTATATGCCCATGCGACGGCAAAGGTTGAAACCGCAACGTATGCCGCCAAAAGCCACGATGCCGATTTCATGATCATGCTACCAGAATTCGTGGACCTTCGCGACATTGAGGTCCTGACTCCGAACAGGCAGCTTGGCAAACAGCAATTCGTAAAAAACGGCTTCGAATTCGACGTATATGTCGAAGGACAGAACAACCTATCCGTGCCAACCGCCGAAGTACTGGTCTCGTCGGAAAAGAAATCGGGACTACGCGTCGCGTGTTGCGAGCACCTTCTTATCCTGAAGGCGGCGGCGCTACTGGACCGTCGTGGCACTTCAAAAGGGGACAAGGACGAAGACGATGTTGTCCGTATCCTTCTGGTGGCCGATACCATCGACGAGGACAAGCTATACCGATTGACTGATGTCTTCCTCGGAGAAATCGAAAGGGCAGTTGCAGGTGATGCCGTCCTTCGTCTAGCGAGTGGAAACAAGCATCTGGTAAAAATGTTGAGGACCCAGGCGCAAGACCGACTCGCCGAAGTTCAGTTGGCCCATAAAAACAACTACGGCGGATGTTCCCCATGATCGACCCAAGGATACTCAGCGTAGACCCCGTCAGGCCGCCGATTCTAAAAAAGATTCCAGCCGGCCGACCTTATGATTTTTTCGAACTCGTGAATGACTCGGGAATGCGAAACGTCATTACGACGTCATCCCCTCCTGACATCAGGATTCACGCGGGGGACACCGATTTCAAAACCCCCTTTCCCGGCAAGGTCATCTATTGTCTCTCGGGTCCGAGCCTACCGATGGATAAGACAGATCGGGCAAGGGAAATTTTGCGGCGGCTCGCCTATGGCTATCATGACTGGGCAGCCAGAGAAGTGGTAAGCCGCTATCATCGAGACATAAAGAGAGCACAGACTAAGACAACCGAGACAAAACAGGGCGTTCTTCCCGCTTCAGTCCGAATTCGAAGGTATCTCCGTTCGCATCCCGGAGCTTCTGTCGGAGAAATAGCTGCTTCGACTGACATTGCTCAGCCCAATGTCTCCAGAACTTTGTCCCAGTGGCAAGCGTCGAAAACAGTTCGGCTTGAAAAGCATGGAAGGGCTGTCCTTTGTTTTCTTGTCGACGCTCCCGAGGAAGCATTAGGCACGGAACCGCTCTCTCCAACCCCCCGGTGAACGACTAAACCCGTTCACCGCATAACCGGGTCAGGCAGCCTCCGCCTACGCGGGCGATGCCATCGGCGTGATGCGCATGCTCATGAACGTCGTTTCGAAGGACAGCGCGTCCATGGCCGCCTTGAACATCTCGTAGGCGTCGGTTCGGAACTCGACCAGCGGATCGCGCGCGGCGATCGAGCGGAACGCCACGGTCGAGCGCAGCTCTTCGAGCGCCACGACGTGTTCGCGCCAGACCTTGTCGAGCGACTGCATCAACGCCGTCTTCTCGGCGAGCCTCATGACGCCCGGAGCGAACCTAGCCTCCACCGACGCCAGATGCGCGGCCGCCGCCGCCTCGATCCGCTCCTCGATCTCGGTCTCGGTCACGCCCTCTTCGGCAATCCATTCCTTGACCGGCAGTTCCATCTTCAGGAGTTCGCGCAGGTCGGCTTCCAGTCCGGCGCCATCCCACATTTCCGGATAGCTGTTCTCGGGGATGCGCTTGGCGACGATCATGGCGACGGCGTCGCGCCGAAGGTCGGAAATCCACTCCGACACGTCGGCGTCCGACATCAGTTGCTGGCGGTAGGCATGGATCGCCTTGCGCTGTTCGTTGACGACGTCGTCGTATTTCACGACTTCCTTGCGGATGTTGTAGTTGTTGGACTCGATGTTGCGCTGCGCCTTCTCCAGTCCTTTCGTGACCATCGGGTGGCTGATCGCCGCGTCGCCCGCCAGCCCGATCCGTCCGAGGGCCTTGCGGAATCCGTCCGTCGCGAACACGCGGGTGACGTCGTCTTCAAGCGAAACGTAGAACCGCGAGCGGCCGGGATCCCCCTGGCGGCCGGAGCGTCCCCTGAGCTGGTTGTCGATGCGGCGGCTTTCATGCCGCTCAGTGCCGATGACGAACAAGCCGCCCGCGGCGAGCGCCTTCTCCTTGAGCAGACGCACCTCTTCCCGGATTGCCGCTTCGCGCACCTCGCGCTCCGGACCCGGCTCGACCCCGGCGAGTTCCTCCTCGATGCGGGCCTCGGCGTTGCCGCCGAGCTGGATGTCGGTGCCGCGGCCGGCCATGTTGGTGGCGATGGTCACCGCCCCCGGAAGCCCCGCCCTGCTCACGATGCGGGCCTCCATTTCGTGGTTGCGGGCGTTCAGCACGCGGAAGACCTTGCCCGTCCGCGCGTCGTCGCCGGAGACCTCGGCGAACCCTTCCTTGGCAAGCCTTCGGGCCAGCGCCTCCGACTTCTCCACTGAAGCCGTGCCGACAAGGACCGGCTGGCCGCGTTCCCATGCCTCGCGCACCGTCTCCGCGACAGCGGACAGCTTGGCTTCCTCCGTGAGGTACACCTCGTCCTCGTCGTCGATGCGGGCGATAGGCTTGTTGGTGGGAACCGGAACGACCTCAAGCCCGTAGATTTCACCGAACTCCTCCTTTTCGGTGGAAGCGGTGCCGGTCATGCCAGCCAGCCGTCCGTACATGCGGAACAGGTTCTGGTAGGTGATCGAAGAGAGCGTATGGTTCTCGGCTTGAACCTCGACCCCTTCCTTGGCCTCGATCGCCTGGTGAAGTCCTTCGTTGAACCTGCGGCCCGGAGACATGCGTCCGGTGAAGGCGTCGATGATGACGACCTTGCAGTCGGCCACGATGTAGTCACGGCCGGACTGCATCAGGCCACGGGCCTTCAGCGCCGAATCCACGTGCCTGCTGAGGGACGGATCGCCTCCGTCGTAGAATGAAGTGCCCGCCTCGACCAGCCCCGCCTTCAGCAGTCCCGCGTCGACCTTGCCGATCCCTTCCTCCGTCAGGAGCACGGCGCGCTCCTTCTCGTTCACCTTGTAATCGTCGCCATCGCGGAGGGCGGCCACGATGCGGTCGACGGCGGCATAGGTCTCGGCGCGAATGTCGGCGGGTCCGGAAATGATGAGCGGGGTCCGGGCTTCGTCGATGAGGACGGAATCGACCTCGTCGACGATCGCGAAATGATGGCCGCGCTGCACCATCTGGCGGCTGTCGAGCCTGAGGTTGTCGCGCAGGAAGTCGAAGCCGATCTCGCTGTTGGTTCCGTAGGTGACACCGCAGGCATAGGCCCGCCTGCGTTCGGGGTCCTCCATGCCCTGCGAGACCACGCCGCAGGAAAGCCCGAGGAAAGCGTGGACCCGCCCGATGATCTCGGCGTCGCGGCGCGCCAGGTAGTCGTTTACGGTAACCACATGCACGCCCTTGCGGGCGAGGGCGAACAGGTAGGTCGGGAAAGCCGCCACGAGGGTCTTGCCCTCGCCCGTCTTCATTTCGGCGATCCTGCCCCCTGCCATCGCCAGCCCGCCGGCGATCTGGACGTCGTAGGCCCGCTGGCCAAGCACGCGCTTCGCGGCTTCCCGCACGAGGGCGAAGGCTTCGATCTTCAGCTTTCCGTCAATGCTCTCGCCGTTACCGACGCGTTCCATGAGCGAGCTCAGGTTGAGGGTGTCGTCCCGAAGCCCTGAAAGCTTTCCCTCCATCTCGCCGATGCGCCTGACGTCCTCCCCCACCCCGTTGTCCCTGGAAGCGAACGGGTTGAGTCCTTTAAGGAATGCGATGGCCATTAGGTGCGAGTCCTGCATAAATTGAAGCCGGAGACGGTCCGGCAAGGAGTTACAAGGCTATTGTCAGGATTTGGGTTTTGGAACCAATCCTTCGATGGAGACATTCTGTAGCGTAAACGGCTCCGATCTTACCTTGGGGCAACAACAAAAGGAGTGGAAGGAAGATGAACATGCACGTTACCCAGAACGCCGAAGCCACGATCTCCCAGACGTCGGCCAAGGCTCCCGATGCGATGAGCATCGCCATCAGCCTCCTGAAGGCTCATATGGAAGTCAACAAGGTCGAAACCGCGCAGCTGCCGGGCCTCGTCCGCGAAATCTACATGGCTGTCAGCGGCAGCATGGCAGGACAGGCGGCCGTCGAGAAGTTTCCCGGAATCTCGAAGACTCCGATCATCCCGGTGTCCAAGAGCGTCCACAAGGACGGCATCGTGTGCCTGATCGACGGCCGCAAGATGCTGATGCTCAAGCGCCACCTCCGGTCGCGCTACGGCATGACATGGGAAGACTACCTCGAGCACTTCAACCTGCCGAAGGATTACCCCAGCGTAGCTCCGGAGTATTCGGCCATGAAGCGCACCGTCGCGAAGATGCAGGGCCTCGGCTCGACCATCGACAAGACCCCCCGCGCGCTGCGTGAAGCCCAGGAGAAGCGCGGCCGCGGCCGCCCGCGCAAGATGGCCGTCGCCGCCTAAGGCAGGCGCCCGCCAGATAGGCGTCTTGAACATCGGCAATGGGGCGCAGGTTCGCCTGTGTCCCATTGCCCATTTTCACCCAGTTGCCTACATCACCACGACCTTGGCCCCGCTCTCCACGAGCGGGAACAGTTCGATGACGTCTTCGTTGTGCATGCGGAAGCATCCGCTGGACACGGCCTTGCCGATCGAGGACGGATCGTTGGTTCCGTGAATCCTTAGATATCCCTCTGCCAGATAGATCGCCCTCACGCCGAGAGGGTTGGACGGTCCCGGCCTGACCACGGCCGGCAGCTTGGGGTTTCTCTTTCTCATGTTTGGAGTCGGCCTCCATTCGGGGTCCTTCTTCTTGCCGATGACCCTCGTCGTACCCCGCCACTGCGCGCCTTCGCGTCCGACGGCGATCGGATAGGTGACCACCTCCCCGTCCATGCCCACATAGTGCAGCACCCGCTTGCCCGTCTCGATCACGATGGTTCCCGGCTCCTCGGCCCGGAAGTCGCGTCCGGAAGCCGGAGGCCTACGGGAAGCGCGCGGTGCGGCCTCCCCCTTCTCCGACAGTCCCACGAGCTGCGCCCGCCTCTCGGCCAGGGTCAACTCCTCGGCCATGGCCGAACCTCCAAGAAGGGTGGCCGCGAAGCCAAGCAGGATCGTTCTTCTGTCCACGTGGATGCCCTTTCCGCAACGTGTCCCTGATGCAATGATGTGATCGCCAGCACGGCGGCGCAACGGCCCGGCGCGCCGAATCGGCGGCAAGGCGGATCCTTGCGCTTGAGGGTTGTCGGCGCGCGAATGCTTGTCCATACTGCGTTCCCTATCGCGGAGACCGACCAATGCTCGAAGACCTTAGCCAGACCAACCTTGACAGCGTAAGGACAGGCGTCGTCCAGGAGCTGCGGACACCCGAGCAGATCGGGCCGTCGGAGCTCCGCATGTGGCTCTTCATCCGCAAGGACCTGCCGATGCCCGCGGGCAAGCTGGCGGCCCAGGCCGGACATGGCTTCGGAACCTGCCTGTGGCTTGCCAACGAAAAGGACCCGGCGCTTGCCGCCAGCTACATGAGACATGCCCAGGGCAAGATTTCCGTCGGCGTGAAGGACGAGGCCGAACTTCTTTCGGCGGTCGAAGCCTGCAAGCAGGCCGGACTGGTCGCCGTCGCCGTCAAGGACGCGGCCCACACGGTGTTCACCGAACCCACCTACACCGTCGGCGCGGTCGGACCCTGTTACCGCGAGCAGCTGCCGAAGAAGGTATCCCGCCTGAGGCTCTTCACAGACTGGCCTGTCTCGGGCGACACTGCGGAGTGACTAGCCTTCCGGCGTCCTGAAACAGCATCACAAGGATTCGCGAATGACCGCTTCCGCCAACAGGCTTCCGATACTCCAGACCGTAAAGGAAGCCGTTTCTTTGGCGGCTTCGTCCTTCGCTACGGCGATATCCATCACAGGATTGCCGCTCGTAGGCGCCTTGGCCGCGGTTGCCGTGGGCGGCTTCGTGGGCAACGCCGTGCTCGCCGTCGTGACCTTCATCGCTTTCCTGCTGACCCTGGTGTGTTCCATCTGGGCCGTCATGATCGTGGCGCAGGCGAAGGCCTTGGGCATCGACCTGCCGACACGGCCGGGCGCGCTTTTCCTGCACAGCAGGTTCTGGAAGTACGGCGGAGCCTCGATCGCCACGACGTTCGCCACGCTGGCGATCTCGATCCCGGCGATTCTTTTCGCCGCCCTGCTTTTCGAACGGATGCAGGGTCTTGCCGCGGCGGTCATGATCGTCGGGCTGCTGCTGTCCTTCTATGTCGGGCTTCGGCTGTTCCTGGTGCTTCCCGCCATCGCCGCGGGCCATCCAGCCCCGTTTGAGGCCTCGTGGCGGCTTACCTACGGCAACACCCTCGCCATCGCCTGCTCGCTATGCCTGTCCCTGTTCCCGGTATGGATCGTGCAGTCCGTGACAGAGGAGCTGTCCAAGGATTCGGAGACGGCTGCAGCCAAGATCGCGGGATCGATCGTGGTCCTTCTCATTGCGGTGGTTCAGGCGGCCGTCATGGGAGCCGTCGGCGGCGTCGCCTACCGGAACCTGTCGGCCGTTCAGGCGGACTGACCGCAAATCGGGAACCGGCTGCGGCGAGGATTGGGCGCCAACCGTCGCCGCGCTGAACGGGCCTAGCGCCTCGGAATTTCCTGGCGCGCCGGCTGCGGCCCCCGCTCCTGATCCTGGTACTTGCCAGTATAGGGACGCTCCGTCGGCTCCTCCAGCCGCATGAACACGATCTGCGCGATGGGATCGCCGCGCCGGATGCGGACGAGGCGGAAGGAATGGTTCACGATCTCGAGCGTCAGGTAACCTTTCCAGCCAGGCTCGATGAAGGTGTTCTGGACGGTGATGAAACGCCTTGCCCACGTCGACTTGTCCTTCACGTCCGCGCAGACGTCATGAGGCATGGAGAAGCGTTCCATCGTCGAGGCGAGGACGCATCGGAACGGCCAGAGCAGGATGTCCTGGTCGCAGCGGACGTCGTATCCGGCATGCGAAAGGCCGAAGCTCATCCCCGTTAGGCTGACGGTCCGCTCGTTGCAGGGGTCCATGATCTCGAGCTGGCGGATCGTCTGGGGAGGAAGGATCATGTGCAGGATTCCCGATGGATGCTTTCCAGACAATGGAGAAGCATAGAGACGAATCCTTCAACCCCGCGGAGCCAAAAAATGGGGGGGCAAGGCAAGCGGGAGCCATTCCGGATTGGAGTGGAGGGCGGCGAGGACTCTTGGCCTCCCGCCGGCGGGTTCTGGCGAAACTTGAAAAAAGGCCAACATACGGGTTATTCTAGCTCCACAACTCGAAAAAGGCCAACATATGAGGCATTTTGGTGATCGATCTGATTGATATTGGCGAAGCGATCAAGTCTTCGCGGAAAAGTCTCGGGATGACGCGGAACCGGCTTGCCGAGGTTTCGGGCATGAGCAGGACGCGCCTCGAAGGCCTTGAAAACGGAAAGATCGGCGACATCGGTTTCACGAACCTGTCGCGGGTGATGAACGCGGTCGGCCTCGACCTGCGGCTGACGACGGCAAACCGGAACCGTCCGACCCTTGAAGACCTGGCGGAAGAAGACGACGAGATGGAGAACGGCAATGTTGCGCGTATGGGCAGGTAACGAGGCGGTCGGCGTCCTTTCGCGAGATTCCGGCGGCTCCGGTTCAACGTTCGCATACGACCGCGAGGCGGACGCCCGAAACGCCGTGTCGCTGACCATGCCGAAGCGCCCGGAGTCCTGGGACGTGAGGCGCGGCCTTCTTCCGGTCTTCGACATGAACGTGCCGGAAGGCATGCTCAAGGCGAAAATTTTCGAGTCCTTCTCCAAGGCGACGGGGAAGTTCGACGAGATCGACCTGCTGAAAGTGGTGGGAAGGTCCCAGATCGGCCGACTCCGTTTCACCGGAATGGATGAAACGCTGGACGGGGAGGTTCCGTTCGCGAGCGTCGACGCGATCCTGAAAACGGCGACCGAGCCCGATTACATGGAGCGCCTTCTGGAGCAGTTTGCGTTCCATTCCGGCGTGTCGGGCGTACAGCCCAAGGTGCTGGTCCGCGACGACGGGCAGGACGAAACGGGCTTGCGCAAGTCCGTCAGCCTCAAGGGTGCGACCCATATCGTCAAATGGTGGGAGGCCTCCGAATACCAGGAACTGGCGGCCAACGAGTTCTTCTGCATGACCGTGGCGCGCGAAGCGGGCCTCGACGTTCCCGCGTTCGACCTTTCGGACGGCGGCCTGGCGCTCGTGGTAGAGCGTTTCGACAAAACCGACGACGGTTATCTTGGCTTCGAGGATTTCTGCGTGCTGAACGGCGTGCAGAGCAGGTTCAAGTACGACGGCGGCTACGAGACGAAGCTGTTCAAGCGCATCAGGGATTTCGTTTCCCCAGAGCACCTGAACGACGCGCTCGAGCAGGCGTTCCACACCATCCTGCTGAGCTGCGCCATCCGCAACGGCGACGCCCACCTCAAGAACTTCGGCGTGCTCTACCGCGACGTCGACAGCCCGGTGCGGCTCGCTCCCGTCTACGACATCGTCACCACGTCGGCCTACATCAAGGACGACATCATGGCCCTCACCCTCGACGGGACCAAAAGGTGGCCCGACCGCAAGCGCCTCGACATCCTCGGGACGACGCGGGCGATGCTTCGGCCACAGCGCATCGCCGAGATGGTGGAACAGACATGCGACGCGGTGTCCGACGTGTCGGCCCGAGCCGCCGACTATTTCAGCGAATCCAGATATCCGAAAACAGGGTTCAAAATGCTTTCGCAATGGCAGGCTGGCGTGGCCTCGATCGGATGCGACAGGACCGTCCATCAGGTCGCGTTGCCGGAAGAAAGCCAGGGGCCGAAGCCATAAAGGCCAACATATTGGTCTTTTATTGAGAAAATCACTGAAAAGACCAATATGTTGGCCTTTTCAACGTTTAGAATGGTCTGCAGCGAGAAGGAAACGGCAAATGGCTGGAAACGACAGAAAAGAGTTCACCGTCACTTTCAGCGCCGCTGACATCCTGATCGTCGCGGACGCGCTTTCCATCGGGTCTACGACGGCCCTCATGTGCGGATCGAAAGCCTCGCAGGAAAGGCTCCAGGAGCTTCGGGCGCAGTTCCAGGCCATGTCGCCGCTTCCGAAGGGCAACAGGACCGAAGGCTACGAGTGGTTCTCCGCCTGCACCGCGCTCAGGAATGCACGCTGGTTTGAGGTTTTCGCCGAGCCGAAGGACGGATACCACAACCGGGGAATGTCGGACGTCGTCGTCCAGGTCGACGACCGGCGCTTCACCGTAAGCGAGGGCGTTCCGTCAGAGGAGGCAAGGGCGGCCTTGCCGGCGATCAACGAATTCCTGTCGGAGGTATGCGGCCTCGACGCCCAGCGGCTCGTGCAGATCGAAGTCGAGATGGATCTGGCGCTCGACGGCCGGGACCGATGGGGCGACGACCTGCTGCGCAGCGTGTCCGCTACCGCCGAAACGTTCATTCCCACAGACGTCCGTTTCTTCATCCGCGAGGCCCGCATGAACTACGCGAAGGGCGAGGACCGCGCAAGCACAGTCCTGTCCGTGCCGGAATCCGAAGCCACCCACATCAGGGAAGCGGCGTCCCGGGCTCTCGATGCCGAAATGTCCGGAACAGCGGCCCCCGGCCTGTAGGGCCGGAGTTACGTCATTGTCAGGATATTTGTCGTAGGAGCCCAGGAATGGAAACGAACCACTGGTTCCACGGAACGCCGCACGATTTCGACGCTTTTGACCCGGCCACGCTCGGCAAAGGCACCGACCAGCTGGGAAGCGGCTTCTATTTCACCAGCGAGGAATCGACCGCAGGCGGCTATGCGGAAGGCGGCTATGTGATGGTCGTCGCGCTGTCGCTCGAGAAGCCCATGCCTGCGGACGCCCGGTTCACCCGTGGCCAGATCGAGGCCATTCTCCGCGCCGCGCCCTCCTTCGAGGAGTCCATCGGAAACTGGGGCGAGATCGCCTTCGAGGGCGAGCGCACGGTCGTCGGCCGCGCCGTGAACGCGTACGCCGAGATGGGCGAAGGCAGCGACGACGCCGTGCAGGTGCTGAACGCGATCTCGAACGACATGTGGCAAGGTCACGAAGCCGCATTCCTGAGAGCGGTAAACGAGGTCACCGGATACGATGGCCTCATCCGTAAGTCCGGTCAGGAAACGCATGCAGTGGCATGGCTGCCGGAACGGATTTCGGTGGTCGAAAGGCGCGCGCGGCAGCCAGTCGCGGCAAGAGGAATGTAGGGGTCGGGAAAGCGGGGCATTTTTGCAACGGCCTGCCTGCCGCCGTCCCCATCCGGCCACATCGTCATTGACTCACCCAGCCGCCAGTCCGCACCCTTTTACGCAAAGGGGCGGCTGCGATGGTCCACGGCAAATCGGGTATCGGCAAGGCATGGATGGCTGTCGCCTCGGTGACTCTTTCGGCGGTCCTGGGCGTTGCCGTCGGCCCTGCCTCGGCGGTCGCCAGAACCGCCATGACGACGACGGGACGGACCTCGCAGCCGATAGGACATTACGAGTTCTGCAAGTCCAACCCCGGCGAATGCTCGATACGTCCGAAGGACCTCGCTCCGATCAAGCTGACGCCCGTCGCATGGAAGTCGATCACCGGGGTGAACAGGCGCGTGAACAAGTCCGTCGAACCGATGACCGACAAGATGATCTTCGGCAAGGACGAGGTGTGGGCCTATCCGGACAAGGGAGTGGGCGACTGCGAGGACTACGTTCTCGAAAAACGGCGCCAGCTCTCCCAAATGGGCTTCTCGCTCGCCAACCTGCTGATCACGGTCGTGCGCAAGCCGGACGACGAAGGTCATGCCGTGCTGACGGTACGCACCGACAAGGGCGACTACATCCTCGACAACCTGACCGACCGCGTAGAACTGTGGAGCGACCGGGCCTACAGGTACGTCAAACGGCAGGCGATCCGCGACACGGGCTACTGGGTCGGCATCCGGTCGGGCGACAACACGCTGGTCGGCTCCATCAAGTAGACGGCCTCTACGCGGGCATTCGGGAACTAGGTGCCTCATGGCCGTTTCTTCTAATCGTTGGAGGCCCCTAAACTCTGCGGACACCGGAGAGGCGAACATGGCTGCAAGACGTGCGAAATCCTACAGGATCACCCGGAATTCGGGTTCGTCGGACATCTGGCGAGGCGGCCGAAAGGTCGGGACATTTCCCAACACCGGTTACAACGTGCAAGTGTTCGGCTGCGGGTCCGGGCTGGCCGGAACCCTGATAGGCGCGCACGCGCTGGCCGAAACCATACGGGGGATCTCGCCCTACCAACGCCGATACGTGCTTACCGAGGCCGAACTCGCTGAAGACGAACGGGTCATGCGGGAATGGCGGGAGGCCTTGCTCGCCAGATATCCCTTCACGCCTGAGGAGGCGCAAGCGGTTGCGGAATCCGACGCGCGGCACGCAGAAATCATGTCGAAAGGACGTGAGAACGTGCGGGCCGCACTTCTGAACGCCGATCCTTACAAGGGCGGCTTTGCCCATTGGAACCCGAATCCGAAAAAGCGGCCCGAGATCGAGGAACCGGAGCCGGAGCCGTCCCCAGCGTTCGCCCCCTGACGCCTGTCCGTCAGTCGTCCATGTAGGGCGCGCTGGAATCGGGCTTGTCGATGGAGAACCCGAGCTTGCGGAATACCTTGCCGCGCTGCTCGGCCTTTCTGGAGAAGCTCTCGTCATCGTCGACGTAATCGATCACCTCGACGCTGCCCTTGCCCTCGTACTGCCGTTGCAGCCGCCCGGCGTACTGCTCGAGGGTTCCCCCCCAGATCGTCGGCATCGTCATAAACAGGGCGTCGAGACGCGGGTCGTCGAAGCCTTCTCCGAGGAACTGCGCCGTCGCAAGGATGAGCCGCTCCTCCCCGGCGGGCTTTGCCATAAGGGTTTCCGCCTCCCTCCTCTCAGCGGCCTTCATCGCTCCCTTCAACAGGACAACGTTGCGGACATGCGGCTTGAAGCGCTCGTAGAGGTTGTCGAGATGGTCCTTTCGGGTCGTCAGGACGACGGGACAGCGGCCCCGGTCCATGGCCCTGAGCACGTCGTCGAAGATCATGTAGTTTCGGTCCTCGTCCTCGGCGAGCGCGCGGTAGACTTCCTGAGGTGCGGCGTCGCCGGACCTGACCGCTTCCGCAAGGTCGACGGGCAGCCGGATGGACGTGTTCCGCTGCCGATAGACATGGGCGATGCCGGATTCGGCGATCATCTGCCTGGGCTCGACCTGATAGCGGACCGGGCCAAAATGCATGAAGATGAGCGGATGGCGGCCGTCCTTGCGTTTCGGGGTGGCGCTTGCACCCAGAAAGAACTTCGCCTTGGCGCGGCGGACGACCGGCTCGAAGGTTTTCGCCGCTATGTGATGGACTTCGTCCACGACGACATGGCCGTAGTCGCCGACGATATCGGACACGTACTGGAGCACCCGCGCGTGTTCGGCCGCCGTGGATTGCCGGGTCAGTGACTGGATGAGGGCGACGTCGACGACCCCGGTCGCGTTCATCTGGCCGCCGCCGATCCATCCGATTAGGCCGGGATCGATGTCCAGGAAGGTTTTCAGCCTCTCCCTCCATTGCTTGAACACCGTCGAGGTGAAGCAGATTATGAGCGTGTTGCGGCCACGGGCGGCGATGGTGGCGATCGACACGACCGTCTTGCCGAAGGACGGCGGGGCCTTGAGAACGCCGATGTCGTGCGCCATCAGCCTGTCGAAGGCCAGTTGCTGGCGCGGCTTGAGCGTTCCCTTGAACGCCACCCCCTCAGGAAGCGGCATGCCCTCCTGGCGCATATCAAGGAAGTCGACCTCAGCCCCGTATTGCCTCGCAAGCTCCCTTGCGTCGTCCACGCATCCCCGAGGCAGGGAAACGTGATTAGGGAAAAGTTCCGCCGCCGAGATCACGCGGGGGATGTCTCCCGTCCAGAAGCCCATAGCCTGCGCCGAGTAGAACTCCCGGTTCTGGAAGGCGCCGATACGGGCAAACTGGGTAACCGCGGCCGACGGCAGGCCTTCCCTCTCCACATAGAGCTGGTCTGCCAGCCTCATGGCGATCGTCCTGCCGGACAGGCCCAGCGACTGCGGCAGGGTGATCGGCCGGGACGGCTTCATCTTCCAGGGTTCGTCGGCGTTGTCCTCGTGCAGCATCTGGATGCCGAAAACAGTACCCGATCCGGCGCCGGCGTTCGACAGCTCCACCACATTCGATGGCCGCATCCTGGCGACAGCCGACAGGAACGCCCACTGGTCCGGGAACGGCTTCCAATTTTCGTCGACGAAGAGGCTGTTCCCCGCCTCCCTCGGCCTTTGCTGAAGCGGCAGGCCGATCAGGCTGCCCAGCCCGCCCTTCGACATCCTGTCCTGGTTCGGTATGAGGCGGTCATAGGAATCGAAGCCGAGTTCAGGCCTGTTCTCCATCGCCTTGGTCATCGTCGCCAGCATCATCCTGCGGGCATGGTGGGCGCTCACCGGGTTCTCGAAGAACACCCATGCGTGGCAGCCATTCCCGGACCGCGACAGCTCAAGATATACGGGGATGCCTGCCTTGCCGCATTCCGCCCTGAACGCCTCCGCGTCCTTCCTGTATTCCGCCTTGTCGAAGTCGGCGACGACGAACCGGCAGGTTTCGTCCGGCAGGAGCGCATAGGCGCCGACTGCGAACTCCTTCCCGTTCGCCTTGGGTGACTGGGTGCCCCTCAGATGTCCCCTGACGACCGATCCGTCGAAAGGAATGTACTTGCGGGCCTGGCACCCTTCGCACTTGCCTCCGTCTTTCTTGGCGCAGCCAGCCTGCCAGAGGTTGGCGCAGGCGAAGGAGAACCCCTTCCGGCCATTCGCTCCTTCCCACCGGACGGCGAAGACCTCATCCCGTCCCCGAAACAGGTCAAGGAAGAGATCGATCTTGTCCGCCTCGGGGGAATCTGCCGTGACGACAGGGCGGTCCTCTTTGAAAAGCGGAAGTTCGGCCAGTCCGTCAGGAGGGCGGGAAACGCTTGGTTCGTTCCTGATGCCGGAAATCTCGCGGCGCAACGCTTCGCGTTTGCCGTCCAGTTCCTGCAAACGGAAAACGAAATCCGTTCGCTCCGCCTCCAGTTCCCGGAGCAGCGCCAGCTTTTCGCGAAGCATTCCTTCTTTGTCGGTCGACACGGGCGCCTGTCTGCATCCAACCAAAAGACGCAGCACTCTTAACGCAGTTTGAGACTTCTTGGAACAGTCAACGCCAGATGGAAACGGCTTTGTCTATGAGGTTTCTGGCTTTTTGAAACAAGGTAGGCTTGGCGAAAAGGCTATAAGATTCAGGCAACGGCTCCGGTTCGTACACGATAATCGGTCGAGGCTTGGCATGTGGGGGCACCCATTTTTCAAGGCATGAAGGGTCCCAAACAGGAATGGCGTCCACTTGACTCGCAGACAATGGGTGCCGTTCTATGGCTCGGGAAAGCGTCGACAACCGCTCATAGTCACTCCGCAAACTTATGGGAAGCTTACTGAGCGCAGGGACCGCCATAGCCTCAGGTATCGGAAACAAAGCTTCGGCGATCGATCCAGCTATTGCTGCCTCAGTATCAGCATCTCCGCCTAACGAAACAGCATTCCTGATTGCATCCTCGAAGTTTTCTGCCTCTAAAGCGCAAACGATCGCTCTTGGTACCGAAATCCAGGACTTGAGTTCGAATTCGGCTGTCTGACGAAATTCCCTTACTGAAGGAATGAAGTCATAGCCAGATATACGCTGTACCAACGCCCTTATTTCTGGTTGCTTCCATCCAGAAAGGGCTGCGTAAATTGCCGTTGCTACGGCTTGAGCGCCCCGTATACCTTCCGGGTGGTTGTGGGTGACGGAGGCGCTGGCTTTTGCGAAGGCAAGACACTCGTGAATGTCATGCGCAAAATGGGCAGCTCCCGAAACCCTCATGGATGCACCGTTCCCATAGGACCCATAGGGGCCGTCTCCAAGCCTACCGTTCGCCCAGTCCCAATAGTGAAGTCCGTAGGATGTCACGTGCTCCAAGGTGTAGCGACGCAAGGTCTTCGCCATATCGATATTGGCGGCAATGGCTTCGGCAACCGCTATGGTCAGAACGGTATCGTCCGTCCAGCAGCAGTCTTCGTGAAAGAATTGGAAGTCTTTGGTTTTTATCGGGTGCCATTCAAATCGAGAGCCAACTTGATCGCCAATTATTGCACCCAGCATGATAGACTATACCCCTCATTCGTAGCATCAGAACTTGATGACGAACATTGCTTGCGTGACTTTGAAAAAATGACCCATTTTAATTTTCGATGACCAACCCGAGTTTGCCGTGCAGTGCAAATCCGGAGACAAGTTCCCGATCTGAAAAATGGCAATAGGCATTGTCAGCTTGGGCAGATCCCTGAAGACATTCGTCACAAACCGCTGTGAAGATTACTCTTCTGATCTCAGCGGTGTTTCCCCATCGGTTCGGGCAGGGTCGAAACATGAGGCGGTATCCCGACGAAATGATTAGCCCTCGGACAGATGCTTCTTCGGCTGGTCAATGAACCAAGTCCTGCATAGAGGGACTTGACCCTCATGATTTCACCTTCGCGGACAACATACATGTCACCGGGGGCCTGCTCCCTGAAGTCCAGCGCGCTGACAAGATGAGCCTCGATCATTTCAAGGCTATGGCTTCCAGCCTTCATTTCATGGTTCGGCCGATATCTTTCAATTTCTGAAGCGACCATTTCCCTTACGCCCGACATGCTTTCTGACTTCATGAAAAGCTTGGTTGCTGTGTTTTCAAGGATCAGATTGAACGCAACCTTGTCCAGCCGGCCTATGCTCTCTGGATATTTGCTGGTAAACGTTAAAGATATCCCGAGAGCACGGGCTTTCGAAGCCATCATGGCCATACCGTCGATCATGTAATACGAAATTTCATCCATAATCGCGAAGAACGGATCTGGATAGTTTGTCGGCACACCGCCGAAAGCTAGATGGTCATTCATCATCGCCTTGAATGAGGCGAAGACGATTTTTCCAAGATCGGAAATTTCCTCTCCCGATTTCTCGAGCGCCGGAAGCAGAACGACTAAAAGCCGACGGTTGAGGAATACATCCTGCAAGTCGATCTCGCCATGCATCGTCTCGAACACATGACCATATGCCTCATAAAGGGGAGTAAGAATCCTGGTGAACTGAAGCTCCAGAAAGCCATGCTGGTCTTTCGACACCTGTGACTGGTCATGGATTGCAGCCGCATCGTAACCCGGCAACGACGTAAGATAGGCGTTCAGGGAATCCCGGATTCGACCGGGCATGTCCGGATACTTCGAGGAATCCGCAAAATCGATGACCGCCGTCAGGTTCAAATGATTCACTATGACGCTTGGAGTAAGCTGCAACGCGTGAGTGTCGCGTAACCAAACAAGAGCCTGCATGATGCCGGATAGCATCTTTGTCGCCCTGAGCTTCCACAATGCAGTATCGCAACCAAAGTTGCCCATCACATCGAGGAGTATGCTTTTCAAGGCATCGGCCGACCCCCTTGCGAAAGGATTGAACGTGTTCGAACGAATAGACATCGTCGGCGCTCCTCCTTCCGGCGATCCCGTCATGAAATTGAGCACAAGAAGGTCATCCTCGCGCCCAAAACGGCGGGCGATCTCATAGGCTCTGGCAAACAGCGACAAGTCGCCTTTGCCATCACAAAGCAGGTATCCAGAACCTGAAGAAAGAGCATTGACGGTAAAGCCAACCATAGTCTCCGTTCTTCCCGATCCCGTGTCTCCGAATGCGAAAAAATGTTTGCGACAGTCAGCATTCGAGAATCTGACAGTCTCGTTGGAACCAATTTCGCAACCCAAAAGAAACGGATGGTCATCACTCGATTTTCTGACCGGGACCGGCGCCTGGAATACTTCTTTGCTATGGTTCCCAGGTCTCACCTCTCCTGCTTGGCTTAGCAGTGTCATGGCCTCGAAATCATGGGTTTCGATAAAGCCAATAAGACCGTCAACCGCTTCATCGACACAAGGCGCTGAAAGACTGGCTTTAGCCGTTTTCTCCTGATTGTAATGGCAAATGGAGCCAAGTCCCTCGATATGACAATCATGTCTTCCTAGATTGTTGACAGTGTACCAGAGTGAGCGGTCAACTCGCCGAAGCCAAAGAAATTCGGAACTCGGAAGCGGTCCAGCCTTGATTCTGGCGGTTTCGATAGCCGCCGCTGCGACCGTGTTTTCAAAGCCATGCCGTGAGCCGATCGTATTGATGAACCGTTGGATACAAGCGTCGTTGGCGTATTTGTCCAAAAGTTTGCTAACGGTTTTGCCCCTTCGCGCCGGATTGATCATTTTCATGCCGACACGCTTCCTTTTGCGCGAGGCATTCTTAAAGCGCAAGGCATGCATTGCGGCGAGTATGATAATGGCCTGAACATTGGGATTGGCAGAATCGAGATCCGACCATCGATTGCCGAGCTGCGAAGCAAAGGCCGAGGCGATTGCGAAACGGGTTGGTCTTCCCTTGTGAGGAATGCCGTTGATGTCCATCCATTTCGCAGGCGTGTAAGCGGGCTCAACCGTTGTATCGCAAGCGAAAGGTTCAAAAAGAGCCTTTCCATACAATTCCGCGGCGGGATTGAGGGAATCATTTTCAGATTTCAACGGCATGGCATTCCTCGTGACGACAACGCACTCCACTCCGCCAACGAGAACACAGATTTGACTGTGCCGCAATAGTCGATAGAACACCTGTTAATAATGACAGGTATACACCTCTACAAATCTACACCTGAAAATCAGCTATATAAGTATACATCCGTCGCTTAACAGAAATATATCGAGATTTATAGTTTGGTGTTGCCTAAGTAATATTATTCAAATCTTAAATGTAGAGAGACGATTTAATCGTCTATATAAATATCGGCAAGAGAAAATACCCTACACTTCCAACCATACGACAGCGAATAACGACAGCGATCGACAGCGTTTAATGGTTGTGGTCAAGCTACCTGCTGAATTCGCCCATGATTCACGCATCCTTGAGCTTGTGAACGAGCCTGTCGGCGAAGAGGTCGAAATCCGGCAAGGGGATATCCCTGAACCGAGAACGCTGGCCTTCGTCGCTGCCGCGGATGGAGACATGCGGGGCGTAGTCGGAGAAATCGGAGACATGCCCGTATGTCGTCCGGTAATGCTCGAAGAGGTCGAGAAGCTCCTTGTCACGGTGCATCTTCAACACAAGGATGTCGCCGTTCGGACCGAAGACGTCGAAGGACGCGGGCCGCAGCCGATAGGGGTGCACCTGGGTCTCCCCCACCTCGAACTTCGGGCTGTTGACGCGGCTGTACATGACGGTGAGATGGAAGCCGAAGTCGTCCTTGGTCACGGGTTCCGTTCTCGCGGCACCTGCCAGTCCGAGCTTGTGAACCTTGCAGAACTCGAGAAGACGGGCTGTCGTCAGGCCGTCGAATTCAAGCTTCACGAAATCGATCTTGCCGTCCGCCATCGTCAGCCCTTCCACGTCAAAGACATATTCTGGCGCCGATGGGATCGGAAGCAAACCCTTGAGGCAAATCGAATCCTTGCCGCCGACGGAACCACGGAGGAACATTGTTAAACGCCAATCCTATCGGTCCGCCAAAGCACATGGAACTTCTTCAGATCGCCGCCCTTCTCGTCGTTTTGTCCGCCGTCCTCGGCTGGGTCAACCATGTCTACATGGGACTGCCTCACGCCATAGGCCTGCTGATCATGGGACTGGCGGGTTCGTTGTGCCTGATCGCGGCGGACGCCGCAGTTCCGGGACTCGGCCTGTCGACGCGGCTGCATGCGGCCGTCGCCCAGGTCGATTTCTTCGAGACCGTGATGAACGGCATGCTGTCGTTCCTGCTGTTCGCGGCCGCGCTCCACGTCGACGCCAGGGCGCTGCAGTCGCAGAAGGCCTCCGTCATCTTGATGGCGACCGTAAGCGTGCTGATCTCGACGGCCACGGTGGGTTTCGGCCTTTGGTGGATCGCTGACTATGCCGGATTCTACATTCCGCTTCCGTGGGCGCTGGTCTTCGGGGCCCTGATATCGCCGACCGACCCCGTCGCTGTCCTTTCGGTGCTGAAGACGGTGAAAGTCCCGAAGAGCCTCGAGGCCAAGATCGCGGGCGAATCCCTATTCAACGACGGGGTGGGAGTCGTCGCCTTCACGGTGCTCCTCGCGGTCGCCCTCGCCTCCTACGGCATATATCCGGCGCCCGGCCAGCACGAGGTCGTCACGCCAGGCGGCGGCATGGATTTCCTTGTGGTGGCGCAGGTCTTCGCCATCGAGGTGATGGGCGCGATCATCCTGGGCGTGGCCGCCGGCTGGGGAGCGCTGTCGATGATCCGTCGGGCGAACGATCCCGCCATCCGGACGCTGATCTCGCTGGCGCTGGTGCTCGGCACCTACGTCCTTGCCGCATCCCTGCATCTTTCCGGCCCGATCGCCGTCGTGATCCCCGGCCTTATCATCGGCGACTGGGGGGCCAACAACGCCATCTCGCAGAAGGCCAAGTACCAGCTGTTCCCGTTCTGGACGATGATCGACGAGATCCTGAACTCGATCCTGTTCCTGTTGATCGGGCTTGAGGTCCTCGTCATCCGTTTCGAACTCTCGCATGTCGCCGCGGCGGCGCTTTGCATCCCGCTCGTGCTGGCCGCCCGGTTCGTCTCGGTCGCCATTCCGATAAGCGCGCTGCGGGCGCTCGGAAACAAGGCGACGGAAGGGGCCATCCGCATCATGACGTGGGGAGGCGTGCGCGGCGGCATCTCAGTAGCGCTCGCCCTGTCGCTTCCGGAGACGGCCCACAAGGCGACGATCCTGACTGCTACCTACGTCGTGGTGGTCTTCTCGATCGTCGTGCAGGGGCTGACCATCGGACCGATGGTGCGCACGGTGCGCGGCTGCGGCAGGGATTGCGAAGACTGAGGGTGCAGGACAGCGGCTTCAGGGCCGTTGTGCACCTCTCTCTCGATTACGGAGCCGCAGGGGCCGATCCGGCCTCGGACATCACCAGCCGCTCGCCCTCTTCCATTCCCGATCCCATGAGGACCGCGGCCACCTGAAGATGCAGGCCTTCGTTGTTGAGCGCCGACCCCTCGGATTCCGCCGCCGAGATCGCGGCCTCCTGCTCGTCCTCGTCGTCGGTCCTGTTGGCCTCGGCCGCGCCGTATTCGCCGGCGACGTCAAGGACGAGCTCGTCCAGAGCGGAAGCGTCCCCTCCCGCGGCCTGGAAGGCGGAAACGACACGGTCGACCGTGTCCCTGTTGGCTTCGAGGTAATTTTCGACGTCCTGCCTCAGGTCGTTGTCTTCCATGATCGGCTCCTGTTTTCGATGTCGCATCTTACCAACCGGGGTCGCAAGGGAGCAGCCGGTGGCAGGTTGTGAAGGGATGCCGCGGCGTCTGTGATCGAAACCGACGTTGCTTTCCGCAGACGGTGGTAGCATGAATAATCACCAAAGCAGAGGCTCGCACATGACCAGCATCCTGAATTCCCGTCTCGTCGGCCGCACGTTCAGGCATACGCAGGACAGCGAGAAGATTACCGTCCAGGAAAGCATGCCCGGGCTGGCTGCCGGGTATGTCACGGTCAAGGACGAGGGCGGGCGCATGTACAACGAGAACCTGCCAGCCGTCCTCCGCCTGATCGACGGCCCGGAGCCTTCCTTCCTGACGGCTTCCTCGCTGATGGCGCGGGCGGAACGGCTGCGCGCACTCGCGACGGAATTCGCCGCGATGGCCGTGTCCCACGACATGCCGCCGGAAGCCGAAGCGCTCATGGAGGAAATGGACGCCATGCTCGGCAAAGCCGCCGACGGATGCGCCACGGCGGTGAACAAGGCCAAGCGGCAGGTCACGGCGAACCGGCGTCAGCCGTCGGCCCCAACCCTATAAGGACACAGTGATGCTCCCTGAAAGCGAGACCTGCGTAGTCGGCCTGCCTCAATTCTCCCTCGCCCTCATCCGGGAAAAATCCGTGCTGACGGTGAACGGCTCGGCGGAAGACGACAGGAACTCCCGCCGAAAAATGAACTTCTGGGGCCACGGCTACCACATCGTCGACGTCGAAGCCGCCCTCTCCGCGCTGACCGTATCATGGCGCGATATCGCCGGCCCTTTCCATGAGAACGGAACGCCCGCTGGCAGCTTCGACCTGTCGTCGCTCGTCGAGGACCCCTTTCCTCCCGTCATGCTGACTCGGGATGGGGCCTACTGCCGTATCGACGACGGCCATGTCGAAGTGGACCTGGGCGGACACTCGGTCGTCGCCGTGGAGGTCCTGCTCCGGTTCGGCGAAATCCTGGCCGAAGCCAGCAAGGATGCGGACCTGAAGGCAGCATGGAGGGAATGCCGCCGCGGTACGGACCTGCTGCCGTTCGAAACCAACGTCGGCTTCGAATACAGGCCCGAGGGCGAAATGAAGGAGGAGACGGAATGGTACGCCCGCAAGTTCGGGCAATCCCCCGAAGACTACGTCCGCACGGCCGAATGGCTGACGGCCCGCCAGAGGCTTTATGGCATCCTTGGCGAAGGTGAGGACATCCCCTATCAGGCCTGGAAGCCCGACGCGCTGCCTGAGGGACTGCCCGGCCGCGACGAGGTCGACGCACTGGTGCGGCGCGCAGCGGAAGCCGAAGGCATCGATCCGGCCGAACTGGCCCTGCAGGCGGTTCACGACCGCAATCTGGAGGCCAGGCAAATAGCAGTCTACCGCCGCTGGTATCCGTTGGATAAGGACGGTGAGGCGTTCTCCATCGAGAAAGGGCGCGCGCAGGCGGCCGAAGGCGACCTCCACGACATGGACGACGTCCTCAGGGAGATCGCAGAGACATCGAGCGGCCACGCTCCCTGACGGCGTGGAGAACGCCTAAGGCATTGGAAATGCGGGTTTTGTCCTGCAAATCCGGGGAACCGTGCTTTTGCAGGACAAAACGCGTATAATCAAGAAGATAGCTCGTCAGGCAGAACCAGCTCCCTCTGAGGGAGACGACGTATGCGACATAGTCGTTCTCCGGGTCGTTGCGAGAGCGGTCAGGCTGCGGCGGCAGCCGTCTGCGGTTCTTCCGGCGGCAACGGAAGCATGCAATCCCGCAGGCTCAGCACGGGTTCGGTGGCCGTGTGGTTCCGGCAGATCCAGAAATCGCCGTCCTCCATTTTGGCGATGAAGACATGCATATAGCCTGATTTCCGCCCATCCGGATTGGTGGTGTTGAGCATTCCTGCGATCGTCGCGAACTGCTCGTAGGGCAGCAGCGCGAATTCCTCAAAGCCTTCCATTCCAAACGCCAGCCGCATGTCAGCCCTGCCTTCGGCGAAGTTCCCGATTTCACCGCTGACGTTGTACCAATAGACGTCGCGGCGGCCCCTGAGATATTTCTTCGAGGGAGAGACGGATGCGGTGAAACTGCCGCTTTGATCCTGGAAATAGGCCTGCTTGCCGCGAACGGCGCTGAGTCCCTGTCCAATCGAGACTTCAATGCCATGAATCATGCGCCTGCGCATGGCGGCGCCGTCGAAGGTGCTCGGCTCCTTCTCCTTCTTTTTCTGTTCGCGCCCAAAACGGACGGGAACGCCGTCGACAGTGATGTCGAGACTGCGCATCGCCTGCTCGATCTCCGCGAAGCTCATGCCGGCGAAACACTTCATGCGCCTGGCGAAGGCCATGTTGCCCAGGTATTCAAGCAGCCCGTCCCTTGCGAGCGAGCGGACCTGGCCGTCTGCCCATGCCCTTTTCGTGGACCCGTCCGAGACGGATTCCTTACGCAGCAACTCCAAGGCATTTCCTTCGCGCGTGATGGTGGAAACCGCAAAAGGCAGGCCTTGCGAAGGATGGTAAGCGGCGACGGTGCGCCCGTCCGTCAGGACACACCATTCCGCGCCAAGCGACCGCGTGGCGGAAAGGAAGTCCTTGGCCTGTTCCTCTCCTTCGGCAGCGAAGAAATCCGAACCGGCGACGAACACGGCGACCGAAGGGGCTTCGTTGGCCGTCAGCAGGTAATCGGCGGCCAGACAGGAGGGGGCCGAAGGAACGGCAAAAGACACCTCGTCGACGTCGGCCGTGTCCCAATCAAGGCTTCGCAAAAGGGGCTCCACAAACGTTCTGGCCACCACATCCTTTGGCGGGGTCCCCTCAAACTTCATCGCCGCCTTTTCAAATCTGGCGTCAATTTCGGAAATGATGTTCAGGTCCATGTCGTTGAGCTCCATCTTGAAGCGACGATGTACAAGTCATATCCCTGGTTGTCAACAAAATTGCGAAACCTTCAGGCGACGTCAAAACGCGCTCTGAATGCTCATATTTCGGGATTTCGCCGAGACGGGAATCCTTCCGTATGGAAGGCGAAGGCCCGGTTTTGGATTTTTGGCGGCACAACGAATCCCGAACTCATAGCCGGAAGGCTGCCAGGAATCCTTTCGGGCCCGAATATGCAGGGCAGTCGGCGCCTACTCCATGACCGGAGCGGATGCTTCTGCATGTCGCGGATTGCGCAGCAGAAGCACCAGCGGGATGGCCAGCATCGTCACGAACATCATCAGCCTGAAGTCGTCGACGTAGGAGATCATCAGCGCCTGCATGTTGATCAGGCCGTCAAGCTGCGCGAGCGCAGCAGGATCGCCGGCCGCGGCCGCAGGGGAAGCCGCGACGAGGTTCTGATTGTAGGGGCTGATCGCCGCCGCAAGCTCCGAATGGTTGACCTGAATGTTCCGGGACAGCACCACCGTCACGATCGAGATGCCGATCGACGATCCGATGTTGCGCACCAGCGAAAAGAGCGCTGTCGCGTCCGTCCGGTACCCGACGTCGAGGGTGGCGAACGCCATGGTGGACAGCGGTACGAACACGAAGCCGAGACCGAATCCCTGGACGACGCCTGAGGTGATGATGGGCCAGCTGTCCATCTGCGGCGAAAAGCCGGACATGGTGTGCAGCGACTGGACCGTCATCAGCAGTCCGAAGATGATCAGGGCCCTTGGGTCGATCTTCTGCATCAGGCGGCCGACCAGAAGCATGGAAACCATGGTTCCCACGCCGCGCGGGGCCATCACCATTCCCGTGGCGATGACGGGATAGCCGTAGATCGTGGCCAGCATGGGCGGCAGCAGCGCCAGTCCTGAAAACAGGACGAGGCCGATCGTGAAGATGAACACGATGCCCGCGGCGAAGTTGCGGTCGAGGAAAATCCTCGGATCGATGAACGGCTTGTCCGCCGTCAGGGTGTGGACGAGGAAAACCCAGCATCCCGTGAGCGCCAGCGCCAGCTCGATCCAGATTTCCATGGATGAGAACCAGTCCACCTCGCCGCCGCGGTCGAGCATGAGCTGAAGCGCGCCGACGCCGAGCGACAGCATAGCGAAGCCGAAGAAGTCGAACCCCCGCGCCGCCTTGGCGATCTTCGGCAGGTAGGCCGCCGATCCGAAGAAGGCAAGGATGCCGACCGGCAGGTTGATGAAGAACACCCAGCGCCAGTTGAAGCTCTCGGTCAGCCAGCCGCCCAGCGTCGGGCCGATGATGGGGCCGACCATGATGCCCGCTCCCCAGATGGCCATCGCCTGGCCGTGGCGCTCTTTGGGATTGATGTCGAGCAGGAAGGTCTGCGACAGAGGGGCGATGGCCGCGCCGAACACACCCTGGAGAAGCCGGAACGCCACCATGGACTCCAGGCTCCATGCGAGGCCGCACAGCATCGACATGACGACGAAGCCGACGGTCGAGACGAGGAACAGTTCCTTGCGGCCGATACGGTCCGACAGCCAGCCGGTGACCGGAGTCATGATGGCGGATGCGACGATATAGGAGGTCAGGACCCAGTTGATGGTGTCCTGCGAGGCTCCAAGGTCGCCCGTCATCGACGGCAGCGCCACGTTGGCGATGGTCGTGTCGAGCACCTGCATGATCGTGGCGAGCATGATCGCCACGGTGATCAGGCCGCGGTGCTGGACGCCGCCGTGCGATGCGGTCGCGTTCATTGTGGCTGCCTTAGTCCGCCTGTTCCGCGGCGAGCGCGCTGCCGAACAGGCCAAGTCCGCGTGAATGTCCCGTGTCGACTTCGATCGAGGCGCTCATCCCTGTCCGCAGGGAAGCGACGTCGATGTCGCCTTCAAGCCTGAGCCGCACCGGAATGCGCTGGGTCACCTTCACCCAGTTGCCCGACGCGTTCTGCGCCGGAAGCAGGGAGAATTCGGCTCCGGTCCCCGCGCCGATGGCCTCGACCGTCGCGTGGAAGGTCCGGCTGGGATAGGCGTCGAGGGTCACCTCGGCCTTCTGGCCAGGCTTCATGTTCTCGATCTGCGTTTCCTTGAAGTTGGCCTCGATCCACGCGTCGCCGGTCTCGACCAGGGAAAACAGCGGTGCGCCGACGCCGACGAACTGGCCTGGCTTGAAGGACGCCGCCTGGAAAACGACGCCGTCGGCGGGAGCGCGGACCGTGGTCTGGTCGAGGTCGAACGCCGCCTTTTCGCGCGCGGCCGCCGCGGCAAGGACAGCGGGATGCTTGTCGGCGGGAATGGACGGGTCTCCGCCAAGCGCCGCCTTGGCGCTTTCCACCCCTTGGCGGGCGACGGCGAGCTGCTGCGTGGCCTTGTCGAGGTCGTTGCGGGCCTCGTCGAGAGCCGAGGCGGCGCTCACGCCCTTCCTGGCGAGGTCGGTGGCGCGCTCGAAACGCGAGCGGGAGTAGGCCTCCTCGCTTTCGGCCGAGCTTTCCTGGGCGACGGCCTGGCGGTAGGCGGCCCGGAGCCGTTCGACCTCCAGCCTTGCGCTCGCCAGCGCGGCGTCCGCCTGCGTCAGGGCGATGGCATATGGCTGCGGGTCAACCCTGAACAGGACGTCTCCGGCCTTGACCGGAAGGTTGTCCGCCACGGCGGTTTCGACGATACGGCCCGATACGGTTGCCGAGACCGGAACGCGGGCCTGGCGAAGGTTGGCGTTCTCGGTCTCCTGGTAGCGGCCTCCGGTCGCCCACACGTAGCCGCCTCCCGCCACCATCAGGAATGGCAGGCCGACCATCAGCGCAAGGCGGACCATTCGCCTGCGGCCTCCCGGCCTCCGGCGCGAAGCCTTCGCTTCCGGTTCCTTGCCGCCATTCCCTTCGCTCGCTTCGCCGCCGTTCATCCTTGCGTTCCCTTTCCGTTGCCGGCCCTCGCCCCGGAGAAGGATTCCTCCGACAGGTTCCCGGCGATCGTTTCCAGCCAGCCGATGAATTCGTCTCGCTGTTTTCCGTCCATTCCAGCCAGCGCCTCCTCGTAGACCGCGCCGGCGATTTCCTTGACCTCCGCGGAGGTGGCCCGCGCCTTCTGCGTCGGATGCAACGTACGGACCCGGCGGTCGGAAGGGTCGTGACGGCGTTCGATCCATCCCGCCTCCTCCATCCGGTCAACGTGCCGCGAAACGCTGATCGGCTCGATATCGAGCATCTCAGCAAGCCGCGCCTGCGCCACTCCCTCCTCCTTCGACACGCAGGCCAGCAACCGCCACTGGGCGGACGACAAGCCGAATCCCGAAGCCCGCTGCTCGAAGCGGCGGCGCATCAGGCGCTGGACGTCATGGAGGAGGAACCCGAGTCTGTTCAATCCAACGGAAGTCATAAGCTACATATATGATAAGCCCGCTTATGAAATCAACACGGAAAAGGATTCGAGCGCGTTGACGCACCGTCAATCAGTGCGATTCAAGGATTCATTTCTTCCTTGTAGTCAGCGCCTGCCTGTACTGCGCCCGAAGCAGGAGGTCGGGCATCGCGTTGTCTACCTCTGCCATGAACCGCATATGCGGCCCCTGCCCCGGTCCCGCCGACAATGCACGCCGATAGGCGTCAATGGCGCGGCCGCGCAAGGTTTCGTCCCCGGCGGCGAACCGCTCGATTAAAATGCGGTCGCTGTCCGAAAGGACGCTATCAGAGTTTGAGGCCATGGGTGTTCCCGTATTCTTCATCGGTCAGTTCGCGGCGGTTCACGTAGCTTCCGTCGGGAGCCTGGTCCTCGATCGAGAACTTCGTCTTCGGGTAGAAGTTGACGGAGACGCGGTAGGCGACGAACTTCCCGTCCTTGTGGGAATGCCTCACCCCCGTCTGCACCCCTGCCTTCTCCTCGGCCTTCCGGATGCGCGCAAGGAGGTCCTTGTCGCCGATGTACTCTGCCTCCGCGTAGGTGAACCCTGCCATTTCTCGCCATCCTTCCCGGGCGTTGCCCGAATTTCGTGCCCTCGCCGCCCGCCGTCAAGCGGAAACGGAGGCCGCTTCCTCGCGCCTGACGCCGACCACCCGCGGATCGAAGCGCCCGGCGCCGTGCACGAAATCCCGCACGAACACGTCGACGAGGGCGAACTTCCCGAATTCGCACGCGCGGGCGTACATGGCTCCGTAGACCGGCGCGGTCTTGACGCTGCGGCCGTCGGGATGCCTGACGTACAGGCTGCCGCCCGTCGTGATCCATTCGAGCCGTCCGGTGAACTCTTCGGCCATGTCCTAATCGTCCTCGATATTCGCCGTTTCGGCCATATTCGCTGTGCAGTGAATTTCGTTTTTCCGCAATGCGGCAACCTCCGCCTTGGTCATGATCCTGGGCGTGGGTTCGAGGCCGATGCGCTCCCTGATCTCGTCCACGGACAGGATTTCATGGGCCTGTCGCAGGGTCTCGAGCCGTTTTGCGCTGAAGTCGGGCACCCATGCAAGCGCCCCCTTGCAGCGCTCCGCCATCCAGATAAGCGGAAGCAGGACAAGGTAGCCGAGCAGCATGGGGACCGAAACCAGCATCTCGCCCGCGCCGAGAAGGGCCATGCGGTCGACGTGCCAGCGGATTTCCGGGCACTTGCGGGCGACAGCGAGCGAACGGAAGTAGCCCGTCCTCGGAATGACGTATCTCCACGGCACCATCGCTAGCGTCCTTCCGGACCGGCTTCGCACCAGAAGCCCTGCATGTCGAACGCCGCGCGGCGACGGAAGAGGTCCCAACGCCCGGAAGCGAGCCAGCACCGCCCGCGGCGGTCGCGGAATACATGGGTCCAGCACCCGTCGTCGCGCACGGCCTCCTCAACGAAACGCATCGGATAGCCGCAAATATACGCCAGCGCGAAGACGGCGGCGGCCACAGCCAGAAGGTCAGTCATGGGCGGCTCCGCGGGGCTTCGGAAGCAGGTCCGTGTCGATCACCAGTCCCGCGTCGAAGCCCCTGTTCTCGCGGTCGTAGCCGCGTGGGTTACAGACGACCTTCACGCCCTCCGCCTCGTAGTCGAAGGAGTCATGCGTGTGGCCGTGGATCCAGAGGTCCGGGCGGCCCGGCGACATCAGGTCCGAAAGGTCGGAACAGAACGCCGCGTTCAGGAGGTCGCCGCGGTATTTCTCGTGCACCGAACCCGGGTGGGGACAGTGATGGGTCACGACCACGGTCTGCCCGTCGAAGGGGATGCGGAGCGCGTCCCTCAGGAACCTGCGCGACTTCTCGTGCATGTCGAAGGTATGCCGCGGATGGAAGCGCTCCCACGGGTTCTTGCGCCAGGAGATCGCCCGGTAGTCGTTCATGGCCCGGCGGGCATGCTCCATGGCAATGGGCTGCTGCCCCATCAGGGCGAAATCGGTCCACAGGGTCGCGCCGATGAAACGGACCCCGTCGATGACAGCAAGGTCGTCGTCGAGAAAATGGACGTCAGGATGAAGCAGGGCCTCTTCCTTGCCCTCGGCAAGCCCTTCCACCACGCTGTTGCGGTAGAACTCATGGTTGCCCGCCACGTAGACGACGGGCATGGGGATGTTCTCCGCCAGCCACCTGACGCCTTTCGTAACCGAATTGGTGACGTCGCCCGCGACAACGCAGACGTCCGCGCCCGCGGGCGGAACGAGGGGCGCGTCGAGACCGGCCACCTCGAGATGCAGATCGGACAGGACCCAGAGTTTCACGAAGGCTTCTCCTTGTTCAGGCTTCTATGGTGCACCAGCCGACGTTTGTCAACAAATGCCTATAGCCAGGAAAGGATTCGTTGCCATTCGGGCTTGCTGAATCCTTGGATGACGCACAGTATTGGTTCCCGTTAGCGGGAGACTCAAGGTTTCCGCATATCCAGGGAGGCCGGCCGCAATGGACGAACAAGGTTTCATTCCCGTCAGGTCGTCGATCGACGCGAGCGTGAACTTCGCCAGGAAGCATCCTCTCGGAGGATTGGTGGAAACACGCTTCGTCCGCCGGGTCGAGGAGCGCTTCATCGTCTACCTTTCCACCATGAACGGCTGCGACAAG
>Ga0222422_100206_pt1 | contig 33270 bp, 29 predicted proteins | sample 3A1ome_FD_182469 | JGI IMG/M metagenome (GOLD analysis project Ga0222422, IMG submission 182469) | Enriched microbial communities from leaf-cutter ant dump, University of Wisconsin, Madison, United States - 3A110A (version 2) | ecosystem: Environmental > Terrestrial > Nest > Insects nest > Nest...
TGGTCGACCGGGCCGTAGAAGCCCTGCCACGACTGGCCAACGCCGAGGCATGGAGGAGCCTGGTCGACCGCTTCGTGCCCGAAGAGGCGGAAGCGCCGCTATCCGCCTCCGGCTACGAGCCGGAACCCCTATACGCCGGAGACACCGCATATGCCCGCTAGAATCCTTGCCGCAGCCCTGGCGCTCCTTCTCGCCTCCGCCGGGTCGGCGGGCGGAGCCTTCGCCTCGTCCGCCGACCCGGCGGAGGCGTTCCATATGACGGCAATGCGGACGGCGGACGGCGGAATCTCGCTGTCGTGGGACATTTCCGACGGCACCTACCTCTACCGGGACCACATGTCGGCGAAATCCGAAGACGGGGATCAGGTACCGCTCGAAACGCCCCCCGGAACCGTCAAGGACGATCCCAATTTCGGGCGTACGGAAACCTATACCGGCCATGTCGAGGCCTTGGTTGCAGCGAGGTATGCCATCGGCGCGCTTTCCGTCACCTATCAAGGGTGCGAGGAAGGCGGAATCTGCTTCCCTCCGACGACCGTGTCGCTGAACACCGAAACCATGGAGGTATCCTCGCCCGACGATTCAGCGCCGCCCGCGGCTGATTCCGGCTTCGTCCTTTCAGGGGACCATGGCCTCGTCGAAGGGCTGATCGGAAGCTACGGCATGCCTCTCGCCGTCCTCGCCTTTTTCGTTTTCGGGATCCTCATCGCATTCACGCCCTGCGTCCTTCCCATGTACCCGATCGTCGCAGGCATTCTGGCGCACGAGGGAGAAAGCCTGACCGCGCGCCGTGGCCTCGCCCTCTCGCTGGTCTATTCGTTCTTCCTGTCGTCCGCCTTCGGAGCCGTCGGCGCGGTGGCGGGGTGGTCCGGCGAGAACCTGCAGGAAGCGCTTCACTCGCCTGCCGTCAACGTCATCGCCGCAGCAGCCTTCGGCCTGCTCTCCCTGTCCATGTTCGGCCTTTACGAGCTTCAGCTTCCCGCTGGCTGGACTTCCCGGTTCTCGAAACGCGCGGGCGCGCGCGGCAGCTACGCGTCGGCGGCGGCCCTCGGCTTCTCGTCCGCCCTGATCGTCGGCCCCTGCGTCACCGCCCCCCTGGCCGCATCGCTGCTCTACGTCGTCAAGACCGGCAACGCGGCATTCGGCGCGGCCTCCCTGTTCGCTCTGGGATTCGGCAAGTGCGCTCCGCTGATCGTCTTCGCCACGATCGGAGGGCGCGCGCTTCCGCACTCGGGACAGTGGATGGAGAACGTAAAGCAGCTGTTCGGCTTCGCCATGCTTGGAGGGGTTGCCTGGATGGCCGCTCCGCTCCTACCGCAAGGGGCGGCCGAGGGCCTTGCGGGAGCCGTCGCGATGGGCGCGGGCATCTACGTCGCGGCGCACATGGCGGTCACCCGCGCGGCAGCGAAGAAGGCCGCGGTGGCGGTCGGTACGGCTGCGTTCGTCTACGGGACGGCAGTCCTCGCGGCCTCCGCGGCCGGGGCGTGGAGACCCCTCGAGCCGTGGACCGCCCTGGAGAGACGTCCGGAAGCGCCTGAGGTCGCATACTCGTACGTGACGAATGTCGAGGGGGCCAAGTCCGTCATCTCGGCTTCGGACAGGCCGACAATGGTCTACTTCACCGCCAACTGGTGCGTGGAGTGCATGGTCGCGGAACGCTCGGTCTGGATGGACCCGTCCCTCGGCGAGGCGTTGAAGGGAATCCGGGTGGTCAAGGTGGACCTGTCCGACTACGGCCCCTCCGGCTCGGCCCTGATGAAGGCGATGGCGGTCGCCGGGCCGCCGACGTCCGTTTTCTTCGAGCCCAACCTTCACGAAATCCTGAACACGCGCATCGTCGGAGCGCCTACGATCGCGGCGCTGGCGGCCTCCGCTTCGACGGCGCGCAACGCGGAACACTGAAGGCCGAAAGGGTCAGGCCCGCGGAGCAGGCCCTCCATCGCCGCTCCGGGCCTCCCGCTCAACGGCTGCCGCGGCCGCACGGAACACGCGGTCGAAAGCCTTGCCTATCTGCCAATCCTCGGCTCCAGACCGGAAGCACTCGATGACGGCCGCTTCCAGCTTGGCGCGCGCCTTCTGACGACGGGCTTCCCCCGCGGCGAACGCCTCGAGGTCCCCGAGCCGCACACGCTGCACTCCGTCGACGCATACGGACAAGGCCGCCTCCGTCTCCTTGTGCAGCTTCACGGCGTCGTACGGCTCCTGCCTGCTGAACCGGAACATGGCCGAATTCCCGCCATCGTACCATTCTCCCGCGATCGTCCGAAGCCTGTACGGAACCTCGTGATCCTCTGTCTGCATGTGACCCTTCCCCCGACCATGCGCCTGACGCCGCTCCCCAATTACTACGCCACGGCGATGCAAACACAGAGGTTGTTGCCTTGCTGGCGAATCCGCCACAATGAGGCAAGCGAGGACACGAAATGACAAAGAAGACGAAATTCAAGCCTACATTCCCCCAGCTCGCGCTTATGGACTGGGTTCTCGAAAAGGGCCACAAGCGCTTCTTCACGCATTCCTCGAGCCTGAACTCCGGAAACCAGACCTGGCTCTACGAAGCCGGACCGGAAGGCGAGGACGGCAAGAGAAAGCTGTTCCGGGCCTATCCCGGCCAGTCCCGTGAAAACGACGTAGCCCTTCTCGAGCGCCTGGGCGGACGCGATTCCATATCGACGCACCAGCTCTACCAGCAGGGCTACGTGATGCACATCAGCCCGGCGATGCAGCACGAGAAGTTCAACAAGTTCATTTCGCAGTTCTCCGAACGAGGATGGCACTGGGCGGAACAGGTATATCTGGTTACGTCCGCCGGACGTGCGTGGTGGGAGGAAGAGGGCAGGGATCTCCATGCCAAAGCCGTCGCCGAAAGGGCGGCGGCAAGGGCCGAAACCCTGCGCCTCGTCGTGATCGGCCGCGAGTCAAGGATACAGCCCGAACTGAGCCGTGACCTCCGGGCGCGCGTCCCCGAGGGCATCCCCCTGCCGATTCCCTCCCGCAAGGCCCTGCGGCCGCAGGCCACCGCCATCGTCACGAAGGAGACCGAAACCCGCTTCTACGTCGAGGACGTCAAGCCGCTCCGCTCGAGAAGCATAAGCGAGCGCAGCGTCGTGGAGGGCAGGGAGCCGAACGAATACGTCTCCAGGGAGAACGTGATCGTCGACCACGCCACTCCCGAGATCGCCCGACGGCTGGCCGAAATCGACGCCGAATACGTCGAGGACGTGAACAGGATCGCGGAGCAGACGATCGAGGCGTTGCTTCCCTCCCTGCAGGACCTTGCCTCCAGGCTCGCGCAGAAGGACGCGGAACGGGAAGACATGGTCAGGGAACTTCTCTCGGGACAGCCTGACGCGTCACCCAAGCCCTGACCCTGCACCCCCGGCGGATGAATGGCCGCCGATTCCTTCCCGAAGAGGGACATAAAGAAAAGGCTCCTGCAACGGGGGTGCAGGAGCCTTTTCAATCCGGCGGCCTTCGGAGCAGGACATCTCTTCGGGCCTTCTCCCGCCGGGGAAGGGGAAGGATTCCTTCCTTGATCCGGCGGTACGGGCGGGGTTAGCCAGACCCCTATCTCCCCCACCATCGCCTATGGGCTTTTCCCCACGATTTCAGTCACGTTACAAATCTTTTCCGGCGTCGTGTTTTTTGTTTCCGAACATTGCTGGCGATGAGGCTGGCCTTGCCATCGATTCCAGGCCAGGATTCATTCCAAAGGACCCGAACCATGAACCCTGGCATCCTGGTCGTCGACGACGACCGCGAAATTCTCAGCCTCCTGTCGAAATACCTTTCGCAGCAGGGCTACACGGTCCGCGAGGCCGCCTCGCTCAAGGAGATGAGATCGCAGCTCGACGCGGCGGCTCCCGAGCTGATCGTGCTCGACATCATGCTGCCCGACGGCTCCGGCCTCGATGCCTGCATGGACCTGCGCCATTCCGGCGTCCGTGTCCCGATCATCCTGCTGACCGCGATGCAGGAAGAAGTGGACCGCATCATCGGCCTCGAAATGGGCGCCGACGACTACATGGGCAAGCCGTTCAATCCAAGGGAACTCGTCGCGCGCATAAAGGCCGTACTCCGCAGGTCGGCGGAGACGCCGAAGCCCCAGGAGCCGGAATCGGGCAGATTCTCCTTTGAAGGATTCAAGGCCGACTCCGCGGCGCGCACGGTCACGGCCCCCGACGGGTCGGACCTGCAGCTGACGGGAGCCGAGTTCGAAGTCCTGCGCATCTTCCTGGACCGTCCGGGACGCATCATCTCCCGCGACCAAGTCCTCGAAATGACCCGAGGGCGCAACGGCGACCCGTTCGACCGCTCCGTCGACGTCCTGATGAGCCGCATCCGCAAGAAGCTGCGTGACGCGGGCGGTTCAGCGGACCTCATCAAGACGGTCCGCAACGGCGGCTACCAGTTCGCCGCCAAGGTCACACCCGTTCCATGAGGGCGCTGCGGCTCAAGATCACGCTCCTTGTCATGGGGGCGATCGTCGCCATGTCCATCCTCGGCATAGCTGCCGCGTTCAGCGTGGCCGTCCTGATTGAAGGAGACGGCAGCGCACGGATCATGTTCCGCTACCAACCGGGCGTCGAACCGGGCGAAAGCCCCCCGCTCGTCTTCCAGCCACAGGAACCGGCGGCTCGCTCGCTTCAGGTCGTCCCCAACCCCTTCGGAATCCCCGTGGAGATCGTGACGGTCGCCTACGCCCTCCTGATCGTGGCGGGGTCGGCCGTCGTCGGGCTGATCGTGGCGAACATGGTGGTCAGGCCACTCGAAGTCCTGGAAAAGGCCGTGGAGTCCGTCGATCCCGACGGCTTTATCCCGAAGCTCGACGAAAAAGCGCTCGGGGAGGGCCTCGGCGCCACCCGACTGATCAACAGGCTTTCCGAACGCCTCAAGACAGCCCTGGAAAGCCGCATGAGGCTCGTGGCCGCCGCAGGCCATGACCTGAGGACTCCGCTCACCCGCATGAGGCTGAGAGCGGAATTCATGGCCGACGACGCCGACCGGGAGAAGTGGATCCACGACATCGACGAGATGATGCACATCGCCGACAGCGCCATCCGCCTCGTCCGCGAAGAAACCGAAGCCGGCGCCCGGGAGACGCTGGACCTGCGGGAAATCATTGCCGAGACGGCCGGCGAGCTTGGCGAGATCGGACATCGCATCGAAACGGGTTCCCTTGCGGCGGCGGAGGTAGAGGGTGGCCGACAATCCCTGAAGAGGGCGGCTGGCAACCTGCTCGCTAACGCCGCCACGCACGGCGGGAGGGCGAAGGTCTCGCTGCGCGAAGAAGGCGGCATGGCCGTGATCGAGATCGACGACGAAGGGCCGGGAATTCCGGAAGACAAGATACAGCACGCCTTCGAGCCGTTTTTCAGGGCCACTCCTGCCCGTCACAAGTCCACCCCCGGCGCGGGCCTCGGCCTGGCCATCGCAAAGGAGATCATCTGCCGCCACGGCGGAACGATCACGCTCGCGAACAGAAGAGAAGGCGGACTGCGCCAGACGGTTCGACTTCCTCTTGCCATGCCTTGAAGGTTTCAACGCCAGTCCGCAGGATTCACCGATCCCAACGAACGGACGACGGCCATGCCCTTCGACACGATCCAGCAGACTGAAAGAGGCCCCTGCGTCAAGGGAACGACCCAGTCCGGCCGCAAGGCAGAGATCACCCTCGTCGACGACGGCCGCGGGCTGCGTTTCGAAGCCGCGGTCCTCCCGATGGACGGCCACGAACAGATGGGAGACAGGGCGATCGACATCGAGCTGGCCCGAGTCATCGCCGAACAGGACTCCATCATCGAAAGGCTGTCGCCTTTCACTGGCGACGGAACGGAACCGCGCGAATCCCTGAGGGCGGCCGCATCGCTCCTCGACCGCCGCGAGGTCGAACCCGAACTGATCGAAGCCCTTCTCGGCCTCGCCCCGGCCCCTGCCGCTATGTGACGGCCGCAACAGGTCAGATATGACCCGGTAAATGACAAAATCGGCACTAAAGGGTCATATCTGACCTGTTAAATGACAACAACGGCACTATCGGCCATATGTGACCCATGGGCCCGGAGATCGTCCCTTGCCGCGCGCGGCGGCAATCTAGGGTTTCCGAACGGAGCCGCCATGCTTGTCCATATGCCATACGTCTACGACGCCGTCGTCCTCGAGAGGCGATGCCGCAACATATCCCACAGCTATTTCGGCGGGTGGCATGCCGTCGAGGTCGAGGAGGTTTCCGGCGACGACGCGCCCGTCGCCATGCGATGGACTGTACCCGGACGAAACGGCCGCGAAGATACGCCCTACGAAACCAGATGGTACGCCGAACGCCACTGGATGCCGTTCGGGCGCCCCGGCAACCCGACATGCGACCTCACGCCGGCCGCAGTCCTCCTCGACGAGAAGGCCTGGTTCGCCCCCGTCAAGGCGGCGCTGGGATACAACACGCATCAGAACGCCGCCCTGGAGGACTTCGTAGCGGGCAAGCTGCGCCCACTGGACGACGAGCACGTCAACGAGATTCATTTCATCGACCGGGAGACTGGCGTCCGGTCGGCGGAAGAGGCCGCGGAACGGCTGCTTTCGGTTGACGGGGTCCTTTACGCCCCGGTGAACGAGCCATGCTATCGCCTGCACTGGCGGGACGACATGTGGGGAGGCGAGCAGCGCCCCTCCGCATGGATTTCCGCCGATATGCCGACCCCCTACCAGCGCATGAACGTGAACGGCCTTTACTTCCGGGCCGACCGGCTCGAAGACATGATCGCCGTGTTCAGGCAGTCCAGACGGCAACACGTGTTCCGGTCCAGGGTCGAGATCGAGGTGCTGCTCCCGCATTCCGTCAACTACGAAGACGACCGGGACGGGGTCCGCTGCGCCGCCCGGAGGCTGATAGGCAAGAGGTGGGACGGCTTCGACGGCGTGTTCGACCAGCTCAGGACCATGGACGCCGACTGCGCGGCCAGCTGGTTCCGTCTCAGGGACGGGCTCGCGGCCTGGGACGGAACCGAAGAGGCTACGGAGGTGCTGGCCATGCACATGGAAAAGCTGGCCGACGGCCTCAAGGACGGCCAATTCAAGGAACAGGCGGCATTCGCGCTGGCCAGATGGCAGGCGCGGCCCCTTGCCGACAACTCAATGAGGCCGTGAAGATGCTCTGCCGAATTCCTTACACCTACACCGTCGCGGGCATCCTCAAGGGCCACCGCAAGGTCGAGCCATACACGTTCGGTGCATGGACGGAGGCGGAGGTCGCCGACGTTTCCTCGCCTGAAGCTCCGGTCTCCATGTCATGGGAGGAGCGTCTTTTCGGCCAGACGGTCCGCAAGGAGACACGCTGGATGGATGGCGAGAACTGGAGCCGGCCGAAGGGTTACGACGGAAGCGACTCGATCATCACCGCGGAAGGCTTCCTCCGACTCGACGAACTCGAAGCGGAGATATTCAGGACCCGCGGCGGCATCGAACCTTCCGCCCTCATCGGCGAAGCCACAGGGCAGGACGTGTCCGACCTCCGTTCGTTCCTCATGCGCTATGTCAGCGAAATGAACCCGGGGGAATTCCGCGAAGTGGAATACAGCAGCCGCCGCGAGGCGGAGGCGAGGGCGGTCGACGGCTCCCGGAACCTCGCCTTCATCGACGGCGAACTGTGGGTGAAGGGCGGCGAGCCTTGCTACGTCCTTTCCGTGCCCGGAATCAACGCGCCAACCTCCGATGCCCCCAGGATAGGGGTGTCGCCCCTTCCCGAGCCCGAATGGAAATCCTACGCGATGTGCTTCTTCAGGGCGGACAGGCTGACCGACGCCTCCGACTACCTTCGGGAGCTTTCAGGCCAAGACGCCGTCGAAATCACGAACGACGTCGAGGTCCTCATCCCCGAAGCCGTCCAGTTCGACGACGAAGGGGAGTCGCTCCTGCGCTGCGCCCGGGAGATATGGTCGGGCAGGACCGAAGGCCTCAGCCATGCCAGCAGCCAGGCGGTCCTGACATGGCTGGCCCTGCGCGACGGCACGCTGTCGGACAGCCCCGATCTCGAAGCGCTGGCGGGTCACCTTGCGGATGCCCGGCGTTCCCTCGCCCAGCACGGCCGCCCGGCGGAAACGATCGACAAGGCCCTTAGGCGATGGGAGATGCGCCCCATGCCCGATTTCAGCTACAGCCCATGAGCCATCCGCCCCTCGAAAAGGCCGTGACCAACCGCGCATGTCGGCTCTCCTCGGACTGGCTTCCACCCGACTGGCTCTGTTCCGACGCACTGATCGGATCGTTCGAGCAGGACCATCCGGAACGGAAGATGACCGACCGCGCGCTGGAGGAATACTGGTGGCGCGAATGGGCGCCGGAAAACATGGCGGCGGTATGGGAACATATCCGCGGACTTTCAGAAGACGGCTCGCTGAGGCTCTGGAGGTCCGTCACGATCCCGGGCGACCCGGTCGAAGGCTTCAAGGCCTGGATCGACGAAAACGGATACATCGGCCGCTTCTGGTCGTATGACCGGGACGCGGCCCATCCTCATGAAGGCGACATCGGCACGAATCCTGCCTACCTGCTTGAAGGCCTCGTCTCCCTGGACGCCGTGGACTGGCTGGAAACCCTTGCCGCCGCGGGACAGCCGGACTGGTGCGGAGAGAACGAAGTCAGGCTGCTCGACGACGCCGAAGTACGGCTGGTTTCCATCGTCCGCCGGGAAGGCTGGCTCCGCAGAAGCCTCGACGACGGCGAGACGCCCGTGAACGTCGGCAACCTCGCCGAAACCGCCTTCAGGGCGGGAGAACCCGGCTATACCCCACAGCCCAACCTAAGCTGACTGCCATCCTTTACCGCAGGCAAACCGTCGCCATCAGGCGATTGAAGTGGAATCCGCCGCACCATATCATTCACGGACCATGGACGCCGTCACCGAAAGGATTTCATTGATGCGGCCTTCCGCTATCGCCCGCACGATCCTGGCCGCCGTCCTGTCGACGTCCCTTGCAGCCCCGGTTACCGCGGCGAACAAGGGCACGTATGTCTTCCGCTACAATTCGGGATTCGTGCAGGCAAACGCCGGAACGCCCGGAATCCCGGAGAACCCGAACCAGTACGACGTCACCGCGCACTTCTTCGGCGTGAAGGACAAGCCGTTCGAGGCGGACATACCGACCAAGCCGGGCGCCCATGTCGTGTCGTGGAGGATCGAGAAAGGAACCCTTCCACGAGGGCTTTCCCTCAACGAGGCCACCGGAAAGATTTCGGGCACGCCGACCGAAACGACCGAAGGCCGTTCCCTTTCGGTGCGCGGATACGCGCCCTCCGGCGACATGGGAACCTACGCACAGGTGAAGATCGACCTCGTCCAGGTCGGAGCCTATGCCCGCCAGCAGGAAGCCTATGGCCACACCGGAAAACCGTTCCACGTCGACCTCGACAAGCCGAACGGTGTCACCGTCTACTCCTGGACGGCGCAAACGCCGCTGCCTGACTGGATGTCGCTGATAAACGGCATGCTGGCCGGGACCCCGCCGGAAGCCGGGGTCTGGCCGATGGCCTTCTCCGGCCTCGACTATTCAGGGCACGAAGTCGCGTTCGCCTACGGACAGATCGTCGTCGAGGACAATCCTCAGGTGGCTTTCATCGCCGACAAGACGCAGCACCACGACTTCGAATTCTCCGTCCAGGGGAGCGTCAAGCGCAAGCTTGGACTGCTCCGTTGGGAAGTCGAAGGCGCGCGGCCCAAGTCCCTGTCCTTCGACAAGGAAACGGGAAGCCTCAAGGGCTACATCCATACTTTCGACGCCGCCCTTCCGTTTCGCCTGAAGGCGACCGACATCGACGGCACCTACGGCTATTCAAACGAGTTCACCCTTTCCACCCTGCCGGCCGATCTCGCCCTCGGCGACGTTCCCACGCAGCATCTCGTCCTCAACAAGCAGGGCGGCTTCGGGTTCCTGGTCACGGAAACGACGGGGACCCAGTCATGGGAAATCCTGGAAGGCACACTGCCTGACGGAATGGCCATCGATCCTTCGACCGGGCGCGTCTCGGGCAAACCCACGAAGACAGGAAGCTGGCCGGGCGTGGTCGTGCATCTGACCGACGCGGGCGGTTCCCAGCAAAGCAATCCCTTCGACGTGATCGTGGTCAAGGATCGTTTGTCGGCTTCCGTCGCTCCCGTTTCGGCCCGCGTCGGCGTTCCGTTCACCGGCGACGTTCCGGTGGCGACAGGCGGGGAGGGGCCTTACACCTTCGCGCTCGCGGCAGGCTCCGAAATGCCCGCTGGAACGGCGCTGGACGAAACGACAGGCAGGATTTCCGGAACGCTCGAGGAAACCGGAGTGCAGGCCGCCATGCTAACGGCCGTGGACTCGACCGGATATGTAGGAACGCCATTCCCCGCCAATCTGACCGGATACGAGACTCTGACCGTCAACATGGACCGGCCCGAATACGTCGGCGAACGCCTCACGGCCATGACGGTAGCTCCGTCTGTGCCCGAATACTCGGCCATGCCTCCGGCCACATGGTCTCTATCCCCGTCCACTCCGCCTTCCGGCATGGCCTTCGACAGCCGCAGCGGAGCCATTTCGGGTAAGCCGACGTCCGTCGGAACGTTCGGCCCCTACGTCCTCACGATCCAGGACGCCTCGTCGGACAGCGCGTCGACCGCGCCTTTCACCGTCAGGATCGATGAGATTCCCGACATCGAGATCCAGACCTCCGACCTCAACGTTGAGCGCCTCGTTTCAGCCGACGTGACCGCAGGCACCGCCCTTCATGCCGTCGGCGAAAAAACATGGACGCTCGACGGCTCCTCGGCCGAACTGCCTGCGGGACTGAGGCTCGACCCGGACGGCCGTTTCCGCGGAAGGATTTCCGCGACCGCTCCGACGCCCGGCGTCATACTGAACGTAACCGATTCCGAAGGCCGCACGGCCATATCGTCCCCGTTCAGCATCGTCCCCGTCCAGCCTTCGCCAATGGAAATGGCGAACGCGGAACTGTCCTGGCCGGCTGGATTCGCCTTTACCTCCAGGTTCAGCCCGACAAACCCGGCCGGATCATGGAGCGCATCCGCCAGCGGCCTTCCGTCATGGATGTCGATCGATCCGGCGACAGGCGCCATCACGGGCGCCGCTCCATCCCCCGGAACCTACGGCCCTTACTCCGTGACCGCCTCCGACGAACTCAGCCGCTCGGCCACCGCCACCTTCACCCTGACGGCAACGGGGCCGCTCGCCCTGTCGCTCCAGAACCCGGTCGAGCTGCATCGCCTCGGCTCAGTCCAAGGCATAGGTCCCACGGTTTCGAACGCCGCCGGAAAGGTTTCGTGGGCGATCTCCGGAAACCTTCCGAAAGGACTCGCCTTCGATGCCTCCTCGGGAACGGTTTCCGGCGTGGCTGCGGCGGAAGGCACGGCGACGGCTACGTTCTCGGCCAGCGACATGGCAGGCCAGACGGCCAGCTTGACGGTTACGTTCGACGTCGGCCCTCGGCTTCCCCTATCCGTGGCCTACTCCGTTCCGACCCTCTACGCCGGGACGTCGAGAGGACTTCCGCTTCTTCCCACGCAGCCTACGAACGCCGCGCAGCCAGCCACCTTTACCGCCACAGGGCCAATTCCGCCCGGCCTGGCCTTCGACAAGTCGACCGGCGCCTTCGCAGGCGTACCTTCCCAGCCAGGCGTGTTCGGCGGCGTCGCCGTTTCCGCAAGCGATTCCGAAGGCGAGACCGCGGCCAGCGGCCCCCTGTCGTTCCGGGTCGAACCAGAGCAGGCGATCAGGGTGGAAAGCCCCGTCGAACGCTCGATGCGGCTCGACGAATATGGCCAGACCGCTCCGATCTCGGTTCAGAACGCCGTTCCTCCGCTGACTTTCTCCACCATGACCGGCACGGCGCTCGCCGATCCCGACGGTCTGGCTCTCCTTCCCTCCAGCGGCGCCCTGAGCGGCGTGCCGCATACCGCGGGAACGCGCAGCCATTCGCTGAAAGTCACCGACAGCATGGGCCGCGCCACGCCCTTCACCCTTCGCCTCAGCGCCGTCGGAGCCCTGTCGGTCGCCATGCACGACGTGGCGGCGAACCGCTACTCCCCGGTTTCGGCGGCCGCCATCCCGACCAACGTGGTCGGCTCCGTCTCCTATTCCCTGAACCCGCAGTCGCTCCCATCCGGAGTCTTCTTCAACCCCTCCAACGGCAAGCTGTCCGGAACCCCGGACGAAGAAGGCACGTTCGGCCCCTATACCCTGACGGCGACCGATTCGACAGGCGACTCCGCCACGGCCTCTTTCTCGATCGTGGTCGGCCCCCGCCTTGCGCTTGAGGCCTCCCTGCCGTCCAGCAACGTCACGGCGCTGGCGAACAAGAGCTATACCCTGTCCCCGAAGGCGAAAAACGCCGTCGGCGCAGTCACGTGGGCCAGGCAGTCCGGCACGCTCCCGACGGGCCTTTCGGTCGAATCCTCCACAGGCAGGATCACGGGCACGCCGACCGAACTCGGCGTCTTCGGCGGCATCGTGCTTGCCGCGACGGATTCAACCGGGGCCACGGGACTGACCGCGCCCCTCACCATCACGGTACAGCTCGACGGCCAGCCGATCCTGCTCGTGACGAAAAAACTTACCTGGAAGCAGGACAAGGCGTTCTCGACGGCGGTTCCAACCGTCGAGAACGAGATCGGCGACATATTCTTCAGGTCGCCTCAGGCGGAAGCCCTCGGATTGACGGTGGATCCGGCGACCGGCGTGATTTCAGGAACCGTCGCCACCGCCGGACAGTACGTCGTCGACCTCAACGTCACCGACTCCACGAACCGGGTGACTTCGGAACCCGTCACGCTCGACCTCATGCCGCATCTCCGCCTGACGGCCAAGCCCCTTTACGGGACCGTCAACGCCGTCATGATGACGGTCAAGGCGGCGACGGCGGACTACGCCCTCGGCGCAGTGACATACACCCTGCAGGGCGCTCTGCCCCCGGGAGTCGCTATTTCGGAAGCAGGCTATCTGTCTGGCAAGCCGACGCAGCTGGGACTGTTCGAGAACATCACCGTCACCGCCACCGACTCGACGGGCGATACGGCGACTTCGAACCCGTTCTCCTTCGAGGTGCTGGACAACAACCAGATTCCGACGATCACCGCGATGCCCGTCGTCCCGACCCTGAAGGCAGGTACGTTGATGTCGGGCGTAACGCCGACGGTCATCTACAAGAAGACCGACGACGTCTACAGCCTGAACCAGCCTCTCCCTGAGGGACTGTCGCTCAATCCTGCGACAGGAACGATTTCAGGCACGCCTGCGCCGGGCAGCCAGGGCATATACGACGGCTACGTGCTTAGCGTGGCCGACGCGCTCGGCCGCGGCACGTCAACCGACGAATTTTCAATCAAGGTCAGGCACAAGGACTCGCCGTCGATCTCGATGGTGCCGTCGAACATCCAGTACCGCTACAACGTATTCTTCACGACGCCGGCGCCGACGGTGACCAACGGCCATGCCTTCGTCGGAACGCCCGTATACTCGATCTCAGGGACGACCACCGGCCTGACGGTAGACCCCCACACGGGCATCATATCCGGCGCGATATCCGGCAACCGCACCATTACCCTCTCGGTCGCGGACGACATAGGTTCGGTGACTTCGACCAGCATCAGCTTCTCCGCGGGGAACCTCACACTTTCCTTCGCCGCTCAGTCCATGATGCAAGGACAGTCAGTCGATTACGCTCCCACGGTCGCGCTTGCCACTGACAACGCCCAGTTCTCCTGGTCATCCCAGGTGGGCGGCCTGCTGCCGCAAGGACTGTCGATGAACCCGGAAACGGGGCGGGTGACGGGAACGATGCCTTTCGGCACCTACCTCCTGAAAGCCACCGTGTCGGACTCTGGAACCAACGTATCTTCCCCGGGTGGCACGACTTACGCCAAGTGGGTCGGGAAAAGCAACCGTCCCTTGTCCGATTCGCTTGTCTTCACATCCGTCGAAGGGGCCGAACACGGAACGTCGGTACTGTCCGAGATCGTTCCGATCACCGGCATCGACACCGACCGCAACCTGTCAGTCGGAGTCATCGGCATGGGAACGCCGCAGTTCCGAATCTGCTACGATGCGAACTGCCTGCATGAAAAGTCAACGTGGACCACGACGCCGCAAGTCGTGTCAAACGGAGAATTCGCGCAGCTGCGTGTGTCCGCCCCGCTCGGGAACCTTGAAAATGTCACCGTCGCCGTGACGGTGACCGGGACGCCCGTAACATCCACCGGATGGTCGGTTACGTCCGGACCTCGAAACGATGTCGTCGACGCCGCCAACGTCCTCCCTGTTTCGGCGGCCAACAACAATACGCCGATCCCGAACTGGCGGATCATGTACGACGGACTGGGATCGGCAGGATTGAGCATCTCCACCGGCGCTGGCGGAGACAACATCACCTACGATTTCGGCAGGATGGTCTCCTTCAACAGCTACTACGTCAGCAAGTCCCAGTACGGGACCAGCGGGGGTTACGCCGCGCTGCAGATCGAGACGCCTGACGGCTGGAAGACTGTCAACGACTCGGCCCAAACCGGAGTGCATTCCATCGGAAAAACCGTAACCGCCCAAAGGGTCCGGCTCGTGCGATCCACCGTCAGCAGCATATACATCTACGAGCTGCGCATAGGAAACGGCCTTGCATACAACTCTCCACAGCTTCTCGTAGACAGCAACATCGTCCTGACTTCCGCGGCGCAGTCCATTCAGATCGGAGCCAACTACGACTCGAACTACACGAGCGCCACAACGGACACGCCGTCATTCTCGGTCTCGGCCGGGCAGCTGCCTGAAAACGCGAACCTGTCCTCGACTGGTCTCCTCTCTCTTCCTGCCGAAGACAACGCAGGCGCCGGACCGTGGACGTTCACCGTACGTGTCACCGATGCCCACGGCTTTACCGGAACGAAGATCGTCAACGTCAGAAAAGCCGACGTTCCCACAGGAGCGACGGCGGCAACGGTTTATCCTGACCATGCTCACGGGGTCACGACATACACATGGGATTTCTATTTCAACCAGATATACTGGCTGTATGACGCTATCCATGTTCTGAACGGCCCCTCGATGGCCACAACGCCGAAGGGCTCTGTAATCACCTATTACTTCCCGCAGCCCGTCTTGGTTGACCGGGTACGCATTGCCTCAAGCATTGACACTACCGTAAAAATCGACGCCTTAAGAGGTTCGGCACCGATTTCCCTAAAGGCATCCACTTCTATCACAGCCTCAAATGGAACCGGCCCGGCAGGCATGGCTGAAATCACCTTCCCCGCCGCTATCGTAGATTCGGTCACGCTGACGAACCTCGGACCCGAGATAAAACTTCACGATTTCATGGTTGGATATATCACCTACACCAATCCCATGACTGGCCCTTGATCCAAAAATCCGGCCAAAACCGGTCGGATGCTGCCTCGCAAAGGATTCTGGCATCAGGGTGTGGGTGAATTTTGCCTCACCGCCGAGAGGATAAGTTCCCGCCTGCCCTCCGGAGCCTCGGCGCTGCAGCCGTCGACCCCGTCAAACCGGAACACGCGCTCGTCCGGCGCGATCACGACGAAGACACTGGGGACCAGCCAGTCCACGACTTCCAGCTCCTTCGCCTTGCGGGCGTCCATTTCGAGGACCCAGGCCACGGCGTCCCGTGCCGCCTTCGAACCCGAGAACTTGACGATAGAGTGCAGGACGTCGCTTTCGCATATGGCCTCGCGATGCCTGTTGAACACGGACAGAAGCTTTTCCTCCGCCCCTGGTTCCCACCTCTTCGTCCAGTCAGACGGCTCCATCCAGTTCAGCCACTCGTCCAGCTTGGCGACGACGAGACTGCGGACGTCGCAGCCCTTTCCCACCTCGCGGGCGGCCGCGATCATGTCGAACAGGCCGTCATCGCCCATCAGGTCGTACAGATCGTTGTCGGCGTCGCGGGCAGGGATGGGGTTCTCCATCAGGCGCGAGAGCGCCTCCGCCTTCGCGACCGTCGTCGGAGATGACCAGGTGCCCATTCGTTACTCCCTCCCGTTTTCAGCTATATAGCGGCCGGGGGCGGCAACGGACAACTTTGGAGCCGCTCACTCCTTTTCCAGGCGGGCCTTGAGCGGATGGCCGGCCTTCTGCGCGAGCCGCTCGACCTCGGCAACCTTCGTCTCGGCCACGTCGCGCGGGTATACTCCGCATGCGGCAACGCCGCGCATATGGATGGCCATCATGGTCGTGACCGCCTGCTCCATGCCCATCCGGAACACGTCGCACAGAACGGCGACGACGAATTCGGCCGGGGTATAGTCGTCGTTGAACATGACGACCAGGTATTTCGGGGGACGGGCCGGCCTGACGCGCGTGCGCGGAGCGTCGACAAGTCCGGCACCTGCGCCGTTTCCTGAATGTGTTGGCATCGCTTCTTCCGATTCCTTAGGCTTACGGACAAAACTATTGTGTCCGTCGCCGAACGCCGTCAATCCAGACTCCGAATCCTTGCCGTCATCATGACCGGGTCGTGGTCCGAAGTGTTGTCCGCCGGCCTCAAGGCGCCGTACGAAGCAACCTCAATTCCCGGACCGACGGCGATATGATCGACAGGACTGCCAAAGACGAAGCCCCATTTACGCCAGAACACCCGGGACGCGCCCGGACCGGACCATCCTCCGTTCTCCTCCAGCCCGGCTTCTGACAGGAAGTTCCTGAAGGTTCCGGACCACGAGGAAACGTTCCAGTCGCCTGCCACGACGACCCGCGTGCCTTCGCCTTCCGCCGCCACCATAGCGGAAACCTTTTCCAGATAGGCGTTCCGGGCCTTCCACCCTGCATATGTACGGGGAGTCGACGGATGGATGGCGTAAAGGACCAGAGGAACCCGCCTTCCTGCGCCGTCGGGGATCTCCAGCGTCACCCTGTATCCGTCCGACTGCCGCAGGCCGCCGACAGGCTCCGGAGACACCTTCTCCACCGAGGCCACGGGAAAGCGGGTCAGGACCTCGACCAGCTGCCCGTCTCCGCCGACAAGGGCTCGGCCGGAATATCCAAGGGATGCAATGTCCTCGTTCCACGCCCTTTCGCATTCCTGCAGGACGACGACGTCCGGGGAGGCCTTTCGGATGGCGGCGATGACCGGGCCACGCTTCCCGTTGAAGCCCTGGACGTTGTAGGTCATGACGGTGAAATCCGGGCCGCCGTTTCCAGCCGCCGCCCTGGACTGAGCCGCTGAAATGGCCGCGAAGAAAAACGCTGCGATGACGGTCAGGACCGCGAGGTCGAGCACCACGGGCTTTCCACCCTCCGCCCGCAGGACCCAAAGGGCCGCGCACGTGGACAGGGCGACCACGACGGCAAGGTACGGAACGAAGAACGTCGCGAGGTCAGCCCACCACATGCGCGCTGAAAGCTGCACGGCCATTGCACATCCGGCAGTCGCCAAAAGGCATGCCAGGCAGAGCGCAAGCGCGGCAGGCGACGGAGCGGCCTCAGCCGCGGACGGGACCATATCGGCCATCTCGAATCCTTAAAGGGAAGGCTTGAATCCTTCCCGTCAAAATCAACGCTTCCGATACACGATAGACCGGAAGGATTCAAGCCTTTGGCTTCCCTTGCGACACGCATTGCCGAATCCGCGGCCTCATTGCGCCGCGTCGCGGGTCGGGAACCGTGCGGATTTGAGGTTTTCCTCGCCCGGTGTGTAAGGTATGCAACCGGAGCCGAAAACGGGCACCGTCCAAGGGGAAGGCGAAGAATGAAGCTCGACGTTCCGGTGATGTTCAACGCCGAGGTCGTTCACAAGGGCAAGCGGCTGGCCAAGCCGGAAGCCCAGACCGAGTGGATCGAGGTCGAAGTCAGGGAGGTTTCCGACTTCGACGCTCCGCTGGCGACCGAATGGACGCGCGAGGACAGCAGCCCCGCCTGCACGCGCTGGTTCGAAGAAACCCACTGGGTTCCCTACGAATACAAGGACGAGGACGGCGGGAGGCATCGCCTCGACGCCGAAGGGCTCCGTGAGCGCCTGCGGACAGGCCGGAAATCGCAGAACCCTCTTTCCGTCGGGACCGAGCACGTGCTGCAGGACTTCGCGGCGGGAAACAGGCCGGCATTCGACCCCGCCAGTTTCCGGTCCATCGAAAGTTCCGACCGCGACGCCGTCCGGTCCGCGGCGATGAAGAACGCCTCCAATGCGATCATCGTTGACGGGGGTCTTTACAAGCGCGGCAGCGAGCCCGTCTACCGGCTGACCCGCTCCCGCATCGCCAGCGCCGGCGGCCGCCACAGCTTGCGGCCAGAAGTCGCCCTCGTTTCGGAAGGCGGCGACCCAAAGGACATGTTCCGGGCAAACCGATGGGATGACATGGCCGAAGAGGCGGGCGAGCGGTACAATCGGCAGGTGGAACTGGACGAAACCGCAAGGATCACGGTCTACATTCCCGAAAGCATCAGGTTCGACGACGAGCGGGCGGCGCTCTTCACCGGGCTGGAAGGCATACTCTCGTCTCAACGTCGCTTCCTGCAGACCGCAAGGCTGTCCGACATGAGGACGTGGCTCGAGCTTGCCGAAGCCCTCGCCGCGGCTAAGGAGAACTGGACCGACGAGACGGCCGCCGCCCTCGAGACCGCCGCAGACACCTACCTCGCAGTCACCCTTGCGGCCGACGACTATTACTCCGGGACCCTGAAGGCCGTCATGAACCGCTGGAGGATGCGGCCGCTCGGAGACGACTTCGACGGTTCTTCGGTCCTGAAACCATATTGAGGAGGATAGAATGCTCGTAAGGACCCCGTTCTCATACAGCGCCAGCGTCATCCCGAAAGGCAAGCGCACGCCCACGACCGAGTTTTTCTGGGAATGGACGGACCTCGAGGTCGCCGAGTTCGACGACAGCGAAGCCCCGGTCGCGCTGCGCTGGCGCGACTCGTTCCCGGGAGACGGCTTCTCGCTTCGCCACAACTGGGGCCTTTTCCCGAAAGACGGCGTTTGCGAGTCGCGATGGCATGATGGCAGCCATTGGACGCCCCTCCTGGTGGAGGACATGGACACGCGTTCCAATGCGGAAAGGATCAGCCCCGAAACGCTGGCTGACAAATGCAGGGCAGGGGACGACTGGCACAACCCGCTCATGCAAAGCTTTCAGTTTTCGCGCGAAGCGGCCGGAAATCCCAAAGGCCGCCCGCTCGATCCCGACCTCTACCGCAGCGTAGAAAAGTGCACACGCGACAGCGAAATCGAAACCCTGAAGGCCAGGGCCGCCAAAATCATCCTGGTCGACGGAGCGGTATGGGAGCGCTGCGCCGAACCCATCCTATACCTGAAAGACTGGGTGATGCGCGACCGCAACATCCAGGCGGCCATCAAGGTCATGCCGAGCGACTCCACCGACCTGAAGGACCCCTGCGCCGCCTACCGCGCCGACCGGTTCGACGAAGCGGCGCGCGCCGCGATCCCCCGAGAAGACTTCGACTACGATCTCGGAGTCAACGACGGGCGCGAAATCGAGGTGCTCATTCCGGAGAGCCTGTCGTACAGGGACGAGGAGCTGGCGTTCGAGCACACGGCGGGGAAACTCGTCCGCAGATGGGAAGACAGGCCGATCAAGTCGTTCAACAACAAGTCGGCTCTCGCATGGCTTTCGCTGTCGAGGGCGGTCTCGTCGGAAGACGAGGAACGGCACGAACTCATCGAAGCCGCGCTCGAGGACTATGCCTTGGTCGCCGACGAGGACGGCGCCCGATGGGCGAACGCCGCGCTGGAACGGTGGCGCTCACGCCCGATCGGGTTCGACGACGAGCACGAGACACCCGGACCGCGCTGAAGCCCTGGCGGCGGAATCCGCCGTCCCTTCCAGCCTTTCATTCCCATTCCAGCGGTTACGGAACGCGCACCGTTACCGCTCCCTCCCAGTCGGTCACCTGCGCGTCTGTCGGCCCCGGATGCCACTTCACGACCTCGATCCGGTATTCGCCCGGAGCCGGATAGACATGCGTGCGCTGGCGGTCGGAGCAATCCTGACCGATCACCAGGCCTTCGAACGGGTCCGAACCATCGCCCCAGTCCACCACAAGGCCGTTGTTTCCCGGCCCGAACCGCCGCTGGGCGTACTTGCAGCTAGAGATGGCCTCCATGATTTCCGATGGCCCTGTGATCGACACCGGATCGCCAGACGTGCCTGTGCCCGACACCTCAACCCGGCCGGACATCGCCGAGGAGATGACGGCCCCAAGAAAGCAGCCCAGCAGAATCACGCCGCCAAGCCATATGGATTTCGATCGCATGTGCCTTCCTCCATGACTTCGTCATAAGGATGCGCCCGCCGGCGCACCCTGCAAAATGGAGAGTCCAACAAGGATTCGGTCTCGTCATGGGAAGGATTTTGACGCCGTAAAACAACAAGCAAAGCGAGAACGGCGAAAACAAGCTGGCGCTGGTGAAACCTTATGGGGCACTAAAGAAAAAATTGGTGGGGGTACAAGGATTCGAACCTGGAACCGGGCCGTTATGAGCGGCCTGCACTACCGTTGTGCTATACCCCCAACACTTTACATATAGTGGCCCTAAGCTACGTTGTCAACAATTTAGTCCTGCAGGCAGCATTCGCGGCTACGACGCCATTGCCGAACAGCCGCGAATGCATTTCTCAGGCCATGGACATTGCAGGCTGCCGAACCTCGGCGTCCGCAATGTCGGGGCGCAGCACCTTGAGCACCGTGAGTTCGTGCTCGCGGCCGTCGCGGGTTGCGAACGTGATCGACTGGCCTTCGGAAAGTCCGACCAAAGCCGCGCCGACGGGAGTCATGACCGATATCTTGCCCGCGGCTATATCGGCTTCGCCCGGATAGACAAGGACCACGTCCCGCGTTTCGCCGCCAGAGATGCGGTACTGCACCTGCGACCCCATCTGGACGACCCCATACATCACCAGGCCGTCCTCGACCACCGTGGAGCGCTCGAGTTCGGAGATGAGCGCCTCGCTGACCTCAGGCAGACGGGCGGCCATCGTCTCCGCAAGGCCCATCAGCCGCTCATAGTCGGTTTCATGGATTCTGATGTTCGGGCGTGCGCCCTTGGCTGACTTTGCCATGTCGAATTCCTTTCGGTCGTTCCTGCGGACGGCGCATGTCCGCGCCAAGCGGACTTCGCCCTGTTTCGTTGTCGTGAACTGTTCGGATATCCCACGCTCAGGGGCGCGGGCTACGCGGCCGAGCGTGGGCTACCGTCCTGCTATCGGGCAGGACCTTTCAATGCGAAGTTTCGAGGCCACGGTTTCCATGCGTCTGAAATCGCATGAACGGAACCTTTCGTCAAGATATGAATCCTTCGGTTAAAACCACGAATCCTTGACCGCCTCGTGCGTCCGGGCAAAACTCGTTGACTGCACGATGAGGATTCAGGACTCGCCATGACCGACGCGGACAAGATATCCACTTTCTACGACCGGGAGGCTACGAAGCTTTGCGCCTCTTATGAGACCCTGAACCCGGCGGCCCTTTATCCCGAGGCCCTTGGACTTCTTCCATCTTCTCCCGCCTCGGTCCTTGACGTCGCAGCCGGCTCCGGGCGCGACGCGGCATGGCTTGCGGACATGGGCCACAAGGTTACCGCCGTCGAACCCTCCGCCGCCATGCGACGGGAAGCCATGTCCGCGCATGGCGAAAACGGCGTCGAATGGATAGACGACAGCCTGCCATTCCTCTCTCGGGTGCCCCGTCCCCGCGGCGGATACTCCTTCATTCTCGTGGCAGCCGTCTGGATGCATCTCGATCCCGGCCAAAGGACCATCGCCTGGTCAAGGCTTGCCGAACTCTGCGCCGTCGGAGGCTCGGTCCTCGTAACGCTTCGGCATGGCCCCTCCGACGAGGAAAGGCCCATGAAGCCCATTTGCGAGGACCTGGAGATCAAGGCCGCCAGAGCTTCGGGCTTCTACAAGGCGTGGCTGCTTCCGTCCGGCGAAGACCTCCTTGGACGCTCCGCTGTCCGATGGAGCCAGCTCGCAGCCGTCAGGTAGGAAAGCCGTGCGGTGGACCATAGTCGCGATCGCGCTGACGCTGGCGACGGCAGTCCCGGCGGGCGTGGCCGTGGCGGCCGGACCTCAGATCGTCGTTGACGCGGATACGGGCGAGGTCATTGCCTCCGTCGGGGCTGACGTTTCCTGGCATCCCGCATCCCTGACAAAGCTGATGACCGCACACCTGGCGCTCAAGGCGATCGAGGAAGGCCGCCTGACCCTCTATTCTCCAGTCACCATGTCTTCAAATGCCGCCGCGCAGCCTCCGTCGAAACTCGGATTGCCCGCAGGAACCCGGCTCACAATGATCGAGGCCCTTTCGGCCATGCTGGTCAAGAGCGCCAACGACGTCGCCGCCGCGGTCGCGGAAACCGTCGGCGGATCCCGGCAGCGCTTCGTAGCCATGATGAACCGGGAAGCGAAGTCGATGGGAATGACCGGGACGCGGTTCGTCGACGCCAACGGGCTGGACGACGACATGCAGGTCACGACCGCCCGCGACCTGGCCGTTCTCTCGGTCGCTATCATCAAGGCACATCCGGAAGCCCTTCAGCTGTTCGGGCTGAAATCTGCAAACATCCAGGGCAAGGCCATCCGCAACACCAACGGCCTTCTTGGCAAGGACGGCGTCGACGGAATGAAGACGGGATATGTCTGCGCCTCAGGATTCAACATGATCGCCACGTCCGTTCGCGGCGGGCGAAGGCTCGTCGCCGTCGTGCTCGGAGAGGCAAGCACGAAAGGGAGGGAGGCGGCCGCAGGCAGGCTGCTCGACCTCGGTTACTCGCTCCCGGAAACGGGCGTCAGGCTTTCGGGCTTCGCTCGGTCGAACCCGAAGCCCGCGACCGACCTGAAACGCTTCGCGTGCGGACGCAAATGGAAGGGGCTGGGCAAGCCCGTCCAGCCAGGGGCACGGCAACCGGCGCCGGAATACGGGAAAAAAGAGCGGAAACGCTTCTGACGTCGGTCAGGGCTGGGCAGGTTCGTCGGCAGCGGCCGCTTCGCCGCCCGGAAGCAGGTCCATCGCCTCGACCAGCACGTCGAAAGCCTCCAGCTCGTCCGAATCCTTCAGGTCGGCGGCAAGGATGACGTGGTCGAGCTTTTTCGAGACCTGGCGAATGACCTCAAGGGCCGCCTCGTTCTCGGACGAATAGGAATCGATGGACGCGACGAGGTCTGATTCCTTCGCCTCAAGCCTGGACAGGTCGTCGGACGACCATGAATCCCGGGCTTCCATGACGCGCGGAAGCGGCCCCACCTTTATGTTGCGAAAGGCTGCATCGCGGCGAACGCGCGCAAGGCCGTCGGAAAGCACGTCGGCGATCAGCCTGAGCTGCTGGCGAGGCGTGATGCGGTCGTCGTCCACGATAACGGATTCCACCTCCGCCGTGACTTCCATCAAGGACTGGGTGGCCCACTCGAGGTCCTCGTTCATGGCCATCACACGTCGCTCGACCTCGGCCAGCTCCACGATCCTGTCGCCGAGCCTCGCCATCTCCTGCCTGTAAGGATTGAGAACGCCGGCGGCCACGCCGCCAAAAGGACTCGCGGAAGCTGCTCCGGAGACGGCGGCCATCGTGGCCGCGATAACGCCCGCCAGCGCCATTCCCTTCGCGGTGTTCATGAAATTTCCGACCTTCGTAGTCATGGCCTTCGCCTCCATCCAGGAGAAAACTGCCCCTGCGGACAGCAACCGACACGCCCGATCTTCAGGCTCCGACCGCCTCACGCACCTCGCCGATCGCGGACATCGCGCGGGTCACCATGATGCGAGCGGAAAGGTCTCCCTTGATCGGCTGGCTGAGGATCGAAAGCGCCTTGGAAAGCCCCTCCACGGCCATTCCGTAACGGCGGCGAACCGCATCATGGTCACGCTTTGCCTTCATGAGACGGATGACGGCTCCGGCGGGACCATCCGGGAGAGGGCCGTCCATACGCCGCATGAGCTTCGCATGCAGGTCGACCGCATCCCGTTCGCCGAGCGAGATGCCTTCTTCCAGAACGGAGATGAACTCCCTGACCGCATCCTCCTCGCCTCCCTCGGAAATGAGGAGGCAGGCGATCATCACCTTTTCGGACGTTTCCATCACGCTTTTCCCGTTGTCCCACAAGCGTGACCCATTCGGAAGCGAACTGGAAGAGGCTTCAGGCCTTCGGGCGGCTCCTGACATGGACCAGGTCGTCGAATTCCTGCCACGCTTCGTCAGCCGCATCGAGGTCGCCGCCGTCCGCCGCGTTCGACGCCTCGTCCAGCTTTTCAGCCATGCGGTCGATAAGCAGGGCCTTGGCCGCGTTCGTCTCCATCAGCATGAAGACGGTATCTTCCTTCTCCGCCATCCGCTTGACGACGTCCGACAGGAATCCTTCGAGGCTGGCTGAAACGCCTGTGGCCCCTCGCGCGTTCGGCCTGTCAAAGCCCGCATCCGGAACATCTACCAGCCCGGCCATCGCTCCGCCATGGCGAAGGGACGAGTGTGCATGAAGCGCGTTCCTCAAGACATCGAGGCGCGCCTGCGCCGACATGTCCGGATTCGAACGAATGTCGTCCACGCTCGAGACCAGTTCCCTGAATTCGCCGATCCGTGCAAGGAGGCTTTCACGCTCCATCTCGAGCACCTTCTCCGCACGCTCGAGAACCGACGCCTGCTTGCCAAGCCGATCCATCTCCGCCTCGAAGGACTTCATGCCGCCAGCGGAATCCCGGTGACGGGCCACGTCCTCGAAACCCGCGGGAGAAACGTTCGCCGCCGATGACGGTGAAGGCGTCAGGGCGGACATGACGACCGCCGCGAGCGCCATTCCCATAGAGGTCTTTCCGAAAGCCCGCAGCCGTGTGTCCGCCATACCCATGCTCCCCTCGACGTCATTTGCAATGATAGCCGTTGGCATGGCAAGGAAACAGGGCCAAACATGGTGTGTCTTGCCTGTCCCCGTGGCTGGATAGGATGCCAATTCAGGAGACGGCGAATGCGCAGACCCATGGAAAGACCGATGAACCGCAGGTCCGAGGCCGACGTGGCCGACAAGCCCGCATTCGACGGTTTCGCAACCGCAGCAGGCCCGGCTCCGGCCATCAGGGAAGACAGGGGAGGTGCTCCGGCCCCCATGCCCGGCAAGGCCGCGGGCGCTGCCGCGACTAGACGGGCCATCCATGCGGGACACGTCGAAGGCGTCGCGGAAAGGCTGGCCGGACTGGCCGCCGCCGGGCTTCGCGACGAGCTCACCGACCGGGAGGCCATGGAAGCCGCCGGCTACGAGGACGGCGACATGCGCGGGATGAACGATTTCGACGGAGTCGAGCCGCGCAACCCCGAGAACCTGCCCGCGGTCATCAGCAAGGCGGTTTCGGTTTCCGGAGAGAACCTCATCGTCCCCCAATGGCATATGGTCAGACACCTGCCGGGCTACCTGCAGCAGCCGATCCGCGCGCTGGGACGCATGGTCTTCCGCCAGTTCACGGACACGCCCGTCGAGGACATCCAGACCTGCACGACCCTGTCCAACCGCGTCGACGAAGTGAAGGCGCTGATGGGATGGATTTCGCGCAACGGCATCCGAGACGACCAGGCCGAGATGGATTTCGAGGGGACCATTCCCGACTACAAGGCCGAGACGCAGGTCTGGAACGTGCAAGGCTACACCTTCCTCCTGGTGCGCGACTTCGCGGGCCATTACGTCTATGGATGGCCGGGCGGCCGCGGCGTTCACCTCGACCACGAGCCGAAGCCGATGCTGCGTTGACCGCGAAGGCCGGGACTGCTTGAATCCCCCGAAGGAGAGAACGGCATGGACGGCAACTACTGGCTGGTGGAGTTCGACGGCCCCGAAGGACCGGACTTCGGCTGCGTTTATGCTTTCTCCGTCTCCGACGCCAAGCGTAGCGCCAAGCGCGAATACGGAAACAAGAACGTCAGGAAGGATCCCGAAGCCGTTGAATTCACTTGGTTCCACTACGAACCCCTCCTTGTCCCGTCACGAAAGGTGAACGGCAGGGAAGTCGCCTCGCTGAAGGACCAGTTCTTCGCAGGCGGCCGCATCGGGTGCGAAGCCTCCGGCCTCGAGATCATGTTCACGCCGGACCTGTTTCCCGAGGCGCTCGAAATTCAGGAAGGCGACGAGGAGAGGACCGTATATGGAAGCGCGTCCATCCGCGTGAAAGGCCGCCCGGACCTCGACGACTTCATCGAGATCGAAGGTCTGGACGACGCCCACCTCATCGACCGCCTGAGCAGCGAGGCCACGAGGATCGTAGGCAGGTCCAGGCTGCCTGAAGCTCCCCGCGCCGGACGGACAGGCGACCATTTCCCCGACAGGAAGCCCGGAGAGCGCATAGAGACCTACGAACGGCTGGTAGCCGCCGTCAGGAAATTCGCGGCGCAGGAGACCCGCGGTTCGATCCTCGCCTCCCTCCCGGACGAAACGGAGGCCGAAGCCGAGCTTCGTCTGGCGACGCTGCCTTCGGAGCTTTCCGGCACGCTCCGCAACCTAGACAGGCTTGCCCCTTTCGAGCGGACGGCAGGCGACGGCATTTGGGAAACCCTCGTCGTCGACACCGCCGACGGAAACGCATGGATCGGCGTCGTCAACGCGGCCGGACGGAAGGACAGGGTCACGACCTTCGGCGCCGAACCGGACTGCAGCTTCCAGTTCGACCAGTGGTGCCTGTGCCGGGAAGACAGCCCGATGGGAGACACGCCGTGGGACGAGGCCCGAAAGGAGCGCCGCGTCGTGATGTACGCCGGCGAGCCGACGGTCATCGATCGCGGGGCGAACTACGTCACAGACGTCCTGACTGGCGCGGGATGCCGGGTGCACTATACATGCGAGGGACACCCGCACTCCGCCTATGTCGGCTTCTCAGGTCCGGCACAGGCCGAAATGGCCGAGGAATTCCGCAGGGCGGGCTGGAAGGTCGAGGAGGGCAAGGGTTCCGTAACCGCAAGGATGCCCGAGGTCAGCAACGTGGCCGAACGCGACGCGCAGTGGAGGAAGCTGTCGCTGCAGCTTTCTCCGAATCTCGCCCGATCAGCGGCACCCAAACCTTACGGCGCTCGCTGACTGTCGTCCACTTCCGCAACTTCCTCGCCAACGATGGCCGCCGCTTTCCTGATTTCGGACTCAAAATCGCAGCCCAGCTTTTCACACTCGCCCTTCAGGAATGCGAGCGCCAAAGCCTCCCGGACAAAGGGAACGTCGCGAGGTATCCGGACTTCCTGAATCCGGCTAGCCGTCCTCCCGACCTCTTCGAGGGAGACGCCCTTCGAAGCCAGATAACATCCTATGTCGGCGAACATGCCCGCGAAGGAACCGTCCGCACCCAGCGAATTGCAAATTCCCATGAACCAGTCGAAGGTCATGTCACCTTCGACCACAGCCTCCATATTGGAGAGCAGGTTCGCTCCGCGCTCGCGGCGAATTTCCAATGACCTATCCAGCATGCAGACACCTCCAGGCATAAGAAAGGCTATGGTAACAAGAGCCAGCGTCCAGCGCCTTGTCTGGCATCAGCCGAACGGATTGTCCACGATCTCCAACGGTTTCGACGCAGGCGGATCGGCTACCTCAGGCAGGTCATTTTCAGAGGACAGCGCGGTAGCGACGGCTTCCAAAAACACGGAAAGTCCCATAGCCCGATGCCCAGACTTCCTGTCCTTGAGCAGCGACAGGCTGCCGTGGATCAGGATTTCGTCCTTGCCGATCTCGATGGAAAGGCCGCCGACGTTTATGACTTCGCCCTTGTCCACGAAGGGCACCGCTTCATCCATGTTCACCGCAGCAGCTCCTTGATCGCCTTGCGGGCGATGCTACCCCATACCGACGACGGCTGGGAATGACCTTCAGCAGGCTTCGCCGCCTTCGCGGCGGGCTGACGCACCGGAGCTGGACCTGAAATGCGGTCCGCCGCAGCCGATGGCGGCGGCAGCTTCGCTCCGCGCTCCCTGACGGCCTTGTCGAGGCCCGGAAATACATCCACGCCAGCCCGGTTCTCCAGTTCGGATATGGAAATCACCTCGTAAGAGGTACCCGGCTCGGCGTTCGGCGCCCACCATGCGGCCGCCGCGTTCGCCGAAGGAACATAGACGGCCTTGTAGACGGCCGAGGGGACGAGCACCCTCCCGCCGATCCTGCGCAGGCCCTGGCCCTCGAACGCCACACCCGTCACGACCCATACGTCTCCGTAGGCGAGGGCAAGCCCGCGCGCGGTGGCCTCGACATGCGCCCACAGGCTTCTGTTCAGCTCAGGCACCTGCGGGATCATGTTGGCGAGCGAAAAGGATTCATCCTGGGACGTTTCGGTTGCCATGTCGGCCGCGGGCGCCAGATGCCCCCTGTCGAAGCCGCTTCCCTTGTAGTGGGAAAGCTCCGCCCGGTCGGCGGCAGGCAATCCCGGCTCCGCATGAAAGACGTCCACCCGGTCGACGCCCTTGGCCGCACGCACCCGGTCGGCGGTAAGGCGCTCGGCCGACCACAAGGGCGTGGCCGAAACGCCGGAATGAAGGACCCCGTAGCCCTCGTGGCAGATCTCCGCCAGCCGGGAGACCAGGCTCTCCTTGACGATGTCCGGGGCCTGCCCCGCTTCGTAGTGCTGGGGACAGGCGCTTTGCGAGGCCACGGCGGCGGTGACGGTGGCCGCCATGGCGAACGCGACGGCGCAAGGCCGCATGAGGATTCCAGACCAGTTCATGCCAGGATTCTGGCACGGCCGGCGGAATGACAGGGAACGCCCCAAAGGACTCGATGCCACGATCGACTAAGCGACGACTTCGTTCCAGACGTCCCCGGAGCCTGTTATGACGGGCAGGAACTTGCCGTCGACCTTGTCCGGGACGACGTGCTTGGCAATGAAGTCGAACTCCCCCTTGCGCTCGCAGACCCAAACGGCCCCCTCGACGGGGTCAAGCGCGCCGTGCCGTCCCAATGGCCCCAGAGCCGTGATGGCGGCGGCCTGGGAGAGGGGAGGGCCGTCAGACACGACGGCGGCCCCGACAAGGCCGGAGACCTCGAAACGGCGGCGCGCCTCGTCGTGCGGCAGCCTGCGCTTGCCGTTCATGACAGCGAAGCAAACCCCCATGGCGTCCCGCGATTCCAGGCGATAACGGGTTCCGTGCGCCTGCGCCAGCCACTCAAGCACGATGCGCTCGCCATGCTCCAGGATGGACAGGAACCTATCCTCACGCTCGGCAACCCAGTCAGCGAACATGTGATGCATTTTGAACGGCGAGTCCTTGGCATGATAGCCCGCCCGCGTCACCGGAACCGCCGCGCCGCCGAGGTTGGCCACGGTTACGCAGGATCCATCCAGCTTTTCGGTGACGATGATGCGGTCATGGCGGTCGCGCGCGCTCTCTGTCAGGATGCGCGCCTGCCCTTCGTGGATGTGCCAGTCCCCCGGCCCGACCCTGCTGCCGAGAAGATGCGGGGTGGAACCGTACCCCTTTCCGCCCAAAGGTTTCGCTGGTTTTTTGACGATATCTTCCATCCGACGCCTCCCTCGCGCTGAAACAAGGGTCAAATGTTGTAGCGAATCCTTTGAAAAGAGAAGGCCCGGCATTGCTGGAGCCGCCGGGCCAAAGGATTAGCGCAGGAAGGACAAGAACTCCGCTTACCCTGATGGAAGGATATGCACGCCTGCGGCAAGTCACACCAAGGATTCCTTTGACGGATTCGCCGATACAGGAGAGCCTTGTCACCGAAAGGAAGTTCGGATGCGCGCGGTTTCTCTGTTTTCAGGTGCCGGAGGAATGGACCGGGGGTTCGAGGATGCGGGCTTCAGGACCGTCCTCGCCTGCGAAATGAACGCCTCCGCCGCGGACACTTGGAGACGCAACTTCAAGGGTAGCATGCACCAGGGAGACGTCCGGCTCCTGTTGCCGCAGACGGAACCCGGGATGGCGGAAATCCTGTTCGGCGGACCTCCCTGCCAGGGCTATTCAGTGGCCGGCAAGATGGACCCTCACGACCCTCGCAGCGCACTCGTGTTTTCGTTCCTGGAAGCGGTCGGAAGGATACGCCCGGCAGCCTTCGTCATGGAAAACGTCGACGCGCTCGCCCGTCTGGAAAAGTGGCGCGGCACGCTGGCGGACATCCGGGGATCGGCGGCGGCGATCGGCTACTCGACCTTCGTCGCGATCCTCGACGCCGCCGATTTCGGCGTTCCCCAGTCAAGAAAGCGCATGTTCGCGTGGGGCAGCCGCACGCTGAGTGAAAATGACTTGGCGGCGGCTGTCGAAAGGGGACTGGCCCCCTTGCGCCAGCCCCGCAGGACCGCCCGCGAAGTGTTCATGGCTTTCGGTCCCGCCGGGACCGAGCGCAACCCGCTCGGCTCTACAGCCATGATCAATTTCGCCAAGTCCCCGATCCTGCGGCCCAGCCCCTATGCGGGAATGCTGTTCAACGGCGCAGGCCGACCGGTCAACCCCGACGCGCCCGCGCCGACGATGTCGGCCTCGGCAGGAGGCAACAAGACCCACATTGCGGACGAGAGGCAGCTGTTCGGCGACGGAACGTCCTTCGCCGCCGAATACAGGAAGAGGCTCGGCGAAGGCCTTCCTCCGATGAAGGGCAGGGCGCCGGAATACATGCGCAGGCTGACGCTTCGCGAGAGCTCGGCCTTCCAGACCTTCCCCGAAACATTCGTCTTTGAAGGGAGCCAAAGCTCCGTCTATCGCCAGATCGGGAACGCCGTTCCCTGTCTGCTTGCCCGGGCCGCCGCGATGGCCGCGCGATCCGCTCTGGATTCGACAGGACGACTGGCAGCCTGAAGTATTAAATTCGCGACTTAAGCCCTATGCGCGATTGCGCTGGATTCCGCCGAATCATAACATCTCCAAGCTCTCGCACACGAATCCAGAGGTAGGATTTTGGTCAAGTCTCTCGCTGCCGTTTCCCGCGCCCTGCTGGCAGCCGCGCTTGCGTTTTCGACGACCATTCCTCCTGCCTCGGCCGGCGACTCCAAGTATGTATTCCGCTATGTCTCGGGACTGGCGAACGCAAGGCCCGGGGAAGCACCGGAGGAAGCTAACCCCGACCAGTACGACGTCACCGCCCGCTTCTTCGGCATCGTCGGCGAATCCTTCGACAGCGGGATTCCGACCAAGCCCGGCGCGAGGGTCTCCACGTGGGCCATCGAGAAAGGCATCCTGCCGGCCGGGCTGTCGTTCGACCCGGCGACGGGAAGGATTTCCGGCTCTCCGATCGAGGAGACGTCCGAGCGAGTCCTGTCCGTGCGTGGCTATGCGCCGTCGGGGGCCATGGGAACCTACGCCAAAGTCACCATCGATGTCGACGCTCCGCGCATCGGCGCGCAGCGTCAGGAGGCTTACGGCCATACCGGGAAACCCTTCAACGCGGCGCTTTCCAGACCCTCGGGCGTCACAGTCTTCCAATGGACCCCGGCCGTCGCGCTGCCTGACTGGGCGACACTGACAAACGGCGTCATCCAGGGTACGCCTCCAAAGGCCGGAAGCTGGCCGATGGCGCTTTCAGGCGTCGACTACATGGGTCAGGAAGTGGCCTTCACCTACGGACAGATCGTCGTCGAAGACGGTCCGACTATCGCTTTCATCCCTGACGTCGTTCAGCACCGCAACCTCGTGTTCAACGTCGTCCCTTCGGTGCAAAAGAGCATCGGCAAGCTGCGATGGGAACTTGAAGGCGATCCGAGACCGCGCAATCTCGCGTTCAACGAGGTTACAGGGACGGTTTCAGGCGAAATCCAGTCATTCAACACGTCGGCGAAATTCCGGCTGAAGGCCATCGACGTGGACGGAGCGTCGAACCTCTCCAACGAGTTCAGGCTGGCGACGCTGCCGGCCGAGCTGGCCCTCGACGACGTGCCGACGCAGCGCCTGACCCTGAACGTGGCTGGCGGTTTCGGCTTCGCCACCGAGGAATCCACCGGCGAGCAGTCCTGGGCGATGACCGAAGGCGAACTGCCCGACGGCATGTCGATCGACGCGTCGACCGGACGGGTTTCCGGCACGCCTACAAAAACGGGAACGTGGCCGGGAATCGTGGTGCAGGTGACCGATGCGCTCGGCTCGCTGCCGAGCAACCCCTTCGACGTCATCGTCGATCCCGACGTACTGGCAGCTTCCGTCCGCCGCACCGACGTCCGCGCCGGACACGCCTTCTCGACGCCTGCGCCTGCAGCGAGCGGCGGAACGGCCCCCTACACCTATGAAGCGGCGGACGGTGTCGCGCTGCCTGCCGGGGTCTCGCTCGACCCGGCTTCCGGAATCCTTTCAGGGACGCTGGCCGACGCCGGCAACAGCAGCGTCACGCTTGTTCCGGTGGATTCGACCGGGCGCAAGGGAATCCCATTCCAGGCAGGCCTCTACGGCTACGAGCCGCTGGCGGCCTGGGTTCCGCAGTCGGCCTATGCCGTAGAGCGCCTCTCGCCCTTGTCCATAGAAGCCGTCACAGCGGCAGACAGCGTGATCCCCTACGGAACATGGACACTCTCCCCCTCCGCGCCCCCGGCGGGCATGACTTTCGACACGGCGACAGGCAGGCTCTCCGGAATTCCCTTCAACGTCGCCGATTACGGCACGTACACGATGACGGTCACCGACGGATCCGGCGAGAGCGCCACGACGAACGCCTTTTCCGTAAAGGTCACGGAACTGCCCGCCGTCGCCATCGAAACGAACGACGTCGACGTTCCGCGGCTCATCCAGGCGAACGTAATACCTGCCCTTGCCAGGAACACCGTCGGAGCGGTGACATGGGCGCTCGACGCGACTTCGGCGGCCCTCCCGACAGGCCTGAGGCTCGATCCGGACGGCGCGATCCGCGGCGAGACCACTTCGCTGGACCCGGTTCCGGGCATCGTCCTCACAGCGACGGATTCCGAAGGCAGGACCGGAAAATCCGATCCTTTCACTGTCAGACTCGTCCAGCCGGGAGACATCGGCGCCACTCCGATCACCTTCAAATGGCCCGTCGGCTTTGCGTTTGAAACCCCCGCGGCGACCGTCGCCAACGCGGCGGGAACCTGGACCGTCTCCGCGCCTTCGGGCCTCCCCGCATGGCTTTCCCTGAACGTGAACACCGGAGCGCTGTCGGGAACTGCGCCGGCGGCGGGAACCTACGGTCCGTACGGCTTCACGGTCGCGGACTCGCTCAACAGGCAGGCGGCTCTTCCGGTTACGCTTACCGTCACGCCACCGCTGTCATCGACCCTGGCGCCCTCCGTCGAGATGCATCGTCTCGGACATATCCAGCCGCTGCGCCCCGTCCTCGCAAACGAAACGGGCAAGGTCGCATGGAGCCTTTCCGGAAAG
>Ga0222422_100214_pt1 | contig 30724 bp, 32 predicted proteins | sample 3A1ome_FD_182469 | JGI IMG/M metagenome (GOLD analysis project Ga0222422, IMG submission 182469) | Enriched microbial communities from leaf-cutter ant dump, University of Wisconsin, Madison, United States - 3A110A (version 2) | ecosystem: Environmental > Terrestrial > Nest > Insects nest > Nest...
GGCTGGCGCTGCGTAATATCACGGCAAAATGGAGCCGATCCGCCCATGACTGGAAGCAGGCCATGAACCAATTCGCAATCCTCTACGACGAGCGATTCAGCTGCCGTTCCGTGTAATCCTCAACCCGCCTCAAACACGGAATTTCTGACACCCCCGTCTACGCTGCCGTCGCACGGGAACACCATTTGACGCATCGCTTCGTCAACGTCAAGGCGGGCATCAAGGTCAAAGGCCGGGTGTACCACGTCCAGAACGTGAACGCGTATGCCAGCCGGCTCAAGGGCTGGATGCGCCGTTTCCATGGCGTGGCCACCCGCTACCTGCCCAATTACCTCGGCTGGCGCCGCATGCTCGAACGGCATGGTGAAGCGATCTCACCTCCCCTCTGTCTGGCACTCAGCGTCGGGAGGGCCACACCTCAACACTTTATTCAGACATAGCCTTTTCTTTTCAGCCATCCGGCCTGTTGTACTGTCCCGGTATTTTTTCGCCAGCTGTCAACCGGCCTTCGCGAGCCGCCGTTACTGGAAGTGATTCATCCGAATCACCCAACCTTTCTCGAAGGACTCCCATGAAATCCCTGCTCGCCGCCATGATCGCCGGTCTGTTTGCCGTCTCCGCTTTCGCTGCCGATCCGGCTGCACCGGCCGCGCCGGCCGCCGACAGCGCTCCCGCCGCCGCTACTGCTCCGGCCGCCGCGCCGGCTGCCGCGCCGAAGGCGAAGAAAGTCAAGAAGGCCAAGAAGTCGGCCAAAGCCAAGAAGGCCAAGGCCGCTGCCGCCGCCAGCTGATCCGGCGCATACGGCACAAAAAGGCAGGCGCGTCCTGCCTTTTTGTTTGGCCGATGCGACAATGCCGATTTTCCCGACAGGACGACCGCACCATGATCCGATTCTTGCCCGCCGGCCGGCGCTGGCTTGCCGCTCTGGCCCTGCTCTGCAGCGGCGCCTTCGCGCAGCAGACGCTACCGACCACGACGCTGAACGCCGGCATCCACCTGATCCATGCCGAAGTCGCGGTGACCGAGGCGCAGCACCAGCAGGGGCTGATGTTCCGCGAAAAACTCGGCGCCAACGACGGCATGGTGTTCGTGTTCGACGCGCCGGCGCAGACCTGCATGTGGATGAAGAACACGCTGATTCCGCTGTCGGTGGCGTTCATCGACGGCGACGGCAAGATCGTCAACATCGAGGAAATGCAGGCGCAGACGCTGGATTCGCACTGCGCGGCGAAACCGATACGCTACGCGCTGGAAATGAACAGCGGCTGGTTCAGGCAGCGCAACATCAAGGCTGGTACGCTGATCGGTGGGCTGCCGGGCGAAAAGAAGTAAAGCCGGCGGCGGGAGGGTATCCGGGCGCCGCATGTGCCAACCGGCAACCCGGAAATTTGCTACAGACGACAAAAACCCGGAGGACGCGAGTCTTCCGGGTTTTTTACTATGGTGACTTCCGCGCCAGCGGCACGGAACGCCAACAGATCAGGCCAGCGCCTTCAGCGCAGCGGCCAGGCGGCTCTTGTGGCGCGCGGCCTTGTTCTTGTGGATGATCTTCTTGTCGGCGATGCGGTCGATGGTCGAGATCGACGCCTGGAACACCTGAGCCGCCGCCGCCTTGTCGCCGGCGCCGATCGCCTTGCGCACGGCCTTGATGGCGGTGCGCAGCGTGGAACGCTGGCTGGCGTTGTGCAGGTTTTGCTTGACTGCTTGGCGGGCGCGCTTGCGCGCCTGTGCGGTATTTGCCATGAATGTGTTTCCTACTCGAATCGGATGCGGGTTCCAGCCGTGTGCGGCCGGAGCGCGCGTGGGCAGAATTCTGTAAAGCCGCTGATTGTAGCGGTTTTCCTTCGCGCGCGCAATTGCCACGCGGCGGCCGGTCCGGAGAATCCCGGAAAATACCGGCCAGACACTTCCATTGACAATATACTACCTGTCAGTATTTTTCAACTCGCGCACCAGCTACCCGTGACAGGCCGATTTTTCGGCATACTCCCCATACCCCTGTTTCTGGTCTCGATTCATCAACAGGATGGCCGCGACCGGGGCGAACGCCCCAGCGGATATAATCGCCCTCCATGAACCTGCACAAAACCCTGGCCACCGTCTCCGGCATGACGATGCTGTCGCGCGTCACCGGCCTGATTCGGGAAATCCTGTTCGCCCGGGCCTTCGGCGCTTCGGCCTACACCGACGCCTTCAACGTCGCCTTCCGCATTCCGAACCTGCTGCGCCGGCTGTTCGCCGAAGGGGCGTTTTCCCAAGCCTTCGTGCCGATCCTGGCGGAATACAAGACCCGCCAGGGCGGCAGCGCGACCAAGGCGCTGGCCGACCACGTCGCCACCACGCTGATCTGGACCATGCTGCTGGTGTGCCTGCTGGGCATCGTCGGCGCTCCGCTGGTGGTGTACCTGATCGCCACCGGCTTCACCGACAATCCGGACGCCTTCGGCGCCTCGGTGCTGATGACGCGGGTGATGTTTCCGTACATCGGCTGCATGTCCTTCGTCGCGCTGGCCGGCGGCATCCTGAATACCTGGCGCGAATTCCGCATCCCGGCGCTGACGCCGGTGCTGCTGAACCTGGCCTTCATCGCCGGCGTGCTGTTTCTGGCGCCGCATCTGGCGCAGCCGATTTACGCGATGGCGATCGCGGTGTTCGTCGGCGGCCTGCTGCAGGCGGCGATCCAGGTGCCGGCGCTGGTCAAGATCGGCATGCTGCCGCGCATTTCGCTGCATCCGCTGGCCGGCCTGCGCGACCCCGGCGTGCGCAAGATCCTGCGCAAGATGGGGCCGGCGGTGTTCGCCGTATCGGCGGCGCAAATCAGCCTGATGATCAACACCAACATCGCCTCGCGGCTGCCGCACGGCAGCGTGTCGTGGCTGTCCTATGCCGACCGGCTGATGGAATTCCCGACCGCGCTGCTGGGCGTGGCGCTCGGCACGATCCTGCTGCCGAGCCTGTCGAAGGCGCACATGGAGGGCGATCACGCCGAATATTCCGGCCTGCTCGACTGGGGCCTGCGCCTGACCTTCCTGCTGGCGCTGCCGGCGGCGGTCGGGCTGGCGACGCTGTCGGAACCGCTGACCGCGACGCTGTTCCACTACGGCAAATTCGATCCGCTATCGGTGGCCATGACCGGCCGCGCGCTGGTGGCCTACGGTGTCGGCCTGATCGGGCTGATCCTGGTGAAGATTCTGGCGCCCGGCTTTTACGCCCAGCAAGACATCAAGACGCCGGTGAAGATCGCCGTCGCGGTGCTGCTCGCGACCCAGGCGATGAACCTGTTGTTCGTGCCGTGGCTGGCGCATGCCGGGCTGGCGCTGTCGATCGGACTGGGCGCCTGCGTCAATGCCGGCGTGCTGTTCTGGAGCCTGCGCCGGCGCGGCATCTACGTGCCGCGCCAGGGCTGGCGACTGTTTTTCGCGCGGCTGGCCGGCGCGCTGTTCCTGCTGGCCGGCGTGGCATTGTGGAGCGCCGGCCAGTTCGACTGGCTGCGCCTGCAGCAACATCCGCTGTGGCGCGTCGGCGCGCTGCTGCTGGTGCTGGCAGCCTGCGCCGGCGCCTATTTCGGCGCGCTGTGGGCGACCGGTTTCCGCTTCGGCGAATTCCGCCGCGTCGCCCGTTAGCCCGAACTACGAAGGAACCTGCGCCGCTGGCGTGGGTCTTGTCATGTAAGCGAAGCCCGACCCGGCATCGAACGCCACGATGATCCATCCCCTAGACTATTTCACTTCGCTGGTCCAGCAGGACGACGCGATTCCCTTGTTCGAAGCGGCGCTGTCGATCGCGCAGGGCGCGTCGCCGCAGCTCGATCTGGTGGCGGTGCAACTGGAAATCGACGGCTTTGCCGAACGCCTGCAAAAGCGGCTGCCGGTCGACGCCGGCGACCTGCAGAAGCTGCGCCTGCTGAACCACTTCTTCTACCGCGAGCTGGGCTTCGGCGCCAACCTGAACAATTTCTACGATCCCGACAACAGCTACCTCGACCGCGTGATCGCCACCCGGCGCGGCATCCCGATTTCGCTGGCGGTGATCCTGATGGAACTGGCGCAGCAGATCGGGCTGGAATTCCACGGCGTCTCCTTCCCCGGCCATTTCCTGCTGAAACTGCCGCTGTCGTCCGGCGCCGTGGTGCTCGACCCCTTGAATGGCGCCAGTCTGTCGCAGATCGAACTGGAGGAAAGGCTGGCGCCCTACTTGCAGCAATTGCCGGAATTGACCGAACTGCCGGTGAGCGAATTCCTGCACACGGCGGCCGAGCGCGACATCCTGGTGCGGATGCTGCACAACCTGAAGGCGATCTTTCTGGAAAACCGGCAATGGGATGCGCTGCTGGACGTACAGCAACGGCTGGTGATCCTGCTGCCGGACGACATCACCGAGCGGCGCGACCGCGGCTCGGCCTATGCGATGCTGGAATGTCCTCAGGCGGCGCTGCAGGATCTGGAAGCCTACCTGCGCGCGCAGCCGGATGCGGCCGACGCCGCCGACATCCGCGCGCGGCTGCCGCAACTGCGCGCCGCCAGCCGGCGCCTGAACTAGGCGCGCCGGCGCGCGGCGTTCATTCGCCGGCTTCGATCCGCTCCCAGGTTTCCAGCGCTTCCAGCAGCAGCTCGTCGATTTCGGCGTAGCGCCGGTTCAGCCGTTGCGCCTCGTCCGGTTGCCGGTACAGTTCCGGGTCGGCCAGCCGTTCGCCGATCGCCTTCTGCTCCGCTTCCAGCTCGGCGATCCGCTGCGGCAACTGTTCCAGTTCGCGCTGCTCCTTGTAACTGCGCTTCTTCGGCCTGGCCGGCGCGTCGACCTTGGCGGCGCTGTCCTTCCCGGCCGGTTTGGCGGCTGCCTTCGGCACTGGCCTGGCGGCACGCGCCGCCTCGTCCGCCTTCACCCGCTCCCAGTCGCTGTAGCCGCCGACGTATTCGCGCCAATGGCCGTCGCCTTCGGCGGCGATCACCTGCGTCACCACGTTGTCGAGAAAGGCGCGGTCGTGGCTGACCAGGAACACCGTGCCGTCGTAGTCTTCCAGCAATTCTTCCAGCAGTTCCAGCGTGTCGATGTCGAGGTCGTTGGTCGGCTCGTCCAGCACCAGCACGTTGGCCGGCTTGGCGAACAGGCGCGCCAGCAGCAGCCGGTTGCGCTCGCCGCCGGACAGCGACTTGACCGGCGAGCGCGCCCGTTCCGGCGCGAACAGGAAGTCGCCCAGATAGCTCATCGCATGCTTGCGCTGGCCGTTGATTTCGACCCAGTCACTGCCGGGCGCGATGGTATCCAGCAGGCTGGCTTCCTCGTTCAACTGCGCGCGCATCTGGTCGAAGTAGGCGACCTGCAGCCGCGCACCCTGGCGCACGCTGCCACGATCCGGCTGCTCCTCGCCAAGGATCAGTTTCAGCAGCGTGGTCTTGCCGGCGCCGTTGGGGCCGATCAGCCCGACCTTGTCGCCGCGCAGGATGGTGGCGGAAAAATCGCACACGACGTGCTTGGGGCCGAAGGATTTGTCGACTCCGGTCAGTTCGGCGACGATCTTGCCGGAGCGCTCGCCGCTGCCGACGTCGAGCCGGATCTGTCCCTGCAGCTCGCGCCGGGCGCTGCGCGTGCGGCGCAGTTCCTCCAGCCGCCGCACCCGCCCCTCGTCGCGCGTGCGGCGCGCCTGCACGCCCTTGCGAATCCAGACTTCCTCCTGCGCCAGGAACTTGTCGAACTTGGCGTTCTCGATTTCCTCGATTTCCAGCTGTTCCTTCTTGCGCGCCTGATAAGCGCTGAAATTGCCGGGGAAGGACAGCAGCCGGCCGCGATCCAGTTCGACGATGCGGGTGGCGACGTTGTCGAGAAAGCTGCGGTCGTGGGTGATGAACAGCACGCTGCCCTGATAGTCGCGCAGCAAGCCTTCCAGCCAGACGATCGAGCCGAAGTCGAGATGGTTGGTCGGCTCGTCCAGCAGCAGCACGTCGGGCGCGCCGACCAGCGCGCGCGCCAGCGCCACGCGCTTCTGCATGCCGCCGGACAATTGCCCCATGATGCCGTCCGGCCGCAGGTTCAGGCGGTCCAGCGTGGTTTCGACGCGGTTGTTCAGGTTCCAGGCATCGGCCGCATCCAGCTTGCTCTGGATCGCCTGCATCCGTTCCAGCAGCGCGTCGTCGTTGCCGCCGCCGAACTGGCCGGTCAGCGCTTCATATTCGGCCAGCAACGCCGCCAGTTCGCCGAGGCCGGCGGCGACCGCGTCGAACACCGTCATGTCCGGATCGAAGCTCGGCTCCTGCGGCACATAGGCGGTTTTCAAACCCTGCTGCGCCACCAAGAGGCCGTCATCCAGCCGGGCCTGACCGGTGAGAATTTTCAGCAGCGAGGATTTGCCGGTGCCGTTGCGGCCGATCAGGCCGACCCGCTCGCCCGCCTCCAGCGTGAAATCGGCGTGATCGAGCAAGGCGACGTGGCCAAACGCAAGCTGGCCGTTGCTGAGGGAAATGACTGCCATGAACAGGAATTCGGAAAGTGCGGCGCGCGGCCGGCGATTGCAGGAAGCCGGCATTGTACCGGCCGCCTGCGGCCGCCGGCCGGCGCTCGGCTATAATCCTGCTCTCCAGATCGAGCCGGCGCTCGCCGGTTCAAGCCTCTCGCCATAGTTCAACGGATAGAACAGGGTCCTCCTAAGACTCAGATGCAGGTTCGATTCCTGCTGGCGAGGCCAGGCACACCCCGCGCCGCCAAGATGCCGCGCTTGCCAATCGATACGATCCTTACATTTGACGCGGTGCGCGTTACATTTTTTGCGTCCCTGCGCCGCTATCATCGAATCATGAGCCCCTGTTTCCCGGCAACTTTCCGGCCGGCGACGACTCCATCGGCGGAGGGGGCGCCGTGATCGCGACCCGGCGAAGGCCGCCTCTCTTTCAGAAAGGAAATTCCATGAATACCCGTATCGCCACCCGCGTTTCCCTGCTGGCGTCGGCGCTGCTGCTGGCCGCCTGCGCCGGGCCGAATCAGGCTTATGGCGGCTATGGATCGGCGCCAGTGACCAGTTACCCGGCCAGCAGCTACCCCGCAGCCAGTTATCCGGCAGCCAACTACCCGGCGACTACCTATCCACCCGCCCGTGGGCCGTCATATACCAGCGTCACCGGGGTGGTCGAAGCGATTGACATGACCAGCGCACCACAAAGCGGCATCGGCGCCGGTACCGTGATCGGCGGGATTCTCGGCGGCTTTCTCGGCAATCAGGTCGGCGGCGGGGTCGGCAACACGGTGGCGACAGTGGCCGGCGCGGTCGGCGGCGCGGTGGCCGGCAACCAGATCGAAAAACGTACCAACCAGCGCAGCACCTACAACGTGCGGGTGCGGCTGGACAATGGCAGCCATCAGACGGTGACGCAGGACAATGTGGCCGACCTGCGCATCGGCGACCGGGTGCGCGTCGAGAACGGCTACGTCTATCGCTACTGACGCGGCGGCGGGCGCGCCACCGCGCCGCGCCGGCTAGACGATCCGCACCCGCAAGGCGCCGAGGCCGTCGATCGCGCCTTCCAGCAGGTCGCCGCGCTGCACCGCCGCGACGCCGGCCGGGGTGCCGGTGAAGATCAGATCGCCCGGCTGCAATTCGAAATAGCGCGACAGGTGTTCGATGGTTTCGGCCACGCTCCAGATCAGCTTGTCGAGCGTGCTGTGCTGGCGCGCTGCACCGTTTACCGTCAGCGAAATCGCGGCGTCCGGCGCCAGCACGGCGGCGGCGTGGATCGGGCCGAGCGGCGCCGAGTGGTCGAAGCCCTTCCCGGTACACCATGGCCGGCCGGCCTTCTTGGCTTCGCCCTGCAGGTCGCGGCGCGTCATGTCGAGCCCGACCGCATAACCCCAGACGTGCGCCAGCGCGTCGGCGGCGGCGATGTCGCGGCCGCCACGGCCGATCGCCGCCACCAGTTCGATTTCGTGGTGCAGATCCTCGGTCATGCCGGGATACGGCATGCTGCCGGTGTCGCCGGCGGCGACGTTCAGCACGGCATCGGCCGGCTTCATGAAGAAGAACGGCGCTTCGCGCCCGGTGCCGCCCATTTCCCTGGCGTGATCGACGTAGTTGCGGCCGACGCAGTAGATGCGGTGCAACGGAAAGCGGGCATCGCTGCCGGCGATGGCGGCGCTGGGCTGCGGCAGTGGCGGAAAGGCGTAGGATGGGGCGGCGGACATGGCATCTCCTTGTGAAGTCGGGAAATTATGCCACCAGCGCCGAACCGACAGGGCGCTTCCAGGTCCACCGAATGGCGGGCGGGAAACGGTGACGGCTTGCATCGGCCGGCGCCGTCCCCGGTTGATCCGGGCACTGCCGGTTTTTCCTTATTTCAGGAGCAAGATCATGTGGTTACGTCTGCGACGCCTGGCCAGAACGCTCGGCCGCGATGCGCTGGTGCTGTGGTTTGCCTGGCGCGATCCGGCCACGCCGTTGCGGCTCAAGCTGGCCTGCCTGCTGCCGGTGCTGTACGTGCTGAGTCCGGTCGATCTGCTGCCGGACTGGCTGCCGATAATCGGCTGGATCGACGATGTGACGCTGCTGGCGTTCGCCTTGCCGCTGTTGCTGCGGTGGCTGCCGCCGGCGGTGCGGGCTTCCGCGCAGGAAGCCGCCGCCGCCTGGCCGGGACGCCGCCAGGTCGCGGCGAGAAAGTGATAAAAACCAATACAGGGTGGTGTATTTTTGAAACCGGGCGCCAGATGCCCGGCGCAGCCCGATTTTTTGGCATACTCCCCCTGTTTTTACATCAACCCTCGCCCAGATAGGCTTCCTGGACCTTCGGGTCGTGCAGCAGATCCTCGGCGTTGCCGGTCATCGTCACCAGCCCGGAATCCATCACGTAGCCGCGGTGCGCGGCTTCCAGCGCCAGCTTGGCGTTCTGCTCGACCAGCAGGATCGTCACGCCCTGGGCCGAGACGCTGCGCACCACTTCGAAGATTTTTTCCACCATGATCGGCGACAGGCCCATCGACGGCTCGTCCAGCAGCAGCAGCTTCGGATGGCTCATCAGCGCGCGCGCCATCGCCAGCATCTGCTGCTCGCCGCCGGACAGCGTGCCGGCCATCTGCGCCGAGCGCTCCTTCAGGCGCGGGAACACCGAGAACCATTTGTCGATGTCGGCGGCGATGCCGCCCTTGTCGTTGCGCGTATAGGCGCCCATCAGCAGGTTTTCGTGGATGCTCATGCGGGTGAACACGCCGCGCCCTTCCGGCACCATCGCCAGATGCTGCTTGACCAGATCGAACGAGGTGGCGCCCTTGATCGAGCGGCCGTCGTACATCATCTCGCCGTCGATTTTGCATTCCGGCAGCGTGCCGGTGATCGCCTTCAGCGTGGTGGTCTTGCCGGCGCCGTTGGCGCCGATCAGCGTCACCAGCTCGCCGGTATGCACTTCGAGATCGATCCCCTTGACCGCCTGAATGCCGCCGTAGGCGACCTGCAGGCCGGACACTTTCAATACGCATTCGGCGCGCGACGGAACCGTCCGTGCCGCCGTGATCTGCTCAGCCATCAGTGCGCCCCTCCCAGATACGCTTCAATCACCGCCGGATTCTTCTGCACTTCGGCCGGTGCGCCCTGGGCGATCGGCTTGCCGTAATCGAGCACGGTCAGCTGATCGCACAACCCCATCACCAGCTTGACGTCGTGCTCGATCAGCAGGATGGTCTTGCCCTCGGCCTTGATCTTCACCAGCAGTTCGCGCAGGCCGAGTTTTTCGGTGGCATTCATGCCGGCGGCCGGCTCGTCCAGCGCCAGCAGTTGCGGATCGGTGGCCAGCGCGCGGGCGATTTCCAGCCGGCGCTGATCGCCATACGACAAATGCTTCGAGGTGCGATGGGCGAACTGGCGGATGCCGACGAATTCCAGCAGCTGCAGCGCGCGTTCGCGGATTTCCTCCTCCTCGCGACGCGCCGCCTTGTGGCGCAGGATCGCGCCGAGCGCGCCCTGATGGGTGCGCACGTGGCGCCCGACCATGACGTTTTCCAGCGCCGACATTTCATTGAACAGGCGGATGTTCTGGAAGGTGCGGGCGATGCCGGCCTTGGCGACTTCGTGCGGCGCCGACGGCGAATACGGCGCGCCGCCCAGTTCGAAGGTGCCGGTATCGGCCTGGTACAACCCGGTGATGACGTTGAAGAAGGTGGTCTTGCCGGCGCCGTTGGGGCCGATCAGGCCGTAGATCTGCCCCTTCTGGATCTTCAGGCTGACATTCGACAGCGCCTGCAGGCCGCCGAAGCGCTTGTTGACGCCGCTGATGTTCAGGATGGTTTGTTCGCTCATGGGCTCCTCGCGCAATCTCAGGCGGCGACCACGCCGGTGCTCTTGGCCGGCTTGTCGACATCGGCGTCCGGCCGGTCCTCGTGCAGCGGCGACGGCCACAGGCCGGCCGGCCGGTACAGCACGATCACCACCATCGCCAGACCGTACAGCAGCTGGCGCAGCACTTCGGCGTCGATCAGCACCTTGCCGAACACCGCCATCTGGATCGGCTCGACGGTATGGCGCAGCACTTCCGGCAGCGCTGCCAGCAGGATCGCGCCGAGAATCACGCCCGGCACGTGGCCCATGCCGCCCAGCACCACCATCGCCAGCACCGCGATCGATTCCATCAGCGAGAACGATTCCGGCGACACGAAGCCCTGGAACGACGCGAACATCGCGCCGGAAATGCCACCGAACGAAGCACCCATCGCGAACGCCAGCAGCTTGATGTTGCGGGTGTTGATGCCCATCGCCTTGGCGGCGATTTCATCCTCGCGGATCGCCACCCAGGCGCGGCCGATGCGCGAATGCTGCAGCCGGATCGTGACGAAGATGATGACGATGCACAGCGCCAGGAACAGGTAGTAATAGGCGTTCACCGACGGCATCTTGAACCAGCCGAGGTCGAGCGTGGCGTTGGAGCCGGGCTTGCCGGCCAGCGACACGCCGAAGATGCGGATCGGATCGATCAGGTTGATCCCCTGCGGGCCGTTGGTGATGTTGACCGGCGCGTTCAGGTTGTTCATGAAGATGCGGATGATTTCGCCGAAGCCGAGCGTGACGATCGCCAGATAGTCGCCGCGCAGCTTCAGCACCGGCAGCCCGAGCAGCATGCCGAACATCGCCGCCAGCGCCGCGCCGAGCGGCACGATCAGCCAGACCGACAGGTGGATGCCGTTCTGCGCCACCTCGGGGCCGAATACCCACAGCATCGCGTTGCCGATCATCGGATATTCGTTGACGAAGGATTCCAGCACCACCGCGAACTGCGGCGACGCCAAAAGGCCGGTCATGTAGGCGCCGAGCGCGTAGAACGCGATGTAGCCCAGGTCGAGCAGGCCGGCGAAGCCGACCACGATGTTCAGCCCCAGCGCCAGCATGATGTACAGCAGCGCGAAGTCCATGATCCGCACCCACGAATTGCCGTAGTTGGCAGCGACGATCGGGAACAGGATGAACAGCGCCAGGATCAGCGCCAGGCTGGTGTAGGTGCGCCCCGGTTTGTGTTGGACGTCGAAAAAACGGGCCATCTCGATCTCCTCAGGCGCGGTCGGCGACACGTTCGCCCATGATGCCCGAGGGCCGCAGGGTCAGAACGATGATCAGCACGACGAAGGCAAAAATATCCTGGTAGTTGCTGCCGAAGAAGCCGCCGGTCAGGTCGCCGATGTAGCCGGCGCCGAGGCTCTCGATCAGGCCCAGCAGAATGCCGCCGAGCATGGCGCCGTAGATGTTGCCGATGCCGCCCAGCACCGCCGCCGAAAACGCCTTCAGGCCGGGCACGAAGCCCATCGCGAACTGCGCCGACGAATAGTTGGCGCCCCACATCACCCCGGCCACCGCCGCCAGCGCGGCGCCGATCACGAAGGTCATCACGATCACGCGGTTGGAATCGACGCCCATCAGGCCGGCGATGCGCGGGTTTTCAGCAGTGGCGCGCATCGCTCGCCCCATTCTGGTGCGTTCGACCAACAGCACCAGCGCCACCATCGACAGCGCCGCCAGCACCAGCAGCATCACCTGGGTCGGCGAAATCAGCGCGCCGCCGATGTGGATCGGGTCGGACGGCATCACCTGCGGGAACGGGATCGGGCTGCGGCCCCAGATCATCATCGCCAGCGTCTGCAGCAGGATCGACACGCCGATCGCGGTGATCAGCGGCGCCAGCCGCGGCGCGTTGCGCAGCGGCCGGTAGGCGATGCGCTCGATCACCACATTGACGATCACGCACACCGGAATCGCGCCGACGATGGCGATCAACAGCTTGACGATGCCCGGCAGATCGGGGGCGATGGTCTGCACGTATTTCAGGATCATCAGCCCGACCATCGCGCCGACCATCAGCACGTCGCCATGCGCGAAGTTGATCAGGTTCAACACCCCGTACACCATCGTGTAGCCAAGCGCGATCAGCGCGTACATGCTGCCCAGCACCATGCCATTGATGATCTGTTGGATAAGCGTATCCATGATTTCCTTGCTCTCTATCTGGATCGGTTCACGTCACGAAACGACTTCACGGCGCGGCACAAGCTACGGTGCTGCAAAAATCATTCCCGACAAAAAAGCGGCACCCGTGTGGAACATCTGGGTGCCGCTCTGGCAATAGCGCGGATTATCCGAAGAAGCGGGCCGGCACGGCCGCGGGGCGGGGAAAGGGGCAATTGCTGCCAATGCTGTACATGATGGTCTCCTGTTCGTCTTTGGATAAAAACGCTTTGTTGTTCTGGACCGTGCCTTTTGGACCCGGCGGTCGAAGCTGGGCGGCATTATACCCAACCGCGAAGGTCGCGCAAGCTGCGGCACGGCCTGCCGCAACACCTCGCCATGCGGCCGAAACCCGCTGTCCATGCGGCTTTCCGGGGGGACGACATTTTCGCCGGCGGTCATCATGACGAATCCAGGGAAAAACTATCGGTGGAATTCGCCTTCGTGTCCAGACTTTAATTCCGTGCCGCACGCGCGCCGGACAGCCCCTTGGGCAGCGGGAACACCACGTTTTCCTCCGCCCCTTCCAGCGTGCGCACGCTGCGCGCGCCGCATTGCCGCAGGCGTTCGATCACCGCCTGCACCAGCACTTCCGGCGCCGACGCGCCGGCGGTGACGCCGATCCGGCTCTTGCCCTGTAGCCAGGCCGGATCGATCTGCGCGGCATCATCGACCATGTAGGCCGGCGCGCCCTTCTTTTGCGCGACCTCGCGCAGCCGGTTGGAATTGGAACTGTTCGGGCTGCCGACCACGATCACCAGCTCGACCTGCGGCGCCATGAACTTGACCGCTTCCTGGCGATTGGTGGTGGCGTAGCAGATGTCGCCCTTCTTCGGCTCGACGATCTGCGGGAAGCGGCGCTTCAGCGCGGCGATGACGTCGGCGGTATCGTCGACCGACAGCGTGGTCTGGCTGACGTAGGCCAGCAGCGCCGGATCCCGCACCTGCAGCCGTTCGACGTCCTCGACCGTCTCGACCAGATGCATGCCGCCGTCGGCCTGGCCCATCGTGCCTTCCACTTCCGGGTGGCCGTGGTGGCCGATCATCACGATCTCGCGGCCGTCGCGGCGCATCTTGGCGACCTCGACGTGGACCTTGGTGACCAGCGGGCAGGTGGCGTCGAAGATCTTCAATCCGCGCGCCGCCGCTTCCTGCTGCACCGCACGCGAAACGCCGTGGGCGGAAAAGATCACGGTGCTGCCGGCCGGCACGTCGGCCAGTTCCTCGATGAAGATCGCGCCCTTGCGGCGCAGATCATCGACCACGTAGGCGTTGTGGACGATTTCATGGCGCACGTAGATCGGCGCGCCGAATTCCCGCAGCGCCCGCTCGACGATCTCGATCGCGCGATCGACGCCGGCGCAAAAGCCGCGCGGCTGCGCCAGCAGGATTTCCTTTTCGGAGGGATGGTCCATGATGCTCTGCCTGGAAGCGGCGCCGCCCGGCCGCCGCGAATGGTTACAGGATACCGATGATCCGGACTTCGAATTTCACCGTCTGTCCGGCCAGCGGATGATTGAAATCAAACAGCGCGCCATCGGCGTCGAGCGCGCGCAGCACGCCGGCGAACTGGCCGCCGCCGGGCGCGGCGAATTCGACCAGATCGCCGATCTGGTAATTCTCGTTGCTGTCCGAATGCTGCTCCAGCGTGGCGCGCGAGACGCGCTGGATCAGGTCCGGATTGCGCGGGCCGAAGGCCTGCTCCGGCGCCAGCTCGAAAGTCTGGTGCGCGCCTTCCGGCAAGCCCAGCAGGCAGGTTTCCAGGAACGGCGCCAGCTGGCCGCCGCCGAACTGCAGCGTGGCCGGATTGCCGCCGAAGGTGGAGACGATGTCGTTGCCGTCGGCATCCGCCAGCCGGTAGTGCAGCGTCAGATAAGAAGCGTCGGTGACGACGGGTTGAACGTTGGTCATGAGACAAGAATCGCTGAGGGAATGGCGTATTATCCCGGAAACGCCGGCCGCCGGGCGCGCGCCGGCCCGACTGCGCGCCTTTTCCCGCTTTCCGCACACGATGGCAATCACCGACTGGCCTGCCGAACAACGTCCGCGCGAACGCCTGATCCGCCAGGGATCGCAGGCGCTGTCGGACGCCGAACTGCTGGCGGTGTTCCTGCGCGTCGGCGTCGCCGGCAAGAGCGCGGTCGATCTGGCGCGCGACATGCTGGCGCATTTCGGTTCGCTGCAACGGCTGTTCGCCGCGCCGCTGACGGAATTTTCGGCGCTGAACGGCCTCGGCCCGGCCAAGTACGCGCAATTGCAGGCGGTGCTGGAACTGGCGCGGCGCGCGCTGTGCGAGCAATTGCAGGACGGTGCCCTGCTGGATTCGCCGCAGGCGGTGCGGCACTACCTGCGCCTGCTGCTGGCGCACCAGCCGCACGAATCCTTCGTGGTGCTGTTCCTGGATGCGCGCAACCGCCTGATCGCCAGCGCGGAACTGTTTCGCGGCACGCTGACCCACGCCAGCGTCTACCCGCGCGAAGTGGTCAAGGCGGCGCTGGCACACAATGCCGCCGCACTGTTGCTGGCGCACAACCATCCGTCCGGCTCGCTGCAGCCGAGCGCCGCCGACCACGCGCTGACCGCCGCGCTGAAACAGGCGCTGGCGCTGATCGACGTGCGCGTGCTGGATCACTTCATCGTCGCCGGCAGCGGCATCCATTCGTTCGCCGAACACGGCCAGCTGTAGCGGCGCATTCTGCGTAAAAACAAAATAGGGGGAGTATGCCGTTTTTTGGCCGTTTTCCGGACAGCTGGCGCCCGGGTTGAAAAATGCTCCACCCAGTATACGAAATGAACCGGGGAAAATCCCCGACAAGGTCGCACACCGGCCGACAAATTGTTAAATATTGAAATTCAAAGAGACACAGTTTTTTCGCGCAAGTCATTGAATCAACGCGATTTTTTCACTATACTCTCGCCTTTTCCAATGTCGGAAACTTTAAGGAGCAAAACATGGCACGTGTCTGCCAAGTGACCGGGAAGGCGCCGATGGTCGGCAACAACGTCTCCCATGCGAACAACAAGACCAAGCGCCGCTTTCTGCCGAACCTGCAGAACCGCCGCATCTTCGTCGAATCGGAAAACCGCTGGGTGTCGCTGCGCATCTCCAACGCCGGCCTGCGCGTGATCGACAAGATCGGCATCGACGCGGTGCTGGCCGATCTGCGCGCACGCGGCGAGAAGGTCTGACCGGAACCGGATCGACACTGATCGACCGACAACCCATATTCATCCGGCCGGGATTCCCCTCTCGGCCGCATCCATAAAGAGGACTCATCATGGCTAAAACCGGCCGCGACAAAATCAAGCTGGAATCGACCGCAGGCACCGGTCATTTCTACACCACCACCAAGAACAAGCGCACCACGCCCGAAAAGATGGAAATCATGAAGTTCGATCCGAAGGCGCGCAAGCACGTCCCCTACAAGGAAACCAAGATCAAGTAAGCCGGTCTTGTCCTTCGCGCCAACCCCGCGCCGATCGCGGGGTTTTTTATCGCGCGGCGCCGGCGGCCGCAGCCACGACGACATTCCATCCGCGATAAAATCGGTTATGATTTGTCCAATTCCCCGCCGCAAGGCCACCTGCCGCAGCTTCCCAAGCCTGGCCTGACCTCTCCGGTTGGCACGCATCCGGGCTGTCTGGGCCACGGATGCCACGCAGGAATGGCAGACCGTCCGCTGAATAATCCTTTTTCCCTCGATCAGAGAAAGCCATGAGCGAAAACATCAAATACATCACCGATTCCTCCTTTGAAACCGACGTGCTCAAATCGGACAAGCCCGTGCTGGTCGATTTCTGGGCGGAATGGTGCGGCCCGTGCAAGATGATCGCGCCGATCCTGGAAGAAGTGGCGAAGGAATACGACGGCAAGCTGCAGATCGCCAAGATGGACGTGGACGCCAATCAGGCGATGCCGGCCAAGTTCGGCATCCGCGGCATCCCGACCCTGATCCTGTTCAAGAACGGCGTGCCGGCGGCGCAAAAAGTCGGCGCGATGGCCAAGGGCCAACTGACCTCCTTCATCGACAGCAACATCTGAGTTTTCCGGCGGCGGTGCGCTCGCACCGCCGTCCTGCATCGTTTCTTCCCACCGCAGTTCCCTCCCCCACCCATTTAGATCCCGTCCGGGACACACCTATGCATTTATCTGAATTGAAGGCGCTACACGTCTCCGCATTGCTGGAAATGGCAATCAGCCTCGACATCGACAACGCCGCGCGCCTGCGCAAACAGGAATTGATGTTCGCGATCCTGAAAAAGCGCGCGAAACAGGGCGAACAGATCTTCGGCGACGGCGCCCTTGAAGTGCTGCCGGACGGCTTCGGCTTCCTGCGCTCGCCGGACGCCTCCTACATGGCATCGACCGACGACATCTACATCTCGCCGTCGCAGATCCGCCGCTTCAACCTGCACACCGGCGATTCGATCGAAGGCGAAGTCAGGACGCCGAAGGACGGCGAACGCTATTTCGCGCTGGTCAAGGTCGACAAGGTCAACGGCGAATCGCCGGAAGCGTCGAAGCACCGCATCCTGTTCGAAAACCTGACGCCGCTGCATCCGAACGAGCCGCTGCGGCTGGAACGCGAGATGAACGGCGCCGAAAACATCACCGGCCGCATCATCGACATGATCGCGCCGATCGGCAAGGGCCAGCGCGGCCTGCTGGTGGCGTCGCCGAAGTCCGGCAAATCGGTGATGCTGCAGCACATCGCCCACGCGATCACCGCCAACCACCCTGACATCACGCTGATCGTGCTGCTGATCGACGAACGGCCGGAAGAAGTGACCGAAATGCAGCGCTCGGTGCGCGGCGAAGTGGTCGCCTCGACCTTCGACGAACCGGCCACGCGCCACGTCCAGGTCGCCGAAATGGTGCTGGAAAAGGCCAAGCGCCTGGTCGAAATGAAGAAGGACGTGGTGATCCTGCTGGACTCGATCACCCGTCTGGCGCGCGCCTACAACACCGTGATCCCGGCTTCCGGCAAGGTGCTGACCGGCGGCGTCGATGCCAACGCGCTGCAGCGGCCGAAGCGCTTCTTCGGCGCCGCCCGCAACATCGAGGAAGGCGGCTCGCTGACCATCATCGCCACCGCGCTGATCGAAACCGGCAGCCGCATGGACGACGTGATCTACGAGGAATTCAAGGGCACCGGCAACATGGAAGTGCACCTGGAACGGCGCCTGGCGGAAAAGCGCGTCTATCCGGCGATCAACCTGAACAAGTCCGGCACCCGGCGCGAGGAACTGCTGATCAAGCCGGACCAGCTGCAGAAAATCTGGATCCTGCGCAAGCTCTTGTACGGCATGGACGAAATCGAAGCGATGGAATTCATCCTCGGCAAGATGAAGGAAACCAAGACCAACGTCGAATTCTTCGACATGATGCGGCGCGGCGGATAAGCGCGCCCGGCGCGGCCGCTGCCGGCGGCCGCGCGTTTTCCGTATCGCATCGCCCCCTCCCGCATTCCCCCGCTGTTCGCCCTTCTGTTTTCCCTTCGGTTCGTCCCTCTGTTTCAACTGCAACATGCGCCCTCTTTGCCGTGACGGCAAACGACGGCAAAATCACGTCTGCCCTGAACCTCCCGACGCGGCCGCAGGCGCCGGCGCAAGCGGCCGCCGCGCCGCATCTCCCACTGGAACAGATGTTTACCCATGAAAAAAATTGCTATCGCAGTCATCGCCCTGGCTTCGGCGGCAGCCCTGTACGGCTGCTCCGGCGGCAACACGGCTGACCCGGTCGAGCCCGCCCAGTCGGCGCTGTACCACCCGAAGAACCTGCTGGTGCAGACGGCAGGCGCCGCGGCCGGCAAGCTGGTGCGGATCCTCGGTGAGGACGACACGCTCACCACCTGCGCCGCCGGCCGCGCCGGCGCGCTGAAAGACTGCATCTCGCAGGACCTGGGCGCCGACGCGGTCTTCCGGATGGCGGCGCATCCGCGCAATGGCGCGCTGTACTTCCTGCAATACGGCGTCGATGCAGTGCTGGTATGTGACGGCTCCGACGGCGCCGTGTCATCCTGCGCGCCGGCCGACGGCGGCGGCCAGTTGAAAGCGCCGCGCGCGATCGGCTTCAACGCCGCCGGCAGCGTCGCCTATGTCGCCAACCGCGACGATACGCTGTCGGTCTGCCAGGTCAGCGGCGATGGCGGCTTCAGCAGCTGCAGCACCACCGACGCCAACGGCGCGCTCGGCACGCCGGTCGCGGTCAGGCTGGTCGAAGGCGACTATGGCAGCCACGCCTATTTTCTGAACGGCGAAGCGACGCCGGCGATTACCGCCTGCACGCTGGCGCCGAACGGCATGCCGGACCATTGCCGCACCGAGCGCGACGCCACCTTCACCGCGCCGACCACGATCGCCTTCGCGCCAAACGGCAAATACGCCTACATCGGCAACTTCGACGACAGCGTGGCGATCTGCCAGATCGGCGACGACGCGGCGCTGAATGCCTGCCGCGCGATCCCGGCCGACGACCGCGAACTGTTCGCCGGCATCCAGCAAATCGCCTTCGATACGGCCGGCGCCAACGCTTATTTCGTCAATGCCCGCAACAGCAGCATCACGCGCTGCACGGTGAACGACGGCGGCGCCAGCCTCGGCGAATGCAGCCCGTACCACATCGAAGGCTTCCAGATCACCACCGACCTGGCACTGAGCGAGGAGGCCGACTCACGGACGCTGCTCCTCACCAGCCTGTTCGACCAGGCGATCTACGGCTGCGCGCTGAACGCCGACGGCAGTTTCGGCGACAGCTGCCTGCGCACCCGTTTCACGGTGGAATAGGAGCCAGACATGTCCTTCACCCCGATTCTTTCTCCCACCACGCGCGCCGCCACCATGATCCGCACCTTCCTGCTCGCCGCTCTCCTGCCGCTGCTGGCACTGCTGCCCGGCGCCGCTGCGGCGCAGAAGCTGTATTACAACATCGCCCACGCGGTCAACCATTCGCAGTACATCGACTGGGCGATACGAAACGGCGCCAACGGCATCGAGGCCGACCTGCGTTTCACCGAGGCCGGCCAGCCGGTCAGATTCCAGCACGGCACCATCTGCGAATGCCAGTTCCCGCAATGGGGATTCCTGCTGTGGAACCAGACCGCCATCTGCACCCAGATGATGAAGAACGACAAGACCTACCGGCCGGACCCGGATTCGCCGAAGACCGAAACGGTCAACTCGTCGGAGGATGCCTGCAACGTCAATGAAACCGCGCGCGGCTTCCTGAACACGCTGGCGAAAAAGCCGATCGCGCTGTTCATCGTCGACAGCAAGGTCGGCGGCACCGTCGGCAAGAACGACGCCGACCGCACCGCCGCCGGCAAGGCGGTGATCGCACTGCTGCAGAAGGAATTGTTCGACAAGGGCTATCAGGGCAAGGTGATCGTCGGCGTCGACAAATCGGCCTACCGGAAATACACCGAAGCGGCGGTGGCGGCCGCGCGCGGCACGCCGTATGTCGACCGCATCGTCTTCAGCTTCGACGAGGACGGCAACAGCTACCCGCTGCCGCTCACTCCGTCCTCGGCCGAACTGACCCTCGCCCGGCTGAAGGAGATCGCACCGGGCAAGGCGGTCTACGGCAATGGCATCAGCGCCAATCTGACCTCGAGTTTCGTCTATTCGTTCTCCAAGGGCGTGCTGGCAGAAGCCGCTCGGGAGGTTAACTTGAACTACGTCTGGACGCTGGACAAGCCCGACGCGATGAACAGCTATCTGAGCCTCGGCGTGCGCGGCATCATGACCAACGATCCGTCGCAGATGAAAAAGGCGGTGCAGCCCTATCTGGACCAGGGTGGCCGCATGGCGCGGCCGGGCGATCCGCTCTGATCGGCGGCCACGGCGGCACGCGCCGCCGTCGCGGTTCTCCTGTATAATCTCGCGCTTTCCCACCCGGGCAAGTGACCGGCAATCGGGTCAAGAAGCAGCGCGACCGACGAAGTGCCGATTGGCTACCCAATCATCGAGGTAAAAATGAAAGAAGGCATCCATCCCGAATATCGTGAAGTCGTGTTCCACGACCTGTCGTGCGACTTCAAGTTCATCACCCGCTCGACCATCCAGACGCGCGAAACCATCGATTTCGAAGGCCAGCAGTATCCGCTGGTGAAGATCGAAGTCTCGTCGGAATCGCATCCGTTCTATACCGGCAAGCACAAGATCGTCGATACCGCCGGCCGCGTGGAAAAATTCCGCCAGAAGTTCGGCAAGGTCGGCTCCCGGACCCAGACCGAGGAATAATCCCGTTTCCGGTCCCCGAAAAGGCAGCTGCGGCTGCCTTTTTCTTTGCCGCCGCCAGACCGCAGCGGGTTTTGCGGCACAATATCGCCCTACCCGCCTTCCCCTGCCCGATTCGATCCGATGCCGATGAAGCCAGTCCGCCTGCCCGCTTCCGCCACCCGCGCGCTGCCGCGCTGGGGCCTGTTCGCGCTGGGGCTGCTGTACATCGTGCCGGGGCTGTTCGGACGCGATCCGTGGAAGAACGACGATGCCGCCGGCTTCGGCATCATGTGGACCATGGCGCATGGCGGCCTGGCCGACTGGCTGTGGCCGCACATCGTCGGTCTGAAGATGTCCACCGAAGGCCCGCTGACCTACTGGGCCGGCGCGCTGTGCATCCAGCTGTTCGGCTGGCTGCTGGGCGACGTGCTGGCGGCGCGGCTGGCGGTGGTCGGCTGCTTCCTGCTCGGTTCGCTGTCGGTCTGGTATGCCACCTATCTGCTCGGCCGCCGCGCCGAGGCGCAGCCGCTGATCCTGGCATTCGGCGGCCAGCCGCAGCCGAAGGATTTCGGCCGCACGCTGGCCGACGGCGCCTTCCTGATCTATCTCGGTTATCTCGGCCTGCTGCTGCACAGCCACCAGGACAGCGCGCAGGCGCTGCTGGTGGCGCTGGTGGCGTTCGCGATGTACGGCGCGGCACGGCTGTTCGATGCCGCCAGCACGGCCGGCGCCTGGCGCGGCGCGGCGCTGCTCGGGCTGGCGCTGGGCCTGTTGATCCTGACGCGCGGCTGGGTGGTGCCGCTCGGATTGTGGCTGGGCCTGCTGGTGCTGGCGGCGATCCGCCAGCGCCGGCTGCTGCCGCCGCTGCTGCTGCTGACGGCGCCGCTCGGTCTGGTGATCGGTGCCAGCTGGCCGCTGGCACTGCACCTGGTGCAGCCGTTCGACGGCTCGCCGTTGCCGGAATGGATGGCGTGGAACCGGCGCCAGCTCGACTGGCCATCGTGGGAAGGACTGTCGTATCTGCTGAAGTACGGCATCTGGTTTGCCTGGCCGGCCTGGCCGTTCGCCGGCTGGGCGGTGTATGCCTGGCGACGCCAGCACGCGGCGCTGCACATCTCGCTGCCGCTGACCTTCGTCTGCGCGCTGGTGGTGGTCGGCAGCATGAACGTCCATTCCGAGGAAGCGATCCTGCTGCCGCTGCTGCCGCCGCTGGCGCTGCTGGCGGCGTTCGGACTGCCGACCATGAAGCGCGGCGCGATCAACGCGGTCGACTGGTTCTCGGTGATGACGCTGTCGACCTGCGCCGGCTTCATCTGGATCGGCTGGATCGCCAAGGAAACCGGCTGGCCGGCGCAGCTGGCGAAAAACGCCTTCAAGCTGGCGCCTGGCTTCAAGCCGGAATTCAACCTGATCGCCTTCGCGGCGGCGGCGGCGGCCAGCATCGGCTGGATCCTGCTGGTGCGCTGGCGCATCGCGCGCCGCCCGGCGGTGCTGTGGCGCGCGGTGGTGCTGTCGTCCGGCGGCGTGATCCTGTGCTGGCTGCTGCTGATGACGCTGTGGCTGCCGTGGATCAATTACGGCAAGAGCTACGCCGGCGTCGCCCAGCAGATCCGGCAGGCGCTGCCGGTGGTGGCGCGCTGCGTCGACAGCAACGTCGGACCGGCGCAGCGCGCCTCGTTCGCCTATTTCGGCGGCGTGCCGTTCGCGCCGGCGGAAAACAGCCGCTGCGACTACCTGCTGCTGCAGAACCGCAGCGACCAGCCGGACGATGCGGCGCTGCTGCGCCAGTTCAGCGGCCAGTGGCAGCAGTTGTGGGAAGGCCACCGGCCATCCGACCGCGACGAGCGCTTCCGCCTGTACCAGCGCGCGGCATTCTGATTTTGGCCGGTTCGCTGCGTCATTCCCTGCGCATCGTCGCGCTGGCCTGGCCGATCCTGGTCGGCCAGCTGGCGGTGATCGCCAACGGCGTCATCGACACCGCGATGACCTCGCGCTTTTCCGCCACCGACCTGGCGGCGCTGGCGGTCGGCGCTTCGATCTACGTCAGCATCTTCGTCGGCCTGGGCGGCGTGCTGCAGGCGCTGGCGCCGATCATCGGCCAACTGTACGGCGCCGGCCGCGCGCGCGAGGTCGGCCATGAAGTCAAACAGGGCAGCTGGCTGGCGTTCTTCCTGTGCTGCGCCGGCGCGCTGCCGCTGCTGTTGCCGCAGCCGTTCCTGCAACTGGCGCAAGCCTCGCCCGAGCTGACCGCCAAGGCCACGCTGTACCTGCAGATTCTGGCGCTGGCGCTGCCGGCCACGCTCGGCTTCCGGGTCTACAGCGCCCTGGCCACCGCGATCGCCCGGCCGAAAATGGTGATGGCGATCCAGCTGATCGGGCTGGTATTGAAAGTGCCGCTAAACGCGCTGTTCATCTTCGGCGGGTTCGGCCTGCCGGCCTTCGGCGGCCCCGGCGCGGCGATCGCCACCAGCGTGATCGCCTGGCTGATGCTGGCGGTGTGCTGGCTGATCCTGCGGCGGGCGCCGGTGTATCGCGATTTCCGGCTGTTCGGCAGTGGCTGGGTCAAGCCGCGCTGGGCGGCGCAATGGCCGCTGCTGAAGCTCGGCGTGCCGATGGGCCTGTCCTACCTGATCGAAGTCACCGCCTTCACCTTCATGGCGCTGTTCATCGCCCGGCTGGGCGAGCTGGCGGTCGGCGGCCACCAGATCACCGCCAATTTCGCCACCGTGCTGTACATGCTGCCGCTGTCGATCGCTTCCGCCACCGGCACGCTGGTGGCGCAGGAAATCGGCGCCGGCCGGCTCGACCAGGCGCGCCGCACCGGCGACCACGGCATCCTGCTGGCGGCCGGTTCAGCGGCGGCGATCGGTCTGGTGGTATGGCTGGCACGCGCCGCGATCATCCGCGCCTACACGCCGGATGCGGCGATCGCCGCCGCCGCGCTGCCGCTGTTCGCTTTCATTTCGTTCTACCAGCTGTTCGACGCCACCCAGGTCACCACCGCCTTCGTGCTGCGCGCTTACAAGGTGGCGGTGGTGCCGACCCTCATCTATGCGGTGGCGCTGTGGGGCATCGGCCTGGGCGGCGGCTACGCGCTCGGCTTCGACCTGTTCGGCCTGACTCCGCCAGTCCTGCGCGGCGCCGCCGGCTTCTGGTTCGGCAACAGCGCCAGCCTGGCGCTGGTGGCGGCCGGCCTGCTGCTGTATCTGCGCTACGTGCAGCGCCATGCGCGCCCGCCGGCGCCGCAGAAAGGCTCACCCGCCACTCAGGAATAGGGGAGTATAGGCAAACTTCTCAATCCTGGTGCCTGGTACAGAGTGGAATGCATTGGAGTATGTGAGAACCTAGTGCAAAATGGCGGCGGTCGATGCCGTCAGCATGCGGGCGTCGGCCTTGATCTCGTACATCTGCTCCGCCTTCGCCAGCCGCACCAGACTGCGCAGCGCTTCGCGGTAGACGTGCCGTTCGCGACTGCCGGCCTGTTCGCCGCAGGTGACGTTGACCAGGTCTTCGATCATGTCGTCGGAATGCTTGTGCTGATTCATGATGATTATGTCCGTACGGAAAGCTCGTCCAGTATCCGCGATTTCCAGACAGAAAGTTTGTGCTGGATCAAAAGTTCCCGTGGAAATCCCGCCGGTAAACCACCTCCCAGACCCGGCCGGAAACCGTGCCACCCGGCGAATCCGGGCGGCGCTGGAAACCCGCGTGAAATCGCGCCGCAAACGGCTTTTTCATGCTGTAATGGCATTCCCACATCCACCGGAGATCACCATGAAGCCACTCCTCGTCCTCGCCCTGTGCGCCGCCGCGTTCGCCTTCGGTCCGGCCCAGGCCGCCTCGCCGGCGCAGAAGGCGCAGCAGGAAAAAATGCGCCAGTGCAACAAGGACGCCGCCGACAAAAAAGGGGATGAAAGAAAGGCTTTCATGAAGGACTGCCTGTCCGCCAAGCCCGCCGCGAAAGGCTCGCAGCAGGACAAGATGAAATCCTGCAACGCCGAGGCCGCCGGCAAGACCGGCGACGAACGCAAGAAATTCATGAGCGAGTGCCTGAAGGGCTGAAGCCACCCGGCCCGCTCCGCTCGAGCCCGCCTTGCGCGGGCTTTTTTGCGGGTGCGCTGATCCAGCCGATGGCGTCCCTGGCTGCTGCCCGCCTCACACCTTCATCGGCAGGATCACCATCTGCAAACCGTCGAAATGCAGCCGCCGCTGGATCGCCAGCGCGGCCTGGTTGTGCAGCAGGCGGATGAACCAGTTGTCCTGCTCGAAGATCAGTTTGCTGGTGAAGAAAATCACGTTCGGGTATTCCCGGCTGATCGCTTCGCACATCTTGGTCACTTCATTGACGACATCGGTACCGAAGCCGAGGCAGGATGTCGATGCCATGCCGTGGCTATGGCAGAAATCGACGAAGAATTTCAGTGTTGCCTGCGCCTCGACGCGCATCTGCTCGACCGCACCCTCACCGCCGTAGACGTGCGAATCGACGGTGCGGGCGTTGATGAACAGGAAATTCTTGAAGTGGTTCGGGAACATCCGCTGCACCCACAGCAGCGCGTGCAGACCGCCGCCGCGTGAATTGCCGACGATGAACACGGCGGTCTGATCTTCCGGATTCGGCGGCACCGCGCCGACATGCGTGCCGAACGGCTGGTTGGCGAACACCTGATCGACCGAGCGGATCGCCGCCTTGGTTTCGCGGTAGTGATTGCGGATGTAGATGCACAGGCCGGACACCGCGGCGATGATGACGGCGGTGGCCCAGCCGCCCTCGGCCAGCTTCTCCAGCAGCAGCACCACCAGAATCGCCACGCAGATCAAAAAGCCCAGCAGCGACAGCGCCAGCCGGCGCTTCCACGGCTCGGTGTCGCGGCGCTGACGCCACCAGTACAGGCATAGCCCGAACAGCGAGATGGCGAAGGTCAGGAATACCGACACCGAATACAGCACGATCAGCAGCGTCACGCTGCCGCCGGTCCAAAACAGGATCGCCAGCGCGGCGATGCCCATCAGCAGGATGCCGTTCTGCGTCACCAGCCGGGTCGACAGATAGCGGAATTTGTGCGGTACCCAGGAATCGCCCGCCATGTTCGACAGCACCGCCGGGCCGCCGAGAAAGCCGGTGTTGGCAGCGACGAACAGCAGGCCGGCCTCGAACGCCAGCACCACCGTCAGCAACACCTGCGTGCTCAGTTCGCCCAGCCCCATGCTGGCGATGATCGCCTCGAAGGTGGAAGCGTTCAGCGTCTGCCCTTCGACGTGCCGGGAATCCCACAGCATGTAGAGCATGAAGATGCCGCCGGCGGTGAACGCCAGCGACAGCGCCATGTAGACCATCGTGATCTTGCCGGTATGCACGCGCGGTTCGGCCAGGATATTGACGTTGTTGGACACCGCTTCCAGCCCGGTATAAGTGCCGCCGCCCTGCGAATACGCCAGCAGCAGCATGCCGGCAACGCCGGCCCAGCCGATGTTGCTGGCCAGGTAGCCGGTTTCGGCCAGCGTGCCGGGAATCAGCGCCGGCAGGTTCTGCGCATGCGCGAACACGCCGTAGACGATCAGGACCAGATGGGTGATGACGAAGCCGAGGAAGATCGGCAGCAGCACCTTGATCGCTTCCTTCAGGCCGCGCAGATTGAGCACGATCAGAATGCCGATGCACAAGGCTTCCGCCCACAGCTTGTAATCCTGGAAACCGAGCGGCAGCAGCGACGCCAGCGCATCGACGCCGGAAGCGACCGAAATCGCCACCGTCAGCACGTAATCGAGAATCAGCGCGACGCCGGAAATCAGCCCCATGTACGGGCCGACCAGCTTGGTGGCGACGCGATAGCCACCGCCGCCGGTCGGGAACAGTTCGATCACCTGGTTGTAGGCCAGCGCGATGATGAACACCGTCAGCGCGGTGGCGATCGCCAGATACAGGCCGAGGTGGGTGTTGTCGCCCAGCGCGCGGAAGCTTTCCTCCGGGCCGTAGGCGGAAGACGACAGGCCGTCGGCGCCGAGCCCGACCCAGGCCAGAAAAGCGACCAGCGCCAGCGAATGGCGCGTCTCGGTTTTCAGCGGATCGAGCGCCTTGCCGAACAGAACTTCGCGGATTCTTCCGAGTTTCATCAAATCATCGCCGCCACCTGCGGCTTGCGGGAATCGAAGCGGCGATGATACGCCTTTCGCAACAGCCGGCCTATCGCCAGGGCAAGTGCCGATTCTTGCCGCAGCGAGGCAAATCAAGGATAATGGCCGCGCGTTGCCGGGATGGCGGAACAGGTAGACGCACGGGACTCAAAATCCCGCGCCAGCGATGGCGTGCCGGTTCGATTCCGGCTCCCGGCACCAGGCAGTTATTTAACGAAGTCCAAAGATGTTCTAAAGCCCGCGTGTCTGCTGACACAGCGGGCTTTTTGTTGTCCGCGTCCGCCAAGGACGTGGCATTACATCCACGGTTAATACCGTCATTTTTGACGGTATCTCCCTCCCCTCCAATTCCAGATACCGTCAAACACACTATGTCCCTGACTGATACCTTTGTGAAGCAAGTTAAGCCCATCAAACCCAATGGCGACAAATACGCCGATGGCGGCGGTATGTATCTTTTCGTGAAGGCGACGGGGAAATACTGGCGCTTGGACTATCGTCACTTGAACAAACGCAAGACCTTGGCTTTAGGCGCCTATCCCGAAGTTTCTCTCGCCAAGGCTAGAAAGCGCCGGGAGGAAGCCCGCGAACTGCTGGCAGATGGCATTGATCCCGCTCAAAGCAAGCGGGACATGAAACAGGCTCAAATTATCGCATCAGGAAACACCTTTGAGATTGTCGCCCGCCAATGGCTTTCCAAGAGGCAGCAAATCGCGCTGCCACCACACAAGAGAAAATCACGAACTGGTTGGAAAGTAACGTGTTCCCGGTCATCGGCAAACAAGCCATTTCAACCATCCAACCATCGGGCCACGTGACGTTCTTGCCGCCGTCCGCAGAATGGAAGCAAGAGGCGCTATCGACTCCGCACATCGAGTTAAGCAGATATGCGGCCAGGTTTTCAGGTTTGCAGTGGCTGAAGGAGCGGCCGAACGCGACGTGACCACAGACCTGCGGGGCGCGTTGGCCGCCATCCCCAAAGGCCACTTTGCCGCCATCACGGAACCCAAGCAGGTAGCGGAACTGCTGCGCGCTATCTACGGATATACCGGACACCCCTACACCGTAGCGGCGCTCAAGCTGTCTCCAATGGTTTTCGTCCAACCGGGCGAGCTACGCGCTGCTGAGTGGTCAGAGTTTGACCTTGATGCTGCCGAATGGCGTATTCCTGCCACCAAGATGAAGATGGGGGTAGAGCATCTAGTTCCTCTTCCTATCGACAGCGCATCCGAAGAGATGCATTATCATCAGCGATAAGTTAACAAAAACTCACATCTAAAAATGGCAAATAGCTCGTCGATAGATTTGGCGACAGGGGAAGCCGCATTTGAATCTCTGTGCAATTCCATGGCCACAGAGCAATTAGACCTTAACGAAGCAGATACCCGCCATCGATTTTTGGATGTACTTTTGCATGACTGCCTCGGCTGGGATCGCCAACACACCAGATGCGAACGACAAAAGGACGGAGCTTATTCGGACTATGAGCTTGGCACACCTCCAGAGATCGTCGTTGAGGCCAAACGGGCCGGAATCACGTTCGAAATTCCTGTCGAAAGCGGCCGTAGTTTAATTCGTTCTATCAGATCCTTGCGCTCCGCTTCACGTGAATTCACGGCGGCATTCAACCAAGCTGCGCAATATTGTCAGTCCCGAAGCATCCAGATCGGGGCGGTTGCCAACTCTACGCAGATAGTCATCTTTATCGGCGCTCGAAATGATGGTGTTCCCGTTGAGGATGGCAAGTGCATCGTGTTCAGCAGCCACCGTGAGATGAAAGACAATTTCGCGCGCCTATGGAATGCTCTGTCCGCAGATGGCGCATCGCGCCGTTTAGTTATCTCAGATTTGGCATCGAATCTACCAAGTGGGGTGCCACCTAAACTTTCCAAATATATTGCTGGTTACCCTAGTTTTCGCTATCCCAGCGAATTCCAAGCGAGCTTGCGAATGCTTAGTGACCTCCTCATTGAGGATGTCCCTAATACGCCTGAATTCCGCAAGAGATTCCTCGTGGAGTGCTATTGTGAAAGCGGCGCCTTGGCTAAAGACCTGCTGCTTGGGAAAAAGATTATTGCAGCTCGCTACGCAGCAATGTTCAATCCAGCAGAAAAGGGGCCTTCTCTTCAGCCAGTTCTATCCAATGAAGACGATGCCTTTGGTTTATCCAAGGAAGCCGTAGCCGAGGCGTTGGGGCGGCGGCCTATCGTAATTATTGGTGACGTTGGTGTAGGAAAAACGTCCTTTATTCGCAATTTGATTTACGTGAAGGCGGAGAATGAGATGCAAAACGGCATCTTCCTCTACGTCGATTTGGGCACCCAAGCTAATTTGGGACAAGACATACATTCGTTCCTTATCCAAGACATCACACGCCAACTGCTAGAAGACCACAATGTTGACATACAAGACGATAGCTTCGTCCGTGCTGTCTATCACGGGGACCTAATCCGATTCGAAAAGGGCATTCATGGTCGACTCAAAGAGCTAAATCCAGAAAAATTCTTGGAAAGCCAGATTGCGATGTTGAGCGACCTTTGTAGCAACAGTGTTCAGCATCTCCAAAAGTCTATCGAGCATCTTTCAAAGGGACGTCGGAAGCAAGTCGTTATTTGTATCGACAATGCCGACCAACGTGACCTGGCAGACCAGCAGAGCGCGTTCCTCGCAGCCCAAGAGTTCGCCTCAGTCTGGAAAGCATTGGTTCTCGTTTCGATTCGTCCGCGCACGTACTTTGCGTCGAAAGCGGCCGGGTCACTATCCGCATATCCGCAGCGCATCTTGACCGTTTCTCCGCCACGTGTCGACTTGGTTCTTCAGCGCCGTCTCACTTTCTCCTTGGAGCTAGCCGAAGGCCGGGAACCAATCGAGCGCCTTGAAGGCATTTCGGTGAAACTGGATTCAATCGCAACCTTCCTTCGCGCGCTTCTGTACTCGCTCAAGCATAACCGCGAATTGACGGAGCTTGTAAGCAATATCACCGGCGGAAATATCCGTGAAGTGCTCGAACTAATCAAAGGGTTCATTGGAAGTCCGAATGTCGATTCAAGAAAAATTATTGACATTCAGGAAGCCCAAAGAGAATACGTCATCCCCGTACACGAGTTCAGCAAACAGGCACTACTTGGGGAATACACTCATTACGACTCCCGTTCGTCACTGGCTTACAACCTCTTCGACATTCGTTATCCGGAGCCTCGTGAACATTTCTTGTCATTATTCCTTTTGGGATATCTTCTGGCTGATGGAGGGGCAAAGAACGCTGAGGGCTTCATACAAACAACCGATATCCTGCAGGAAATGCGGACGCAAGGTTTCGTTCCAGACCAAGTTGAACATGCCCTGCGACGGCTAACCAATAAAAAGCTTATTGAAACAACGGAGCGAGTTACTTTCGATGAAGGGTTGCAAGGGCTAGTCGGTGATATGCCGGTTGCATTCAGAGCCACTACAATCGGCTCCTATCATCTATATAAGTGGGCGCCGACATTTGCATACCTTGATGCAATGGTATTTGATACCCCCATCATCAATGAATCAGTGAAAAAGGTAGTTGCGATTAAGCTGAATTCATTCGATATTGGTGATCGCTATCGCCGCACTGTAGCGTTCAAAGATTATCTGTCTGACGTGTGGAGTACCATCGAGTCGCCTCCGGTGTACTTTGATTGGCCAGCCATACTTAACACTGGTTTCGCAACATTTGAATCGGTGAAACGCGCTGTGAGCATGCATGGCTGACAAAGAAAAGGAGGCTTGTATTGACCCAGTAAAAACCTGCTCAAGTGATAATTGGAGAGGCAATCACCATGAGCATGAAGATGGAAGACGAGATCAAGCGATGGACAGCCAAGCGCAAGGGTGCGCTGGTGCTGGACATCATCCAGGGCAAGACGACCGTATCCGAGGCCA
>Ga0222422_100215_pt1 | contig 30696 bp, 25 predicted proteins | sample 3A1ome_FD_182469 | JGI IMG/M metagenome (GOLD analysis project Ga0222422, IMG submission 182469) | Enriched microbial communities from leaf-cutter ant dump, University of Wisconsin, Madison, United States - 3A110A (version 2) | ecosystem: Environmental > Terrestrial > Nest > Insects nest > Nest...
CCACGCGATCTGGGCGCCGGGGACGGCGCGCACCATCTCGCTGCTGATGCTCGATATCGACAGCTTCAAGCTCTACAACGACGTCCACGGCCACGTCGACGGCGATGCCTGCATCCAGCGGGTGAGCGACATCGTGCGCAAGCAGGTCGACGAACAGGGTACGGTGTTCCGCTATGGCGGAGAGGAGATACTGATCCTTCTGCCCGATACCGGCCAGGCGCCCGCCCTGTCGGTGGCCGAGGCCATTCGCCAGGCGATCGAGGACGCGGCGATCCGTCACGACGGCTTGCCGGGCGGCGGGGTCGTCACGGTCAGCTTGGGCGTCGCGACGGGCCGCACCGACGCCGACGATCTGGAGGAACTGCTGCGGCGCGCCGACACCGCGCTCTATGCGGCGAAGGGGGCGGGGCGGAACCGGGCGCGCCTCGCCGATCCGGAAGCGCCGCTGCCCGCATCGGCGATCGGGCGGCCGTCGCCCTGAACGGTTCCGAAAAAGCAACCGGGGGGCGGGGCCGTTCGGCCGCTCCGCCCCCCTTTTGCCTTTGGGGGTAAGTGGGGATGTCCCGGTGGGGGCAGGGGGTAGCGGGGACCAGACCGATACCCCCTGCCGCTCCATTGAGCGGAACACTCGGGAACGAAATATGTCATACAAGCGCCGTGCCAGATCGGCGAGCGCGCGTATTTTCGGGGTTTGCGCTGGTTAGCGAAACCTTGCCGGCGCGCCGACCTGTCAAATTTTCCGACAGGTCCCGGGCCCTCGGGCCGCGCCGGGCGAGGGGGCTGCGCACCCCATTTCTGTCGCCCCGGCCCTTTTCCTTTCGGTCCGGCGATGCCACATGGGCGCCGTGACCGACGAAAAGCCCTGGCCCGACACGATCCACGCCGGCGAGTGCGAGCAGCACGAGCCGCTGGTCCGGCGCGTGCTCGCGCCCAATCCCTCGCCCTACACCTTCACCGGCACTCAGACCTGGCTGGTCGGGGCGGGCCGCGACGTCGCGGTGATCGACCCCGGTCCGACCGGATCGGGGATGAGCATCGGCGATCCGCCCGACGCCAACGGCACCGGTCATGTCGACGCGATCCTGCGCGCGGTGGAGGGGCGGCGCGTCACCGCTATCCTGTGCACCCACACGCACCGCGACCACAGCCCGGCGGCGCGTCCGCTGAAGGAGGCGACCGGCGCGCCGATCGTCGGCTGTGCTCCGCTCGCGCTGTCCGACGACGGGCCGCGCGCCGATTCGGCCTTCGACCCCGATTATGCCCCCGACCGCGTCCTTGCCGACGGCGAGCGCGTGGCCGGCGACGGCTGGACGCTCGAAGCGGTGGCGACGCCGGGGCACACCTCCAACCACCTCTGCTTCGCGCTCGTCGAAAGCGGGGCGCTGTTCACCGGCGATCATGTCATGGCCTGGTCGACCAGCGTCGTCAGCCCGCCCGACGGCGACATGGCGGCCTATATGGCGAGCCTACAGAAGCTCTACGAGCGCGACGACCGCGTCTATTATCCCGCGCACGGCCCGGCGGTCGCGAAGCCGAAGCAGCTCGTCCGTGGCATGCTCGGCCACCGCCGCCAGCGCGAGCGGCAGATATTGCGGGAACTCGAACAGGGTGTGCGCGTGGTGCCCGACATGGTGAGCCACATGTACAAGGGTCTCGACCCGCGCCTGACCGGCGCCGCCGGCCGTTCGGTGCTCGCGCACCTGCTCGACCTCGAAGCGCGCGGCCGCGTGTTGCGCGACGGCGACGCCTGGAGCCTCGCGGCATGAGCCGGGGCGCCTTCCGCATCCTGATCGTCGTCCTGTTGGCGGCCGCGATCTTCCTCGGCTGGCGCGCGTGGGACGGCTGGCAGAAGAGTTATGATCCCGAAACGGTCGTCGCGGCGAGCCTGCAAGGGCTTCAGGAACAGAATGTGCTGGTGCCCTTCACCGCGCGCTATGTCGCGGTGGTGACCTCGACACAAAGCCGCCTTGGGCTTAGCGCGAAGAAGACGCTGATCATGCCCGGCACGGTGCGCTACGAACTCGACCTCGGCAAACTCAAGCCGTCGGACCTCGACTGGGACGCGGCGGCCGGTACGCTCACCGTCGCACTGCCGCCGCTGCGCCTCGCGGGGCCGGAGATCGACATCGACGCAATCAGCGAGTTTCGCGACGGCGCGATCCTGCTGACGCTCACCGATGCCGAGGCGGTACTCGACGCCGCCAACCGCAAGGCGGCACAGGAAGAACTGATCAAGCAGGCGAAGGGATCGACCCCGATGCGCCTCGCCGAAGGTGCTGCCCGCGCCGCGATCGAGCAGAGCTTCGCGATGCCGCTCAAGGCCGCGAGGATCGACGCAAAAGTGACGGCGCGCTTCGCCGAGCAACGTAGGCCGGGATAAGGCCGGCTCGGCGAATTGCCCTGTCGCGGGGCAGCGTGTAGGGGAACGCGGCTCCCGATGGCGAGGGGGCCAGGATCAGATAAGGATAAAGCCATGACTGCTCCCATCCGCGAAAATCTTTCGGGTCTCGACCTGCGCGCCGAGATCGACCGGCTGCGCAAGGAGCGCAACGCCGTGATCCTTGCGCATTATTACCAGAAGCCCGAGATTCAGGATCTTGCCGATTTTGTGGGTGATTCGCTGGAATTGTCGCGCAAGGCGGCCGAGACCGACGCCGACGTCATCGCCTTTTGCGGCGTCAAGTTCATGGCGGAGACGGCGAAGATATTGTCGCCCGAAAAGATCGTCGTGCTGCCCGACATGGATGCGGGGTGCAGTCTCGAGGACAGCTGCCCGCCCGAGCAGTTCGCGCGGTTCCGCGCCGCGCACCCCGACCATATCGCGCTGACTTACATCAACTGCTCGGCGGCGGTGAAGGCGCTCAGCGACATCATCGTCACCTCGTCGAGCGCCGAGACGATCATCGGCCAGCTTCCGCCCGAGCAGAAGATCATCTTCGGCCCCGACCGGCACCTCGGCGGCTATATGAACCGCAAGTTCGGGCGCGACATGCTGCTGTGGCCGGGCGTGTGCATCGTCCACGAGGCGTTCAGCGAGACCGAACTGCTCAAGCTGAAGGCGCAGCACCCCGATGCGCCGGTCGCGGCGCACCCCGAATGCCCGCCCTATATCGTCGACCATGCCGATTATGTCGGCTCGACGAGCGGCATCCTGCAATTCGCCAAGACCTTCCCCGGCGACACGCTGATCGTCGCGACCGAACCGCACATCATCCACCAGATGGAAAAGGCGCTGCCCGAAAAGAATTTCATCGGCGCGCCGGGCGCCGACGGCAATTGCAACTGCAACATCTGTCCGTACATGGCGCTCAACACGATGGAGAAGCTCTACCTCGCGCTGCGCGACCTTCAGCCGCGGATCGAGCTGGACGAGGAATTGCGCCTGGGCGCGAAGAAGAGCCTCGACCGGATGCTCGAAATGGCGTCGGGCACCGTCGGCAAGGGCGACCTGGGGCGCGCGTAACGCGAGTCGCATTCCCCGCGGCGGCTGATTCGCGGGGATGCGCGCCGCCTTTCGAATCCGAAAATGCTGCGCTCTTGTTACAAAAATGCTGCGCAGCAAAGCCAAGTTGCTAATGCCGGACTTATCCACAGGCGCGGGCGCTCGAAAGGGCGATTCCGCGCTTTTTCTGTTGGCGGCGGCGGCGCTTCGTGACAGCTTCCAATCATCGGACGACAGAGACGTCGGACCGCCGGGACGGAAAGACTGGTTGCAAGACCAGCCGGACGGAAACGGAAGGGTCGGACGACGAAACGACCGATAGCCCGATCACGGAACGCGGATATTCCCACGAGTTGAAGCGAACCCGATCAGGCGATTGGAAGGCAGACCATCGCTCGGGAAAGGCGACTGCTTCGGCAGATGCCGGACGAGATGACGAAGGGCCTTCCGGTGAGGCCGGCCCCCGCAAGGGGGCCGACCGAACCGTCGCCGGATTGTTCCGGCGCGCGTCACGGCGCCTCGTTTGGCGGTTTGCTGATCGCAAGACAGCGGGCCGGGATGGGGCTGGCGGCAGCGCAGGACAAAACCGGATAGTGGGGGCTGGCAGCGATGCCGGCCCCCATTTCGTTTCGTCGCCGGCGTTGCGGCGGCATTCCCATTCCTGTCCGCGGGCGATCCGGCCTACCGCGACAAAGCGGAGTTGGAGGCGATGAAAACGCGCGATCCTCAGGCGATCGCGGCGTAGAGGCTTCTCGAAAGAGGTGTGGCACAGCATCGTCTCGACCAGATCCGGGCCGAGGAGGCAGAGGCGATGGAACGCGCTGTCGAGCATGCGCTATCGGCCGCCAAGCCCGGGCCCGAGCGAATTTTCGAAGGACTGTTGAGCGCGGGAGACGTGGCATGAGCGATCAGCCGGCCATGGCGTGCGTACGCTGAGCTACCGCGCGGCGCTGCGCGAGGCGCTGATCGAGGAGATGCAGCGCGACGAGCGCGTTTTCATGATGGGGCAAGACCTGCCGTCACCCGCAAGCGGCGAAGCCGCGCGGCAATCCGGAGCGTGTGCGGGCCGCGCTGGATTGCTGCGCGCAGTTTAGGGTCAGGGCCCATTAATTTGCCGTTCGAGGCGTCAAAATGGCGAAGATATCGGGCTCGGGCGGACGCAGCGGGTAGCATCGCTACCCGCAAGGCCGCACGAGCCTGAGATCGAAGCCATTTCGGCGTCCCCCCAGTTATGCGGGAGGGGGATTTGACCGATTTTGTCCATGGCTTCGTCGGCAAGTCTTGAAATATCGACATATTCCTGCGCCTTGCCTCCTCGCCCTGAGCAAAGTCGCTTCAAACCTCGGACAGCAAATTAATGGGCCCTGACCCTAAGACCCGTGGGGATTCGGATTTCGGCACGGCTTCTCTTTTCCGTCACCCTGACCTTGTCTGGCAATGATCCCTTTTCGACAAGGAACCGTTCCCCGGCGAAAGCCGGGGTCCACGTGGGGCAGCGCTGTGTCGTCTGGACTCCGGCTTTCGCCGGGGAACAGCGCCTGACTTGCCTGAGGGTATAGATGCCGACTTGTTTCAGAGCCTGCCCCGGGCCCGATCGGGGGGCATGGTCCGCCCTCGTCTGAAAGGCGGCGCAAAAGGGAAGATCCGGCCATGGATGCTGAAACGCGTTCAGCATGACGAACCGATGAGGCAGCGTGCCGAACGCCGAATCCCCACAGGCCTTGGGACGGATCGACATTCAGAAGATGGCGAGGCGAAAATGGTGGTTTTTCGCGACCCGGAGCGCAGCGTGCTGATGGCACATGAGCACCGGAAGCGCGAAAAGCCGCCATTTGCAGGCGGCCAGAGCTGAATGTCGATTGGTCCAAGAGCTTCGAGCCTTGAATCTGACCCATCGTCCCGCTCGACACGAACGGATATGGGGGGCGTCGCGGGTTTATGGCGCGCCGCTCTATCCTGAGCGCCTGCAAGACAGTCGAAGGCTCGCGATGACCGGGGGGCGGGCGCGGCCTGCACCGCGATGCCGCGTCGAACGGGCGATCCGCCCAATTGCGGCGTCGCGGTGTGATGGCTGTCACAACGCCGTCGCCGTTCCTCCCCTATGCCTGCTCCCGCGACCCAGATCAGTTCCCGATCCGGAATTGATCTCCCTTTCCCGGCCGGGCCTTTCGCGGTCTGGCCGGGAACCTTTTTCGCCCTTCTCGCATTATGTCCGCATCGTCGGGACGATGCCCGGATCGCCGGGCATCGGCATCATCTGCCGCCGTCGGCGGCTTCCCGAACCGACAGAGAAAGGGACGGACATGGGTATCATCATCACGTTGATCGTCGGCGGCATCATCGGCTGGCTGGCCAGCATCGTCATGCGGACCGATGCGCAGCAGGGCATCCTCCTCAACATCGTCGTCGGCGTCGTCGGCGCATTCCTCGGCAACATCCTCGGCGGGATGTTCGGCATGGGCGCCTCGCTCGACGCGTTCAGCCCGATCGGCCTGCTTTGGTCGTTCATCGGCGCGGTCGTGCTGCTCGGCCTGATCAACCTCGTCCGCCGCGGCAGCGTCCGCTGATCCGGAACGGGGCTTCGTCCGGCGGCTGCCATTTCGCTAGAATGTTGTTTTCCCGTGTTTTCCGAGGCGTCGGGCGAGTCCGCCCGACTTGAAAACACTTCTAGGCGGCCGCGGATATTTGCGTTACCACCATGTGCCTGCTGCGTCGGGCAGATCAATGATCGTAGGGGGTCAAATCATGATTGATTTCATCATTGCACTTGTCATGGGCGGCATCATCGGCTGGCTGGCCAGCATCGTGATGCGGACCGATGCCCAACAGGGCATCTTCCTGAATATCGTTGTCGGTTGTATCGGTTCGATCCTCGGTCGGCTGTTGCTGGGCGGCCTGATCGGCGGCGGGCATCTGCGCGGCGACGCGTTCGACTGGCGGACGCTGCTGACCGCCTTCGTCGGTGCGGTGATCCTGCTCGCGATCGTCAACCTCGTCCGGCGCGGTCGCGTGCGCTGAAATCCCGTGGCGGCCGGGCGCGACGCCCGGCCGACGCAAGGGCGGCCACCCGCAGGGGTGCGCCGCCCTTTCTGTTGTCCGAAGCCGCTGGAATCGGCCGTCCATCCCGTCTATGAGCGGCCGGCGGACGGAGCGATGGCGGCCGGCGTTTGCCTCTTGCCACTAGTGATGTAATACGGTAATACACCTACGAGGATTTGGGTCCTGTCATGCGGGCGGGGGCGTATCGCTGTCGGCGGTCGTCGCGTCGGCTGCCATGGGCAGCGGATGGGGATTTCGGCGTGAACTACGAGCGGAAAGTGGAAGCGATGGACAGCCTGGCGGGATCGACCCCGAGCTTTTATGACGAGGGCGAGAGCCGCCGCAAGCGCACGCGACTGATCGTCGCGCTGGTGCTGATCGGGCTCGCGCTGGCCGCGACCTGGTATGCCTTCACGCACCGGGGCACCGGCGCCGCGACCGCCGAAGGGGCGGACGGCGCCGCCGCGCAGAGCATCCCCAACGTCACCGTGGTGATCCCCGGGCGGGTGTCGGTGCAGGCGGCGATCGCCGCGAACGGCACGATCGCCGCGCGCCGCGAAATGCCCGTCGGGGTCGCGGGCGAGGGCGGCCAGGTGATCCGCGTCCTCGTCGAGCCCGGCCAGTGGGTCGGCGCCGGCCAGACGCTCGCGGTCATCGACCGTTCGGTGCAGGCGCAGCAGGCGGCCAGCCTTTCCGCCTCGATCCGCGTCGCGCAGGCCGACGCGAGCCTCGCGCAGGCCGAACTCGAGCGTGCCGAGGCGCTGGTGTCGCGCGGCTTCATCTCGAAGGCCGACCTCGACCGCAAGCGCGCGACCCGCGACGCCGCCAACGCGCGCGTCCGCGTCGCGCAGGCGCAATATCAGGAAGCCGTCGCGCGCAACGGCCGCCTCAACATCGTCGCGCCCGCCGCGGGGCTGGTGCTGACGCGCGAGGTCGAACCCGGCCAGGTGGTCGGCGCGGGCAGCGGCGTGCTGTTCCGCATGGCGAAGGGCGGCGAGATGGAAATGCTCGCCCAGCTCGCCGAGGCCGACCTCCAGCGCGTCCGCGTCGGCACGCGCGCAACGATCACCCCGGTCGGCACCGACCTGCAGATCGCGGGGCAGGTGTGGCAGGTGTCGCCGATCGTCGACATGAACACGCGGCAGGGCACCGCGCGCATCGCCATCCCCTACAGCAGCGCGCTGCGCCCCGGCGGCTTTGCCGACGCGCGGCTGGTGTCGGGCACGGCGGAGGCCCCGCTGCTCCCCGAAAGCGCGGTGCAGAGCAGCCCCGACGGCAATTTCGTGCTGATCGTCGGCAAGGACGACAAGATCGAACGGCGCGCCGTGAAGGTCGGGACCGTGACCGATGGCGGCGTATCGATCGCCTCCGGCCTGTCGGGCACCGAAAAGGTGGTCGTGCTCGCCGGCGCCTTCCTCAACCCCGGCGAAAAGGTGAAGCCGGTGATCCAGAAATCGGCGCAATAAGCGCACCCGGACCAGCACGTAAGGCGTTTGAATCATGAGCTTTCGCAATATCTCCGCCTGGTGCATCCGCAATCCGGTGCCGCCGGTCGTGCTGTTCATCCTGTTGCTGCTGGCGGGCCTCGTCAGCTTCAACCGGATGGACGTGAACGACAATCCGGACGTCGAATTCCCGCTGGTCCAGGTCATCGTCGTGCAGCCCGGCGCCGCGCCGGCGGAGCTGGAGACGCAGGTGACGCAGCGCGTCGAGGCGGCGGTCCGCGGGGTCAGCGGCGTCGACGAAATGTCCTCCTATGTCAGCGAGGGCAACAGCCGGACGATGGTGCAGTTCGCGATCGGAACGCCGATCGACCGCGCCTATAACGACGTCAATCAGGCGGTTCAGCAGATCCGCAGCGACCTGCCCGACGGCATCCTCGAACCGCAGGTGGTGCGCATCGACGCGGCGGGCGGGCCGATCACCTATTTCGCGGTCGAGGCGACCGACATGACGCTGGAACAGCTCAGCTGGTTCGTCGACAACACGGTCGCCAAGGAGCTGCTGTCGATCCCCGGCATGGCCAAGGTCAGCCGCGCCGGCGGCGTCGATCGCGAGATTCGCGTCATCCTCGATCCCGCGCGCATGCAAAGCTATGGCCTGACCGCGAGCCAGGTGAACCAGGAACTGCGGCAGGTGAACCTGAACGCCGCGGGCGGGCGGACCGAGATCGCGGGGGCCGAACAGGCGGTGCGCGTGCTCGGCAACGCCGCCAATGCCTTCCAGCTCGGCGAGACGCGCATCGCGATCGGCAACGGCCGCACCGTCCGCCTGGCCGACATCGCCAAGGTGACCGACGGCTATGCCGAACAGCGCAACCTCGCGATGATCCGCGGCAAGCAGGTGCTGTCCTTCTCGATCGAGAAGGCGAAGGGCTCGTCGGACGTCACCGTCCACGACGAGACGATGAAGAAGCTCGCCGAGATCAAGAAGAACAATCCCAAGGTCGACTTCAAGATCCTCTTCACCAAGACCGAATATGTGAAGGAGCAGTATCGCAGCTCGATGGCCGCGATGATCGAGGGCGCGGTGCTTGCCGTCGTCGTCGTCTTCCTGTTCCTGCGCGACTGGCGCGCGACGCTGATCAGCGCGATGGCGATCCCGCTGTCGGCGATCCCGACCTTCTGGTTCATGGACATGATGGGCTTTTCGCTGAACAGCCTGTCGCTGCTCGCGCTCAGCCTCGTCGCCGGGGTGCTCGTCGACGATGCGATCGTCGAGATCGAGAATATCGTCCGACACATGCGAATGGGCAAGACGGCCTATCAGGCCGCGATCGACGCCGCCGACGAGATCGGCCTCGCCGTCGTCGCGACGACGTCGTCGATCGTCGCGGTCTTCCTGCCGGTGGCGCTGATGCCCGGCATCTCCGGGCAGTTCTTCATCCAGTTCGGCATGACCGTCGTCTTCGCGGTGCTCGTCAGCCTGGCCGTTGCGCGCATGATCACGCCGATGATCGCCGCCTATTTCCTGTCGGCGCAAGGCGAGCAGGAGCATGCCGGCGGCCCGTGGATCGACCGCTACGAACGCATCCTTGCCTGGACGCTCGACAACAGCAAGCATCACGCGGTTCGCGCGCGTTACGAGGCCATCGCGACGCGGCCGGCCTTTCTGTCGGTGCCGCTGATCGCCGCCGGCCTCGCCGTGCTGTTCATGGCGTTCCGCTATTTCCAGCCGGTGCCGGTGGGACAGGACGCGCCGAACCCCGCGATCCATTTCCTGCTGCTGACGCCGATCAGCTTCGTCGCCGCCTATCTGCTCGTCGGGCTGGTGCAGATCGTCGTGGGGGCGCTCGCCTATGCGGCGGGGATGCGGCAATGGGCCTTCACCCACTGGGCCATGTTCATGGCGCGGCGTTTCTGGGCGCGATTGTTCGACCATCGCGTGTGGATCGTCGGGATCGGCCTGCTCGCCTTCCTCGGCAGCATCCTGCTGTTCACGCAGCTGCCGAACCAGTTCCAGCCGACGATCAACAGCGATTACAGCCAGATCAAATATGAGCTGCCGCCGGGGTCTACGCTGGCGCAGAGCACGCATGTCTCGAACGAGATCAACGCGATCCTCGCGGACGACAAGGCGGTGGAGAATGCCTTCTACGACGTCCAGGTCGGCAGCGGCGGGGTCTATATCACGCTGAAGAAGCATCGCGACGTCACCAGCGTCGAATGGGAACGCGGCCTGCAGCCGAAGCTGGCGGCGATCCCCGACGCGCGCGTCTCGTTCCAGAGCCAGGCGGGCGGCTTTTCGGGCCGCGACATCACCTTCATCATCGGCGGCGACGATCCGGTGCTGCTCGAACGCCATGCGCAGAAGATCGTCGAGGAGATGAGCAAGCTCAAGGAACTGCGCTCGGCGCGGATCGAGGGCGACATTCCGCGGCCGGAAATCATCGTGAAGCCGCGGCTCGACCTCGCGGCGGAACTCGGCGTCACCACCGCGGCGCTCAGCCAGACGATCCGCATCGCGACGATCGGCGACATCGACCAGAATGCCGCGAAATTCTCGCTGTCGGACCGCCAGATCCCGATCCGCGTCCTGCTGTCGGAGGATTCGCGCCGCAGCCTGGCGACGATCGAGACGCTGCCCGTGCCGACCTCGCGCGGGACCACCGTGCCGCTGAAGGCGGTGGCGGAAATCGGCTTCGGGGCCGGCCCGACCGAATTGCGCCGCTACAACCAGACGCGGCGCATCGTGATCGGCGCCGACCTCGCGCCGGGGCTGGTGACGAGCGACGCGCAGACCAAGATCGACGCGCTGCCGGCGGTCAAGTCGATGCCGCAGGGCGTGCGCAAGATCATCCAGGGCGACGCCAAGTGGCAGGCCGAACTGGCGACCAACTTCATGATCGCGGTGGTGTCGGGGCTGATGCTCGTCTTCTCGACACTGGTGCTGCTCTATCGCCGCTTCCTGTCGCCGCTGGTCAACATGTCGTCGCTGCTGCTCGCGCCGCTCGGCGGTCTGCTCGGCCTGTGGATCACGGGCATGGAAATCTCCATGCCGGTCTATATCGGCCTGCTGATGCTGCTCGGCATCGTCGCGAAGAACTCGATCCTGCTCGTCGACTTCGCGATCGAGGAGATGGACCATGGCGTCGACAAGCTCGCGGCGCTCAAGGATGCGGGCCGCAAGCGCGCGCAGCCGATCGTGATGACGACGGTGGCGATGATCGCCGGCATGGTGCCGACCGCGCTGTCGCTGTCGGGCGACGGGGCGTGGCGCGCGCCGATGGGCGTCGTCGTGATCGGCGGCTTGGCGCTGTCGACGCTGCTCACGCTGCTGATCGTCCCGGCGGGCTTCAGCCTGGCCGACAGCATCGAAAAGCGCCTGGGCCGCTTCTTCTCGGCCAACCTGCTCACCTATCGCAAGGGCGACGACACGCGTCCGCACGGCGACCCGGCGCCGTCGCCGGCGGAGTGACGCGGGGGCGGCATCGGCGTGCACGGACGGCGCGCCGGTTGCAACCTTTGCCGCGCTTCGCCATTTGTTGGGCATGACCGAGCCGACCTCCGCCCGCCCGAGCGCGCCCTCCGACCATTGGGGCGTCGCGGTTCCGACGGGCGGGCTCAACATCCGGGTCGTCGCGACCGGGCTGCTCGTCGTGATGGCGCTGATCTTCATCAGCGCCAAATATTATCAGGACGTGCACCCCGCGATCGGCTTCGTGCGCGCCTTTGCGGAGGCGGCGATGGTCGGCGGGCTCGCCGACTGGTTCGCGGTCACCGCGCTGTTCCGCCACCCGATGGGGCTGCCGATCCCGCACACCGCGATCGTGCCGCGCAACAAGGACCGCATCGGCGACACGCTGGCGCGGTTCCTGCTCACCAATTTCCTGCTGCCGCGCCTGATCGCGCGCAAGATGCAGACGGTCGACGTCGCGGGCGCGGTCGGCAAGTTTCTGTCTGAACCGGCCGAGGGCGGCGGGCGGCTGAAGCTCGGCGCGTCGCGGATCATCGCCGACGCGCTCGGCGCGCTCGACCAGCAGCGGCTGGGCGGGATGGTCAAGTCGGCGATCGCCGACCGGCTGCGCGAACTCGACGTCGCGCCGCTGCTCGGCCAGGCATTGCAGGCCGCGCTGGCGGAGGGGCGGCACCAGCCGCTGCTCGATGCGATGGTCGGGTGGGGATCGAAGACGCTCGAACTCAACGAGCATCTGATCCACCAGATGGTCCACGACAACAGCAACGCGATCGTCCGCTTCACCGGGCTCGACGAAAGCATCGCGAACCGCATCGTCGCCGGCCTGTCGAAGCTGCTCGCCGAGATGGCGGTCGACGAGACGCACCCGCTGCGCATCCGTGTCGAGGAGGGGCTCGCCAAGATGGCGCTCGACCTCCAGCACGACCCGGAGGTCAAGGCGAAGGTCGCGCGCGTCCGCGACGAACTGCTCGAGAACAAGGCGGTCAAGCGCTGGCTCGACGGCCTGTGGGAACAGGGCCGCGCCGCGCTGCTCAAGGCGGCGCGCGATCCCGAAACCATGCTCGCGGGACGCATCGGCGAACTCTTCACCCAGTTCGGCGCGATGCTGGGCGAGGACGAGGCGATCCGGCGCACGCTCAATCGCTACGCGCGCCGCGCGGTCGTCGGCATGGTCGACAGCTATGGCGAAACGGCGCTGCGGCTGGTGTCCGACACGATCCGCGGCTGGGACGCCAAGACGATCACCGACCGGCTGGAAAGCGCGGTCGGCGACGACCTGCAGTATATCCGCATCAACGGCACGCTGGTCGGCGGGCTGGTCGGGGTGCTGATCCACGCGGTGGATGTGCTGCTGTAGCCGGGGCGGTTTTTCGGAAAAGCTCACGCAAAGGCGCGAAGGCGCAAAGAGAAAAATCTCACACAAAGACACAAAGAGGGCGGAGGAAATATCGACCTCCGTTCATCATCCCGTCGAGTGCATGGGGATAAGGACCGGACAAAGTCCGGTCAATTTATCTGCTGTGCCTGCGGATCAAAGGAGAGGTGGCAATATAGGCCGCCCTCTTTGTGTCTTTGTGTGAGATTGTCGCTACGCCGCGCCGCATTATTCTCTTTGCGCCTTCGCGTGAGCTCAATCGAGCATTGCCCTCAACCCCTCGCGCCACGTCGGATAGGTCGGCGCCCAACCCAGCAGCCGCTTCGCCTTGCCGTTCGCGACGCGCCGATTCTCGGCATAGAAAGCGCGCGCGGCGGGCGACAGGGCCGCGTCGTCCAGCGATTGCAGCGGCGGCAGCGGCGCCCCCAGCATCGCGCAGCCCCATTCGACGAGCCGGTTCTGCGAGCAGGGTTCGTCGTCGGCGAGGTTGTAGACGCCCGCCGGCCCGCGCAGCGACGCGATGACGCCGCCCGCGATGTCGTCGACGTGAATGCGGCTGAAGACCTGTCCGGGCAGCGCGATGCGATGCGCGCGCCCGTCGCGAATCCGGTCGAGGATCGACCGGCCGGGGCCATAGATGCCGGGCAGGCGAAAGACGCGCGCGTCGCCGCGCAGCGCCTGCCACGCGGCGTCGGCGGCATTGCGGTCGGCGCGGCGGCCGTGGACGGGTGCGCTCTCGTCGACCCACGCGCCGCGCGCGTCGCCATAGACGCCGGACGAGGACAGATAGCCGACCCACGTCGCCGGCGCGACGGCGATCGCCTCGCCATAGCGGGCGAGCACCGGATCGCCCCCGTCCGCCGGGGGCACCGACGACAGGATATGCGTCGCGTCGCGCAGCGCCGCCAGCACCGCCGGCGCATCGGCGAAGGCGATGCTGCCGCCGCGCCCGTCGCGCGTGGTGCCGATGACCTCCCACCCGCGCGCGCGCAGCCGCGCCGCGAGATGCCCGGCCGCATAGCCCATTCCAAAAATCAGCATGTTGCTCATGGGTCGCCTTATTGCGCGGCGCAGCCGCCAAGCCTAGGACAATGACCGACAGTTTTTCCCGTTCGTGCTGAGCTTGTCGAAGCATCGTCCTTTCTTTCGGCGCCGAAACGAAGGACGACCCTTCGGCAAGCCCAGGGCGAACGATTCTCGTTCGAGGTTTCTTCCGCACATGACCGACGCGTCCTCCTCTCCCGTCCCCCCCGTTACCATCCATCGCACCGCCTATCGCCCGCCCGAATGGCGGGTGCCGGAGGTGGCGCTCGATTTCGCACTCGGACTCGAAGAGACGCGGGTGACGGCCGCGCTGTCGGTGGTGCGCGATGCCGATGCCCCGGCGCCGCTCGTGCTGCGCGGCGACGCGCTGACGGCAGAAGCGGTGCGCGTCGACGGCGAGGCGTGGAACGGCTGGCGGATGGACGGGCCGGACCTGGTCGTCGATCTGGGCGCCCGGACCGCCGCGGTGGTCGAGGTCGATACGCGGATCGACCCCGCCGCCAACAGCCAGCTGATGGGGCTCTATGCCTCGAACTCCATGCTCTGCACCCAGTGCGAGGCGGAAGGGTTCCGCCGCATCACCTTCCACCCCGACCGTCCCGACGTGCTCAGCCGCTACCGGGTGCGGATGGAAGGCGACAAGGCTGCTTTCCCGATCCTGTTGTCGAACGGCAATTGCGTCGCGACGGGCGAGGGGGAAGGCGGAACGCACTGGGCGCTGTGGGAAGACCCGTGGCCGAAGCCTTCCTATCTGTTCGCGCTCGTCGCCGGCGACCTCGTCGTCAACCGCGATCATTTCACCACCCTGTCGGGGCGCCGGGTCGAACTCGGCATCTGGGTGCGCGCGGGCGATCAGGACCGCACCCACCACGCGATGGCTTCGCTCAAGCACAGCATGGCGTGGGACGAACAGGTCTATGGCCGCGAATATGACCTCGACCTGTTCAACATCGTCGCGGTCAGCGATTTCAACATGGGGGCGATGGAGAACAAGGGGCTGAACGTCTTCAACACCCGCTATATCCTCGCCGACCCCGACACCGCGACCGATGCCGATTACGACGGGGTCGAGGGGGTCGTCGCGCACGAATATTTCCACAACTGGTCGGGCAACCGCGTCACCTGCCGCGACTGGTTCCAGCTCAGCCTGAAAGAGGGCTTCACTGTCTATCGCGACCAGAGCTTCTCGGCCGCGATGGGGTCGGCGGCGGTCAAGCGGATCGAGGATGTGCGCGTGCTGCGCGCCGCGCAGTTCCCCGAGGACGCCGGACCGCTCGCGCACCCGATCCGCCCCGACAGCTATCAGGAAATCTCGAATTTCTATACCGCCACCGTCTATAACAAGGGCGCCGAGATCATCCGCATGATGGCGACGATGGTCGGCCCCGAACGGTTCCGGCGGGGCACCGACCTCTATTTCGACCGCCACGACGGCGAGGCGGCGACGTGCGAGGATTTCGTCCGCGCGATCGAGGACGGCGCCGGCATTGACCTGACGCAATTCCGCCTGTGGTACAGCCAGGCCGGAACGCCGCGGATCGCCGCGCGCCTCGAAGGCGACGCGGCGAGCGGCGAATGGGTGCTGCACCTCGCGCAGACCATCCCGCCGACGCCGGGACAGCCCGACAAGGCGCCGATGCTGATCCCGCTGCGGATCAAGGCGTTCGACCGCGACGGCGCGATACAGGATACGGCGGAGCAACTCGTGCTGCTCGACCGCGCCGACGCGACGGTGCCGCTCGGCCGCTTCGCCGGCCGGCCGATGCTGTCGATCAACCGCGGCTTTTCCGCCCCGGTGATCGTCGATTGCGCGCGCGCGCCGGGCGAACTCGCGTGGCTCGCGGCGCACGACGACGATCCCTTCGCGCGCTACGAAGCGTTGCAGCAGCTGATGCTCGACACGCTCGTCGCGGCGGTGTCGGGGGAGGCGGCGGAGCGTGGCGCGGTGGTCGATGCGGTGCGCGAGACGCTGGCGGGCGCCGCCGCCGATCCCGCCTTCGTCGCGGAAGCGGTGCTGCTGCCGAGCGAGGCCTTCATCGGCGACCAGATGGTGACGGTCGATCCCGACGCGATCCGCCGCGAACGGCTCGCGCTGCAGGCCGCGATCGGCGAGGCGCTCGAAAGCGAATGGCGCGCGATCCTTGCCGATCCCGCGCCGCCCGCGACCGATCTCTCTCCCGCCGCCAAGGGACGCCGCCGGCTGCGCGGGGTCGCGCTCGCCTACCTTGGGGCGACGGCAAGGGACGCCGCACCCGCGCTGGCCTTCGCCATCTTCTCCGACGCCGACGGGATGACCGAGCGGCAGGCGGCGCTCGCGACGCTCGCGCACGGCGACAGCGACGAGCGCGCGCATGCGCTCGACATCTTCTACCAGCGCTACCGCGACAATCCGCTCGTGCTCGACAAATGGTTCCAGGTGCAGGCGTGGTCGCTGCGCCCCGACACCGTCGATGCGGTGCGCGACCTTGCGCGCCATCCCGATTTCACGCTGGCGAACCCCAACCGCGTGCGGGCGCTCTATGGCGCCTTCACCGCCAATCAGGCGGCGTTCCACCGCGCCGACGGCGCCGGCTATCGCCTGCTCGCCGACCTCGTCATCGCGCTCGACCCGAAGAACCCGCAGACCGCCGCGCGCCTGATCCCGCCGCTCGGCCGCTGGAAGCGCTTCGACGAGGCGCGGGCGGCGCTGATGAAGGCGGAACTGGACCGCATCCTGGCGCAACCGGGCCTGTCGCGCGACGCGACCGAGCAGGCGAGCAAGAGTTTGCTGGGGTAGATTCCAGCCATTTCCGATCTTGTCATCCCCGCGAAAGCGGGGATCCAGAGCGTGCGTCGGCTGACCTCTCCCTGGGTTCCCGCTTTCGCGGGAACGACGAAGCAAAAAAACGGGAATGGCGCCTTTCGGCCGTTTTCCGCGCTCTTCATCACCCGGCCGAAAACAGCTTGGTGCCCACCACGCCGATCACGATCAGCGCCATGAAGCCGACCTGCACCGCGCTGACCTTTTCGCCGAACAGCAGGATGCCGCCGATGATCACGCCGACCGCGCCCAGCCCGGTCCAGATCGCATAGGCGGTCCCGGCCGAAATCTCGCGCATCGCGAAGGCGAGCAGCGCCATGTTGACGAAGCTCAGCGTCACCGGCACCGCCGACGCCTGCCACGTGCCGACCGTCGCCGCCCATTTGAGGCTGAGCGCCCAGCAGATTTCGGTGAAAACGGCGATGGCGAGGATGATCCATCCCATGAAGAGTCCTTTCCGGTCGGCGGGCTCGGGGGAAGGGCGCGCGCCGGAAACCCGAAAGAGGCGCGCAAGCCGCAGCGTGACTGCGCGGCGCGCTTAGATCGGAATGCCGTGAATTGGAACCGTCATTGCGAGTGAGGCAATCCGGAGGGTGTACGCCAGAGCGGCGCGCCCTTGATCTGACCGATCTTTAGGTTCCCCGCTCCTCGGGTTGCTTCGTTTCGCCCGCAATGACGAGGCGGGATATCTCAATCCCCCAGCCATCCCGCGACGTCGCTCGCGACCCTGTTCGCGGCGCGGGTCAGCGCTTCGCCCACCGGCTTGGCCTCGACCCGGCCGCCGATCGGCTCGCGCGCCTCGAAGCGGCGCTGGGTGACGGTCTTGCCGCCCGCGCCGACGCGCATCGCCTGGTAGACGACGATCGCCTCGTTCGACCGCGCATCGACCCCGAACTCCATGAGCTGCCCGGCAAGCTGCTCGCCCGGCGCGGTCAGATACTGGCCTTCGTCGATCACCACGCGGTTCGTGCGCGCGGCGACGGTTTCGGACAGCAGGCGCTGGAACAGCCGCTGCGGCGCCTCGACCCATTGCGCGTCCTTGACATAGGCGACGCTGGCATCGTCCTGCTGCACCGGGATGCGCGTCGTGCGCAGCTTCTGCGGCGCGGCGGGGATCAGGATGGTCAGCGTCGCGGCGTCGCTGGCGGTGCGCGCCTCGCCCGCCGTCGGGGCGGCGTCGGCATCGAGCGTCAGCAGGAAGGGCGGCACCTTGCCGCCGAAACTGACGCACCCCGAAAGCAGCAGGGCGCCGAACGCGAGGGTCAGGGGGGTGCGAAGGCGGCTGGGCATCGGACGGGTCCTCATTTCTTGTAGTCGGGCAGCTTGCTGCCGCCGATCACGGCGCCGGCGCCCTGCTGGTCGAGCTTGTCGGTCAGGCTGGAGAGCGAAGAGGAGGTGCGGCGCAGGTCGCGGATCAGCGCATTGGCTTCGGGAACGGTCGTCTCGCTGAAGGTGCGAAGGCCCGGCCGCGCGTCCGAGATCGCCTGTTCGAGCGTCTGCATCGACTGGTTGGCGGAGGCGAGCGTGTCGCGCAGATTCCGCATCGCCGGGTCGACGTTGCGGTCGATCGTGCCCTGCGTCGCGGCGGCGAGATTGCCGATCTGCTCGGCGGCGTTGCCCGTCTGCTGGATCGCGATGCGCGTGTCGGCGAGCGCCTTTTCGAGCGCGGGGCCGTTGCGCGCGAGGATCGCGGTCGATTGCTCGACATTGTTAAGGATGCCCTTGATGCTCGCCTGATTCTCGTCATCGACCAGTTCGGCGAGCCGTTCGGACAGCGTCGAAAGGCGCTGGAGAAGCTGCGGCGCGGTGTTCAGCAGCTCGCCCAGCCCGCCGACGCGCGTCGGGATCACGGGCTTGCCCGCCGGCCCCTTGTCGCTGATCGGCGGCGCCCCCTTCACCGCGCCGTCGAGCGCGATCTGCGACACGCCGGTGAAGCCGACGCCCTCCAGCGCGGCGGTGGTGCCCTGCAGGATCGGCACGCTCTCCTCCACCTCGATGCGGACGCGGACGAACTGCGGATCGTCGGGCCACAGCGCGATCTGGCGCACCTGCCCCACCGGCACGCCGGAGAACTGCACCTGCGCGCCCTTGTTCAGCCCGTCGACCGACTGTTTGAAGAAGATGTCATATTCGCGCTTCGCGCCGCCGCTGTCGTTCGCCAGCCAGACCACGAAAAAGGCCAGCGCGACGGTGAAGAAGAGGACGAAGGCGCCCACCAGCACATTGTTCGAGCGTGTTTCCATCAGCTTTTCCTATCGCGCGGGACGCGCTCGTGCGATTCCGTCGCGGCGCGGCCGCGCGGTCCGTTGAAATAATCCTGTATCCAGGGGTGTTCGGTGGCAAGCAGTTCCGGGATCGTCCCGACCGCGATCACCGTCTTCTCGGCCAGCACCGCGACGCGGTCGCAGGTCGCATAGAGCGTGTCGAGGTCGTGGGTGATCAGGAAGACGGTCAGCCCCATCGTGTCGGCAAGCTCGCGGATCAGCGCGTCGAACTTGGCGGCGCCGATCGGGTCGAGCCCGGCGGTCGGCTCGTCGAGGAACAGCAGCGCCGGGTCGAGCGCGAGCGCGCGTGCCAGCCCGGCGCGCTTGACCATGCCCCCCGACAGTTCGGCCGGATATTTGGGCCCGGCATCGGGCGGCAGGCCGACCATCGCGACCTTGTAGGCGGCGATCTCGTCGAGAAGCTGCTGGTCGATGCGCGGATAATATTCGCGCAGCGGCACCTGGATATTCTCCGCAACGCTCAGCGTCGAGAAGAGCGCGCCGCCCTGGAACATCACCCCCCAGCGGCGGCGCAGGTCGCGCGATTCCTCTTCGTTGGCGATGGTGTCGAGCGAGGTGCCATAGACCTCGATCTCGCCCGCGGTCGGAATCTGCAGGCCGACGATCGACCGCATCAGCACCGACTTGCCGGTGCCCGACCCACCGACCACCCCCAGTATCTCGCCCGACCGCACGTCGAGGTCGAGGCCGTCGTGGACCACCGCGTCGCCGAACCGGTTGACGAGGCCGCGCACGCGGATCGCATATTCGAACTGCTCGGGCCGCACCGCCTCGGCCGCTGCGATCTCCTGCCGGATCTCCTCTTCCTGCTCGCCGGTGCTCATCAGTTCCACCCGATCGTCGAGAAGAAGACGGCGAAGAAAGCGTCGAGGACGATGACGAGGAAGATGGCGGCGACGACCGCGGAGGTCGTGCGGCGCCCGACCTCCTCGGCATTCTGGCGCACCTGCATCCCCTCGTAGCAGCCGGTGACGCCGATCAGGATGCCGAACACCGGCGCCTTGATCAGCATGATCCAGAAATCGGTCATCGGGATGATCTCGCGCAGCCGCTGGATATAGGTGAGCGGCGGCAGGTCGAGCCCGACCCAGCAGAAAGCGCCGCCGCCGACGATCGCGCAAATGCTGGCATAGAAGCCGAGCAGCGGCATGGTGATCGTCGACGCGGCGACGCGCGGCAGCACGATCGCCTCCATCGGGGACACGCCGATCGTGCGCATCGCGTCGACCTCTTCGGTCAGCTTCATCGTGCCGATCTGCGCCGCGAAGGCGGAGCCCGACCGGCCCGCGACCATGATCGCGGTCATCAGCAGCCCCAGTTCGCGGATCGAGGCGCGGCCGACGAGGTTGATCGTGAACACCTCCAGCCCGAACTGGCGCAACTGCACCGCGCCCTGCTGCGCGATGACGATGCCGATCAGGAAGCTCATCAGCCCGATGATCGGCAGCGCGTCGACGCCGACGGTCTGGAAGCGGGTGACGATCGCGTGCCAGCGGATGCGGCGTCGCGCGCGAATCTGGATGAACAGCGCGATGATCATCGCACCGAAGAAATCGACGATGCCGACCAGCTCGCGCCATATGCTGAGGCTCGCGGTGCCGATCTGCTCGAGCATGCGCGCCCACATCGGCCGCCGGTCGCGGTGGATACGATATTCGCTCTTGTCGTCGGCCAGCGCCTTCAGCAGTCGCTGCGCCTCTTCGCTGGCGCCGACCACCTTCGCGTCGTGCGCCTGCGCGGTGCGCGTCACGATCCAGGCGCCGACGGTGTCGATTCGCTCGATCGCGGAAAGGTCGAGCGTCGCGACCGGTCCCAGCGCGTCGAGCCGGGCGGGCAGGTCGCCGAGCCGCGCGAGCGTCAGACGCCCGGTAAAGCGCACATCGACGCCATCGGCTCCTTCGTCCGTTTCGAAATCCGCCCTGGCCGCCATCGTGCGGACGACCTTGGATTATTTGCCGAATGACGGCAAGCGAATCCGTGGTGCGGGCCGGGCTTGGCCGGCGATGGCGGCGGGGGTAAGGAAGGCGCATGGACCGCCCGCCCGCACCCGATTACGCCCATCGCATTGCGATGTACGACATGGACCGCACGATCACGCGCGCGGGCACCTACAGCGGCTTCCTGATGCACGTCGCGCGGCGGCGCCAGCCGTGGCGGCTGCTGCTGCTGCCGCTCGTCGCGCTCGCGGGGCTGGCCTATTCGCTGCGGCTGATCGACCGGTCGCGGCTCAAGGCGATCAACCTGCGACTGCTGGTCGGCAAGCGCTTCCGCCGGTCGGAGATCGCGCCGCTCGCCGAGAGCTATGCCGACAAGGTCGTCGCGCGCGGGCTGCACCCGGCGGCGCTCGACCAGATCGCGGCCGACCGCGCGGCGGGCTATCGCCTGCTGCTCGCGACCGCCTCCTTCCACCTTTATGTCGATGCGATCGCGCGGCGGCTGGGGATCGACGACGTCCTCGCGACGCGGCTCGACGAACCCGACGGCGCCGACCATGTCCATGCCCGGCTGGCGGGCGACAATTGCTATGGCGAGGCGAAGTTCGCGCGCATCGGCGAATGGCTCGCCGACAACGACATTACGCGCGAGGCGGCGCATATCCGCGCCTATTCGGACCATGTGTCCGACCGGCCGATGCTGCATTTCGCCGACCAGGCGGTGGCGACGACGCCGTCGCGCAGGCTGAAGAAGCTCGCGCCGACGATGGGCTGGCAGGTCGTCGACTGGCGGCGGAAATAGGATGTCGACGTCGCCGCTGCGAAAGCAGGGGGCGCTGTCGTCCTCCCGCCGTGAGTCATGAATTTCGCGCGGAGACGCAGAGTTCGCAGAGGTTTTCCGCCGTTCGCCCTGAGCTTGTCGAAGCCTGTCCTGAGCGCCTGAGGTCGAGAGATCAAGAACGGTGCTTCGACAAGCTCAGCACGAACGGGAGAGCTATGTTTCTCTGCGAACTCTGCGCCTCTGCGCGAATATATCCCATACCGGCTTTGCGGCTCAAACCGCCGCCAGCGCCTGGTCGAAATCGGCGATCAGGTCGTCGGCGTCCTCGATGCCGATCGACACGCGCACCAGATTGTCGGTGATGCCCAGCGCCTTCTTGCGCTCGTCGGGAACCGACAGGTGGGTCATCGCGGCGGGGTGGCTGGCGAGCGTTTCGGTGCCGCCGAGGCTGACGGCGAGCTTGGCGATCTTCAGGGCGTCGAGGAAGCGGAAGCTTTCCGCCTCGCCGCCGCGGATGAACAGCGAGAAGGTCGACCCCGCGCCCGAACAGTGCCGATCGAAGATGTCCTTCTGCCGCGGGTCGGCGATGAAGCCGAGGTAGCCGAGCCCTTCGACCTTCGGATGGTCCTTCAGGAAGGTGCAGACCTTCAGTGCATTCTCGCCCGCGCGGCTCATCCTGAGTTCGAGCGTTTCGAGGCTGCGCAGCAGCATCCATGCGGTGTTCGGGTCGCAGATGGTGCCGATGGTGTTGCGCATCGGTCGGATGATGTCGATCAGCCGCTGGTCGCCCGACACGCCCCCGGCGACGAGGTCCGAATGCCCCCCGGCATATTTGGTGAGGCTGTAGACGACGAGTTCGGCGCCCTGTTTCAGCGGCTGCTGCCACAGCGGGCCGAGGAAGGTGTTGTCGATCGCGATCGCGGGCTTCTGCTCGCCGGGAAAGGCGGCGTCGCGCGCCGCGCGCACCGCCTCGACATCGACCAGCGCATTGGTCGGGTTCGCCGGGCTTTCGAGGTAGACGAGAGCAACCTTGCCGCCCTTTTCGTCGGCCAGCGCCCTGGCGCGGGCGAGCAGCGCGTCGAGTTCCTCGCGCGTCGCGCCGGCGGGGAAATCGACGAAGCTGACCCCGAAGCGCGACAGGATGCGCGCGATCAGCGTCTCGGTCGCGGCATAGAGCGGGCCTGAATGGACGACGACATCATTCTGGCCCACCAGCGACAGGAGCAGCGTGGCGATCGCCGACATGCCGCTGGAAAAGACGAGGCTGTCGTCGGCGCCGTCCCATATCGCGAGGCGGTCTTCGAGGATTTCCTGGTTCGGCCCGTTGAAGCGCGAATAGACGAGGCCGTCGGCCGGCCCCTGCCGCTTGCCGGTGATATGTTCGAAGAAGCGCTTGCCCGCCGCCGCATTCTCGAAGGCGAAGGTCGAGGTGAGGAAGATCGGCGGCTTCAGCGATCCTTCGGACAGCACCGGGTCATAGCCATGCCCCATCATCAGCGTCGCGGGATTGAGCGTCCGGCCGCCGATCGTCTTGATGTCCGCCTTGGGTTTGCCGCGCATGGCCATGAAATGCTCCTTTGGATGAGGCGTTCCGTCTACAACAGCGCCGGTTGCAATTGAAACGAAATCCGCGCGCGGCGTGAGCTGCGGCGTTGGCGTTGCGCAGGGCGGGCAATTCGGGATCGTCGAACCCAAACCGCCGGGATGACGGAAAGGCCGATTTCGCTACACCAGCATCGCGACGGTCCAGATCACCCCGATCAGCAGCGGCGCGCCGATGATGTCGAGGACCAGCCCGGCTTTCAGCATGCGCGGCAGCGCGATGTGGCCGGTCGACCAGGCGAGCGCGCTCGGCCCGGTGCCCGACGGCAGCATGAAGCCCCAGCTCGCCGCCATCGCGACGGGCAGGGCGAGCAGGATCGGATCGGCCCCCGTCGCCGCGATCAGCGCGGTCAGCACGGGCATGATGCCGCTCGCGGTCGCGACATTGCTCGCGAACTCGGTGACGAGGATGGTCAGCGCGACGATGATCAGCGCCAGCAGGATCGCGGGCATCGCGCCGAGCGGGGCGAGGATGGTGCCGAGCCACGCCGCGAGCCCGCTCTCGGTCATCGCCGCCGCCAGCGCCAGCCCGCCGCCGAACAGCATGATGACGCCCCACGGCGCCCGGTCGGCTTCCTTCCAGACCAGCAGCGGACGGCCCGTCCCGTCGGGAACGACGAACAGCAGCAGGCTGCCCGCCACCGCGATCGTGCCGTCGGTCAGCGCGCCCTTCGGAAACAGCGGCGCCAGCAGCGGCTGCGCGATCCACGCCGCGACGACCAGCAGCGCGACGGGCACGACGCGGCGCTCGGCGCGGCTCCACGTCGTCGCCTCGCCCAGCGCGCTCGCCGCGGCGGCGGCGTCGAAGGGATGGTCCTTCAATCGCTGGACGCGCGCGAGGACGAAGGTGGCGATCGGCACGCTCAGGATCACGACCGGCAGGCCGAACATCAGCCAGTCGAGGAAGGAGATGTGCACGCCCAGCGTCCGCTCGATCAGCCCGGCGGCGATCGCGTTGGTCGGCGTCGCCACCAGCGTCCCGAACCCGCTGATCGTCGCGCCGAAGGCGGTGCCCATGATCACCGCGCCGGCGAAACCCTCGGTCTCTCCCTCGGGGATGCCCGCCGCCTCGATCACCGCGAGCGCGATGGGGATCATGATCAGCGCGGTCGAAGTGTTGGAGACGAGCAGGCCGATCGCCGCGGTCGCCGCCATGAAGGCGAAGAGCAGCCCGGTCGCGGTCGGCGGCGCGCGCTTGAGCAGCGCCAGCGCCACCCGGCGGTGCAGGCCGACGCGCTCGATCGCCAGCGCCAGAAAGGCGCCGCCCAGGATCAGGAACAGGATCGGCGAATAATATTCCTTGGCGATGGCGTTGGAATCCATCACCCCGAAGCTGGGCACGAGCAGGAAGGGCAGCAGCGCGGTGACCGTCAGCGGCATCGCCTCGGTCATCCACCACACCGCCATTAGCAGCGTCATCGCCGCGACCGCCCAGGCGCCCGGCTCCATTCCCGCGGGCGCCGGCAGCATCCGCATCAGGGCGAACGCCAGCAGCCCACCGGCCAGCCCGAACAGCCGCGCCCCCGTCATCGCGTCTCCCTCATCGCGTTCCCCTCATCGCGCCGCGATGCCGATCAGCGCCATCTGGCGTCCATAGCCGGTCTCGCCCCGGTGGCAGGCGCGGCGATAGCTGAAATACTCCGCGGACTCGGCGTAGGTGTCCTGCCCGCCGATCGCGATCCGCGCCACCCCCGCCGCGGCGAGGCGCGCGGCGACATAGGCGGCGATATCGAACATCGCGTGGCCGGCGCGCCCGGCGGCGAAGAAGCGCTCGTTTTCGGGGTCGTCGACGACGAAGCGCTGCACGAAAGCCTCGTCGACCTCATAGGAAGCGCGGCCGATGCACGGGCCGATCGCGGCGGTGATGCGCGCGCGGTCGGCGCCCAAATCCTGCATCGCGTCGAGCGTCGCGTCGGTGACGCCCGCGAGCGCGCCCTTCCATCCGGCATGTGCGGCACCGACGACGCCGGCCTCGCGGTCGGCGAACAGCACCGGCACGCAGTCGGCGGTCAGGATCGACAGCAGGATGCCCGGGGTGCGGGTCGCGAGCGCGTCGGCCTCCGGCCGCGCGGCGGGGTCGCTTGCCGCATCGACGACGACGCAGCGGTTGCCGTGGACCTGATAGAGGCCGGCCAGCGCCGCGCCGGGCAGCAGCGCGTCGGCGGCGCGGCGGCGGTTCTCGGCGATCAGCGCGGGATCGTCACCCGACCCGAGCCCGCAGTTGAGCGAAGCGAGGTCGCCGCCCGACACCCCGCCGCGGCGTCCGAAGAAACCGTGCGGGACGCCCTCCAGCGGCGCGGCGGTGCGAAAGGGCGGGGTCACAGGTCGAGCCTCCAGATGCGATCTTCGTCGATATGGTTGCCGACCCGGAAAGCGTTGCGGCCGACGTCGACGAAACCATAGCGGCGATAGAAGGCCTGCGCGCGCGGATTTTCGGTGAACACCGACAGATAGAGGATGGCGGCGCGCTCGCGCGCCCAGGCGATGCCCCATTGCATCAGCGTGGCGGCGACCCCGGTGCCCTTCGCCGCCTCGCCGACATAGAGCTGGTGCAGTTCGGTCGCATCGTCGGCGGGCTGGCCCTCGGGCAGCGCGAAGTCGATCGGGCCGAGCTTCGCGAAGCCCGCGACCGCGCCCCCTGCATCGCGCACCAGCCCGATCGTCCAGGCGGGATCGGCGATCTGCGCGCGGATGCGCGCGGGCGGGTTCCAGTCGGCGAGGAAGGCCGCGAGGTCGGCGGGGTCGTAAAGATGCCCGAACGTGTCGACGAAGGCCGTTTCGGCGAAGCGCGACAACGCCTCGGCATCGTCGGCGCGGGCGGGGACGACGGCGGCGGTCATGCGGTCACTCCGGAAAGCCGGCGGGGCGCGGCCAGCCGGCCGCCGACACCGCGAGGCACTGGAACAGCTCGCCCATCTGGCCGGGCTCGACCAGCCGGTCGCGCTGGCCGCGCAGTTCGGCGGCGCGCGCGGGCGCCGCGGCGCTCAGCGTTTCGAGTCGTGCGTCGATTCCCATCGCGCTCAGCCAGATGCCCTGTCCGACGGGGCCGAGGACGTGGGTTGAGGGGCGCCGCGCGGCATGGGCGAGCGCGGCGAAATCGACATGCGCGGTCAGGTCGGCCTCGCCCGGATCGGCGAAGGGATCGGCGAAGCGATGCGCCTTCACCGCCTGCAGCGTGTCGCCCGCCGCCGGGCCGCTATAGCCATAGTCGACGGCCAGCATCGCGCCGCCCTGCCGCGCGAGGCGGGCGCTGCACTGGTGCATGACCGCCGCCGCCGCCGGAGCGGTCTCGACGATCGTGCCCTCGCCGCGCACGCGCAGCGCCGGGGGGATGATCTCGTCCACCGGCGTGTCGCCGGGGACCGCGACGAGGCGGCCGTCGCGGCGCTCGACCATGCGCTCGCGCCAGCCGTCCGCCGTCCGCACATATTGATGGATCGGCAGCGCGTCGAAGAATTCGTTGGCGACGACGACCAGCGGCAGGTCGTCGGGCAGGGCGTCGACCGCGTCGTGATGCTCGGCCGACGGCAGGCGCGCCGCCTGCGCCGCGCGCAGCACCGGGCTCGCCTCGACCAGATGGATGCCCTGCGGCGCGCAGCCGAAGCGCGCGAGCGTGCGCAGCGCGTCGGCGGCCAGCGTGCCGCGGCCGGGGCCGATCTCGACATAGCGGATCGCGGGGCTGCCCGCGCGCCGCCACAGGTCGGCGATCCAGATGCCGATCATCTCGCCGAACATCTGGCTGATCTCGGGCGCGGTGGTGAAGTCGCCGGCGGTCCCCAGCGGGTCGCGCGTCGCATAATAATGCGCGTTGGCGGCCGCCATATAGTCGGCGACCGTCATCGGCCGTCCCGCCGCCACTTCCCTGATCAGCTGCGCCGGCGTGGGCGGGCCGTTACGCAATGCTGTCGGGCCCCGCGATCGGCTCGACGCGCTGGCGGCGGCGTTTGGCGGTCGCGACCAGCCAGATTCCGGCGATCAGCATCGGCACCGTCAGCGTCTGTCCCATCGTCAGCCCCCACGGCAGCGTGCCGAGCTGGACGTCGGGTTCGCGGACGAATTCGAGCGCGAAGCGGCTGAGGCCATAGAGGATCGCCGCCATGCCGAACAGGAAACCGGGCTTGTAGCGCGCGTCGGTGCGCCAGAAGAGGAAGGCGAGGACGAGGAAGGTCACGACGCCCTCCAGCCCCGCCTCGTAGAGCTGGCTCGGGTGGCGCGGGTCCATCGTGCCGCTGCCCGGAAAGATGATCGCCCAGGGCACCGTCGTCGGGCGCCCCCACAGCTCGCCGTTGACGAAATTGGCGAGGCGGCCGAAGAACAGACCGAAAGGCACGACGCACGCAATATAGTCGCAGAAGCGCAGGAAGCTCAGCTTTTCCTTGCGCGTGACGTACCAGATGGCGATCAGCACGCCGACCACGCCGCCGTGCAGCGACATGCCGCCGTCCCACAGGCGGAAGATGGCGATCGGGTCGGCCAGATAGGCGCCGAGGTTGTAGAAGAGGACATAGCCGATGCGGCCGCCGAGGATGATGCCGAGCATCGCATAGAAGATCATGTCGTCGGCGTGGCGGCGCGCCATCGGGGCGCCCGGCTGCGCGATCAGCCTCAGCAGATACCAATAGCCGACGAAGATGCCGGCGAGATAGGCGAGCGCGTACCAGCGGATCGGCAGGCCGAAGACGTGGAAGGCGATTTCGCTGTTTTCGCCCATCAGATCATGGAAGTTCAAATATTGCGTTGCTTCGGCTAGAAGCGCAGGAAATGTCATAAAGGCTCGGCCCTTCCCCAGGAGAGGCCTTTCCCCATAAGGGGTAAGCGCACCGAGACCAAGAGGAGAGATACTGATGCCATCCGCGCTCGACCTGCGCCTGGACGCCGCTTACGAACAGATCACCGGCCCCGGAGGGCTCATCCAGGTCGGATCGGTCGAACGCTTCGGGCGGGACCTGCCGTTCATCACCAATGCCCCGACCAACCTTGCCGACTATGTCGTCTTCTTCTGCGCGCAGCACGGCGACGCGACCTTCCTGGTCGAGGGCGACGAGCGCCTGTCATTCCGGCAGACCTATGCGGCCGCGCGGCGGGTCGCGGCGGCGCTGGTCGAAGGGCACGGGGTGCAGCGCGGCGACCGCGTCGCGATCGCGATGCGCAACGCCAACGCCTGGTGCGTCGTCTATATCGGCGTGCTGCTGGCGGGCGGCTGCGCGACGCTGCTCAACGGCTGGTGGCAGGGTGGCGAGCTGGCGGCGGGGATCGCCGACAGCGAGGCGAAGCTGGTCATCGCCGACCCGCAGCGCGCCGAACGGCTCGCCGGAACCGCGCACGGCGCGACGGTGATCACGCTCGACATCGCCAGGCCGATCGACGAGGCGATCGCGCCGATCACCGACGCGGGCGGCAGCGCAGAGACCGAATTGCCGCGGCTGACCGGGCAGGACCTTGCGACCATCCTTTTCACCTCGGGATCGACCGGCCAGTCGAAGGGCGCCTATTCGCGGCACGAGGCGGTGGTGCAGGCGGTCTTCAACTATGTGACGCAGACCGCCAGCATCGTCCATCTGCTGACCCAGGACGGGCTGATGTCGGACATCCAGCCCGCGACGCTGATCTGCACGCCGCTGTTCCACGTCACCGCCGAGATTCCGGTGTTCCTGCAAAGCTTCGCGCTGGGGCGCAAGCTGGTGCTGATGCCGAAATGGAACGCCGAAGAGGCGATGCGGCTGATCCAGGACGAACAGGTCAATTATTTCGTCGGCGTGCCGCTGATGAGCTACGAGATCCTCGTCCATCCGAACCGGTCGAAATACGACCTGTCGACCTGCAAGAGCTATGCGGGCGGCGGCTCGCCGCGCCCGCCCGAGCACGTCAAGCGCCTCGCCACCGAAATGGGCGACGGCAAGCCGCTGCTCGGCTACGGCCTGACCGAGACCAACGCCGTCGGCTGCGGCATCATCAACGAGAATTATCTCGAAAAGCCGCTATCGACCGGCCCGGCGTCGAAGCCGCTCGTCGACCTCGCGATCCTCGACGACGACGGCAACGCGCTGCCGCAGGGACAGGTCGGCGAAATCTGCATCCGCTCGGTCTGCAATTTCGAAGGCTATTGGAACAATCCCGAGGCGACGAAGGCGGCGATCTTCGCCAACGGCTATTTCCGCTCGGGCGACCTCGGCTATCTCGACGAGGACGGCTATCTGTTCATCGTCGACCGCAAGAAGGACATCATCATCCGCGGCGGCGAGAATATCAGCTGCCAGGAGGTCGAGGCGGCGATCTACGAACATGACGACGTGAACGAATGCGCGGTGTTCGGCCTGCCCGACGAGCGGCTGGGCGAGGTGCCGGGCGCCGTGCTGTGGACCAAACCGGACAGCGCGCTCGACGCGGCGGGGTTGGCCGATTTCCTGAAGACGCGCCTTGCGCCCTTCAAGGTGCCGCAGCGCATCTGGATCGCGCGCGATCCGCTGCCCAAGCTCGGCACCGAAAAGATCGACAAGGTGACGCTGCGCACCCGCTACCGCGAGGAATATGCGGCGGAGGCGGCCGCCTAGGACCGGTCCGTTCGGAGGAGAAGGGCCGCGAATCCCGAACCGTCGTCCCAGCTTTCGCTGGGATGACGGAAAATCGGGCATTGCGTGCACGACGCGGGTCCCGCGCCGCGACCGGGACGACATCGGCGATCATGCATGCTATGCCGGCGACCGAGCGCAACCAAATGCCGCCAAGGGGGTTCTGAACCGAGACCTATGTCGATCCTGCGTCCCTTCCTTACCCGCGTCGTGCGGCGCGGCAGGTTGACCGTCGTCATGCCCGACGGTCGCGAAGAGCGTTTCGGCGAGCCCGAGCCCGGTTTTCCGGAGGTCACCGTCCGCTTCCGGAACCGGCGCGCGATGCGCCGGATCATCTTGGATCCGCGCCTCGGCGCCGGCGAAACCTTCATGGACGGCGACCTCCAGATCGTCGAGGGCGACATCATGGAGCTGATCGCGCTGCTGCGCATGAACACGCCGTGGGACCGCGGGGCGAAGCTCAAGGACAAGACCGTCTTCGGCGAATGGCTGGAAGGGGTGAGGACGCGATTCAACTCGATCAACCGCCGCCGCAGCGCACGCGCCCACGTCCACCATCACTACGACATCGGCAACGATCTCTATCGCCTCTTCCTCGATGACGACATGCAATATAGCTGCGCCTACTGGCCGCGGCCGGACATGACGCTGGAGCAGGCGCAGGCGGCGAAGAAGGCGCATATCGCGGCAAAGCTCGCGCTCGCGCCCGGGCAGCGCGTGCTCGACATCGGCTGCGGCTGGGGCGGGATGGCGATCACGCTGGCGAAGCTGGAGCAGGTCGAGGTGCTGGGCATCACCCTGTCGGACGAGCAGCTCGCCCTCGCGCGCCAGCGTGCAGAGGCGGCGGGGGTCGCCGACCGCGTGCGCTTCGAGCTGATCGATTATCGCGATCTTGCGGCGCGCGAGCC
>Ga0222422_100228_pt1 | contig 28526 bp, 37 predicted proteins | sample 3A1ome_FD_182469 | JGI IMG/M metagenome (GOLD analysis project Ga0222422, IMG submission 182469) | Enriched microbial communities from leaf-cutter ant dump, University of Wisconsin, Madison, United States - 3A110A (version 2) | ecosystem: Environmental > Terrestrial > Nest > Insects nest > Nest...
CTGCCACCTGACGCAGACGGGACAGACCATGTCCGACCTGCTGTCGCGCGACGAGATACTGGAGCAGGCCGACACGGTTCTCGGGGCTTCCGATTTCTCCGGCGCGCATACCGTCCATTTCAATTTCATGGCCCGCGGCGAGCCGCTTTCGAATCCTGTGGTCGGACATGAACTGTTCGCCGAACTCGGCGCGCGCGCGGCCCGCTACGGGCTGAAGTCCCGGATGAAGGTTTCGACCATCTTCCCGCTGGACATGAAGGCTTCGGAACCCGGCGAGCTGTGGCGGGAAGGCACGCCTCCGGTCGACCTCTACTACTCGCTGTACAGCCTCGATCCTGTATGGCGCCGCCGCTGGCTGCCGAAGGCCGCGGACCCTCAGGCCGCGTTCGAATGGCTGGCCCGCTTCCAACGGGAGACCGGAAACCGCGTCATCCTGCACTGGGCGCTGATCGACGGAGAGAACGACGACGCGTCCGCGGGGCTTTCCATCGCCTACGCAGCAAAGGCCAGCGGACTGAAATTCGACTACAACCTCGTGCGCTACAATCCCGCCAACGGGAAATCACGGGAAGCGGCTTCCGGCCGCATGGACCGATACGTGGAAGCGATGCGACAGGGGATCGGCGAGACCGGACGGGTGAAAGTCATTCCGAGGGTCGGTTTCGACGTAGCGGCTTCGTGCGGGATGTTCCTGCGTGAAGCGGAAGACGCGGCGGCATAGCAGGGAGACGGGATTTGGGCACTGAAATCGAGCGGAAGTTCCTGGTGGCTTCGGACGGCTGGAAGAAGTCCGTCACGCAGTCGATGGAAATCATCCAGGGGTACCTCTCGGAAGACCACGCCGCCTGCGTCCGCGCGCGGCTGGTGGACGGCAAGGAAGGCTGGCTGACGGTCAAGGGCAAGGGGCAAGGTCCCGTCCGGCCCGAGTTCGAATACCGCATTCCAGCCGAGGACGCTTCGGAAATCCTGGCCATGTGCGGCCACAAGGTCCTTTCCAAGCACCGTCACATCGTTCCGGCGGGCGACGGCCTCCTGAAATGGGAAATCGACGTGTTCAGGGACCGGTTCCAGGGCCTGACGCTTGCCGAGATCGAACTGCCTGCCGCCGACCATCCGGTCGAGCTTCCGGACTGGCTCGGGGAAGAGGTCACCGGCGACGTCCAGTACCTCAACCAGGTCATGGCCTGCGGAATGCCTCAGCAGGTCAGGAGGGGAAGGCGCATCCCGCGCCGCATTCAGGGACGCTGAACGGGGCGGACGGCGGAGGCAGCCTACCGCAACGGCAGGCCTGCCATCCAGCTTATCGTGTCTTGCCTTGCCATGCCGAATGATGGCATGGAGTTCACCTACGGAGGCAACCATGTCCAAGAGCGAATACATAGTCGGCCCCGACTTCGATCAGGAGGCGCTGGACGAATACGCCCGCCTGCTGGACAAGGCGTACGAAAACGGCAAGGCGCGCGGCGCGCACATGGACTGGAACGACGTCACCGCGGCCCTCGACAAGGCGGTAGACGCGCTCGGCGGGGAAGCCAGGCTGTTCGTCGAGGACTCGCAGGCAGACGGATGGCCGGACGACGATTTCGTCTCCATATCCTTCGCGGAAGGCACGACCACGACCAAGGAAGCGTGGTCGGCCGCTTCGCTGCTGTTCGCCTACCGCTATCCGGACGACGTGAAATGGGAAGACGTCGACGCGGCATGGGAAGCGCTACACAGGGAGCCGGAGGCGGGACTGGCCCCCTGACGGAGGTCCGCGGAACCGTCAGAAGGATTTCAGGTGCGCATGGCCCGCTTCGGTGAGGCTCAGCATACCATCGACCTTCTCCGACACCCACTTCGCCTCAAGAAGCTCGGCATAGTGCTAATAGCACCTAGTCGTGGCAAACGAGTCGGTCCGGCAGGTACTCCCATCGCTGCCGCGCGTTGTCCCGGGATTAATCGGCTTTCTCGGGGACGCGCGCCTCGACCGGCTCGGCGACATGACTCACGTTGCCCGCGGTGTCGCCGTTCATGATGACCGTCTTGACCTGTCCGCTTTCGACTGCCTTGAGCATGGCGTCCGCGCGGGTCTTGTCGGCGAGCGCTCCGAGGACCTGGGCGATCTCGTCGGAAGTGAAGCCCTTGGGAAGCTGGCTGAACAGGTTGGCCACGCCGTCTCCCTCGTTCTTGCGGCGGTTGGCTTCCTCCTCGGCGATCTTGGTCAGCGTCTTCTGGCGCTGGAGGTCCTGCTCGGAGGCCGAGCGCTCGGCAACGGCGTTCAGGACCTTCTTGTCCGGCAGAGCGGAGCGCATCTGCACGGGCGAGACCTCCAGGGCAGCCTTCGCCTCCTGCTCGGTCAGGCCGTTGGCGACCAGCTGCTCGTTCAGGATGCGCTCGAAATTCGCCTGGATCGCGCGCTGGACCTCTCCGCGGTCGCTCGTGACGGCTTTGGTCCACGGAAACGAGGCGATGCCGTCACGCACCGCGGTCTGGCCCGCCTTGACCACCAGGTCGGTGAAATAGTTGGGGCCGATCACCTGCAGCACCCTCCAGGCCAGAGAGGGATTGAGTTTCGTAGCGAATCCGACCGAGACGGTCAGCGGGTTGTTGTCGGCGGTGATCACGTCTCCCTCGAACTGGAATTCCCGCCGGAGTGCGACAAACCGCTGCAAGGACACCCAAGGAGCAAAAAAGTGAAGGCCCGGACCGTACGAACTCTCCACGGTCTTCCCGAAATGTTTTTCGACGGCGATGTAGTCGTTGCCGATGACGGTGACCGAACAAAGGAGGGACCAGGCCAGGAACGCCGCGAAGCCCGCCAACACGGACAGTTTCATCCTATGGAAGATGAAACCCAGGACGAAGGATGCGAGCACGATCGCAAGCGCGAGAACGACATAGAACATTCGGGAATCCTTTCCTTCCGCCATCCTTTCGCAAGGATTCGGCGATTGTCGAAGGCTCTATAGTATTCCAATCCTTGATGTCAACATTCTTTGCTTAAGATTGAATCCTACCGGCGGATTTAATGCGTCGGGGCAGACACGTGGAGACCGAGAGCCGATCGGGGAGCCGACTTGTGTTCGGGACGCTTGTCAGAAAGAATACAAGATGAGTAACCATCATCCTGTCGTCGACGTCAACGTGCTGCGCCAAATCGGATGGGACCATTGGGACCCTATCGGAATTCGCTGATACAACGATTCGGCTTGGCTTAACGACGCCGCCGACGAATACGACTCCTATCTCAGCCAAGCGGCCGACATGATCCTGAACGGAGCAGCGCCCGAGGAAGTCGCTGCGTACCTCGACAAAGTGGTTTCCGATGACATGGAACTCGGCGGGAACGAGCCCAGCAGTCATGCCTCGTCGCGCACAGCCGAAGCGCTCTCTGCCTACCTGCTGGGCAACGAACCGAACCCCTGAAGCAGGCGCGCGGGCTTCAAGGATTCGGACGGGCATCTCGCTTAGTCTCGGCCTCAAAGCCCTGTATCGCCGCCCATGGTCATCGAAGCTACGCCCTCAGTGTTACAGAGCCCATTTAAGCCGATGGCGTAGGCGCCGACGAGCACGGCCGTCGCTTCGTCATTTCCGCATGGCTTCAAGAACCTCCAGCACCTTCCGGTGGGCATCGCTCTCGGCCAGTATCTCCGCCAACGTTTCTCCAGCAGGGGCCAGAACTCTCGAAAGCGCCTCCACTCCCGTTCTTCCCGTGCGGGCTTCCGTAACGAAGACGAGACCGAGATAGGCGCGGCGCGCTCCGTCCGGCAGCGTGCGCCGCACGTCGCACGACAGGGCCTTCCCGGCCGCTTCAACCATGCGAAAATGATCCTTGAAGGCGAGGTACGCCGTCTCCCATACGCGCCGCCCGCCTGCGGCGCTCTGGGCGTCCCTTCGTTCGAGCGCATAGCCGCGTGCATAGCGCAGCGCCTCGGAAAAGCACAGGCGCTCCTGTCGACTGAAGCCGGGTTCCGCTTGCTGCGCTGGCCGCTTGGTCACAGCTTGCCCGCAGCGGCCAGCGCCTGCGAGAACCGCGGCTCCGCTAGTCCGGTTCCGCAGGTCCAGACATGTCCCGCATGCTCGCGCGTGCTGTAGGATCCGACCTCGATCCCACCGATCTCGAGGTCGTAGCCGATGTCGGTCTGCACAAGTTCGATGGCAGGGGCGCCAAGTTCAGCCATGAGGCGCCGCGCAATCCCTGCGAATTCGACAGCCAGCCCCTCGTGCGGATCCTCGTTGGAATAAAGCTCGACCTTCATGAAATACGGATGGTGCAGGTCGTCGAACACGGGTTCATGCCTGAAGCAGGGAGTGAGCGACACCCATCTCCCCTTCGGCAGCAATCCGTCGAACTGCATCTGCATGAAGGACTGTTCGGCCGACCCGACCAGCGTGCCGAAGCCGCCCAGGCTGTAGCAGCGGTCCGGCGACGGGCACGTCACGTCGACCACGTCCTGCCGGGCATGCCAAGGTAGGGAAAGCTTCCGGAAACCCGCCGCCTCGTACCAGTCGAGTGCGGAAGCGAGCCGCTTCCAGTCGACCTCACCGATGTCCATTTCGGAACGCCCTCTCCGTGATCGAGGCCATCGTCTTCAGGTCCGACAGGGTCATGGAGGGATGGTTTTCCGACAGCCAGGCCGAGATCGCCCCCTGCAGGTCCGACAGCTCCACGAGGGCCATTACGGCGCAGTCCTGCTTGACGGCGTCCATGAACTCCAGCGTCTCCTCGAGAATCTTCGATGGTTCCCCGAGTTCGCCCTTCGGAATCCTGGTGACATGGTATCCCGGCCGGTCTTCGGCGTTCCCAAACAGGTCGGCGATGCATTCCCATAGCGTCTTTTCCGGAACGGAACGGGCAAAGGGACACACGGAGGGCGCTCCGGACGGCCGGATGACGTTTGCGTAGTCCTTCACCACCGGGCCGCGTTCAAGGTAGGTGACAGCGCGCCTGGCGCGGATGCGGTGGAAGCCTTCCTCGGAGAATTCGTATTCCGAACCGGCCCGCATCGTGTAGACGCTGCCCTTGCGGACGTTGCCGCGGGCGACCAGCTCGGGCGGAGCCTCGACGCCCGGCTGGCAGCTGACCAGCACCTGCTCGTGGTCGCCGTCGGGCTTGCGGTCGAACAGCCATTCCTCGTGGACGATCTCTCCGACGAGGATATGCGAGCGGAACCTGTAGCGGTGGTCGTGGAGCTCCTCCTCGCTGGTGTCGGCCAGAAGGTCCGGATGCCAGAAATGCAGCCGCGAGTCCTTCTCCAGCTTGAGCTGGATGAATCCCAGCCCGAACCAAGCCGGCTTGGCTCCGCTAGCGCGCAGCCTGTCGACATCGAAAAGATGGTTGAAGCGACCGCCGAAGGTTTCCATGCACCTGTCTCCGCAAAAGGATAGCCGTCCACGAATCCTTGATGCCAAACGAGGGAAAGGTCAACAGGCAGAATTCGAAGGATATAAAGATTTCTTTATATGTTGCGTGAAGTCACCATGAGACCACTCCTCCGAGGATTCGTTCACCAATCCTGGAGAATGAGCTTGCCAGCGAAGGATTCGTCCTGTAATCGCATTCGTTCTGTCAGAAAAAGGGAGTCCCAGATGGCAAAAGGCAAGTTCGAGCGCACCAAGCCGCACGTGAACATCGGCACGATCGGTCACGTTGACCACGGCAAGACGTCGCTGACGGCGGCGATCACGAAATATTTCGGCGAGTTCAAGGCGTACGACCAGATCGACGCGGCTCCCGAGGAGAAGGCGCGCGGCATCACCATCTCGACGGCGCACGTCGAGTACGAGACGGCTTCTCGCCACTACGCCCACGTCGACTGCCCCGGCCACGCCGACTACGTGAAGAACATGATCACGGGCGCCGCGCAGATGGACGGCGCGATCCTGGTGGTGAGCGCGGCGGACGGCCCGATGCCGCAGACGCGCGAGCACATTCTGCTGGCCCGTCAGGTCGGCGTTCCGGCGCTGGTCGTGTTCCTGAACAAGGTCGACCTGGTCGACGACGCCGAGCTTCTGGAACTGGTCGAGCTTGAGGTCCGCGAGCTTCTGTCGAAGTACGAGTTCCCCGGCGACGACATCCCGATGGTCAAGGGTTCGGCGGTCGCCGCCCTGAACGACGGCGACAAGGCGATCGGCGAGGACGCGATCCGCGCGCTGATGGAGGCCGTGGACAGCTACATCCCGACGCCTGAGCGTCCGATCGACAAGCCGTTCCTGATGCCGATCGAGGACGTGTTCTCGATTTCGGGCCGCGGCACGGTCGTGACGGGCCGCGTCGAGCGCGGCGTCGTCAAGGTCGGCGAGGAGCTTGAGATCGTCGGCATCCGCCCGACCTCGAAGACGACCTGCACGGGTGTCGAGATGTTCCGCAAGCTGCTCGACCAGGGTCAGGCGGGCGACAACATCGGCGCGCTGCTGCGCGGTGTCGACCGTGAAGGCGTCGAGCGCGGCCAGGTCCTGGCCAAGCCGGGTTCGGTGAAGCCGCACAAGAAGTTCAAGGCCGAGGCCTACATCCTCACCAAGGACGAGGGCGGCCGCCACACGCCGTTCTTCACCAACTACCGTCCGCAGTTCTACTTCCGCACGACGGACGTGACGGGCATCGTGACGCTTCCGGCTGGCACCGAGATGGTGATGCCCGGCGACAACATCACGGTCGACGTCGAACTGATCGTGCCGATCGCCATGGAGGAGAAGCTGCGCTTCGCCATCCGCGAAGGCGGCCGCACCGTCGGCGCCGGCGTGGTTTCGGCCATCATCGAGTAACGACAAAGGGCCACCCTGGGCATCCAGGGCGGCCCTTTCGCTTCAGCCGGAGGGTTTTCAAAATGCTCGAATACCTAGTTATCCCCCGCGGAGAGATGGGATCCAGTGACATCGAGAACATGCTGAACCGGCACGCTATCGAAGGCTGGTCGCTGGCCGAAACCGTGACCTCCATGGGCACCACCACGATGTTCGTGCTTTCGCGCCGCCGCCGCATGTTAATCCGGGACACCTCCAAGTCCGAAGACTGAGGCCGCAGAGACCAAGCTAGGCTTCCACCCGCGGCGGGATCGTCGTCGGCAGCGGCTCGGCCCGCTCTCCCTTGCGGTTACGGAACCGGAACCTGCTCTGGTACTCCCGTCTCTGCTTCGCCACCTCGTACAGGACGATCCCGGAACTCGTTCCGAGGTTCAGGCTTTCGACCATGCCGAACATCGGGATGCTGACGCAGGCCACGCTTCTTTCCACGGCGCGGGCGCTGATGCCGATGGCCTCGCTCCCAAACCAGACGGCGAGCTTCGGGTATGCGGTAAAATCCCCCTCATGCAGAAGCATGCGTCCGTGCTGTCGAACCGGCGCACGAACGTCCATTTGACGGCGGAAACCGAAAGCTTCGAGAGCGATCTGGCCTCGCGCATGTCCTGCCAATCGTCCGGAAGCGCCCCCCGCTCGTCGACGACGTAGACCTTCTCGACCCCAAGCGCGTTCACGTTGCGGATCACAGCGCCGACATTCTTCACGTCAGCCGGGTTCTCGAGGACGGCGATCAGGTTCCTGCAGCGGAACGGCCGGATTTCGTCGGCTCTCCTGCGCACCGATTTTCGCTGTCCGGCTGCTTCTTCCATGTTTGCGTGTCCCCTTTGCGGATAGGCCTGGGCAGAGCCTCAGGGCGTCAAGGAAGGCCCTTTCCCGACCTCGATGACCTTCATGAAGTCGAAGTCCGGGTTCTCCATCCCCATCCTGTAGCCGCGGGGATTGCAGACGATCCGGGTCGAACCCACTCCGTAATCGAAAGGCTGGTGGACGTGACCGTGAATCCACAGGTCAGGCTGCCATCTCTCGATCATTCCCGAAAGGTCGGAGACGAATCCGGGCGTGACCGGATCGTCGGCGAACTTCGCATGCACGGATCCGGGATGGGGAGCATGGTGCGTAACGACCACCGACGGCCCGTCGAACGGCGCCGCCAGCGTCTCGTCGATGAACTCCGCCGTCTTGCGGTGCATGTTCACGGTGTCCCGGGGAACGAGCATCCGGGGCATGGTCCCGTCCTTACCCGTGTTGTTCCAGTAGATGTTCCCGTAGTCGGCGATTCCATGGCGCGTCTTGTACATCGCCTCGAGCGCCATGTTTCGCCGGGTTTCGGCGTCGCCCGCAGCGAAAAGCTCGAAATCGGTCCACAGCGTTCCACCAAGGAAGCGGACGCCGTCGATGACGGCCATCCCGTCGTCCAGCAAGGTCACGTCCTGGGCCTTGGCGATCATCGCCGCGTCCTTGCGTCCCCTCTCGATCGAGGTGTCGTAGAACTCATGGTTGCCGAGGACGTAGACGACAGGCATCACGGGACGGATCACCTTGCCGACCCAGTTGACCGACAGGTGCAGCGAGTCGCAGACGTCACCGGCGACGACGCATACGTCGGCCTCGGGGAAGCGCTCCGGCTTCAAGAGGCCGATCGCGTCCTTGCCGCGGATATGGAGGTCGGAAATGGTCCAGATTCTCATACCTGGAAACTCCTACAGAACCGGGCGAATGTCAACAAATGCGCTCCGATGCTGGACGATGCCCAAGGATTCGATTATCTATCTTTCAGGTCCCGGTGGCGCAGCCGCCGTCGAGTTCCGGAGGGAATGCCTTGCTCGCCGTTTTTCACGTCTCCGCCCTAACGCTCCAGTCCTCGACCCACGTCAAGGTCGACGCAGGTTCTGTCCTTTGCGAGATGGGCGAACATCAAGCGCGGCTTCTCCTTTCAGGATTGGCGGGCACGCCAGGCCATCGCGACGAAAACGCCCTTGCTCGCGGGGTGCCCGCATGGGCGAGGGAGATCGCCTACCGGGAAAAGGTCGAATTCCCCGACCTGAAGCAGGAGGTTTTGGAATTCATCGAAGCCATCGGCGGCATGGAAGGCTTCGGCCAGTGGCACGCTCTGGCCAGGCTGAAGGAACGGCGCGACCGGGAATTCGTCTGGAAAGCGGATGCGCTCACGCAGGTGTCGAACGCCACGTTTTCCCCCTATGAGGCTTCAGGGTCGGAGACGCTTTGCGACCTGAGATGCGATTCCTACGGCGACGCGGAAGCCATTCTCCGTTCGCAGGAATACGTGCGTCCCCACGGAGAGGAGCAGCCTCCCTTCGCATGGGCGACCACAACCCTCGTGTGGGAGGGCGTAACGCCCGAACAGGTCACCGACCTCTTCCTTGACCTCGCGGCGGACGACGAGGAGGTCACGGCTGCCAACCTTGCGGCCGACCTGCTGCAGGATCTCGAAACGCAGCTCGACGACGAGCATCACGAGGACGCCAAGGAACAGATCGTCGATCCCAAGGGCCTCGAGGCGATCGCCGAAAAGTGGCTCCCGCTGAGAAAGTCGCCTGAAGGCGGGGCCGTCCTCGCCAGGCTGTGCGCGGAATGGAACGCCAAGCAGGACATCGTGAGCTATCTCGTGGACCGGAGCAGGATCGTCGGCCTCAGGTCGGACGTGTCCAAGGATGACTGCATCGACTACGCAAGACGGCAGGCCATGGCGAAAGCCCTGGCGGCGAACGAGGTTCATGGCCTCTGGCGGGAACCGTTCCGAGGCAACCGGGGCGAACTGGAGCGGAAGCTGGAGGAACAGGGCGTCCATATCGCTCCCGAACCCTTCGGTCACGGCTGGACGCTGTGGAAGGGCGACCGGAAGGAAACGTTCCCCACCTTCGAACTCGCCGCCGAACGCGTGCAGCCTGCCGGGGCGCAGCCATGAGCACGCCTCTGGTCAAGGCCACGCAGGAAGCGGTTTCGGGGCTGCTTCCCCTGCTTGAAAGACTGGAAGACCGGGAAGGCCTTCCGGCCGGCACGTCTCCCGCCCATCTGCGAAACCTCGCCGCGGAAGCCATCCGCCGGGACGACCTGCCGGCCGACAAGCTGCGGGGATGGCTCGGCTTCATCCAGGGCGTGCTCGTCGCCCAGGGCCATCTCGACATGGACGAGGAACGCGACCGCACCCGGCCGATCTTCCACAAGGCCTACGCCGAGGAAGGAATGCCCGTGCCGCCGACCGTAGCGGTGGGCGAAGCAAGGGGGGCGGAAGCCGGAAAGGGGCCGTTGACGGATGAGAACCCCCTCCCCCGTTACGGACATGTCGAACTTCAGGCCAAGACCGCTCTTGCTGGCTTCGAACGCTGGCTCGACAGCGGGTTCCAGCGCGGATATTTCAGGTCGTTCTCGGAAGCGCCATGGCACGACTTTCCGAAGCTTCCCAGCGTTTCGATGCTGACGGCGATCATCGACAATCTGGATCACGGGAAACCGGACGGCGCCGAACTCAAGGCCCGCATGGACTTCATGGACGCCGTTCTGGACGCGGCCCGGAAACGGGAGAAGGAGGGGCAGTCGAAAATGTACGGGATGCTGGGGGCAGGACAGATCGCCAAATTCCTGACCATGCTGGCCGTCCTCGCGGGAGCGGTGATCCTAGCCCCGCGTTCCGAATTCCAGGCCTGCGCGCTGATCGTGGCGGCCGGGACGGCCTACGCCGCGGGTATCGTCTGGTCCTCAAGGAAGACGAAACGGCTTCTGAAGGCGGCGATGCTGCCACCGGACCCGGTGAGCTACATTCCGTGGCTTCGCTGAGAAATCGCTGGTAGGCAACCGGACCGGAGTCCGCTATTCGGGTCCCGGAGGGTTCGATGACGGAAACCAGAACCCCGCTGACCGGCAAGGAGCGGGTGGAAAACCACAGGAAGAGACAACGGCAGCGCGACCTTCAGGTAGCGGTCGCGGCGGCGCGCCTCGCGCTCGGCGAAGCGCCGGGAGACCAGGCGGGGGCGCTGGCTTCCTTTCTCGGGCGCATCGCGCGCCGAAAGGACGTTCCGGAAGACTACCTCGACCTGCTGGACAGGGCCGTGGACCGGCTTTCATCGAGAAGGAAGCGGTGACCCTATTCCTTCGGCTTGGTCTTGCTGGAAACCTGGTCGGAAAGCGCTGCGCACATGGGGCCATAGTTGGCCATCATTTCATCGGAGCCATTTTCGTTGACCTCGGTGTTGCGCTCCACGAGCCTGTTAACGACGTAGGTCTGCGCCTTGTCGTCGTCGTAGCCCAGAATGGACGCCTCGAACATCAGTTCGGTGCCCATGTCGGCGATCTTCTGCGCCAGGTTCGGGTCGACGTCCTTTTTCCCGTCCAGCCCGCCGGCAACGGCGAAGAACGCCATGCAGTCGCCCAGCTGGCGGAAACGGGCGTCGCTATGCGGCGCCGGGTCCTGCGCACGGGCGGGCAGAACGGCGGCAGCCGCAGGGATCAGGATGGCGCAGGCGAGTGCCTGAAGGATTCGATTCTGGATCATCCTTCGACATTATCAGGATTCGGCCGCCTCACAAGGCCGAAGGCTTCCCTTGCCTTCGACATGGCCGTCCATCATGCTTAACGGAGGACAGGAATAAGGCGCGAAAGACGCCAGGGGAAGGGAATTTCCGGATGGGTGCAACCGAAGCGGCCGCTTACGACGCCGAAGGCGATGCGCTGCGCATCTCCGCTCCCATCCGGAAGTGGAAGGGCATGGGGTTCCTGCGGGGGTTCGCCGGGATAGGGAAGGAAGTCCTTCCGAAAGGCAGGATGAGCCTGCCGAGCGCCGCCTTTCACGAAGCCGCATCCGAGGGACTGGAAGAGGTCGAGGACGAAGCCGAACGGAAACGCAGGGCGGCATATATCGCGGCCGTCGAGGGAAAGCTCCGGGAAGTCCAGGCTGAAGCCATCGCTGGACATTTCCAGATGGCCGCTCTCGGCAGGCTGGCCGACGCCGCGCTTGGCCTGTTCGTGATCGCCCTCACGGTCGGGCTTCTGGTCAGGATGGGTCCTTTCCACCCGATCACTTTCGCATTCCTGACCCTGTTCGCGGTAAAGCTCGTCTTCATGCATTTCAGCGTGACGAAAATGCTCGGAGAGGCGAACGTGGCCTTCCTCGCGGAGCCGTCGCAGATCGACCTGCCCTGGGATCGGGTCGAAAGGGCAAGCCAGGAAGAAAGCGCCTAAAGGGGCTCCGGACGCTTCGTGCAGAACTCCCTCTCCAGGGTTGCAAGCCATTCGAGAGCAGGATTCGCAGCGGGAGACGGAGGCGTGAAGATTTTAGCCGCCAGCCGATCCACCTTCTCGCGGACCGTAAGGTAGTCCTCAAGGATTCGGGCATATTCCACAGGCAGCATCACCTCGGGGTCATGGTTGCGGGACATGGGGCGCGCCGCGTCCGTCTTGCGGATTTCCGACATGCCGTGGTCAAGCGTCATTTCCCCGCTTCCGACCGACCTCAGCACCAGAACGACCGAAGCCGCCCGCATCAGCCCGATGGTCATCCACATCGAGGTTCGCGAGTAGGCCGCCTGCGCGGTTGCGTCCAGCGTCTTCGCATAGGCGCGGCCCGGGCCGTCCAGATAGGAGGCGCAGCGTTCCACCGCCGACATGACTTCGGAATAGAGTCCCATGAATTTTGGGCTGCGGAGATACCGGGACATGAAGTCGTTACGGTCGGCGGAAGCCGAAGCAAGAGCAGCAGTCATGGAACCCCTCCTACGTCCATAGCATCGCTCTACGCCACAGGATCTGACAAGAGGTTAAGGGGAACGCGCCAGCCAAGGATTCAAGCTGGGGACTAGAGAGCGCAAAACCCGGATGGAACCCAAAGTCTGTGGCCGATTTCAAGACATCAGGATAAGGTCCTCCTATCCGGAAGCAAAAGGACGCCTGAACCATGACCGACGACAGCGCGCAGTTCTACAGGATCGAGGCTTCGTTCTACAACGAGGGCGAACAGTACGGCGTGGACGTATTCTATGTCGAAGCAGACAGCCTGCGCGCCGCGGAAGGACTCGGACGGGAGGCCGCGACCCAAAGCAAGTACGACGACGACCGGATTCCCGACCGAAGCGTTCACATCGAGGCCGAGCAGATCGAACAGGACGACATCCCCGACGGCGAGCTGGTCTACAGGCTCTGGCTCTCCGCCACCCCTTGAGGCTCAGGCGGCGAGTCCGAACGGACGGGGCACGACGCCTTCTTCCTCCGCGGCCTCGAGCCATTCACAGGCGACAGGTTCGACCTTTGGGAGATGCGCCTCGATTTCGGCCTCTGAGAACGTCGCCTGATAGCGCGGATCGCCGGCGGTGGTGACGACGACGGTAGGTAGGCCGAACTGGTCGGCGGTGATGTCCACGATGAGGCCGTCCTCCGACTGCGCCCAGAAATGGCCGTTCTGGCGCCCGGCCGAACAGGTGACCCCTCCATATGGGCCTTCCGATCCGGGACGGCCTCCGGCCAGCCTCCAGTCGCCGCCGATTTCCCTGTTGAGGGCTGCCGCCACGAAGCAGGAAGTGAACCCGCACATCCCGGCGCTGTCGGTTTCGAAAGGTCCCTGGGGTTTTCCGGATTCGGCTTTCCAGGCACGCCAGTAAGGCTCGATGAAGGACCGCAGGAGGCCTGCGAGGTCGCCGATCTCCGAAAGCCTGTTGCCGTTGCCGTCCATTCAAGGGTTCCGCACCACGAAACTGTTGTCATATTTAAGCGTTTTCGCGGCCTGTTGCAATTTTTGGCATTTCGCCGGCGGATTGCCCTCGTCGGCGTCAAGGCGCACGATGCCACCGGGCCGTTCGCGGACAGCCCCAAGGCGCAGCGGGTCAGGTCCGGAAGGAAGCAGCCCACGCCGGACGGGTCGGGTCGCGGGCGGCCTTTCGCTGTCGTTCCCGCGGCAACGGGGCGGACCGGGATTTGTCCAATTCTCATGACCGCCTCATGAAAGTGACATGCCCATGTGAAGAAGGCCCCGAAATGGCGAGAAGGACGAGGCGCGGACCCGATCTTGGGAAACTGACGGTTCCGCCGTTTCCCATCGAGGCGACGGAGGAAAACGTTTCCGCGGCGAAGGCTTTCGTCTTGTCGAAATGGCAGGAACGGCACGACGCCCGCGCGACGGAATGGGAACAGGCGATGGGCAGGCCATACTACAACGAACGCCCGACCGACCTGTCCTCCAGCTGCAAGTTCACGTCCGTATTCGCGGCGGTCGTATTCGGCGGCGAAATCGAGGGAAACGAGGCGCACCAGTTCGCCGTGGTCGAGGGCAGGGTCGTGGACCTGAACGAGGACGCCGGGGACGTGGCTGGAACTGAAGGCATATACCGCAACGATCCCGTTTTCATGTGGTCCCGAGATCACAAGGAATCGATGGAGTCCTGCCTGCCACGGGTTGCGGACTGGATCGGCGAATTCGCCCTGCTGATGTCGCCGGAACCCGCCGTCCCGGCCCCATAGCGGCAATCAGCTTGAATCCTGCGTTCCCGACAGCCATCCTCCCGGGAAGACAGTTGCGAACGCGGAAGCTGGATCATGATCCATCACGAATCCATCGTTGCGGAATCCGCTCCCGAGGACGCGGAAGAAGAAGGCCATTGGGACGTGATCGAATGGCCGGGCGAAGACCTGCCGTTCCAGGTGCTCGACAGATGGTTCGGCATGCCCGTCGCCGATTTCAGCAATCTCGACGACGCCATCAAGGACGCCGAACGCCGGGCAAAAGCCTACGACGACCACAAGGCGGAAAGGGCCGCGGCGCCCTGCACAGGAAGGATGTAACGATGGGCAAATGGTATGACACGGGATTCAAGGACGCCGTCGATGGCCTGCCCTCCGATCCGCCGATGCACCCGAGGCACAGGTCCTTCCAGGACTACGAGGATGGCTACAAGGACGGCATGCTGCAGCTCGACGTGAACGCCCGCAAGGTCTTCACACTGGACGACGCTCGAGACGCCTTCCGCGAGGAGCCTAGTCCCTACACCGCCGAACGCTATGCGCAGGAGGCCGCCAGCTACCACGACGACGCCATCATCTCCGACAAGACGCATGACGCGATCATGGACGAGGTCCGCCCATTCCTTGAGACTCCCCAGCCGCGCTGACAGCCGCTGGTTAATTTTTCCTTAACGAATCCCTTCCCGCCGGCGGGTCCATGCAGAACAATGGACGAAGTCAGGATTCATTCGGAGGAAATCGTGGGGGAAGCGGCGACTGCCGGCGACATGCCGGAGCTTACTGGATTCACGAAAAGCGTGCTTTCCCTCATGGACAAGGTGGAGTACCGACGCTGCGAATCCGGAGAGGCCTTTGAAGACGTCGCAAGGCTTCGGCACAAGGCGTTCCTGACCGCTGGAATGATGGACGGAGATCCCGGCGGATCGATGAAGGACGAACTGGACACTGTTCCCAACGCCCAGATTTTCGGCATCTACGTCGAAGGACGTCTCGCCAGCACGTTGCGGCTGCACCTGGTGTCCCGTGAATGCCCGAAATCGTCGGCGATGCGCGTTTTTTCGGACCTGCTCCTGCCCGAACTCGCGGCAGGCAAGACCTTCATCGATCCGACGCGGCTGTCCTCCGATCCAGAGATGAAGGGAAACTTCGGCCGGCTGATGCCTTACGTGATCCTGCGCCTCGCGGTCATGTCCCTCGACCACCACATGGCGACGGCATGCCTCTCGATGGTACGCGAGGAACACCTTGGCTTTTACACGAAGGTGTTCAGGTCCGTGAGCATCGCCGAGCCGAGACCGTGCCCGCCCTTCGTCGTTCCCGTTTTCCTGTATAGCTCAGAGAGGGAACGCAACATGGCGGCGACGCTGGAGAAATACCCGTTCTTCCGGTCTTCGAGGGAAGAGCGTGAAGCCCTGTTCAGCCCTGTATCGGACGGCAGTCCTGTCATCCCGTCGGCCCGGCAGGTGCTGCGCGCCGCCTGAACGACGAGACAGCTTCCAGAGATTCAGGCCACCCGAAGCTGTGGGACCTCTTCCTCGATGTAGTCCATGAAGGCCAGCGGATTGGCGCTGTCCCAGGGAACGAAACGGCCGCGGCTCACCGTCGGCTCGGCGACGAGACGGATGTCAGCCTTACCGACATGCGTCATCCCCATGGAATTGACGGCGAAGACGTCGCCCTCGTTGGCGAAAGCCACGTCCTGCACCCCTGCCCGGCACGCGATGGCCGCATGGGCGTCGAGATGCTTTCGCTCGCCGTGGACGGGAACCGCGAAGCGTGGCCGGACGTAGCCGTACATGCGCTCGATCTCGTTGCCCACCGCATGCCCCGTGACGTGCAACGGCGACCCTTCGAAGTCGCCCGTGAGGACATCGACGCCCTGCTCGCGGAACCTGTCGAAAATCTCGTAGACGTCCTGCTCGTTCCCGGGGATGACGCGGGCGGAATGGACGACGACGTCGCCCGGACGGACCGGAGGAAGCCTGTAGTTGTCGCCGGCGGCCAGCTTGGCCAGCGCGGCGCGCCCTTCGCCCTGCGCCCCGGTGCAGACGAGCACCATTTCGCGGCGCGAAAGTCCTCTGAGGTGGCGGGGATCGGCGAGCGTCTTCGGATAGCCGTTGAGCAGTCCGCAGTCGCGGGCGGCCTTCTCGGCGTTGATCAGCGAGCGGCCTGCGAGCGCGACCACCCTGCCCGATTCCGATGCCGCCTTGATGATGGAGGCGACCCGGGCCACGTTCGACGAGAAGCAGGCGACCACGGCCATGCCGCGGCTGCGGCGGAATACCTTGCGCATGCCATGCTGGACCTGCCGCTCCGAGGTCGTCGGCCCGGTGCGGTCCGCGTTGGTGGAGTCGCAGATCATGGCCAGGACCCCGGCCTTGCCGATGTCCTTGAGGGCATTGATGTCGGCCGGCTTCCCGATCACGGGATCGGGATCGAACTTCCAGTCGCCCGTATGCAGGACGGTGCCGATCGGCGTGCGCAGCGCGAGGGCGACGCATTCCGGCGCCGAGTGGGTCATCCGCACCGAGCGGATGTTGAACTTCCCGACCGTAAAGGTCTGCCCCGGGACAAAGGACTTGAAACGGACGTCGCCGAGCGTTCCGGCTTCGCTCAGCCTGTTCTGGATGATGGCGGTCGCGAACGGAGTGGCGTAGATCGGGCAACGGATGCCCGGCCAGAGCCTGTGGATGGCTCCGATGTGGTCTTCGTGGGCATGCGTCACCACAAGGCCGTCGAGATAGGGAATGATCGGTTTCAGCGATGCGGGATCGGGGAAGATCGCCTCGACGCCTTCGATATCGCGGGGAGCGAAGGCGGAGCCTGCGTCAACGAGCAGCCAGCGGCCGTCGTAGCCGTACAAGGTGAAATTCATCCCGATCTGGCCGACGCCGCCGACGGGGCAGACGAGGATCGAATCCTTGCCTGGCCTGGGGAAGCGATTTCCGGATTTGAGTGATTGGAACCTTGCCGTTCCGGCGGATTGCGTGGCCCCTGCCACGCGCGTCTTCAATTCGTTCATAGAGCCTGTTTGAAGCAAGCGACGGCGAATGTCAATCCTTGGGCCGTGACGGAAGGATTCTTCGGGCAATCCTTTTTGGCCATTCGGAATCCTTGCAAAGGCGGTAGTTCGCGACTGCCGCCGCTCCGGCAAGCGCAGCCACCGCGCCTGAGATCAGGAAATTCCACCCGGCGAGGCTGAGCCCGAGAATCCTCAGCGCGGGATCGGTGCAGGAGACCAGCTTGGTCTGCCTGATCTTCTCGAGAAGGTCCGCGGCGTCGAAATGCCCGGAAAGGCCTGCCGCGGCGCAGTCGGTCGGGCCTTCCCACCAGCGCCACTCGGCTCCGGCCTGGTACAGTCCCAGATACGCGCCCTTGGCGAACACCATCGCCGTAAGGATGCAGAACAGGAACGCGCGGGACCGGCCGCCGTTCGCGAGCGGAAGCAAGGCCACCGCAAGGGTCCAGAGGCCGATGTAGTACGGAACCCGCTGCTCGAGGCAAAGCTTGCACGGCAAATATCCGCCGATGTGCTCGAAGGCGAGCGCGCCGAGGATCGTAACGGCAGACAGGCCGATGGCCAGCATCACCAGTTTCGTGGGTTTGTCCATTGCCCGCGCCGCTCCAGAATCCTATCAGCCTGCCTATCTCGGCATGACGAGAAGGATTCGGCAACCCCGCAAAGGCACTGAAAGGAAATTTGTTGACATGAATCCTTGAAGACCTTAAACGGACAAGGATTCGAGATCAGGAGGTACGGATGTCGATCAACACGGCTCAGGTCCGCAGCGCGGCGGGAGAAGCGGGCAACTGTCTCTTGACCGCTGGCACCTTCTATGTCGCGGCCTACCCGTACTTTGAAATGTTCGCAGGCGGAGAGCCGCTTTTCCGGCTTGTCGTTCTGGCCATGGCGTCCTTGTTTCCGTCCCTCATGACCCTCAAGCTAGTCCTCAAGTCTCCCGATCTTGCTCTCGACCCCGCGATGCGCCGTTATTTCCCGACATGCGCGGCCTTGCTCGCCAGCACCTCGGTTTCCTATCCTGGCTTCCTGATGACGGGGCTGCCCCTTGGCTGAGGACGCCGAAACCGGGATCGACGAGGCCCGCCGGACATACCTGACGCGCAAATGGAGCGCGAAGCTGGCGCATCGTTCGAAGTCCGACCACTCCTTTCCGGAGGAGGGGGAGCCTCTGGCCGTGCTTTCGAAGGCCGACCCCTCGCCCCGCAAGGAATACATGGACTGGATTTGCCGGGTCTACTGCAGGGGCGAGTTCCTTGCCGAGGACGTCGAGCGGGTCCGCAACACGCTCGTGCTCTTCCATCGGTGGAAGCACCGCCTTCCGTCCGTCGAACGCGACATCGGCCGCCATCGTTCCGAGCAGTCCGTGTGGGCCTGCGTCGAAAAGTTCGACCCCTTGAACATCGAGGACCTCGAGCCGGAAGGGCGCGAACTTCGCCGCCGCGAACGCGCGAAGGCGCTCGCCGAAAGCGACGTCTGCGACGCGGAGGGGATGGACGGCTGGATTCTGGCTTCTCCGCAGACGAAGTTCGCTTCGGTCTGGTGGGGCCGCGGAACCCGCTGGTGCACAGCCATGGCCAACGGCAACCACTTCGGATACTACACCAAGTCCGGTCCGCTGCGGGTGTTCGTCGACCCCGAAGGCAAGAAGTTCCAGGCGCATGCGGCGACCGGGTCATGCTGCGACAGCCAGGACAAGCGCATCGACTTCGCGAATTTCGTCGACCGCATTCCCGAACCGGCGCGGAACATCCTGCGGGAGGACGTCAAGCGCCTGCTGCCGGCCATCGAAGGCGTCGTCAAGCTCTCCCACGACGTGAGCCTGATCCTGTCGCTTCCGGTCAACCTCGTCCCCGAGGAAGTCAGCGCCTCGCTCAAGGCCAAGGGCCTCAACCTGATCACCACGCTCGCCGAAGACGGCCCGTGGAAGCTTTCCTATGCCCACGAGGCGCTTTCCAAATGGGCGCTTGGCCTCCGCACCGCGGCGAACTCCCCTTACGGACAGTCGAATTTCCTTATCCTCGAAGGCGGGGAAAGCCGGATGGTCGCGGAAACCTCCGACAAGAGCGTCGCCGGCTTCCGTTCCCTTCTGTCCGCCCTGAAACCCGCGCCGGAAGGGTTCAGGACAAAAGCCGTCGACCGACTCTGCGTGTTGTGGGAAGGCAAGAACGGCTACCGGAACCCGGCCTGGATGCCGTCCATCCTCGAGACCATGGGCGTCGGCGGCATTTCCCGCGAAAGCTGGCAGGTCCTCGCCCAAAAGGTGGCGAAGATGGCCCGGAGCTGGTGCGACTTCGCCATTCCCCATGAGGCGATCGACGACGAGGTGGCGGACATCCTCGCCACGGGCTGGTCGCTTACGGCCCTCCCGGAGGGCATGGTCACGAAACAGCGGCTGATGACCATTCTTTCGAAACACCCGGAGCTCGTGAAGACGGAAGTGCCCGCGCTCGGGCTGGCGCACATGGTGGACGACGAGGTCGCCATGGCCATGGTCTCCCATCGCTGCGGCGAAGGCCTCCAGCACGTTCCCGAAGAGCTGCTGACGAAGGACTTCATGGTCCGCGCGCTCGAGAGGTTCCCCAAGGCGGTCAAGCACGCACCGCCCGACATCCTCACCTACGAGATCTGCCTTGCCGTCGTCTCCCTGGACGGCACCATGGTCATGGAGATCCCTCGGCAGTACCGCGACCGTGAGATGTTCCTCCGGGCGGCAACCCAGAACGGCGGCGTTCTTCACTTCGTGCCTGAGGCGATGAGGGACGTGGAAATCTGCCGCGCGGCACTGGCGAAGAATCCCGACCAGTTCCCGCATGCCGTCGGCTGCGACCTTCGCTACGAGAACTACCTGGCTGGCGTTGCGATGTCGGGTTCCCTGCTTGCGCGCGTTCCGCTCCAGTTCCGCGACGAAGCCATGTGCCTGGCCGCCGTGGGCAAGCAGTACGACGCAATCTACCATATCCCTCCGCTGCTCGGGGAAAGGCTGAAGGCGGCCCATCCGGAGAAGTTCGAGCACTACCGCGGGCAGCTGTCGTCCCGCTACAAGTCGCCGGACGACCCGATCAGGACGTTCCTGCCCGAAGGGGAGATGCCAGAGACGCTGCCGCCGGTGCCCGCTCTGGCGGCATGAGGCTGCCCAACAGGCTTGCGGGATGCCAAGCCAGATTCCACGATCTCTGGGAAGCAAGCAACCGGAGGCAAGTCCATGGCCGTGAAGTGGGTCCATCCAGACAACAAGAACCGCATCTGCGAGATCAACACTCAAACCGGCGACACGCTCTACGTCCACGAGCCGTACGAGTGGGAGAACGACGAAGGCCCCGAGGGCTGGTATGCGCTTTCCGACATCGAAGGCATCTTCGTCTACGCTGAGACGGAAGACGAGATCGAGGAACTGCGCGACCGCTTCAACGCAACGGCGACCGACCTCGCGGCGGAATCAGGCAACACGCCCTGAAACAGGCTGTGATCCTCATAGCCCATGAGACTATGAGGATAAGGGCATGACCCCGTCGCTATGGGTGCATGCCTTCCCCGGCCGCCGCCGCTGCGGCGTCGCTCAAGGCGTCGATTCCTTCAATGTAGCCGAGCAACCGTTCGCGGTCCGCGCCCAACGCCTCGCCGGCCGCGAGGATGCGGGAGACGGCCTCCTCCGGGTCGGCGTCGACGTCGATGTCGTCCGGATCGGGACTCCAGATCGTCCGGTTGGCGGCGCGCAGCTCTTCCTGCCTAGCTTTCGGCAGCGAACGGAACCTGTCGCCCCACATGACGGCGTCGACGAGGGCGAATTCAGGCGGCGCGACGCGGTAGCCGCCCGCCCCCGGCTTCGACCGAGGGAACACCGCCGAAAACCAGCGAAGGCTCCGCGGCACGGCGGAAACGGTGTCGACAACCGGAAAGCTCTGGTTCTCCCGGTTCACGGCGACGGCAATTTCGGTCCGCCTGGACATCTGCGTGGTCCAGCCATGCTCATGAAGGGCGGAGGCGCCGATCACGACGACGGGGTTCCTGATGGCCTTCTCCACGGCCTCCCGCTCGTGGGCATCCGCGTTCCGGTCGCGGACGAGGTTGAAGAACACCCCCGTCTTCGGCCCGGCCGAACGAATGAACTCCTGCGAACTCCAGCGCCAGCAATATTGGGTGGCGGTCTTCCGGGAGAGGCCGAGGAAGATTTCCATGTCGCGAAGGTCGAAAACGGCCGGAAGGCTTTCCAGCATCCTGAACACGTTGCGGCGCTGGGCTGTCATGGCCTGGCCCCCGCTTCAGGAGACAGCCTTGCCACCGTCCATTCGACCTCTGCCTTCGCCTTGCGGAGGGCGGCATCGAACATGTGCCGGTCGTCGTGCATCTTCCAGACGCTCTCGTCGAACCAGCGGCGCATGTCTTCCCTGAACTCGTCCAGTCTGTCGAAGACGCCGGAAGACAAGGTTTCCTCGAGACCCGCGCGGATGTCCTCCAGCGACTTGCCGTAGATGTCGCCTGTAGTCTCGAGGGCCGCGATGCGGTCTTCGTCCGGAATTTCGCTTTCCCGCCTCATGCAGTCGGCAATGAACGAGAGGTCGTACGCGTCACGCCACTTGAAGCCGACCCTGGTGGCGATGGCCTTCACCTTGTCGGCCCAGGCGGACACCAGTTCCGGCACGGGCAACGGGGTCGAGATGCCGACGGGTCCGTTTACGGTCGGGACGATGTGGAGTGCCTTGTACGCATTCAGGACGTTAGCCTTGGTCACGTAGAACTCGACCTTGACCTTGACCTTTCCCCGCCGGGCCGGATGGGACCACCTGAAATCCCAGGCGCACACCTCCTGTCCCTTGGGACCGAACATTTCGATGGAACATCCGGGGCTGTAGGCTCCCATCTTGAGTTCCATGCGCTTGCGCGTCCGTTGCATGGCAGACTCGATCTCGCGCGCCGATTCCTCGTCGACGAGAAAATCGAGGTCCTCGGAAAACCGGGCGGAGTTGCGGGCTAGAGAAAGCGCCGTTCCGCCATGGAAGACAGCCTGCGGAGCCTGCCAGTTCGTCGTGACGAAAAGGCTCTCCAAAGCCGTCGCATGCATCATCGACGCGATGTCGACGATTTCCTTGCGGGTCAGGCTGGCGGGGGTTGAGAGGTCCATATCCATTCCATTGCCTACTTATAAGTAGATTATATCATGCAACGCAGCAAAAACAAGCGAGCATAGTTTGAACTACCTACTTGTAGATCAAATTATGCAATGATTACGGTCTTACAGTGCCGGGCCAAGGCTGTCCAAGTCTTTGTCATCCAGGACATCCGCGACCTCACGCACAGAGAGGACCGTTGCCTGGGCGGGGTCCAGGATGATGAACGAAAGGCTGCCGGGGTCTTCGTGGACGTTGCGGTAGGCGATCGAGTCGTAACCCTTTTCCATCAGCAGTCGGCAGAGCGTGGCGGTGGCGGCCTCCCCGTTGCTTCCGGCCGGCGCAGAGGCGTCGAGGATTGCTATCCGGTCCTCCGCCGACAGGATTTTCGGACGTCCGTAGTGCAGGGCGTCGGCCAGCTTCAACCATGAATGCACGGTTTGCCGCAGGTCCAGCATCGGGAGAGGCCGCCGGATGGCAAGCGAGACCTCGTAGAGCAGCGCGCGGTCGGCCCCTTCGAACACCCCGGCCCGCGCGCGGTGCAGGGCGGCTTCCTTCGTGCCGAAATGCGAGAGGGGCGCGAACACGGCGATCCGGCCGTCGAAACGCGACGCATGGAACAGTCGGTCGGGAATGGTGGTTCGCAAGGACATGGCCAAGGATACGCCAAGCCGACGCAATCCGTAAGGAAGCCCGGCCGTCCGTTACGAAACCACGTTACGTAATTGAAATCGCTGAATTATTTTAACGTGGCGTCTGGACGCTACACAGGGCTTGCGTTAAATGTCCGTCCGCTGACCAGGAGTTCCACATGCAAACTGATTTCGGCTATGAAGTCCCGAAGGAATACATCGAAAAGTTCGAGGCCCATACGTGGGTATCTCCTCCGCGCGACGTGTACGACCGGACAAGGTTTTCAGTTAAAGGTCCCCGACTTGACAGCCTGACAAAAGCCCAAGGGTATGCATTCGACGCCTTCACGGACTATGGACCTATGGGGCTCCGCGATCTTTCGAAACTGCTTACCGTAAATCCTTCGGAGGCGTGCCGTATCCTTACCGGGCTTGCCGCGGCCGGATCGTTACGGGACAGGTCGTCCTCCGCCGAAGCCCGCGCAGCCAAATGGAAGGCGGATTGCGCCACCGTTGCAGGCATCGCCAGCCAGGGCGCGGTCTCGATGAACTTTTTCACGAGGGCCTCTGAAGAGGCTGGCGTAAAGCATCCAAAGATTTGCATGCTTTACCTCATCGAAGCCGGCCTGCTGATCCGGTCGGAAGCCCGTCATGGCACCGTCTATTATCTTCCGGCCGAACCCGGCGCCGATGACATGTTGCGCGCGCGGTCCCCATTGACCGTCAAAACGGGTCCGGCGGAAGCCAGGGTTCTCGAATTCCTGTCGGAACGCCCCCTTACCGTCGCTGAAATCTGCGAGCGTCTCGACAGCAGTCGGGCCCGCGCATGGGAAATGAAGAACCGCATGCGCGAGAAGAGGCTGATGGAAAAGCTCGATTTCATGGGAGAACGGTTCCTGAGGCGTGCGGACATGGACGAAAACGAAGGTCGGTTCAGGCTCATCCAGTCAGGCAGGGTGCCCGATCCGTCCCGGCTGCGCGCCACAATTTCGAAGGCACTCGAATCCGGTCTGCCGTTGTCCCTCACCGCCGCTGCAGAGGCAACCGGATGCTCCATTCCCGCAGTGAGATACGTCATGGACCAGATGGCGGAAAGCGGAGAGGCCCGATGGGAGGCCGAGGGAGTTCTGGCGGGCCCGGAGACGACCGTCAGTCCAGATCTCGCCAGGCGGATGCCTGTCAGAAGGTTTCAGAACATGCTCGTGGCCGCACTCAAGCTGGGAAGCTTCACGTCGATCGAGATGAACCGATTCCTCAACGCGACGGTTGAGCCGACGCCCGACCGCCCCAACCGATGCTGCGACATGGAAAACCGCCACGGGTTCCTGACAGGGTTCAACGACGATGAGGTGGACGATGGCACCTGGAAGGCCAGAACCTACACGCTGACGGAAAAAGGCCGCGAGATGGCAGAAGCCGTGTGCGGGCTGCCCCATATGCAGGAGACAGTGGAAGCCATGGACCTCGAAACCGGAGCGACGGCGGGTCCGAAATGTCCCTGAGCGGCTTTTGCCGGAATATCAGGCGGGCTTGAACGTCGGCGGCGGCCGCAGGGTCAGCCCGGTGGCCTTCTCGAGCTCTTCCTTGCGGGCAGGATTCAGCTTGACGATCGCCGACACATGGCAGTCCTTGAATTCGGCGTTCATGGGGGACAGCGAACACAGGTCGCCTCCCATCTTGAGCAGCGTCACCAGGAACGATCCCAGGCGCTTCTCGTTCAGGTACAGGGACGCCTCCCTGCCGTCGCCGTAGCCGTCGATCATGTAGTAATCGCCGCTGTAGGAGGGGACCGGCAGCTGGACGACCTTGAATTCCTCGTTCATACGCCCGAGGGCGGTGCGGATGGACTTCGTGATCCGGTCGCGCCGTTCGTAAAGCCGCTCGGCCTCTTCGTATCCCATACGGTCGATGGCCTCATCGTCGAAGGCTTCGGGGTCGACGGCCTTGCCCAGTTCCTCAAGAAAATCCATGTCTTTCCTCCCTTAGAACCCGCCGCCGGTCGAAAACCCGCCGCCGCCGAAACCGCCCCCGGACGAGAAGCTACCGCCTCCGAACCCGCCGCCATAGTCGCTGGACGAGGAATGGCTGGAGCCGTATCCGCTGCCATAGCTTGAATGGGACGACTCGTGCCGATGAGACGACTGCATCATGCTCCATAGGGCCGCCGAGGTAATGACGCCCTGGGAAAGGTCGTCCGCCGCACTCGACGGCACGCTGCCGAAACGGTGGCTGCTGCCGGTCCAGCCGCGGGAGCGAAGCTTGTTCTCGACCTCCTTGATGGCCGCGATGCGCTTCTCGAACTCCATCAGGCCAGGCTTCAGGCCGGCGATTTGCGAGGCGAGCGAGGACTTCTCCCGGCCCAGGGCCTCGAGCTTCTCCACGATGGCGTCGTCTTCCTTCGTGGCTGTCCTGGCCGCCGCGGCTGCGATATCCCGGATTCCCTTGCGCGACAGCATCTCCGCGAAGGACGAAGTGATCCGCTTCATGTCCTCGTCGGTGGCCAGCGCCGCCTCGGAAAGGAGCCGTGAGGCGTCGTGGATGGACTCGCGTTCCGCCGCGATGTCGGCCTCGATCTTGGAGAGCGCCTCGGCGGAGGCTTCGGCCGCCTTCCGGAAGGGCTTGAGAGCCAGCGTCTCGCGGTCGACGATCGTCTTCAGCTCCGCAGCCTTGCGGCTCCGGTCGGCCTCCGCCTTGTCGGAGCGATCCTGGATCCATGCCGGGATGTCCTGCAGGCGCTGATAGTCGGCCGACTTCTTCCGGTAGGAGATGAGATTGGCCAGCCAGCTGTCCAGATGGGCGGCGACGCCCCATCCCGCATATTTCGGGGTGCCGAAGCCGCGCCGCGAAAGGTAGCGGAAGAACTCGTCGCTTTCGTAGGCTCCGCCTTTCTCGTCACGTTCAAGGACGGCTCGCTTGCCCTTTTCCAGCAGGCTGCCCACGATCTCGTCCAGCCGCGCGAGATCGACCCGAAGCTCCCTGACGACGGGGTCGGCGTCCAGCTTGGCCTTGACCGCGTCCTGTTGTTCCCCGAGGGCCTTGGCGTCCTTGTCAGCCTGCGCGGCGGCCGTTTCGCGACGCTCCGACAGGGATGCGATCCTGTCCTGCGAAGCCTTGATGCCTGACTTGGCCGCCTCGATTTTTCCGGATCGCTTGTCGAGCATGGACTCGACCTGTCCGGGGAGGCTCACGGCCTCGCCGATCTGGATGGCCGCGAAGGCCGACCACAGGCGTCCCTCCTCGGCCATGACCTGCCCGACGTCGCGCTCGAGGCCGTGAATCCTGTCGGCTACATCACGAAGCGAGGATTCGACCTCTTCCCTTTTTCTCGCGAGGCTGCGCGCGATTTCCGATCCTGTCGTCATGTGCGTACCCTCACCAATCCGTAATCATCTGGCCGTCCATCGCCGGGATGGACCATTTGAAGCCGAGGCTGCCGGCGGGCTTCTCACCCGCTTCGCGGTCGTCGACCAAACCGTCGCTCTGCTTGTCCCGCGCCACACGGTCGTATTCCGACTGGGGCACATGGATGGCGAAGCTTTTGACTGTCGCCGTTCGCCCGTTCTCGACGCTCTTGATGTCCATCGGAACCGTGCGGCCCGCCGGATCGACGGCCTCGACCACGAGGTAATAGATTTTGGTGCGGCCGCCGTCGTTCGTGCGCCAGACGCCGGAGCGCGAACCTGGCCGGTCCACGATGCGAAGCTCCAGCGGAGTCATGATGCGCTTGACCAGGTCGTCGAGGCCGGCCTTGGCCCGCAGGTAGGCGGTTTCGTTCCCGGCCTTCGCCGCGGCTTCCATGCGCTCGCCGAACGGAACCAGCGCGGCGGCGGCCTGCGCGTCCATCGGATGGGCCTTCGCTTCCTGCATGTCGGACGGCAGCCGCTCGAGCAGCTGCACGGCGGCAAGGCGCTTGAGCGCGTCCTTCGTGATGCCGTCAAGGGTGGCGATCGCCTTGTTCGCTCCAGCCTCGTCGCGGGCGGCCACCGCCTTGTCGCCAGAGGCCCTGGCGACGTCCGCCGCCGTTGCCGCGTCCCTGTCGTCGATCTTCTCGGCCGAGGCATGGGCCTTCAGGTACGCCTCTTCGAGGGCCGAGGGCAGCGTGGCGGAGAACAGCAGTTCACGCGCGGCCGCGGCACGCTCTCGCGGAAGCTCCACGAAGTGATAGCGTGCCATCGGATAGGTGCCCACGGCCGCGGCAACGACTGCTGCCGCCACTCCGGCGCGCAGGCCGTAGCTCACGCGGCGCACGTAGACGGTGGCGAGAAGCCGGGCGAGGCCGGGCTTCAACGGTTCGTGGACGAACCGGTTCTTGTCCATGTCGCTGACGGCCGTCTCCAGGATTTCGTCGGAGACTGAGATGCCCTGCCCGGCATAGTATTCGCGCAGGCGCGCCTTGAGCGCCTCCCGGCGGTCGCCTGAAGCGAGTTCGCTCTCCAGCACCGAGGCTTCGTGCCTGAGCGTGTCGACGGCGTCCATCGCCAGCATCAGGTCGTCGAACCTTGGCTTGTCGCCCCCGCCCTGCACCTCGTCTACGGCATCTACGGCAATCGTCATTGAATTCCGCCTTCCTCGAATTCCTCAAGCGCTGGACGGACGTCCGTCTCGACGCACTCGACCTTCACGTCTTCACGCGAGACCGTCTTTCCGTCGAGCGTCCAGACCTTGTCGGCGTTACGCTCGAATCCTTCATCGAATTCCTTCACCTTCTCGGCGGCGCGGACATGGCATTCGTCCATGTCGTAAGGCAGCGGACCGACCGACACCGCAACCTTGCCCATAATGTAGACCACCAGCCAGAGCTTCATGCCGAAACCCCGCCACGGCCGGCCCAGGCGGCTTCCGCCGCTTCCTCGGCCATCATCGCAGCCTCGTGCTCGTCGTCCATCCGGTCGAGCGAACGCAGACAGTCCGAAAGGCATTCCGCCGCGAGGGCGGGAGTGATCTCCATATTGGCGCTGAGGCCTCGGCCGGCATGCTTGTACCAGCTGATCCGCAAATCCTTCCACGCGAAGTTGTAGGGCTGTTCCTCTTCGCCCCACGAATAGGCGATCGCCTCGAAGGTCTCGTTCTTGTAGGTCTCTCCGGTATTGGAGAACGGGCTCGGGTATTCGGCCTGGTTGATGTTCCACATGACGTTGCGCAGCCGGTCACGGATGAAGGCGAGGACCGCCTCCATGATCTCCGGAACGGCGTATTCCTGGCTCGGCTGGCCGAACAGGAACTGTCCGATTTCCGGCTCGTAGGGCTTGGCTTTCGCCTGTTCGGTGTCCTGCATGGCCTGGCTCCTCATGCCGCCGGGGTCATCGCGGTCAGGCGGGCGATGCGCTTCTTGCCCTCCTCGACATGGTCGCGGATTTCCTTGGCGTTCTTCGTGGAAAGCTCTCGCATCTCGGCGATCGTCTTGATGCTGTTCTCCTGGAAGGTGACGACCGAATCCACCAGCTTGCGGACCGCGTCGGCGCGGATGCCCGGACCGTATCCCTTGCGGATGGCGGCCTCGGTGGCGACGGACCCGATGTC